>OGYK01002998.1_pt1 | contig 10307 bp, 10 predicted proteins | sample 1576501 | NCBI WGS metagenome assembly OGYK01 (sample SAMEA3541530, study PRJEB24748) | human gut metagenome | biome: human gut; feature: human-associated habitat; material: faeces | place: China | collected 2012
CCACTCATGTTTATCACGTAAATCGAATGTCAAAGGAAGAGATGGATCATATGATGATTCCCAGGCAGTTTGTCTTTATCAGTACCTTGAGCGTATTCGGTCCGATACGTGAAAAGACCTATACTCCGATTACGGAAAAGGATACCCCTGTGCCCAATACCGCCTATGGCCTTAGCAAACTGAAAGCGGAGAGGTATCTGCAAGGCATACCGGATTTTCCTTATGTCATCTATCGTCCTACGGGTGTGTACGGTCCGCGCGAGAAAGATTATTTCCTGATGGCAAAGTCCATCCGTCAGCACACGGACTTTTCCGTAGGTTTCCGCCGGCAGGATTTGACGTTTGTCTACGTCAAGGATATTGTGCAGGCCGTTTTTCTGGGAATAGAGAAACAAGTATCCTGCCGCACCTATTTCTTGGCAGACGGCAAGGTGTACCGGAGCCGTGCTTTTTCCGATCTGATACGGAAAGAACTGGGGAATCCGTTTGTTATTCGCTTGAGATGTCCATTAATTATATTGAAAGTTGTATCTTTGCTCGCCGAATATTGGGCGAAACGCCGGAATACTACCAGTACGCTCAATTCGGACAAGTATAGAATAATGAAACAACGCAACTGGCAATGCGATATAACTCCGACTGTCGAGGAATTGGGCTACAGTCCCGAATACGACCTGGAACGGGGAGTGAAGGAAACGATTGCCTGGTATAAAGATAAAGGATGGCTTTAGACTTATTCAAGAGAGTAGAAACCCGTAAAGGGCTTTTTGCGGTAGAGAAGATTACGCTGATATATAATCTGCTGACTTCCATACTCATACTGTTTCTTTTCCAAGAAATGGATCATCCGGTGCAGATGCTTGCAGACCGCGCTGTGATTGCAGGCATGACGTTTTTGCTGATGTATCTTTACCGGCTTGCGCCCTGCAAGTTTTCGGCTTTCATCCGCATCGTTATCCAGATGTCGTTGCTCTCCTACTGGTATCCCGACACATTCGAGTTTAACCGTATCTTCCCCAACCTGGACCACATTTTCGCTTCGGCCGAACAATGGATATTCGGCGGACAGCCTGCCGTATGGTTCTGTCTGCGTTTTCCGCAGATGTGGGTGAGCGAACCGTTCAATATGGGTTATTTCTTCTACTATCCGATGATACTTCTGGTAGTGGTGTGGTATTTTCTCTACCGCTTCGACCTTTTTGAGAAAGTGTCGTTCGTGATAGTCACCGCTTTCTTTATCTACTACCTGATATATATCTTCGTGCCGGTGGCAGGGCCGCAGTTCTATTTTCCGGCTATCGGCGAAGATAACGTAGCGCAGGGAATATTCCCGGCTATCGGCGATTACTTCAACCACAACCAGGAACTGCTGCCCGGTCCGGGATATGAACACGGATTCTTTTATAATCTGGTGGAAAGCTCGCAGCAGGTGGGCGAGCGTCCGACGGCGGCATTCCCCAGTTCGCATGTCGGCATGTCCACCATCCTGATGATTATGGCATGGCGGGGTAGCAGGCGTTTGTTTGCCTGCCTGCTTCCTTTTTATCTGCTGCTGTGCGGGGCTACGGTGTACATACAGGCGCATTATCTGATTGATGCCATTGTGGGCTTTTTCTCTGCCATTGTGCTCTATGTGGTGGCAACGTGGATGTTCAAGCGGTGGTTTGCGCAACCGATGTTCAAATGATGCCAGTCCCTGACTCATTGTCTTTCACTCCCTGACTGAATGAGGTTCGCTCGGCGGATGATTGCCGACCCATAGAAAAGCAGGGCACTCTTTTGGTTGGGGTTGTAAGATAATTTAAACTATATCAGTTTTTCTATTTCGTCGAAGATACGGTACAATTCCTCTTTTGTCTCTGCCCGCAACATGGCGATGCGCGTTTCTCGGAAGTTAGGGATACCCTTGAACAGCGGGCTTGCTGCCAAGTGGCGGCGTACGTGCAGGATACCTCTCCGTTCGTCCAGCAGTTTTACGCTGTCTTCCACTTCCTGCCGGAGTACATTCAGTTTCCATTCGGAACTGAGGGGCGGTATCTCTTCACCCGTCTCCAGATAATGTTTCACTTCCTTGAATATCCAAGGGCGGCCGAAGCTGGCGCGGCCTATCATAACGGCGTCCACCCCGTAGCGGTCGAAGCACTCTTTGGCCCTTTGGGGGGTGGTGACGTCACCGTTGCCGATGATGGGGATGTGCATGCGGGGATTGTTCTTGACTTCACCAATCAGTGTCCAGTCCGCTTCACCCGTATACATTTGGGCGCGGGTGCGGCCGTGAATGGTAAGGGCGGCAATGCCGCAGTCCTGCAGTTGCTCTGCCAAGTCCACGATAATCTTGCTGCCGGCATCCCAGCCGAGACGGGTTTTTACGGTCACGGGTATCTTTACGGCATCTGCCACGGCACGGGTTATCTCCAGCATCTTGGGGATATTCTGCAACATTCCCGCACCGGCTCCTTTGCCGGCCACACGTTTTACGGGGCAGCCGAAATTGATGTCCAGTATGTCCGGATGCGCCTGCTCCACGATACGCGCCGCTTCTACCATAGTGTCCGTATCCTTGCCGTATATCTGTATGGCTACGGGGCGCTCTTCGTCACTGATGTTCAGCTTCTGTTCGGTCTTGCTGACAGAGCGTATCAGCGCGTCGCTCGACACAAACTCGGTGTACACCATATCCGCTCCGAAACCTTTGCACATCAGTCGGAAAGCGGGGTCGGTCACATCTTCCATGGGGGCAAGCAATATGGGGTGCTTGCCGAGGTCTATATCTTTAATCTTCATAATCTGACGGGATTTGCCTGCAAAAGTACGGAAAAAGCCTGTTTCATTCGCTATGCAGGAGTGAAATCCTTGAAAGAATATACAGTTTCTTCCTTAAATCTGTATATTTGCACTATTCATTCACTTAACAACAGAAATAATTATGAAAAAGAGTTTGCTTTCAGTCGCATTGTGCGTGATGACACTGCTCATCGGCATTTCCCCTGTTTCTGCACAAGGGCAGAATAAGGAATATCAGGAAACGTTGCATAAAATGCTGTTGCTTTCCGGCGGTCTGGCCACTGTGGATACGATGGTTCCGCAGATAATCGGCATGATGAAGCAGCAGTCCCCCTCTGTATCGGAGGCCACGTGGAACGCAGTAATGGAAAAGGCAAAGCAGTTTTTCAGCGATAATCTGGTGAAGGTGTATGTGCCCATCTATCAGAAACACCTGACATTGGACGACCTGAAGAAGATTGTAGCCTTCTACGAATCTCCGGCGGGCAAGAAGCTGGGAGCGGTTACTCCTGCCATTACAATGGAAGGGATGACGGCAGGCCAACAGCTTGGCATGGAACTTGTGACACTGATTCAACGGGAATTGGATGCGCACGGTAATAAATAATTGCATCATTAAATTTCATATTGGATGAATTCTACTACTTTGAACGATTTTGAAATCATGGCTCCGGTAGGCTCGCGCGAGTCTCTTGCCGCAGCCATTCAGGCGGGTGCGGACTCTATTTACTTCGGTATCGAAAACCTGAATATGCGTGCCCGTTCCGCCAATACCTTTACCATTGACGATTTGCGGGAGATTGCCCAAACCTGCGATGAGCATGGTATGAAAAGTTACCTTACGGTAAATACCATTATCTACGATAACGATATCTCCCTGATGCGAACCATTGTGGATGCGGCAAAAGCGGCAGGTATCTCGGCGGTGATTGCAGCCGATGTGGCTGTGATGAGTTACGCCCGGCAGATAGGACAGGAGGTGCATCTGTCCACGCAACTGAATATTTCGAATGTGGAGGCTTTGCGTTTCTATGCCCAATTTGCCGATGTGGTGGTGCTGGCGCGCGAACTGAATCTGGAGCAGGTGGCGGAAATCTACCGTCATATCTGTGAAGAGAATATCTGCGGACCGAGCGGTGAGCGGATACGTATCGAGATGTTCTGCCACGGCGCTTTGTGCATGGCGGTATCGGGCAAGTGCTATCTTTCGCTGCACGAGATGAACCATTCGGCCAACAGGGGAGCCTGTATGCAGGTATGCCGCCGCTCGTATACGGTGCGCGACAAGGAAACGGATGTGGAACTGGATATAGACAACCAGTACATTATGTCGCCCAAAGACCTGAAAACCATTCATTTCATGAACAAAATGCTGGATGCAGGCGTGCGTGTGTTCAAGATTGAAGGACGCGCCCGCGGTCCCGAGTATGTGCGTACGGTGGTGGAATGTTATAAGGAGGCCATTCGCTCCTATGTGGAAGGCACGTTTACCGACGAAAAGATAGCTGCCTGGGACGAGCGCCTGAAAACCGTGTTTAACCGTGGTTTCTGGGACGGCTATTATCTGGGGCAGCGCTTGGGCGAATGGACCCGGAACTACGGTTCTGCCGCTACTGAACGTAAGATTTATGTCGGCAAGGGTATCCGTTACTTCTCGAATATCGGCGTGGCGGAGTTCTTGGTGGAAGCCGCCGAAATCAATGTCGGCGACAAGCTGCTGATAACGGGACCGACAACGGGAGCCGTATTCACTACATTGGAAGAAGCGCGCGTGGATCTGAAACCCGTGCAGACGGTGAAAAAAGGGCAGCATTTCTCGATGAAAGCGGATAAGATACGTCCCAGCGACAAACTCTACAAACTGGTTTCCGTAGAGGAGCTCAAGCGGTTCAAAGGTTTGGATATCGAGAATAAACGCGGTTAATTATCAAATGGTAAATTGTTAAATTGCAGGTATTATAATGAATTATATTTATGAACTGAAAATGAAGGTCCGCGACTATGAATGCGACCTTCAGGGTATTGTCAACAATGCCAACTACCAGCATTATCTGGAGCATACGCGGCACGAGTTCCTGTTGAGTACGGGTGTCAGCTTTGCCGCACTCCACGAACAGGGGGTAGATCCAGTGGTAGCACGCATCAATATGGCTTTCAAGACACCGTTGAAAAGCGGTGATGAGTTCGTATCGAAGCTGGCAATGAAGAAAGAAGGCATCAAGTATGTGTTCTATCAGGATATTTTCAGGGCAAGTGACAATAAAGTGGCCATCAAGGCAGTGGTTGAAACGGTATGTGTGGTAAACGGACGTTTAAGCGACAGCGAGTTATTCGATAACGTCTTTGCCCCCTACCTCGACCATGAATAATGACGAACGTCTTTGCAGTATAGCTCTTACGCTCTGCCCCGGTATAGGACATATCGGGGCAAAGCGTTTAATAGATGCCATAGGCAGCGCCGTTGACGTTTTCGGGTATCGTAAGGAATTGCCGGAACGTCTGCCCGGCGTGAATTCCTCGATAATTACGGCTCTTGACTGTCCTGCCGCTTTTCTTCGTGCCGAACGTGAAATGGAGTTTGTGGAAAAGAACCGCCTGACTTGTCTTACTTTGCGGGATGAGGCCTATCCTTCCCGTCTGCGGGAATGTGAGGATGCGCCGATTGTCCTGTTTTTCAAGGGAAACACTGATTTTAACCGTTTACATGTTATCAATATGGTAGGTACGCGCCGTGCAACGGAGTACGGCAAACGGTTTTGTGCGGATTTTGTGCACGATTTGTCCGTGCTTCTCCCTGATGCCCTGATAGTGAGCGGTCTCGCCTACGGCATTGATATTCATGCACATCGTGCCGCCCTGGCCGATAATATGTCTACTGTTGCCGTTCTGGCTCACGGTTTGGACCGTATCTATCCTTCTGTACATCGTAAGACAGCTGTCGATATGTTGGTCAACGGCGGTTTGCTTACCGAGTTCTTATCCGAAACTACTCCGGACAGGCATAACTTTGTCAGCCGTAACCGTATTGTGGCAGGTATGTGCGATGCGACGATTGTTGTGGAATCTGCCGCTAAAGGCGGTTCTTTGATTACAGCGGATTTGGCCGACGGCTATCACCGTGATTGCTTTGCCGTGCCCGGGCGGGTGACGGATGCCGCTTCTATCGGCTGCAACCGGTTGATACGGGATAATAAGGCTGCGCTTGTACAGAGTGCCGAAGAGTTCGTAAAAACAATGGGGTGGGCGAATGCAGAGCCTGCTGCCAAAGCAGCCGGTATCCAGCGCAATCTGTTTCCGGAACTGACGGATGAGGAGGAGCTGGTGGTGCGTATACTGACTCATCAGGGAGACTTGCATATCAATGCGCTGGTAGTGGAGGCGGACATACCCGTAAACCGTATGAGCGCCTTGCTTTTCGAACTGGAGATGAAAGGGGTGGTAAAGGCATTGGTTGGAGGAGTATATTGCTTATTGGCATAAAAAAAGGAGTACCGCTGTACTCCAACCTTTGTTAACCTTAAATCTAATACTATGAAAAAAATCACGTAACAAATGTATAGCTTCTTCACATATTTCCCAAATATTTACTCTTTTCCTGAATTTCTTTTAGTTTTCTTTTGCGAATATTTACTGTTTTCGTGCACGCTTGGACATCTTGACTTAAATAAAGTGTATATAATGACTATATGATAACTGTCGGATAAGCGAGGCTTGCTGTTGGGGCTTTTCGTGGAATATTCCGGTTCTTTGTCTGTATTGGAAGTAGCATAAGTTGCAAAAAACTTCCAATCGTTTCACAGAATCTTCCAAGTTGCTAAATGAGTTGGTTTTTCTGTATCTTCTTTAATTTTAATGGTTTATTTTTGGCTTTGTACAAAGCAAAGCTATGGTAGACCGTATCAATATAGTAACTCTTATAATACTCTTGTTTTTATCCGTGGGAAGAGCATTTGTACGGGCTGACACTTTGATGGTTGTAAACAGTGTAATGCTGGACTCGGTTATAAAACCGGACGAATGGAGAGAAGTATATCGGTGGGTACTCGCTGATAAGAATGTGCCGGACAGGAAAGAGGTTTTGATGTTAATCCGGTATCATTATGGGAATTTCGGCAAATTGACGGAACTGTTGTTCTATCTGAACGAAGGCAAGGCCTGTAAATATCTGTTGCAGTTTGTTTTTCCGCGGATAGGCAGCTATACGGTACATTCGAAGGAGTTTCCTATTGCCGGAATACGGATGCCGGAGAAGGCACTGCCGGTAATGTCTGCCGGTAGAGGAGAACTGGTTTCGACTGCGTTCTCTGAGAAAAGAAAAAGGCTGGGACCATCACATAAGGTTATGGTAGCTCTGAAGAATAATATGATATATGATTTGGCGTTGGCTCCGAATGTGGAAGTTGAGTTTTCGACAGGAAAGAGGTGGTCTTTGAATACTGAATATAAATGTCCTTGGTGGTTGAACAGTCGGAACGGCTTTTGTTATCAGCTTCTTTCGGGAGGTGTGGAAGTACGCTGTTGGCTGGGCAACAGAAATCTGTGTAACAGATTGACAGGGTATTTCCTGGGGGTATATACCGAGGGAGGAGTATATGATTTTCAGTTGAAAGAAGAGAGTGGCATTCGCGGTAAGTATTATATGACTTCGGGTCTGTCCTGCGGATATGCACGCAGAATAACCGGGCACTTTGCAATCGAGTGCAGTTTGGGAATAGGTTATTTGACAACGGAATACTGTAAATATACCTCTTATAAAGGGGAATTAGTCCGAACTAATGGAGGACACTTTCATTTTGTGGGTCCTACAAAGGTAGCGGTCTCTTTAGTATGGCATATAACGGCAGGACAATGAATGTGGTGGAAAATATCAGATATAATGTACCGTTGCCTCTGTTCTGTCTGTTGATAATCCTGTCAGGGTGCAATTTCAGGGAGGTGCTGGACGATTATCCTGTCAGTGGCGTACAGATAACGCTGGACTGGACGGGAGTTGCGGAGAATTTGCCGGAGACCGTGCGGGTAATATTTTATCCGAAAGATGCCGAGGGGCGGAAAGTAGACGGTTATTTGCCGGCTGCCGGCGGGGAAATGAAAGTACCGCCCGGCCATTATGCAATGATAGTTTACAACTATAGTACGGAATGTGTCTGCATAGAAGGCGATGAGTGCTATGGTACTATCAGGGCATATACGGAACGGTGTATTGGAATGGATGCTGGAGAGGATATGATTTGGTCGCCGGACGATTTCTACGTTGTGGCGTTGGATGATGTGGAAATAGCAAAAAGCGAAGCGGCTATGGTGATGAAACTGAAACCGGAACGGGTAGTAAGCAGTTATTCGTTTGCCGTGAAGGTGGATGGTGTAGAAAATATATCGGCTGTTGTGTGCTACGTCAGCGGGTTGAATGGCGGTTACTTTCTCGGTAGAAGGCTGTGTACACTTGCAGAAGTGCCCGTTTATGTGGAGAATGATTGTAAAAACGGACTGTTGCAGGGGCATTTTTCGCATTTCAGGCTTCCGAAAAGTGCGGATACGCGGGTCGATAGTCCGGTAGTGTTGACCATCAGGATTATTAAGGTGGATAAGCAGGTGCAGGAGATTCTGGTTGATATCAAAAAGTTGATAACACCTCCGACCTCCGGTGAGGAAGAAGAAATACAGCCTGCTCCTGATGGGGAAATACATATTGAGGTGCCTGTTCCCGATGGACAGATTACGGTAGAGGTGGATAAGGAAGAAAGTGGAAATAGCGGTATCGGCGGTGACATAGGTGATTGGGATGATGAAACGAATGTGGATATAATCGTGTAGAAACAAGATAAGCAATTAATATATTAACTAAAAACAAATGGTTATGAGAAAAATTTTATTGGTGGCTTTAACTGCCGCAGCAATGGTAAGTTGCTCTGAAAATGAAGGGCTTGAGAATGAAAATACAGTGAACCGGATTAAATTCGGGACAGTGGTGAAGACCGGAACAAAGACATTGGTTGCCACTACTGAGAATTTCAGTAAGTTTACTGTAAGCGCTTATAAAACAACAGATGACATGGGGGGAACTGTACAGTTGAATACGGGTTTTATGGATGATATAGAAGTTGATAAATCAAGCGGGGAATGGAAGTATAAGGGCGACTACTACTGGCCTGTCTCCGGTAAATTGCAATTTTTTGCTACCTCACCGGCGCAAACTTTGGATATTACTACCGCTGCCGGTTATCCGAAATTCGAGTATGCGGTGAAGGCGGTTGACAGTCAGGAAGATTTGGTTGCTGCCAACGTAATAAATCAGGTAAAGTCTGAGTCAGCCATTTCTCTTCCTTTCCAGCATCTTCTGACGCAGGTGAACTTTACAATCAAGGGTGATGTTGCCGATTTTATTTATACCGTATCGAAATTGGTGATTAAAGGTGCAAAGGATAAGGCTACTTTTACTTTTGACGGAAGCAGCACTGTGGGGGCTTGGAGTAACCTGGCAGAGTCTGCTTCGGGCGTGACATACGAATACACCGGCACTCCCGTATCCGTTACTCCGACTGCTGCTGAACCTGAAGCTTTTGCAGCATTTGAGACTTCCGGCAATGCCTTGTTTATGCTGATGCCTCAAGACGACCTGACAGGCGTTACTTTGGAGATTACCTATACTGCTGCACCGAAAGATAAATCAAGTGAGTATACCTGGAATGATACCAAGGTCGTTAACCTTACAGGCAGTTGGGGCATGGGCAAGAATATTCGGTATACATTGACGCTGACCAACAATGCTACTCCTATTAAGTTTACTCCGAATGTTGGCACGCTGTCAAGCGACCTTCCAAACCGTCCAACTCATTCAAGATAGCTGAAACTGCCTTGATTTCTGAGTAAGACAAGGTATTAATTGCCATGTTGATAGCTGTTTGTTTACGAATTGTTTCTTCCAAGTTCTCTGTTTGAAGGTTCAACAACTGCAAACCAACAACCGTAGAGGCAATCTCAACCAAGATAAGATCTTCATCCACAAAATCATGGTCGTTACGCCAAATGATGAAAGAACCAAGACGCATCCCACCACCATAGATAGGGGCAATTGTAGTCAAACCATCTGGGAAGTCATCTTTTGATTCCACAGGGAAAATGGTCAAGTCACTGTCAATACCAATGTTTTCTTGAGTGTCATAAACACGGCTGATTCCACGTGTGTATTCTTCTGGAAGTTGTTTAGCTTCAAAAAACTCTTCTACACGATCATTGTTGGTTTTGTACTTCATGGCAAAACCAAGGAGAGCACCACCCCAGATACAGCCGATTCCCCGGATACAATCAATGATATCCGCCAATTGAGCAGCCATATTGTTATATGGAAGATCTCCTTCCAAGCTGTCTACTGAGCGTTGCAAGATAGATGTAATTTTACGTGTTTTAGCCAGCAAATTTGCCATATTTATTGTCTTCACTTTCTATTGTAATCATAATAATATCAAGCCTTGTACTAATCTTCTGCGTCAAGACCTACTAGCCCTACTATTATAGCACACTTA
>OGYK01003007.1_pt1 | contig 10286 bp, 10 predicted proteins | sample 1576501 | NCBI WGS metagenome assembly OGYK01 (sample SAMEA3541530, study PRJEB24748) | human gut metagenome | biome: human gut; feature: human-associated habitat; material: faeces | place: China | collected 2012
GACGCTCGAATGAGCGGAGGTCAACACGTTCCGGTCTGCCAGCGGCTTCAAGATAACGGTTGGTAACAACTTCCCAACTGTGCCGCCATATCTCGGCGTACTTCTGGTCGTTCCAGTCCACCGTGTTCTCCTTGTGGCATTTCCAGTTGCCGGATGGAAGTTGGATGCGCTCTCCGTTTTCGTTAAGGTCGTAAACCTTGCGGGCTTTCGGGAGCCACTTGCCGTGTTCATCCATTGCCCGGATTGTCAGCAGAATGTGGGCGTGTGGGTTGCCATCGCCCTTGTCGTGGATGGCGAAGTCGGCTATCATACCTTTGGAAACAAACTGCTCGTTGCAAAATTCTTTGAGCATGGGAAGATACTGTTCCTTCGGCACCTCCACCGGAAACGCCAGCACGATGCGCCGGGCAAGCTGCGAGTTCCATTGATTTTCAACGGATTCTACTGCGTTCCAGAGCGTTGCCCGGTCTGCATATCCGGACGGCGCATGGGGCGGCAGCATGATTTCGGCATGGACGAGTTCTTTCTTCTTGTTGTAGAATTTCGTTTTCTGGTCGTACTCGCTGAACAGCCGTTCGCCGCTTTGGTAGGCTGCACCGGCAACAACGGACTGCCCTTGGCTGCGTTTTACGATGGAGATTTTGAAATGCGGACACGGAATAGGAATCACCTCCTTGTGAGCATTTGAAACGTTCCCTTGTAAAAAATGTGGATTTATGATACTATTATCTTGGATAAGTAAACAGAAAGCTGGTGAGCCGATGTCAGAAAGAAAATCAGAACAAGAACTGGACTTTGAGCAGAAGCACAAGGAAGATTTGCAGCGGATTCGAGAGTTTCGTTTGATTGATGATGATTTTATGGCTGCGGTGTTTGAAGACCCCGACTGCGCAGAGTTCTTGCTCCGAATCATTCTGAAGCGAGACGATTTGATTGTGCGAGAGGTTCATGGACAATACAGCATTAAAAATTTGCAGGGACGTTCGGTTCGGCTGGACATTCTGGCGGTAGACCGAAACAACCGTGCATATAATATTGAAGTCCAGCGCAGTGACCGGGGCGCAAGTGAAAAACGTGCTCGCTACAATAGCAGCTTGCTTGATGCAAACCTGACAGATTCCGGTGAGGAATACGATGCGTTGAATGAAACTTATGTCATCTTTATCACAGAAAACGATATTTTGAGGGCTGGGCTTCCGATTTATCATATTGACCGAACTGTTCAGGAAACCGGAATGATCTTTAATGATCAGGCTCATATCATCTATGTCAACTCGCAGATCAAGGATGAAACGGCACTTGGTAAATTGATGCATGACTTTTTCTGTACCGATTCCAGCAAAATGTACTATCCCATTTTGGCCAATCGAGTATGGTACTTCAAAGAAAACGAGAAGGGAGTGGCAACTATGTGCAGAGCTATGGAAAAAATGCGGGATGAAACCGCAGCTGAGCAGAACATCAAAACTCTTTTGGTGTCTGTAAAGAATTTGATGAAGAACATGAATCTCAGCCCAGAACAGGCTATGGATGCCATGGGTATTTCTGAGGCGGACCGCAAGATGTTGCTGCAAAGAATTTGATGCTCTTTTGATTGAAACTTGTTTCTGAAAATTCAAAAGCCGACTGGGAATACTCCTAGTCGGCTTTTGTGTGTTATTCTGCGTTCTTCTGCAAAAAAGATAGCTGCGGTAGCAGCGCAAGGAAAATGCAGTTTTCCTTGGGATGGAATCGGGCTGGCGCACAAACGCCAGCTTCGATTTCATCGAGCCGTCTGCAAGACCGCAATTTCACCGGAACGGTGTATAATTGCGCCCTATTTCATAGGGGGTTCGGAACGTTCTGCTTTTCGTGAACGTCATGCACCATCTTTGCAAGTGCCAGCACGACTTCCGGTTGACGGAACGAGATCTTCAATAGCTCCATCACCTGATCGTCGGTCAGTTCTCCCGGACAGACCAGAAAACTTTCCAGCATTCCGGCACGGGTGCAAAGACGATGCACACGCTCTCTTCGGTTCAGCTCTGACATCTGGCGTTCAAGGATTTTCTCCCGGTGCTGACAAGAGCGCAGCTTCTGCTCTGCTTTGGCTTTTTCGTTGCTGAGGTAGGCAAGGTTGTTTTTTGGTTGGGTCAATGGCATCACGCTCCTTTGTCCAACAGGCTATTGAAGTTTTACGAAAAGAGGCCCGCTCACTCTTGTGAACGGACCTCTCAATCATGATACAGCAAATGCAAAAATGGATTTAACCGCAGATTTCTCTGAATGCTTTTTCCATCTCTTCCAAAGCTTCTTCGCCAGTTTCAAATTCGATTTCATAGAGCTTTCCATCAATTCTTCCGGTATTGCTGTCAAAGCTCAGAAAATCACTGACGCTAAAATCATCGAAAAAACAAAAGTCATTATAGAACTTTTTAAGCTGTTCACAACTGATTTTCCCGGAACCATATAAGTAAGTCAATGTGCTAATCATCGACCAAAAAGGATGGCTCTCAACGCTTCCACAGTTGTCAAGTGCATCATATAGAGCGTTACCATTACGCGCAAACACATTGCTAATAGTGTGTTCAATATGAATTGCGCAATCCCGAGAGAGGTCAGGCTTTAAAATTTCTTTCGATTGGTTAAAATTATCAGTATTCATTTTTTCTCCTGTCATGTAATTGTCTTAAGTTTCATTTGTAGTCGAGTGGAATTTTGCTGTATCATTCCTGCCACGGCAGTCGAATATTCTTCCAGTCTCCAACAGCGCATTGGCCTTCATCACTGGAGCCAACCGACACAACAGTTCCATCAGAACGAAGTCCAATGGAACTATACATTCCTGCCGAAATTGCAACAATATCCTTCCAGTCTTTAACATCGGAGCGACCATTTTGATTATTGCCAACTGCCACAACTGTGCCATCAGAGCGTAAACCCAGTGTATATCCTGCGCCTGCAGAAACGTCAATGATGTCTTTCCAGTCAGAAACATTACATTGACCATCATTAAAAGATTCTGTGCCAACTGCCACAACGGTACCGTCAGAGCATAATCCAACTGTGTGGCTGAGGCCTGCAGAAACCGCAACAATATTCTTCCAGCTGCTGACACGGCAGGAATCATCATAACTTTCACCAGCTGCTACAACTGTACCATCGGAGCGCAAACCAACTGTGTGGGATGTTCCTGCTGAAATTGCAACAATGTCTGTCCAATCCGCAACATTGCACTGCTTGAAAGAGTTGCTTCCAGTTGCCACAACTGTACCATCAGAACGTAAGCCAATCGTGAAAGATTCTCCTGCAGAAATAGCAATAATATCTTTCCAGTTACCAACATTGCACTGCCCAGATTCATTATTACCAATGGCTACAACCGTACCATCGGAACGCAAACCAACTGTGTGAGATAGTCCTGCGGATACAGCAATAATGTCCGTCCAATCATCAACATCACATTGACCATGATTGTTTGAGCCGACTGCAATAACCGTGCCATCCGAACGCAGAGCAACTGTATGGTATGCATATATCGAAATTGAACTTTTGCTCTTACCCACTCGCACCATATTAGTTATAGCAGATTGACAGGTCTGAATCAAATCATCAGAATCTTTATAGTCACCCAAACTTTTAAGAACAGTTAGAGCTCGTGGATAATCACCAGAGTTCATCAACGCAACAGCATTTTTATATTTGTTGCTCGGAATTATAACGAAATAAATAACTGAGCTTACACAAGCAATGACAGCGATGAGCACGGTGATAAGCAAAATCTGTTTTTTTCTCTTTTTTGCGGCGGCTTCCGCTTCAGCTTTCTTTTGCTGTTCTCTACGTTGCGTCTCAAGCCGTTCTTTTTCTAATGTCTGCTGAATCTCTGCTTTTTTATTATAGCAGGTTTTCAAAAGTTCATCCGCATCACACCAATCATCATGGTAGCCCCGGACTGTTTCCAGTATCTTGATTGCTTCATCGTATGGTTCAATTGAAAAGCCATTCATTTTAGACATGGCAACTGCACAGATGCCTTCCTTCTGGCAGTTGATAGCCATTTCATCAGAATCTTTATAACCAGTGATTGCAGAGAACAACTTTTCAGCAGCTTCAAATTCACGCTGATTTCTTTTGAATTGCGCAACTTCCAGTTGATGTATAGCACAATTATAGAGGTGGGCTTTTGACAATGCGAAACACTTTGCAGCTAAATCTTCTGCGTCCCGGTAATTAGCAATTTTCTTGAACTGTTCACCAGCATCTTTGAGTTGATTTACTGCTTCAACGCTCTCTGTATCAGAACCTTGTTTCATCAAGTCAAAGGCTTCCTGATAGGCTTTTGCAAGCCTTTCCTCCTCCCACTGCTTGTCGTTTCGGTCAAGAACCGACGTGACCTCGGATTTCAGTTTTTCATCACCAAAACGCATAACCTTTTTATAATTGGCATTCGGCTCAATGGTTATGCTTCTATCCGAAAGATCATTTAACTTAGAAACTCGACGATCTGCCAACAACTTTCCAAGATAGGCCTGCGCATTTTCAGGTTCGAGATCAAGTACTTTTTCACAATATGCGTTTGCTTCTTCCCAATTTTTATCTTCCAAAAATATAAATGCACGTTTCAGAAGAGGAGCAGCATTCGCCGCAGATGTTTCTGTTACTACAGTTTCTTTTACAACAGTAGTCTTCGGAGCGTCTACCTGCGTGATTTTCTTGATACCACGAATCAAATCCTGCATGAAGCCCAGTTTGGTCATATCCTGAGCCTGCAAATGCGAAAATTCTTCCGGCAGGTCATAGGGGTCCATGTCCTTATATGCGGGAATCAGAATTTTCTTTTGACCTGCCTTGATCAGTGCCAAATAGCGGCTCCATTCGTTCTTGACCCAAACGGCATTGAAATACTCCGGCTTCGTGCCCAGAACGACCATCACTTTTGCAGAGTTTAATGCCGCAAAAATGTAAGGTTCATAGGCAGTGCCCAGTTTATCTTCCAGCGTGATACGGGAGAAAAAGACCTTGAATCCTTCGTTCGTCAACTCATGATAGAGTTCATTTGCCAGAACACTGTCTGGCGTTCTTCTGCCATCGGAATCGCTCTCTTTGTAGCAGATAAATACGTCGAACGGATCTTCTTTTGCAGAAATCGCAAGGATTCCTTTTTGAATCTCATTGATGGTATTTGCTTCTGCTTCATAGACGCTGCGTTGGAGACTATCAGCATATTTCAGTGCTGACTTATAATTGTCATCGTCAAAAATAGAAGTGAACTGGGCTCGATTGACCGTTGGCACACGCTTATGGGTGGCAGGGTCTTCCACATACTCAATACCATACCGGCAAAGTACCAAAGACCAGTAGGCTTCCGCATCCGAATTATCCTCATTGAGAATTTTCTCGTAGATGCCCATAGCCTTGTCGAATTCATTGTTTCTGCGGAAATGGTTTGCACGGTCATACAGATTTGCACGGCGCTCATCGTCGAGTTTCGGCAAGGTCTGCTGAGTACCACAGTATTCGCAGGTGGCAACAGTTTCGTTAGGGGATATCTCCAATGTGCCGCCGCACATTTTACACTTGAATATTGACATTTTAATTTGAACTCCTCACTTATTTCAAGTCTGCACTTCCGAATTGCTCACTTGAACATTTTGCATTTGCGGTTACGTTCGGCAAGCAAATCAGTGATTTCATTTGCAATGCGGACAGTTTGCTCTGTTTCGTTTCTATTCACTGTTTCAGTTAAACTTGAGAGCTTCTGGTCGATTTCATCTTCCAGAGAGGCAAGTGCTGTGTTGCTGACGGGGTCTGAATATCGTGCAGCTTCGTAAAGCTTCTTGACTGAAGATTTTGCTTTTTCATCTTTGGCTGCTGACAAAAGGTTCTCTGCATCTACGGTCAACGAGCGAATAAACGTCGTACTCTGGCTCAACTTTTCTTCTGTGTCTATTACCATGTCACCAGCAGCGGCAGTTTTTATTACTGCAATTGCGTTGAACGCCAATGTTGCTGCACACAGGATCGTACCAGCCCAATAGGGCATGGTAGAAATCAACATACACAGTCCGCCAAACACAAAGGTCAGAATCAAGCCCATGCGTCCGACAGAAAAGAGCGACAAGCTGAAAAAAGACCTATCAGGGGCATCATTCTTCAAGGCATAATTGGTACAAGCCAGCTGCCCAAGAAATGCAATCGTGATGGAAACATAGCCAATCCAGAACGAGCTGGTATACTTTTCCTGCCCAGTCCAACCAACAGATACAAAAGCAATCACATTGAATAGAACAAGCAGTACCGCCCAGATAGCTAGATAAGACTTGAACATTTTCTTCATGGCAGTCTCACCTCGTTAAAGTTTTTCTCCACATTCGGGACAGAATTTCGCACTGGCAGGTAACTCTGTGCCGCATTTAGGACACTTGTGTACCAATGGAGCACCGCATTCCATACAGAATTTACCTTTGTGCGTCTTTTTACCGCAAGCGGGGCAAATCATTTCGTCATTGCCCAACACCTCAATCTTAGTTCCACATTCCAGACAGAACTTCGCTCCGGCAGGAACCTCCGCTTTGCAATTCGGACAAATAGTCTTTTCCGGAGTGTCTGGCTTTTCTGTTTTACCCACAGAAAAGGGGGTGCCCATCTCTTGAAACATTTGTCCAACGTGACCGTTTACTGCTCCAGCAGCAGCCATGCCAACGCCAAGACCGATCATGTCGCCAGCTACGCCGCCGCCAGAAATGTGCATATTGCCAAGCCCCTGTGCATAAGCCTTCTGTACATCTGCCTGAAGGATGTCACGCTTATCGATTCCCTGTGCATGCATCACATCTGCCTCTGCATAACCAGCAAGCCGTGTCTTTTGTGCTTCTGTTTGCGCACGGATCAGATCACGTTCGGCTTCTCGACGTGCCAGTTCGGTTTCCGTATTTTGCTGTTCCATGATTGCCTGCCGCTGCGCTACCGTTACGGTGGTTGCCGCTTCAGCTTGAGCAGTTTTGATTGCAGTATCAGCTTCTACCATCCGTCTTTGAAGCGAAATTGTATGCAGTTCTCGGATGCGTTTGAAGTTAGCATCTCCCTCTGGAAGAAGGACAGTGGTAACATAAAATTCCGGGATAGTAAGGCCGTATTCTTCAAATCCTGCCTGAATGGGCTGCTTCAAAACTGTAGATAGCAAGTCCAGATGTTCATCCACTTCCAGAATATCAATGTTCTGCTCCTTGATACACCGTGCCAGATTTGTTTTGACTGTCGATGAAATCAGCGGGCGGAACGAAGAAGTTAAGGATTTTGTAAAATTGCTGCCTTGAGCATCCCACGAGATACCATTCATCGTACCCACAAGTTTCAAGAGAAGTTTCCGAGAATCACTAACCATCAGGTTCATTTCGCCGCAAGCACCGATCTCAAGGGGAACTCCATAGATTGGGTCAATGAAACGAACTTTGCTATCAGTGCCCCACTTGACAGCCATCTGAACGGTTTTGTTGATGAAATAAACCTCGCAGTGGAACGGAGAATCGCCGCCAGTAATCTGATTAAGAAGTTTACTAATGAGCGGAATATTCTCGGTTTCCAGTGTATGCCGCCCCGGTCCAAACGAATCAAGAGCCTGACCGTTCATAAAGAAAATCGCTTCCTGCGTTTCGTGAACAATCAACTGGGTGGCGGTATTGAAATCTTCACAAGGATGTTTCCATATGAATGTACTATTATCGCCCTCATATTTTATAACGCTCGCTATAGGTGCCATACAACGCCCTCCTCATGTGCTTTTGAATGGTGTACCTTTTCAAAGTTGCTAAACAAGAGCAATGAAAAGTCCAAAAACTGTTGAATGTGCCGCATTTTTGCTGTATACTGACAATATACAGCATCTGGCACAAAATTCGGAAAGGTACACCTTTCAAAATTTCACAAAGAGTTTGTCTAGGTGGCTTTTTCAAACTGAATCGCTTTCCCATAGAACGTACCTACGGGCAAATCACAGGCTTCAGCGGCTTCTCTTAACGTGATTTTCTTATCTCGCCATGCCTTGTGAACCTCGTAGAAGTTGTCCGGGAGCGGGCGGGGAGGCCGACCAAACTTCACACCACGGGCTTTTGCTGCTGCAATGCCCTCTGCCTGCCGCTGCCGGATGTTGGTGCGCTCGTTCTCCGCCACAAAGGAAAGCACCTGCAAAACAATGTCGCTCAGGAAAGTGCCCATCAGGTCTTTGCCGCGCCGGGTGTCCAGCAGCGGCATATCCAGCACCACAATGTCGATGCTCTTTGTCTGGGTAAGCAGCCGCCACTGCTCCAAAATTTCAGCATAGTTGCGTCCAAGACGGTCGATGCTCTTGATATAGAGCAGATCGTCTTTTTTCAATTTCCGAACAAGCCGCTTGTACTGCGGGCGGTTGAAGTCCTTGCCTGACTGCTTGTCAATGAAGATGTTCTTCTCCGGGATGTGCAGTTCTCGTAGCGCAATCAGCTGCCGATCTTCGTTCTGGTCACGGGTACTGACCCGGATATAGCCATATAAATTTGCCAACAAATCGCCCCTTTCTGCTAAAAATGATTTTTATGTAAAAAGCCAAAGCATCACTCTGACGCTTTGGCCGTTGCGCTCTATTCTACCATAGCAGAGGGGCTTACGTTCAGGACAGTAGCGCAGGCTGAATCAGCACCGCCGCATTTCTGACCTGATACGTCACGCCGCTGGCTTCTCCCTTTGCCTTTCGGCAACACACCTCCGGGTGCTGCGTAGCAAGGTCGGAAAGCTGTTTCTGCAAGTCAGGATTCAGCGTGAACACGCTGTAAGTCCCGTCCTCGCTGGCGTAGATCATGGTTTCCAGCTTACACATCGTCAACGAGTTCGTCATCTTCGGTTTCCTCAAACATTTCAGGCCCCCAGTCCTCATCACGTTCGATGTCCTGCGCCAGTTTCTCCATCCCGGCATAGCACTCCATCTCGGAACGGACGAAGTAGAACATCTGGTCGTACCAGTCTGCCAGCGTTTCGTCCTCCAGCTTCCGGCAGAAGTCATACACCAGCCTGTTCTGGTCGGGGTCAACCGTCAGTCCGGCAACCTCGTACAGCCGCTTGCGTGTCAGTTCCAGATCGGCGCAGCCATAGGTGTAGAGCAGCTTCTTTTCTTCAAACGTCAGTTTCATAGGCGTGTACCTCCGTATCAAAAAAGGGCCTGCCGTGTGCAGACCCGATGTAACGAAAAGACCGCCTTGCAGTCGTGCAGGGCGGTCGGAGATGCGATATTGTATCAGACAAAAATCAGCTCGGTCTTGATGATTTCTTCGGCACGGCTGCGGATGCTGCTCATCCGGCGCACCCATTCCAGTTGGTTATCCTCTTTCAGTGCTTCAGTTACGCCCTCTGCATCCTGCATCTGACGGATGATGAGGGCAAGCTGTTCGTTTGCCTGTTTGTCCAGACTGGCAAGGTAGCTGGCCAACTCACCGGACAGGAGCAGTTGATTGTACCGGATGGGATGCTGCTCCTTCAGGTACCTCTTATGTAAGCGGCCCCACCGCCCGGTGGGGTGCTGCTCTGCCGGGGCTGCTACGGTCAGGTTCGGCAGATAGTAGTCGTTAACAAGGGTGTAGTCCAGACCGTTGGCGTTGTCATGGGTGGATTTTTCAAGTTCGTTCATGCGGATTCTCCTTTCAGTTCATCGGTTGGTTCAAATTGAAGTGCGGTTTTATCGGCAAGCTCTTGTTGAGCCAGCTTTTTCTTTTGGGCATATTGGCGGCAGCGTTCCCGGTTTTTCTGTAAGAGTGCTTCGTACTCTGCTGCTGCTTGCGGGTCAGTTTTAGCAGCTTCTCTCAAAGCCGCTCGTTTTTTCTTGCGGTTTTCTCCAGATGTTTTTTGGTACTTTTTACGCTTGGCTATCTGCTGTTCTGTAATCTTTTTCGCATCGTCGTGGTTGATCTCGATTTGGCTGGGAAAAGTGTCGCCAATGAAGTTGAAATAAATGTCGATTTGCTGCTGACGGTAAACCGTTCTGCCGCCGGATGCCGAATGAATGACAACCTTTTCAACCAGTTCGTACAGCATATCATCGGTCAGAACTTCGCAATCTTTATATTTCCGAATCAGTTTGATAAAGCGTTTCAAATCAACTTTGGTCGTTTCCGTATTATCCAGTTCTTTTTTCAGTTCTGCCATACGGGTTTCACAGCCTGTTTGTTCTTCATCGTACTGTGCCATCAGTCGTTGAAATTGACGCTCCGGAATTTTTCCCATAACGCTGCTTTCATATAGGCTGCGAATCAAAGTATCAAGCTCATCCATTCTCTTTTGCA
>OGYK01003008.1_pt1 | contig 10286 bp, 6 predicted proteins | sample 1576501 | NCBI WGS metagenome assembly OGYK01 (sample SAMEA3541530, study PRJEB24748) | human gut metagenome | biome: human gut; feature: human-associated habitat; material: faeces | place: China | collected 2012
CGCGCGCCGGCTCGCGCATTCTGCTGGAACGGATTCGGCCGGTCTGGAATCGCATCGGCTTCCTCGGCAAAGTGACCGCGCGCAACATCTTCCGCTTCAAGTCGCGCCTCATCATGACGGTCGGCGGTGTGGCCGGCTGCACCGCGCTGATCGTCTGCGGCCTGGCCATCAACGACACCGTCGCCGACCTCGGCATCAAGCAATACCGCGACATCTACCAGTACGACCTGATGGTGGTTTCCGACGATTCGGACGCGTCGGCGATGCGCACGAAAGTCGCGTCAGACGGGCGCGTCACGTCATCGCTTGACGTGCGCATAGAGTCGGGCGATTTGACGGTTGCGGGCAGTGGCGACGGTGACAGCGGCAAGGCCGGCAGCAGCGGCAGCGAAAGCATCCAGCTGGTCGCGGTGCCGGAAAAGCATCTGTCCGATTTGGGCGAAATGGTCACGTTGCAGCCGGTCTCGTCCGGCATACTGGGCACGTCCGGCGTCGGCAAAACCGGTTCGCTGAAACTCGATGACGATGGCGTGATCGTCGCGCAGTCGGCGGCAAGCGCGCTGGGCGTCAAGGCCGGTTCCAAGGTGCGACTGACCAACGGCGACGGCGTGCAGGCGACGGCGAAGGTGAGCGCGGTGAATCGCAACCTCATCGGCTCGGATGTGTATGTAAGCGAAACCTACTACGCCAAGCTTTTCGACTCGAAAGACGCGAAGAACACCAAGAATTCCAAGAGTTCCGAGGATTCCGAGGCTCTGACGTGGAACGCCATGCTCGCCAAGCTTTCCGGCTCCGACACTTCGCAAACCGACTATGCGGAATCGCTCGAAGAGGACAGTTCGGTGATGAAGGCCGTAAGCTGCGCGCACATGGCCGACAGCTTCAAATTCGACCTCATGGGCGCGGTGGTGGCGCTGATTGTGGCGCTTGCCGGCGGTCTGGCACTGGTGGTGTTGTTCACGCTCGCCAATACGAACGTGTCGGAACGCGTGCGCGAGATGGCCACGCTCAAGGTGCTTGGCTTCTTCGACCGCGAAGTGCACCATTACGTGAACCGTGAGATGATGATCCTCACCGTCATGGGTGTGATACTGGGCCTGCCGCTCGGCCGGCTCGTCGGCGGCATGCTGACGATGGCGCTCAACATGCCCTCGTTGTATTTCGAGGTGGAGGTCAAGCCGCTGAGCTACGTGATCGCGGCCGTGGCGACCATGGCCTTCGCGCTGCTCGTGCAGCTGTTCGTCAACCCCGTCCTCGACCGCATCGACCCCATCAGCTCCCTCAAGTCCGTGGAGTAGCGCCCCTCTGAAGCCCTCTCAGTTCTTCGGGTAGCGGTAGTTGTGGGGGAGTTGGGTGGTGAGCTGCGGGTCGAGGCCGAGTTCCTTGAGTTGGCGGTCGATTTCGAGGCGCGCACGTTCCACAAGTTCGGCGCGACGGCTGTCCAAACCGTTCAGCCCCTCCTGCTTTTCCAGCGATTTCAACGTCTCCGCCATACGCTTGAGCCGGTCCTGATGGTGCAGCAGCGCACGTACCTGCGCATGTTCGCGTACGATCGTCCGCCAATCGGATGGCGTGTGCGCAATCTCCCGAACCGCGGTGACCGGATGCACGTCGGCCACCTGATATGTGATCGAGCCAAGCAGCGGCATCAGGAACACTGTAATCGCGCCGGCTGCGACCAGTGTTGACGCGGTGTCGCTTTGCATGGTGCCGACCTTCACCGCCAGCGACGTGACGGCGACGATGATCGGCAGCGCGGTCGTGCAATACAGGGCTACGGTGACGCGGTGATGCGATGACAGCGGATTCTTGCGTTTGTCGAGCGACAACGCAACATATACGGGCACCGCGCGAATCAGCATGAGCATGACGATGAACGCGACGAGCAGTGCGGGCCGGCCTGCCACGGCGCGCACGTTGATCGCGGCGCCTGACACCACAAAAAATACAGGAATGAGGAAGCCGTAGCCGACACCCTCCAACTTCATTTCCAGCGACTTGCTGCCGTCGGGGATGATGTAACGCAGGATAAAGCCTGCGGCGAACGCGCCGAGCACCGCATCAAGTTCGAACAGCGCGGAAATGGTGACAAGGAAGATGAGCAGGAATGTGGTCAGTCGCATGAGCGTTTGCGATGACGTGTTCGCATTGTCCGTAAGGAAACGGTACAGGCGATGGCCGGTTTTCAGCGCTTTCGTCGGCAGTGTGGCGCACAGCAGGCAGATGGCGAGGAACGCGCCGAGCACGAGCATGGTCTGCCAGCCGGTTCGGGTGGATAGCAGGATAGCCATGGCAAGGATTGGGCCGAGTTCGCCCCACGTTCCGTACGAGATGATGGCGTCGCCGATGGGGGTGCCTTCGAGGTTGCGTTCCTTGAGAATCGGCATGAGCGTGCCGAGCGCGGTGGTGGTGAGTGCGATTACCGTGGCCACGCCGTTGATGCCTTGCTTGGTGAAGAACGGAAGGAATGTCACAACCAGCCAGGCGAGGCCTAGCGTGATTCCCCATGTAAGCAGTCCGACTTTGCCTTGATGCCCGGCGAGTCGTTTCGGGTCGATTTCATAGCCGGCGAGCAGGAATAGGAACGCCATACCAAGCTCGCTTAGGAGTTTCACGGCGTCGTTCACTTCAATCACGCCGAATCCGTAGGGACCGAGTACGGCTCCGGCGGCGAGCAGCAGCACGGTCTGCGGAATGAACTTGCCGGGAATCAGCTGCGCCACAATCGGGCTGACGGCCGCCACCGCCATGATGATGGTCAAGGAAACAAGCTCTTGCGTCATACCGTCGAGCCTAGTGAGCCATTGTGACCGGAGGTTGAAGAATGTGATTTCCGCTATCTGTGGCAGGTTTCTTCGGGGAAACCGACCTAGGGGGCATGATTCCTACCCCCTAGGTCTGGATTTGCTCAAGGAACCTGCCACACATAACGCAAATCGTTTTCTTGTGAAGGGCGAATCTGCCACATATAGCACGTTTCACGACATTAAGGGGATCGGTCGCGTTTGCGAGGAGGCTAACCCCCGGTTCTCGTCCGCCGCGCGCGCACCGCCCGCCCGCCAAATGCTATCTAGCTTATAGATGGCGGATGGTTCGCCCCATTTGCCAGTTCGGGGGTATAAATCATACCCCCGAACCGCCTATTCTCGTCTAGCACCCGCCATCTATAAGCGAGATACCTTTCCGCAAAGCCCCAAATCCGCCATCTATAAGCCAGATAGACCCATCAGTTTGACCATGGATAGACTCGGTTAGAGATGCTCTTGGCAAAAATGCCAATTTCGGCCTCCTGCAAAGGGTTTTGATGGGTCTAACCCATGATTTACATAAAACCTAACCCACGATTTGCATAAAACGTGGTTCGCTCAGAGCTGTTGCCGGAAAGACCGCCTAGGTCCGACCGATGCTATCGGAATCGTCGGGGAAGAAGGCACGCGGGCGGAGTGCAATATAATGTTCCCTATGGCTGGCAGTTCAAGGGGGGGGGAAGACTGATGGCAGTTTTTCCGCATGGGAGCGCGCGCGGCGGGTCGAGAAGCGACGGTCCGCAGCAAATTAAGGACTTACGCGCCGACGATTTTTATGGCGATTCGCACGATGGCAACGACGGCTCGCGCGGTTCGCACGACACCACGCGCAACACGCGCACCTACGTTCCGCCGACGTTCGCCGAGGCGACCGATGTGTCCGAAGAGATTCGCGAGCGTCGCGCCGACGTGGGTAGATCCATTGCCCTGCGTGTGCTTGCGGCGGTGCTGATTTTCTCCGCAATCGGCATTGGTCTTTTCCCGAAAGTGCTGCAATACCAGTCCGCGCAAAAGCTGGCGAGCACGTCCGCCCGTTCCGAGCAGAGCGTCGCGGGCTGGCCGTATCCGCAGGCCGACGAGGCATTCGCCGCAGCTGGGGCGTACAACAAGCGTCTCGCCGAATCGGGGCAGCCGGTGATTGGCGAGGCTGAGGATCCGCTCGCCGAGTTGTACAACAACAATCAGTCCGACTCCAGCGACGGTTCCGGTTCCAGCTCGACGGGCGCAGGCGCCACTGGTGATGGTAACAAGGATTCCGCTAGCTCCAAAGACGCGGAATACCAGCGTTTGCTGGATACTGGCGATGGCGTGATGGGTTCCATCCGCATTCCAAAGATTTCTGTGGATTTGCCGATCTACCATGGCACGTCGGAGCAGACGCTTGCGTCCGGTGCGGGGCATTTGTATGGCAGTAGTCTGCCGGTGGGTGGCAAGGATACGCATGCGGTGATTACCGGACATCGGGGTTTGGTTGAAGCCTCAATGTTTACGCGTTTGGATGAGATGCGGGTTGGCGATTACTTCTATATCGATGTGATGGGCCATACGCTTGGCTACAAGGTGGATCGCATCACCGAAATCAACCCGGATGACACGTCGAAGTTGAAGATCGTGCCCGGCGAGGACCGTGTGACGTTGATGACATGCACCCCGTATGGCGTGAATACGCATCGTCTGTTGGTTTCGGCATTACGTTCCGCCATTCCCGAAGAGATTCCCGCGGAGGATGATGCGGCAAAAGATGTGCGTGTGATTGCGGGCGTGGTGTCAGCTGCCACGTTGCTGGTCGGTTTGTTGTTGGTTTGGCTGCTCCGCTGTCCGTGGCATGTCCGTAGGCATGCCGCTTGGTGGCCAAAGCGCAACTAGGGGTTGATGGCGTTAATGTTGCACTTGACAGATGCTTTTTTGTCGGGGAAAATTCTGAAAGAGACATGACAACGTTTGCTTATAGTTTTTGCATCGCGATTTACGGGGGTAAGAATACTCTAGAATCGCGATGATATGTGCGATTTCAAGGAAAGTATATCCCCTTGATTACCTCGTTGGGAGGGTATGTATCCCTCTGTTTTTCTCCTTAAGGTTTAGGCAACGAAGCGATTGTCGGACGGTATGTGAAGCGAAGACGCATCAAATATACCGGTCGAAGGAGGAAGGTATTTCCCGATTGCTTAACGGTACAAGGGGGTAGGCGTATGAGACACGTCTTTGAGCGAAACAGGGCGAGGGGCACAGGTCTGTTCACGCGTCGTGTCATTGCGGCCGTCGCGACGGTCGCAATGCTCGCCGGCGTGGGGTGCGTCACTGCTTCGTCAGCGGCGGCGGAAGATGCCACGGGAGCCTTGGAACAACAAATCGAGCAGCCGGTATTGCAAGAATCTGGGCAAGAGGATTCACAGCCGGTGGAACAAAATTTGATGGTGGGAGAAGAGCAGCCGTCAGAGCAAGAGCAGCCGTCAGATCAAGAGGCTTACCAGCAAGTCGAACAAGAAACGGAACAAGAAACGAAAGAAGAGACTGAGCAGTGGGTTGAGCAGGAGGTTGAACAACAATCTGAACAACAATCTGAACAACAATCTGAACAACCTGATGAGCAGCCAGTTACGTTGTCCGCTCAACCGATTGCGCGAGCAAATCGGGCGCAGTCGGTTGCGCAGAACGAGACCGGTTCTCAGTTGGGCGCTCCGGAGAAGCATAAGCGCATCAAGAAGAACGATGATGGCAATTACACCGTGAACGTGGATGTGAAGGGCGCCGTCAACAGCACCACGGTCACCACCACCCAGCCGATCGACTTCACGCTGGTGCTGGATGTGTCCGGTTCGATGGACGATCCGATGAGTAAGACGGATCGGACCAGGCGGTTAGACGCACTGAAAGAAGCGGTTAAAGCATTTCTTGATGAAGCTGCGAATACTAATACGGAGGCCGGTTCCGAACTGGTTCGCGTTGGACTGGTGAAGTTCGCCGGCAACGAAAAGGACAAAATCGGGGATGACACGTACCGAAGTGGTGGGTACACCTACAACTACTCCCAAATCGTTAGCGATCTGACTGCGGATATGAACGGTCTGAAGAACAAAGTCAGCAAACTCAAAGCCGCTGGCGCCACCCGAGCCGACAATGGATTCAATCTTGCGGCCAAGATGATGGGCAGTGCTCGAACCGATGCGAAGAAGGTCGTTATCTTTTTCACGGATGGTTCGCCTACATCGTCTAGTGGCTTCGAGGGTAAAGTGGCAAATAAGGCCGTCGAAGCTGCCAAGGAATTGAAAGATGGTGGCGCCACGGTGTATTCCATCGGTGTTTTTTCCGGTGCTGATCCCTCCTCGATCCAAGGTAACGAGAACCAGTTCATGCACGCGGTGTCCAGCAATTTCCCAAAGGCAACGAAATACAACCAGCGCGGTGAAGGGAATATCAAAGCCGGCTATTATAAAAGCGCGACGAACGCTTCGGAGCTGAATGCCATCTTCGACGAGATTGAGAAGAGCGAGACCACCACATCCGCATACACCAAGGTGACCATGGAGGACACGCTCTCCGGCTATGTCGAGCTTGCGGATAGCAACTACAAGGTCGTTGCCAAGGATGCTTCCGGCAAGGTGGTCTCCTTGACTAAGAATGTCGATTACACCTTGACGTATGACGCGAGCACGAAGAAATTCACGGTCGCATTCCTGAAGCCTCTGGTCAACAACGTGACATACACGCTGGAATACAACGTGAAACCCACGCAGAAAGCGTATGACGAGTATGCCGCCAACCTGAACGCCGGTAAGGATGGATATGACGGCGTAAAGGGTGACGCGAACACCGATCTGCCGGGAAACGCCACGTCCTCGAACCAGCCGGGTTTCCATGCGAACGATTCCGCGTGCCTGGCGTACTCGGCCGATGGCGTGGATCATGCATGCGGCGGCAATCCGTATCCGCATCCGGTGATCCAGGTGGTTTCCTCGACGCTGCATATCGAAAAGCAGTGGAGTGGAGACGGTGACAAGCCGGAAAGCATCACGGTGGATATCAAACAGGGCAACGATACCTATAAGACGGTCACGCTGAAGCGTGACGATAGCGGCAAATGGTCCACCGACGTGATTATTCCGGCAGGCGCCCAAAAGACGTACACGGTGACGGAAGTCGAACCGGACAGCCACTTGTGGAAGGCTTCCTACCAGCACAAGGTCGGCGATGGAAATCTCGCTGACGGCAATGCGGTGACGGTGCCGGAATCCACGGCATCGCAGGAAGCCACGGTGATCATCACCAACACGTTGAAGCAGACCATGCTGACGCATGCGATTGGCGTGCAGAAGGAGCTGAAGGGCCGCGATTGGAAGGATTCCGACGAGTTCACTTTCAAGCTGAAGGCAGACGATTCCAATCCAGACGCGCCGATGCCAGCTTCCTGCAAGAACCAGTCGGCGTGCACGGTGACGGTGAAACGCGATTCGTCTGACGATCACGTTGCTTACTTCGGCGACATCACGTATGACGCAGGTGAAGCCGAGTACACATATCTTGTGACGGAGAACGCTGGTAATGCTTCCGCAATGTATTACTCGCAGGCGGAATACCGGGTGGTCGTGTCCGTGATGAAAGACGGAACGTCCGGTGAATGGAAGGCCGTTGTCGAATCCGTGACCCAGCTGAAAACCGATTATGGTGCCGCTGGTTCGAATTGGGACGAGACCCAGCCAATGCTGTTCACCAACCAATACATTTCGGCATCGTCACTGCCATTGACGGGCCGCATGGGTGCGGAACGATGGTGGCAGATTGCGGCCGGCGGAGTTGGCGTGCTGGCATTGCTCGCCGTCGCTGCGGCCGACCAGTGGAGACGTAAGAAGCGGCTCAGCTGAATAACACAGGATTTGCGGATCGCGGGGGCGCGTTGGGTTCCCGCCTCCCGCGATTGCAGAAAACAGTAACCAACAATCAAGGAAGAGGAGATTCTCATGAAGATGAGGAAGCTTTTCGCAGGGCTGGCCGCCGCGGCAACGTTGCTGAGCGGCATGGCCATCGGCGTCGCCGCCGCACAGGCTGATGATGCTCCATTGCTGCAAGTTAACCACGCACAGGAAGGCCATACGTACACGCCATACAAGTTTGCCATGTTTGAGAATCCTGGCGATGGCTCGGTCGAAGTGAAAACGGTTGACGCATGGAAGGGAGCTGTGACCACCGCTGCTGATGTGGCTGATGGAAGCCACAACGGCATCCCGACAGAGTACAAGGATAATCCAGCCGCCTATGTGGCGACGTTCACTGCGGATCAGCTCCGTGTCTTCGCCAAGACCTTGGCTGGAATTACTCCGCCGGCAGGACCTGATGGTACTGGCCTGACCGTAACTACGGAGCAGGCAAATACGAGCCAGGCGGTCAATGTGAACGGAGAAGGCTGGTATCTGGTGAAGGATACGTTCACCAAGGCTGGCGAAACGACTGTGACGTCGGGAACTCCGGCTGTGGTGGCCACCACCGTCAATGGACTGTCCAATCTGAGGATTGCGGCCGATACGACGACCGGTCAGGGCAACATCACGACTGAAGGCCAGTTCAACGCGAAGAACGCGAATCCGACCGACGAGCCGCTCAAGTTCGCCCGGATGAATGACGTGGATGTGAACGGTAAGAGCGTAAAGGTGGGCGACACCGTGGACTTCACTGTGGCCGCGGACGTTCCTCATGCTGCGGCTGGCTGGGATGCGTACCCCTTTACCATTACCGATACTGCGTCCAAAGGTTTGCAGATTGCGGCAAAGAGTGCCTTCACGGTCCAGTTCGGAGATCATACTACTGTGAATCCCGATCTGTACATGATAACGCAGGAAGGCAATGCTCAATCCGGCACCACCACGACCATCTATTTTGCCGATGCCACAACGCTGGCCGGTAGGACGATCGTCGTGTCGTACCAGGGCACCGTCACCAAGGATGCGTTGGATGGCTTGAGCGGCAGTGTGGACAACAAGGCCACAATCACCACCAAGGATGGTACCAGCGGTGAAGGCAAGACTGTCCTTAAGACCTACGGTTTCCAGTTCACGAAGATTGGCAAGGAAGGGAATGAGGCCAAGCCTCTAGCCGGCGCCAAGTTCGTTGTCAAGAATGCGGAGGGCAAGTTCCTTAAGCAGGCTGAGGACAGTGCGTGGTCGTTTGTTTCCAATCAGAATGATGCCAAGACGTTCATTACTGAGAATGATGGTTTGGTGAAGGTCGCGGGTCTTGCGGCAGGAACCTACACGGTTGTGGAGACTCAGGCTCCGACCGGCTACGCCCAGAACTTCAGGGTCACTTTCAATGTGGAGATCACAGATGAAGGTCTCGTCACCTTCGAGCCGGATGCCCTTCGTCAGGTCCAACCGGTCGATAACACCACTGCGAATGCCACCGCTACCGTGCTGAACGTGAAGAATGTCACTCAGCTGCCGCTGACCGGTGCCGCGGGAACCGTGTTGTTCACCGTCGTGGCGCTGCTGGTGGGTGGCGCTGGCGTGGCTGTGGCGGTCAAGAGTCGTCGCCGCACGTACTGAGCGCATGCGTTCGGTGTGAGTGAGTTGTGAATTGACTCACTCACAATAAAAGTCAATGCGGGCGGTTGTGGGTATTCCATAATCGCCCGCATTGATGTGTGACCGACCGGTTGAAGTGATATACGGTCAGCAATATTTGAAAAGCTGCTTGTGAGAAGTCGGATATACACTTGCTTCATCACGGGGTATAGCAAAGGGGGAAAAACGATGCGCGGTGGAGGATCATTCAGCATGGAAGAGCTCCAAATGTTGCGGGATCTGCCGGCGGTGGCTAACGTATCGAAAGACCGCATCACGTACTCCAACGCTTTCAAACAGGTGTGTGTCATACGGTATCTTGCGGGGGAATCGCCGACCAAAATCTTCCGCGAGGCGGGATTGCCGCCGGAACTGATTGGGTATAAACGTATAGAACGAAGTGTGGCGCGTTGGAAGGCTGCCGTCCTCAAATCCGTGAGTGGTAGCAGTAACATGAGTAACGGCGAAATCATTACGGAGCTCATCAACCTGTATGTTCATGCGGTGACGCGCAAGGGGAAACTCGACGACATCGCAGGAATCGTCAATCCCGATAAGGCGAACATTGGAAATGCTCCGCATCCGCTGGACGGGGCGAACGTGTCGGGGGGGGTATATATCCGCTGACGTGCCCGTCCCGTCCGATGCGGCTGCCATCGCCGTGCCGCCTGCACCTCTCAGCGCGAGCAGCGGCCTTGACAGCGAGACGGCGCTTGTCATCATCAAACAACAGGCTCGGCGTATCGACGAGCTGGAACGCGAAAACGAATCGCTCCGTGGCAAGCTGAAAACCTTGGCAAGCTGACTCCACCCGTCGCAAAGCGTTTTTTGGAAAAGATGCGAATCTGCCACATATAGCGCAAATCGGATTTTGAAGATGCCTTAATCTGCCACATATAAGGGATTTCAGATGATTGGTGTGCCC
>OGYK01003012.1_pt1 | contig 10266 bp, 8 predicted proteins | sample 1576501 | NCBI WGS metagenome assembly OGYK01 (sample SAMEA3541530, study PRJEB24748) | human gut metagenome | biome: human gut; feature: human-associated habitat; material: faeces | place: China | collected 2012
GGGGCGCGGCGGCGCAGCGCCCCGGAGATCCCGCTTTGGAGGTGTAAAGTTTTTGAACGTTTTAGACGTCGTCATCATTCTGGCATATTTTGTCGGCATGATCGTGCTCGGTCTGATCGCGAACAAAAAGCAGACCGGCGTGGACGATTATTATCTCGGCGGACGCGCCATGGGTGCGCTGAAGATCGGCGCGCTCTGGATGGCCGGCTGGATCGGCGGCTCATCCGTCATCGGCACGTCGTCCAACAGCTATTCCATGGGCATCACCGGCATCTGGTACGTCGGTGAGATCGCTATCGGCTGCGTGCTGTTCGCACTCGTTATGGCCGAGCCCGTCAAGCGCGTGAGCGAGGTGCTGCAGAACATCACCTTCCCGGAGATGATCCGCGCGCGCTACGACCAGAAAAACAGCACCATGGCCAGCATCACGACCATCCTTGCGATGATCGGCTACACGGCGGCGCAGTTTGTTGCCGGCGCCTCGATCCTCAATGTCCTCACGGGCTGGGATCTCGGCCTGTGCTACGTCCTTGCGGCCGTGGTCATCGTGTTTTATGTCTCGACGGGCGGCCTGCTCGCCGTGACGTATACCGACATCGTGCAGATGGCGCTGCTGCTGCTCGGCGTGGTGTTTCTGGCGGTTCCGCTGGTCGGCAGCATGCTGCACAAAAACGGCATGAGCCTTGCCGCCGACCTGCCGGCGAGCTTCTTTGACCTCGGCGCCTGGGGCTGGCCGACGATCGCCGCACTGGGTCTGTCCACGGTCATGTCGTTTTTCACGAGCATGGACAGCTACACCCGCTGCATCGCAGCCAAGGACGCCAAAACCGCCCGCACCGGCACAATTTATGCGGCCGTGCTCGTGCTCATCATCGCCGGGGCGAGCACCTTCCTCGGTATGGCCGGAAAGCTCATCCTGCCCGATCTGGCATCGTCGAACAATGTCATCGCGGCGCTCGTGGTCGAGCTCTTCCCGCACGGGCTCAAGGGCCTTGTGCTCATCGGCGTGCTCAGCGCCATCATGTCCACGGCGGACATCTCGGTGCTCACGGGCTCTGCCAGCCTGACCAAGGACATTTACCAGCGCTATTTCCATCCCGAGGCGTCGGAAAAGACCCTGATGCGCGTCGGCCTTGCCGCGTCGCTGTTCGTGGGTGTGCTCGGCGCGGTGTTCGGGTGGTTCACGCAGGATATCATGAACATCCTGCTCATCACGTTTACCATCAACTCGGCGGGGCTGTTCCTGCCGACGATCGGCGCGTTCTTCTGGAAGAAGTCGTGCTCTGCGGGCGCGTTCGCGTCCATGCTCTCGGCGACGATCATCGCCATCGTCTGGTTCATCGGCGGCAAGGTCAGCGCGCTGCCGCTGTTCTCGATCGATGCGCTCTGGCCGAGCTTCGGCGTTTCGGCCGTGCTGTATGTCGTCATCTGTCTGACGCACCGCCAGACCCCGGAGGAGCAGGAGCAGGCCGAGCGATTCTACGCCGCGCGCTGAGCAGCATAACCCCCATCCCAAGATAGGAGTTTACGTCACTATGGAGCAAAAGAAGAAGATGCCCCTCGAGGGGATTCGCGTTGTGGAGCTGGCGACGGTCGTCGCCGCCCCGACTGCGTCGCGCGTGCTGTGCGCGTTCGGCGCGGAAGTCATCAAAGTAGAAACCAAGATCGGCGACGAGATGCGCCGCGCCGGTGAGTTTGAGATGGTTGTGTGCGAGGACGATAAAAACCCGCTGTTCACCATCCAGAACAGCGGCAAGCGCCTGACGAGCATCGATCTGAAAAATCCGGACGGCAAGGCGGCCATGCTCAAGCTGCTCGAGACGGCCGACGTGTTCCTCACGAACGTCCGTCTGCCGTCGCTGAGCCGTCTGGGTCTCGATTACGAGACGCTGCACGCGGCCTATCCGGGACTCGTGTACGCGCACTTTTCCGGCTTCGGCCCCAAGGGCCCCGATGCCGCCAAGCCCGGCTTTGACAGCACGGCGTTCTGGCTGCGCAGCGGCCCGATGGCCGACTGGCAGGCGCCCGGCTCGTTCCCGTTCACGCCCACCTACGCCTTCGGCGACATGGCCACGAGCTCGGCCTTCCTGTCGGGTATCCTCATGGCGCTCATCGGCCGCAAGAGCACCGGCATGGGCACGTTTGTGAGCACGTCGCTGTTTGCCAGCGGCATCTGGTGCAACGCCATCGGCGTCGTGTCGCACCAGCCGCAGTTCGGCGGCGACCGTCCGAACGACCCCCTGCGCCCGTCCGACCCGTTCTGCCACTTCTACCAGTGCAGCGACGGGAAGTGGATCGGCGTGTTCGACAATGAGTACCGCCGCGAGCTGCCGAAGTTTGCAAACCTCTTCGGCATGCCGGAGCTGGTCGACGATGCCCGCGCCGCCAGTCTGGAGGCGCTGCACGAGACCGACTTTGTCGTCGAGATCGTCACGCGGCTCAACGCCATTTTCAAGACGAAGCCCGTCGCCGAGTGGGAAGCCTTTCTCTCGGAAAACAACGTCTCCTGCGAGCGTATGCGCTCCATCCGCGATGTGAGCACCGACGAGCAGGCCATCGCCAACGGCTACGTGCGCAAGGTCGCCTTCAAGGATGATCTCGAGGTCATGATGCCGTGCCCGCCGATGCAGCTGACGGAGTACGCCATGCGCCCCTACACGTCCGCCGGCCGCCTCGGCGCCGATACGGACAGCATCTTCCACGACCTCGGATATACCGACACGGAGATCGCCGCCATGAAGGACAGCGGCGCCATTCAGTAATGAAAAAGGAGAACTTACTATGAAAATCGTTCTGGCCGAAGTACCTTATACCAAAGACAGAGACATCAGCATCGAGCGTTCCTGCCTCCCCGAGGGTGCGGAGCTGACGATCGCCGTGTTCGACGAGCACGCCGAGAACAACGATGCGTTTTACGCCGAGATCAAGGACGCCGACATCATCATCGACGGCTACGTCCACTTCGGCAAAAAGGAGATCGACGCCATGGATCACTGCAAGGTCATCTCCTTCCAGTCCACGGGCTACAACGAGGCCGATCTCGACTATGCGCGCGAGAAGGGCATCGCCGTCTGCTCCATCCTCGACTACTGCACGCAGGAGACTGCCGAGAGCGCCATGGCGCTCATGCTCAACCTCCAGCGCGGCATCCGCCAGTATGACCGCAGCGTCCAGCAGGACCACGTCTGGGACTATCAGGTCGTGCCGGGTCTCAAGCGCATCGCCGGTCAGGTCATGGGCATCGCCGGTCTCGGCCGCATCGGTCAGTCCGTCGCGCGCAAGGCGCTGGCGTTCGACATGGAGGTCATCGCCTATGACCCGTTCCTGCCGCCCGCCATTGCCGAGAACCTCGGTGTCAAGCTCGTCGATTTCGACACCCTGCTCGCCGAGTCCGACGTGCTGAGCCTGCACATGAACCTCACCGACGAGAACTACCATATGTTCAACAAGGAAGCGTTCATGAAGTGCAAAAAGCACCCCATCATCGTCAACGAGGGCCGCGGTCCGCTGATCTGCGACGAGGATCTCGTCTGGGCGCTCGATAACGGCTATATCCGCGGCGCCGCGCTCGACATGGTCGAGAGCGAAGATCCTGACCTGAGCACCTGCCCGCTCGTCGGCCGCGACGACGTGCTGCTCACGCCGCACAGCGGTTATTACTCCGACACGTCCAACTACCTCGTGGCAAAGCTCTCGATGGATAACGCCCTGTACTACGTCAACGGCGAGTACGACAAGGTCAAGGCCATCCGCAACGGCGTCAACGCCTGATCACCGCCTCCGTTTCCGCCGGGCTGCATTCTGAACTTACCTATCAATTACCAAGGCATGAATTTTCTGCCCTTCTTTCATTCTGTTTTTGCGATCTCAACCAATCTCCTCACTTACCGTACTTACCGTCAGCCCGGAGGAACTGCATATCCCCGTGTCCGCGTCCGGCCGTCTCCGGCGCGGACACGGCTCTGCGCGAACACAGCGCCGGATGCCTGCGGGCGTCCGGCGCCTTTTTGCGGTTGACAGTGCCCCGTAAGCACAGTAGAATAAAATAGGTGGGGCATCCCCGCCGGGAATGAGAAAGAAATCAGACTTCGGAGGTGTTTCCTATGGAACCTGCAAAAGTATATTTTTCCGATCTGCGCACGGACGAGATCAGCACGCTCGAAAAGCTGCGCCGGCTCATGAAGGCCGCCGGCTTTGAGCAGATCGATTTCAAGGACAAGTACGTCGCCGTCAAGCTCCACTTCGGTGAGCCGGGCAACATGGCCTATCTGCGCCCGAACTGGGCGCGCGTCGTGTGCGACTATGTGCGCGCGCTCGGCGGCAAGCCGTTTCTCACCGACTGCAACACGCTCTATGTCGGCGGCCGCGCCAACGCGCTCGACCATCTCGACAGCGCCATGCTTAACGGCTATTCGCCCATGACCACCGGCGCTCAGTGCATCATTGCCGACGGGCTCAAGGGCGACGATTACGACCTCGTGCCCATCCGCGGCGGCAAGTATCTGCGCGCGGCGAAGATCGGCCGCGCCATCATGGACGCCGACATCTTCATCTCGCTCACGCATGCCAAGGGCCACCCGGCCGCCGGCTTCGGCGGCGCGCTCAAGAACATCGGCATGGGCTGCGGCTCGCGCGCCGGCAAGGAGGAGATGCACAGCTCCGGCAAGCCCGTCGTCGATCAGGATAAGTGCATCGGCTGCGGCAAGTGCATCGAAAACTGCGCGCACAACGGACCGCACATCGAAAATGGCAAGTGCACCATCCTGAAGTATAAGTGCACCGGCTGTGCCCGCTGCATCAGCGTCTGCCCGATGCACGCCATCCACCCGGACTTCGACATTGCCAACGAGGTGCTCAACTGCAAGATCGCCGAGTATGCCAAGGCCGTCGTCGACGGCCGGCCGTCGTTCCACATCGCGCTCGCGCTCGACGTGTCGCCCAGCTGCGACTGTGAGGCGTTCAACGACGTGGCCATGGTGCCGAACGTGGGTATGTTTGCGTCCTTCGACCCCGTGGCGCTCGATACCGCCTGCGCCGACAAGATCAATGCGCAGCCGGCCAATCCCAACAGCGTCATCGCGCACGAGCATGACCACCCGCACGACCACTTTGCGGCCGCGCATCCGGACACCGACTGGCGCGCCGCCGTCGAGCACGGCGAGGCCATCGGCCTCGGCACGACGCACTACGAGCTCATCGAGGTCTGATCGGAAATAACGCAAAAGCTCCCCCGGAATCCCGGGGGAGCCTTTTTTGTCATATGTATTCTCTTTGGGTGATCCGTTTTATGATCGCCCGAGCCAGAAGTCCGGCGACGCCTGTCTTTTTTGCAACATGCTTCTTGCCGTGCAGATAGAGTGCCTTGACCTCGATGCCCGCTATATCCTCCGCGGTGAGCGGATCATCGCCGAGAACGACGAAATCGGCAATCATACCGGGGGCAAGCGTGCCGCGTTTATTCTCCTCATGGCTCATATACGCGGGATTTGCCGTTATCATGCGCAGCGCGTCGAGACGCGATATGCGCTCGTCCGGATTGGGATGATTTACGGAGCACGCCATACCGTACAGGGGCTTTGGACGCGTGCACGGTCCGTCGGAGCCGTCGCCTACGACAAGTCCGAGGCGGTGCATCGTTCCCAGCGCGTTCAGTCTGTCAGTGCGCTCTCTGCCGAGCACCGAGCACAGATACTCGTCCGGCTCCTGCTTCCAATATATAAACGGCGACTGCGCGGCTATGCACAGCTTTATCTTTGCCGCGCGCTTTAGCTGCTCCTCGCTTGCAAGGCAGACATGGATCATCACATGGCGCGCATCGTCCCACGGCTTATCGGCATAAGCCGCCTCATATGCCGTTATGCACTGCTCCACCGCCGCATCGCCTATGGCGTGCATGGTTATCTGCCAGCCCTCGCGGTTTGCGCCGATGGCGAACTCGTTCACGCGCTCCTGCGGATAATTCAAAACGCCGTAGTTGTTCGGATCGTTCGCGTACGGCTCCTTGAGCGCCGCGTCCTCTGAGCCGAAGCAGCCGTCGAGGGCAAGCTTGAAGCAGCCGCCGACGCGCTTGAAGCCGTGCTTTTTCACGGCCTTGAGGTCCATGGTCTGGAAGAATATGCGGAACGCCTGCGGCAGGCCGGGCGCGAGTATTTTTATCATGTCTATATCCAGATCGTTTGCAAAGCCCACGCCCTCAACGGTGTGCACGAGCCCGATGCCGACCGACGCAAGGTACTCCGCGCCTCCGGAGAGACCGCGTATAATATCCATCGTGGGGATATACGCCGTTGCCTCGTTCACGCCGTTATAAAACGCCGACTGGTACAGCCATCCGGTCTCGGTATTGCAGCCGGGATCGGATTTCACCTTATCCGACAGCAGTGCCAGCATTGCGCTGTTGCACACGGCAGCATGACCGTCGTACTTCATGACCATGAGCGGACGCTCCGTCCAGTCGTCAAGATCGCGCTTTTCGGGCAGCCGATGCTCGGCAACGGTGTTCGCGGTGCAGCCGTAGCCCATGAGCACCTTGTTTTTCCGGTGACTGTCGCCATAGCGCCTGACCGCCGCCTTTGCTTCGGCAAAATCTTTGACATCCATGAGATAGAACGTGTTCTCAAAAACGCACAGCGAGCCGAAATGCATATGCGTGTCGCCAAACGCGGGCGTTACCGTCGCGCCGCCGAGATCGACCCGTTTTGCCTTGCCGTAGCGCGGAGGGATGCTGTTTTCATCGCCGAGCCACACGATGTGACCGCCCTTTACCGCCATCGCGGTGTAAATGCGGTTTTCCTTTTCGCAGGAGATGAATCTGGCGTTCGTATAAAGCTCCATAACCTCATTCCTTTCACTTCTAAAATGGGCTCCATGCAGACATGGAGCTTTTCCCTTTCCGATGCGCGCGGCCGCAGCCGCGGAGGATGTTTTTGTCCACCTTAATCCTTTCGCGCGCCGATGTCAAGCTTGGGCGCTGCGCGGTCATTTTTTGCCGTCTACTTGCAACATTCTTGTTTCTGGTATACAATAACGGTATCTTCCATGACTTTTTCTGCAAATCCGGACAAGGAGTCAAACCGATGCTTCAACTTGCAGTGTGTGATGATGAGGCCGTCTGCCTGAGGCAGACCGTGGATATCCTGCGCGCGGCGCTGGGTGACACGCCGCATCAGCTCAAAACATTTGAAAATGCACCCGCCATGCTGGCTATGCTTGCCGAGGACGGCTACCGGCCGGACATCGCCGTGCTGGACATCTGCATGGGCGACATGGACGGCATCACCCTTGCCAAGCAGATCAACCGCCTTGCGCCCGCCTGCCGCGTGATCTTCCTGTCGAGCTATGCGGGCTATCTCATGGACGCATATGAGGCCGAGCATATCTATTACGTGCTCAAGTCGGACGAGGCGGCGCGCCTGCCGGTCGCGCTGCGCAAGGCGCTGGGCGCGCTCTCGACCGAGAAAACGCTCACGCTCCGGCGCGGCGGCAGCTATCAGCGCGTCGGGCTCGACATGGTGCTGTATCTTGAGCACTCGCTGCACAAGATGCTCGTGCACACCACCGACGGCGATCTCGAGACGACGCAGAGCCCGCAGGCCCTGCTTGCGGGCGACGTGGCGGACGAGTTCATCCGCTGCCACCAGAGCTTCTGGGTCAACAGCCGGGCGATCGTTGGCATGGAGCACGAGACCTTCTGCCTGAGCGACGGCACGCGCGTGCCCATCAGCCGCTCGTATCGCAAGGATGCGCGCGAGGCGTTTTTCCGGCTGCTGGCCGGACGCACCGCGCGGATGGACGCACCGGAGGGCGCGGCCGATGGCGTATAACGGTTTCTGGGCGGACTTTTTGTTCAACACCGGCGTCGTGGCGGCGTGGTGTGTGTTTTTGTGGCGCGTGCTCGACGGACCGCGCTTTTCGTGGTGGGGCACGGCGCTGCTCACGCTCGTGATCGATGCCGCCTACCTGCTGCCGGTGCTGCTGCTGACGACGGCGGGCAGCGCGCTGCGCCTGCTGCTGTATCCGACGGGGGCGCTGGCGCTGGCGTTTCTGCTCTTTTACGGCAAGCCGGGGCGAAAGCTGCTCGCGGTCGCGGCGGAGCTGACTGCGTCGGTGCTGGTGGAGATGCTGTTTTCCGCCGCCACCATGCGCGCGGCGGACTTTCGGATGGACGCGCACTATTCCGTCTGGGCAGACCCGCACGCGGTGCTCTACGGTGGGGTGTTCCTGCTGTTTCTGGCGCTGGTGCTGCTGGTGGTCAGCCTGCCGTTTCTGCGCGCGCGGAATAACCTCTCCGGCCGGCAGCTGCTGGTTTTCTCCGCCTTTCCGGTCACGCAGATCCTTTGCGCCGCCGCCATTCAGGCGCTCATCTTCTACCCGCCGCGGTATGAATACACGTCGGTGCTGCTGGTCGTGACGGCGCTGTTTCTGGTGTCCGATGTGCTGCTCTTTCGCACCATGGTCCGCACCGAGCAGCGCGTGCAGCTCGAGGTGGAAAACGAGCTGCTGGAGTCGCAGCTCGATGCGCAGCTCGCGCACTACGGCGATCTCACCGCGCAGTACGAGCAGATCCGCGCCATGCGCCATGACATTTCGCACCATCTGAACACCATCAACGCGCTTTTGCAGGCGGGCAACCTGCAGGCCGCCTCGGCGTATTCCGAGCAGCTGCTGCCGGCGCAGACGTACAGCTCCCGCCTCGGCGCCTGCCGCAACCCGGTCGTGGACGCGTTTTTGTATACCCGGGTGCAGGATGCGCAGGCCAGGGGCGTCCCGGTGCGGGCGGATGTGTCGCTGCCGGTGGAGCTGCCGGTGTCGAACACCGACCTCATCGTCGCCTTCGGCAACCTGCTCGACAATGCGCTCGAAGCCTGCAGCGGCATTCCGGACGCGCAGATCACGCTGCGCGCGCACATGGATAAGGGCTATCTCGTCATTCAGGAGTCGAACCCTGTCCGCCCCCGGCAGCCGCAGGGCAAGAAGCCCCGGCGCATCCCGGAGCTGGAGCGCGGCGTGGGCTTTCGCGTGCTGGGCAGCCTCGCCGAGAAGTACGACGGCAGCTTCCGGCACACGCGCGAGGACGGTGTCTACACCGTCACGCTCCTGCTCAGCGCGGGCGCTGCGGGTGTACCTGCCGTACCCGCGCACGTGTAATTGCAGATATGGATCCGAAAAGGCTCCGGCTTCGGCCGGAGCCTTTTGTTTTGGCGCGCAAAAATGTGTTATTTCTGCGCGGAAATATGCCGATTGTGCAGAGCGCATGTAAATTCGCGGCCGAAATGCTATATTTCTCCCATGAAGGAACGGAGCACGCGGCGCGCTGCTCCGCGAGAGGGAGAGAGATCACAAGTGGCTGAAGTATTGAATATATGTATCGTGGACCCCAGCACGATCTGGCGGCACACGGCGAGAGAGATCCTCTGCCGGGAGCTGGACGCCAATGGGGTGCGCGCGTGTGTGGATGAATTCTACGCGCCGGAGTCGATGACGTCCGACGGCGGATGTGCGTACTACGACGTTGTGCTGGCGGATATTTCCGACCGGCAGACGCGGGAGCAGTATTTGCGCTTTTTCCGGGACCTGCGCCTCACGAGCCCGCAGACGAAGCTGATCTTCCTGTCGGCAGATCCGCTGGCGGCGCTGGACGTGTTCGAGTGTGACCCGGATTACTTTGTCTGCAAGCTCGAGATGGAGACGCGCCTGAGCGCCGCCCTGCGCTTTGTGCTGCGTCCGTGCGGCGGGGAGCTTGGGCCCTGCCTGATCGTGGGCTCGCGCGCGACGCGCCATGTGCTGTCCATGCGCGAGATCCTGTACTGCGAGCACGCGCAGCGCCAGACGAAGATCGTCATGACGACGCGCACCGTGACGTGCTCGGAAAAGCTCAACGAGATCTATGGGCGGCTCGATCCCGCGGAGTTTGTGCAGACGCACTGCAGCTTTCTGGTCAATCTCAGCTATGTCAAGGAGCTGCGGCGCACGTGCGTCGTGCTGCGCAGCGGCTGCCACCGAATTTGCCATTTTTTAAATCAGTATGGTCTACGTATCTAAAAGAAGAACTGAGATTCCCAAACTTGATAGCAGCATCCAGGTCCCGTTTAGCCGTTTCGCGGAGCTCGCTGCTGTTTTGCAGTTTGACGGAACGGTTCTCATTGATGGCGGCCATCACGGCAGCTTCCGCCTGTGCGTCCTGGGAAGTGGAACCAGAGCCGCCGCAGGCTGTCAGCAGGGACAAGGCGAGAACGCCCACTAGAAGAAGAGCGGCCAGTTTTTTCA
>OGYK01003015.1_pt1 | contig 10256 bp, 9 predicted proteins | sample 1576501 | NCBI WGS metagenome assembly OGYK01 (sample SAMEA3541530, study PRJEB24748) | human gut metagenome | biome: human gut; feature: human-associated habitat; material: faeces | place: China | collected 2012
ATATTGTCTGCAAACATTTCCGAATTTCAAACCACAGGCAGCAGCGCCCGGCGGCGCAGTACCGGAAAGGCACATTTATGCTCAAGCTCAAACAGATCAACAAAGAATATAAGACCGGCGAGCTGGTGCAGCACGCACTGAACAACGTCAGTCTGAACCTGCGGGACAACGAATTTGTGGCCATTCTTGGCCCCAGCGGCTCCGGCAAGACCACCCTGCTGAACATCATCGGCGGTCTGGATCGCTACGACAGCGGCGATCTGGTCATCAACGGCATCTCCACAAAAAAATACACCGACCGCGACTGGGACTCCTACCGGAACCACACCATCGGCTTTGTGTTCCAGAGCTATAACCTGATCCCCCACCAGACCGTGCTGGGCAACGTAGAGCTGGCACTGACCATTTCAGGCGTTTCCAAGGCCGAGCGCCGCCGCCGTGCCGCCGCAGCGCTGGAGCAGGTAGGGCTGGGCAACCAGCTGCACAAGCACCCCGGCGAGATGTCCGGCGGGCAGATGCAGCGCGTAGCCATTGCCCGTGCGCTGGTGAACAACCCCGACATCCTGCTGGCCGATGAGCCCACCGGCGCACTGGACAGCGAGACCAGCATTCAGGTGATGGAACTGCTCAAGGAAGTGGCGCGGGACCGTCTGGTGGTCATGGTCACCCACAACCCGGAGCTTGCCGAGCGCTACGCCACCCGCATCGTAAAGCTGAAGGACGGCGTGATCCGCTCCGACACCATGCCCTACGAACCCGAGGATGAGGCTGCTGCCGTTGCCCCCGTGCACCGGAACATGGGGCACTCCTCCATGTCCCTGCTCACCTCCCTTTCCCTCAGTTTCAACAATCTGCTCACCAAAAAGGCACGCACCCTGCTCACCGCCTTTGCCGGTTCCATCGGTATCATCGGCATTGCGTTGATCCTTTCCCTTTCCAACGGTGTGAGCCGCTATATCAGCAACATGGAAAAATCCACGCTGGCCGCCTACCCGCTGCAGATTAGCAGCACCGGCGTAGATCTGGCCAGCATGATGGACCCGGACACCTACACCAGCGTCTCGTCCGGCTCCTCCTCCGCGCCGGAGGGCATGGTCACGGTGAGACAGCTGCTGTCTCAACTGAACATCGGCGCTGCCAGCAACGATCTGCGCTCGCTGAAGGCATATCTGGACAGTGACGCCTGTACCATCCGGGACAACGCCACGGTGGAATACACCTACACCCCTGATCCGCTGATCTACCGCCAGAACCCGGACGGCACCGTGCAGAAGCTGAACCCGGACACCACATTTTCCGATATCGCCAGTGAGAACACCTCGGTGACCAGCCTTATGACCTCCATGGCCAGCCCCTATGTGTTCTGCGAAATGGCCGAGACCCCCGCCCTGTACGAGGATCAGTATGATGTCAAGGCCGGCCGCTGGCCGGAAAAGTACAACGAGCTGGTGCTGACCCTGAACGCGGACGGTAGCGTTTCGGACTATGCGCTGTACGCCATGGGTCTGCGGGATCAGGCCGAGCTGGACAAGATCTTACAGCAGTATGCGCAGAACCAGAAGATCGACCTGCCCACGGACTACGGCACCTATACCTATGACGATTTTCTGGGCATGACCTTCAAGCTTGTCAACAAGGCCGACTGCTATGTCTACGACACTGAGCACAATATCTGGCTGAGCAAGCTGAATGATGAAGCTTACATGCAGCAGCTGGTGGCCGACAGCGAGGAGCTGACCATTGTCGGCATCGTGCAGCCCAAGGCAGACGCCACCTCCGCTATCCTGCACAGCGGTCTGGACTACCTGCACGACCTGACCTATTACGTCATTGATCAGGCGGCCAACAGCGAGATCGTGCGCCAGCAGCTGGCAGACCCGGACATCAACGTGCTGACCGGCGAGCCCTTCGACGCTGCCAGCAACAATATGCTGGACATCGCGTCTCTGTTCTCGGTGGACACGGACGCCCTCAAGGACGCTTTCCAGTTCGACACCAGCGCCCTGCACTTTGATCTGGACGGCGCATTCGACCTGACCGACGATTCCTTCGATCTTGCCACCCTCATCGACCCTTCCAGCTTCAAATTGGACCTCAGCGGGCTGCCGCTGCCGGACATGGAGATGGACATGGGCGAGCTGTTCGACGGCGTAGAGCTGAATATCTCTCAGGACGGCTTACAGACGCTGATGAAAAAGATCCTGAACGGCTACAAGCGCTATCTCATCAGCAACGGCCTGCTGAATCTGGATAAGATCGGTTTTTCCTCCTATATGCAGACCGAGGCCTTCCAGACGCTTCTTGCCGAATCCATGGGTGACCTGCTGGACACCTCCGGGCTGGAGGAGCAGTTTGCCGGTACCCTCCAGCAAAATCTGCAGACCGTGATGGAGACCTACTCCGTCCAGCTGGGCGAGGCGCTGCAGACCCAGCTCACCGCCGCTTTGCAGGAGCAGATGGGTCCCGCCATCCAGAAGCTGGCCGGGCAGCTGGAGCAGAAGATCGCGCAGGCCATCCAGAGCAATATTGCGCAGCTGAGCACGCAGGTGGAAAGCGCACTCAAGATCGACCCCGCTGTGTTCCAGCAGGCCATTCAGATCAACATGACCGGCTCCGACCTGACCGAGATGATCAAAAGTACCCTGCTTTCCTCCGCTTCCAGCTACGAAAAGATTTTGGACGACATCGGCTATGTGGACTACGCAAAGCCCGATGCCATCTATATCTACCCCAACAGCTTTGACACCAAGGCGCAGGTGGTGAACGAGCTGGACGCCTACAACGCCGCCATGCGGCAGCAGGGCGAAGAGGATAAGGTGATCCACTATACCGATATGGTGGGCACTCTGATGAACTCGGTCACCGAAATCGTGGGCATGGTCAGCAATGTGCTGGTGGCCTTTGTGGCTATCTCGCTGGTGGTGTCCTCCATCATGATCGGCGTCATCACCTATATCAGCGTGCTGGAGCGCCGCAAGGAGATCGGCATTCTGCGCGCCATCGGTGCCTCCAAGCACAACGTCTCGCAGGTGTTCAACGCCGAGACCTTTATCATCGGCCTGTGTTCCGGCGTGATGGGCGTGGTGCTCTGCCTGCTGCTGCTCATCCCCGGCAATATGCTGATCCACCACATCACGGGCGATGTGAACGTGGTAGCCTCGCTGCCGCCGCAGGCTGCGCTGATCCTGATCGTTCTGGCCACCCTGCTTACCATGCTGGGCGGCGTGATCCCCGCCCGCAGCGCCGCAAAGAGCAACCCTGTCAAAGCGCTGCGCTCTGAGTAACGCATTCCGCATTCAAATCCCTGCTGTGCTCTGTGTGCAGCAGGGATTTTGCATTCCGGCCCGGCTTGTGCTACAATAGAAAAAACTTCATTTCAAAGGAGTCTTTCCATGCCTGTCATTCATGAGATCACCGACCTTACCGCCCCGGAGCTGGACATCTACGCCCGTCTCACGCAGGCGCAGCTGCGCAACCGACTGGAGCCGGAAAAGGGCATCTTTATCGCCGAAAGCCCCAAGGTGATCGCCCGGGCGCTGGACGCCGGATACCAGCCCCTTTCCCTGCTGATGGAGCGCAAGCAGATCAACGGCCCGGCACAGGAGATTTTGACCCGCTGCGGCGATGTGCCGGTATATACCGCTGACCGGGAGCTGCTGGCACAGCTCACCGGCTTTGCGCTGACCCGGGGCGTGCTGTGCGCCTTCCGCCGTCCTGCGCCCCGCACGGTGGAGCAGGTTTGCGCCCATGCCCGCCGGGTGGCTGTGCTGGAAGGCATCGTAGATTCCACCAACGTGGGTGCCATCTTCCGCAGTGCTGCCGCGCTGAACATGGACGCCGTGCTCGTCACCCCCTCCTGCTGCGACCCGCTGTGCCGCCGCGCGGTGCGGGTAAGCATGGGCACCGTGTTTCAGGTGCCGTGGGCGCAGATCGGCACCTGTCCTGCCGACTGGCCGGAAAACGGCAGTGCCCAGCTCCACGCGCTGGGCTTCAAGACCGCTGCCATGGCACTGAGCGACCGCTCGGTCAGCATCGACGATGCCGCCCTTGCCGCTGAGCCAAAGCTTGCCATCGTGCTGGGCACCGAGGGCGATGGGCTGGCCAATAGTACCATCGCCGCCTGCGATTACACCGTAAAGATTCCCATGTCCCATGGGGTAGATTCCCTCAACGTAGCCGCCGCCAGCGCCGTGGCCTTCTGGCAGCTCGGCCGCTTGTAAGTCCCCTGCTCGCGCTCTCCGAAATTGCTTGACAAACGCCCCAAAACGCGGTACACTATCAGCGTCATCATCATGAGCCTATAGCTCAGCTGGGAGTGCAAGCGTTGCATTCCCGATCTGGTGTTATAGCTCATTTTCCCCCATTCGAAATTGGGTGCTTTTTGTGGGCTCGTAGCTCAGTTGGGAGTGCAAGCGTATCGCTTTTGTGCCCCACAGAGTTGTGGGCTTTCAAATGGGGAGTATGTCGGTTGGTCGCCCAACCGAGTCACGCCCCTAAATATGGGCCTATAGCTCAGCTGGGAGAGCGTTCGGTTCGCATCCGAGAGGTCAAGGGTTCGAATCCCTCTAGGTCCACCAATTTGCCGCATCGTTTTGTACGATGCGGCGTTTTTTATGTTCAAAAAACCTTGGCAGACCGTGCCGGGCTCCGAACCCTGAAGTCGGATGCGAACCGGGTGGGGGCATCAATGTACTTTTTGAAAATCCATCGGTTTCACGCTTCTTTCTTTGCATTTTGCAGAGTTCTGCGGGCAATCGCATCGCTTTTATGCCCCCTTCTCGGAAATTTCTTCAAAAATATCCGCACCATCGTAGGTTGATACAGCCTTGAGCTGTTCCACTTGGCTGAAGCTGGCGTTCAGGGTAATTGAGATCTCATAGTCTTTTCGGACGCGAATCTCCTTGATGAATTGCTGCAAGATGGCACGGCGTTCATCGTGATTGGCAGTGTCATACACATCCGCCCATGTAAACAGCTCGTTGCAGATGTAGTTGCTACGCTTTGCTGTTTTGGTGGCTTCTTCGTATTCTTCCTGTGCCTGCACGAGCTGCTTTTCCAGGGTTTCCAAAGCCTCTCTCGCCTCGGCTACCAGTGTACCCAGCAGTTCTTTGTCCAAGGCACTTACGCCCCGAATGACCAGAATGGTTTCGGCTTTCAGGTCGTCCAGCTCTTTCTGCTTGGCTTCCAAGTCTTTCTGGATTTTCTTGACCTTCTTCTGGATGCGGGCGGCATCGTTGGTCTTGACCGATTCCAGCAGCTTCTTCCGGGAAACCTCCCGGAACTGTGCGAAGATCTGCCGGACAACTTCTTCTACGATGGAATCCAGCTTAGAAACACCATAGCCGGACTGCCCATCGCAGTCACCCGGATGCCGGATCTTGTAAAAGCAGCTATACCGGGGCCGGACTTCTTTCACCGTATGCCCATCGGCGTAGGTTTGTGTCCGTCCGCTGCTGGTCAGGCTCAAGCGGTTGCCGCAGTGACCGCAGTAAACCAGCCCGGTCAACAAGGCTTTGGAGCTTGTGCCCAGTGAAGTACCGCCACGCTCACAAGTGCGTGCCTGCCGCAGTTCCTGTGCCTGCTCGAACAGCTCCGGTTCGATGATGCGGAGCTGCGGACACTCCGTCTCCACCGCACCGTTGATGAGGTACCCCGTGTATCCTTTGTTCTTGATCATCCGAACGATGCTGGTGTTGGGGATATTTTTGTTGTTCCGTCCTACGACTCCCTGTTCATAAAGATAGTGGCTCAACTTCTGTGCGCCGTAGCCCTCATAAACATACTTGTGAAAGATCAGCCGGGCGATCTCAGCTTCCGCTTCATCAATCACAAGATCGCAGACCTCCTGATTCTTCTTGTTCACCCGACCAAGGCGGACACGCTTGTAGCCAAAAGCCACGGTGCCGCCCGTGTAGTGACCTTCCCCGGTGAGCTGTTCCAGCCTTGTCCGGGTACGGACAGAGGTTTTCAGACTTTCGCCGGATGCCTGCCAGTAGCGGATGTAGTTCATCAGCTTGTCCACATGGGTGTCGAACCGCTGCTGTCCCTCGTTCACGCTCCAGACTTCGATGCCCTGCTTCGTGAACCACTCTACGATAAAGGGCGTTTCATCGTCACGGCGGCCTAGGCGGTCAAACATGAACACCAGCAGGATGTCAAACTTGCCTTCCATCGCAGCCTGTTGAATTTTCTGGAGTTCGTCACGCTCTTTGGCAGATTTTTTGAAGCCGGAAACGCCTTTTTCGGAAAATTCCTTGACGATTTCCCAGCCCTGACTTTCTGCAAAGTTGCGGCAGGCTTCTTTCTGCATGGGGATGTCATCCTTTTCGACCTGTCCCTTTGTCGAAACACGGTATAAGGTATAGACACGTTTTTTCATTTCAATCTCTCTTTCTTTGAGTGAGAAAGGAAAAATCAAACGTGTTTCGTCCATATTTTGTTTTCAAGGTTCAGTTCGATTTTATCTTATCTCACGCAGTCAAGGAACACAAGGATGTCAGGCAGCGGTGTGCCCTGCCGTGCGCAGGATGGTGGTTTGCAGCAGCTTCTGGATCGCATCCAGACAGTCCGTATCCGCAGACGCATAGGTGATCTTGACTTTGCAGCCTTTGACGGAAAGAGTTTCGGATTTAGCGGTGGTATCGCAGATAGCGTTCATAGGCCTCCTTTCTCCATACCCATTCGTTCAGATCGAGTTGATAGAGCAGCGCATAATTGAGCCGAATGAGTTCCGGGATGCTCAACCGCCCCATCGGGCGGATCAGCCGTCCCTTGCTGATGGTCTGGACAGATTCTGCCAAGATCATAGAGGGCTGCAAAAAAGCTCGATTACTGTCCACAAGAACGTGGGCTTGGTGATCGGGCTTCTTTGCAGTATTGGATGTGACAGGCGCAACAATGAGGTTGGGCGAATAGCAGTTTGCGGTGTTGTTCTGCACCACGACCACAGGGCGGATACCGCCCTGCTCGGAGCCAAGGTGCGGCTCCAGATTGGCGTAGTAAATATCACCGCGCAGAAACTTTCGGTTGACTGGGATCATGTTCATCACCGCTTGCAAGGCAGACTGTGGGCACGACCAGCACCGTTGTAAATGGACAGGATCTGTTTCATGTGGCGGTCCGCCACGTTGCCAGTGCCGTTCTGTGCCAGCCGGGTGATGGTCTTGGGATGCACTGTGCGCAGCCGGAGAATCAGCCGCTCCCGGCTGTATTCGCCCTGATACAGAGCCAGAAAACGAGCCATGCCATGCAGGATGCCAGACAGGAACGAATCCGAATCGCCACCCCAAGCGTCTACGAGAACGCTCAGCATTTCATGGTAAAGTGATGCACCGTAGCTCTTGTAGATGTAGTAAGCCGAGCGGATGCAGTAGATTTTCCACGGGGCACGAATCCCATCCAGCGCAAAGCGTACACCGGTATTTTCCGTTACGGCGGCAAAGTCGCAGGCGTTTTCTTCGTGTGCCACCAGTTTGGCACGAAGCTGTTCACCCGCGGTCAGTTCGCTGGAAATGCCTGTCTGCACAGCAAACAGCAGAGCTTCATGCTCTTTGGAAAGGCCGTAGAAGACCTTGCAGCGAATCGGGAGGTCACGCCCACCGTTGCACGTTTTCCGTGCCTCAATGGTGTTCTGACCATCAAAGACGAAGTAGCGGCCATCCCGGTAGCTGACCTTCGGCTCATTGGCGATGTACTCCGAAAAGTTTGCTGCAATTTTTGCAACCTTGCCCATGCGGAGCAGCCGCTGATATTCGGCGCAGGGGTTCAGCAGAACGCTGTCAACGTAGCGCACCTCGAAGTTGCATTCCGGCAGGCTGGAAAGGTTCAGGTTAGAAAGCATCATAGCGTTTTCTCCTTTATTTTCAGAAGATACTGTACGGCATCTTCGGTCAAGTCATGAATGATCTTGCGGCAGTCCGAATCTTCAAAAACATCCGGGTATTCTTTGAAAATGCTATTCCAGCGGCGAATGAAGTCCTCTTTTGCACCCTGTACCTCGCACATCATCAGGGAGCCGTTTGCAACGGCCCGTTCCTGATAGCGATTGTCGATGGATGCTTTCAGAGAGGTTTTTTCTTCGGCAGTAAGCTGGCGTTGATGCCCTTGGATGCTTTTGCTGATTTCAGAAAGTGTTTGTTTTGAAGAAGCGGTTTCGGCTTTTCGGGGCTGACGTTCCTGCTTTGGCTTCCGCAATTCTGCAAGCGCAGCAGGAATTTCTGCCTTTGGCGTTTTTGCCAAGGCGGTGATTTCTGCATCCGTTGCCTTGATGCGCCCGGTCAGGATTTCTTCTCTTGCACCGGGGACTGCATCTTCCGCAGCGTCTACGCCTTTGGCATACTTCTCTGCTCTCTTTACGGTAGCCGCCCCAACGCCGTTTTGTGCGGCAATGCGCTCACAGGTGGAAAGCTGCTTTGCCCTCAATGGATCATTTTGAACCATTGAGGTGAACCGTCCGTTCTCATCGTGTGCCCGCTCTTTGGAGCCGCCCCGTGCCAGCTTTTCGGATTCATACAGCTTGCCCATCAGAAACTTCTTTCGTTCCGGGTCGAGATTTCTGCGTCCAAGCTGGTTCTGGCAGATCCATGAGAGAGCTGCGTAGCGGTTGGCCAGTTCGATCTCCTGTATCTGGTAGACAATGAACGGATGCTTCCGCAGGATGCGGTAGCGGGTATGCCCGTCCAGAATAAAGCCATTCCAGATGATAATGGGATTCAGCAGCCGCCCTTCGTGGAGAATGTTCTGCTCAAGCTGTTGTTCTTCTTCAAAATTCAGGGGCGGGATCTTGCCCTGAAATTCCGGGTCGATTTTAAGCGCATTCAGATTCATCATCGAAATGGCCTCGCTTCACATACTGCCCAGCGTTCTTATCGGGCTGTACATAATAATCGAAACCATAGCGAATCTGGCAGTAGGTGCAGACGTCCTTGATCTTCTGCTTAGGGTCTGCGCGCCGGACGCGAACGCCCTTTGCCCCCTGAAAGGAATCCAGACAAATCGGGCAGAGGGTAGTCAAGCTGGCTTCGTCTACGCAGTTGTTATAAAATCGACTCATATAGATTTCCTCCATATCGGTATTTTGATGGGAAATGTAAAACCACCAGCCGAGAAATCCTCAACTGGTGGTTTGAAAAATACTGTTTTTCTCCTATTTGTCCTCGACACCCCGGAGGTGGGAACTTTTCGGCGGCGGATTTGCACCGCTCCATTGGCATCTCAGCCACCCCGTCTGCTTTCTGACCGGGCCGCGAATTACGGAAGTATCATTGTCTGGAAGTACCGAAAAGCTGCTTCTTCAATTTTCAAGGTACACGGTACAGTTTCGGGTTTGTCGTCCCCTGTTAGGGGGGCTGCCCTTGCTGTGACCATAGTGTACTTGAAAACTGAAGTTCTCGTTAGGAACCAGTAGTTCCGGTTTTGCCATTTTCACCGGAACCAATCGTTCCGGTTTACAACAGTAAAGCGTTTGATCAAGCGGATTCGCCCAGAATTTCCAGCATAACAAGAATCCGCCGCTGCATTTCTTTCAGTTCTTTGCGGAGCATTTGCAGCTGATCTTGCAGTTCCTGCTCCCGCTGGGACGCAGACACACCTAAGACGATGTAGTCCAGCGAGGAGCCAAATCGCTCCCGCAGCTCCACAAAGAGGTCGACAGACGGAACTTTCTCACCCTTCTCCAGATTTCTCATGTAGCGGTCACTGATGTTCAGGTCGATGGCAAGCTGTTCTTGTGTCACTTCACGGTCTTTTCGGAGGTTTTGGATTCGTTCACCCGTTGCAGCAGGATCATAATACATCACTCCCTCCGTTTCTTCCGCCGGGAGTGGGCGGAGCTTCATCTCCCATGCCGGATACGGCCAGCACATGATTTTTCACCAACATGAAAATACGGTCGGCATCAGCACTATGATTTTTGGTGCGCTTTTTGACGCTGGAAACTTCCAGCAATCGAGACATTCGGAAGTACCATGTGGTCATCTTGAACCACGGAAGCAAATAGGTCGATTTCATTATCAATAATCCTCCAGTTATCTTCTTGTAAAGTGGTCATTCGGACAAGGAAAACTGGCGGACTGCGGCACTTTGGCTCCAAAAGCGCAAAAACGCCAGCCTCCCATAGCGGGAAGCTGGCGCAATATAGCATATCAGCACGATTGTGGATGGTAGAGCAGAACGATTGTGCCGGTTTGTTGGCATTCTGGTCTACGGCAGCAGACAGGCTTTTTTTGATGCGTTACCCCAATAAAAAATCACAGTTA
>OGYK01003016.1_pt1 | contig 10254 bp, 14 predicted proteins | sample 1576501 | NCBI WGS metagenome assembly OGYK01 (sample SAMEA3541530, study PRJEB24748) | human gut metagenome | biome: human gut; feature: human-associated habitat; material: faeces | place: China | collected 2012
TGCTCAGGTACTTAAAAAAAATATTTTATAATAGTGTTGCGGAATTAAGGTTAGACTAAATTCGTAAGGATACGTATTCCCCTTTCTCGTTGTTGACGTATTATTTGCACCATTTGCATAACTATCTCCAGCATAGGCTATTGTTTTATTCGCATATTTATCAATTTGACGTAATAGAATGTCCGATTCATTTTTACGAATCCATTGGTTTGTAGCTTCTATAACATCGTTGTTTTCTTTTTTTACATTTTCAATTTCTGCATTAATATATTCGGAGACAGTTGTTTGATTCTTATATATAATCAATATAGCTGTATTCTTTCTCTCGTATAAATTATCTAAAGTTTCACCATTGGAAAAAAAACTTGCTTCTTCTAAAGAATATGAACATACGCAAGGTAAATTAGATGTATTTTGTGGGGCATATATCCAAATATCATATCCTTCTTCGCAAACTAAAGGATTATCATAATGCTTAGAAAAAACTCCTTCCGATTCAATTAGAAAAGAGTCTAATTCAACTTTTAGTTTTAAGTCCAAATTCAAAGCTACAACTTTAACATTCCCATTTGGTATTCTGTTAAATCGTATCGTTATATCCGTAATTTTTGTAACCCCTCTTTTAGGCGTTAAATAATTAGCATAGCTATTTCCTACGGATAAATCATCCAAAGTGCTTTCATCAAGATATGTAGGTACTTGATTATTACTCCACAATGCTTCTGCAACCTCGTCAATTGCTTTTGATTGCAACTCTTTTATATTAGCATCATTTTGAGCGGCATTAGATTTCAAAGTTTCTGTTTGATTATTTAAATTTTGAATGTCCGATTCAATATTTTCAAGTCTAACGGATTTTTTTTCAATCCATCTAATAACCGCACTCTTTGTATTATCTGACGAAGAAGAGCTTGTTCTTATTCGTCCATATACTGCTTTGTATTTCGTATTAAATTTAACCTTTGCACCTATTTCACTTCCTATATTAACATCAGTTCTATTAACACCATTATTTAATTCGGCAAGATTTAAAGTTACACTCTGCCCGGTATTATTAGTTAATAATTCAACTTCGACTTCTGTTCCTGCTGGAATTTCTTTGTCTAATTGCTCGTATGTTTGTATCTGAACATCAGTTGTAAAAGTCTGTTCGTTGTCAACATTTTGAAAATCTAAAATATTAACTTTTGTTAATAGCTCGGTAAGTTCTTCCTTGGTTGCATACCCGGCATCTACTGTTCCGCGGAAAGCCCAGCCGGGGTTTTGGAAGCTGAATACCTTTCCGTTATCTGCGGAGTCTGGGTCTTCCTGGTTGTAGATGTTCACCAGCATGCCGCGACGGAGAAGGACGCCTTTGTCGTCCTTCGGTGCGGTGGAGTCTGCTTCCATGGCTGACACGGATGTGTAGGTTTTGCGGATTCCCAGTGAGCTTCCGTTAATCTCCACATTCTCGATGTATTCTACTATGTCGTTGCTCAGCTGGCCGACTTCTTCCGGCGTTACTGAGTCTATCTTTGTCTTTTCTGCGAGCGCGATGGCGCGTTTTTTAAGTTCTGTTGCTGTCATGATATTATCCTTTTATTACTACTATCTGTGCATCAGTTATGTGATCAAATAAAACATATTCAGAACCCATAATTCTAATTTTTTTATTTGAAGAATCATATTTTATTCCTATACCCTTATCATTTATCGATACAGGATATATATTTAGTTCTCCAGGCTCTGAAGATATTTTTGCAGGAAATGTAATATTTAACAATTCTTGTGATGAATTTAAATGAACTAAAATAACAATATTGATTAAGTCTTCTTCGTTGATATTTGCATCAGTATATACATCTATATATTTAATATCATCTTCTGTTACGTCTTCAACTCTGGTAGATTTAATCACAACAGGTATTTTTGAATTAGACTCAGAAAGACTTGATTGCAATGAAGAATACTTTCCATCGGCATCAGACTTGTTTGATTGAACTGTTTTTTCTAACGCTTCAATACGCGAATCTGCTTTTGATGCAGTTTTCAGGTCAATCCAAGCCACTGTGCCGCTGGTATCCGTACTAAGGTATGCTTCATACTGTTTCTTCACTTTGTGAACCTGCTGGTTTTCGAATGTTCTTTCATCAGAAAGCACTTCACGGAAACATAGCTTGTTGTTTCCGATGGCTCCCAGCGCAGGAACCTGATACAGCTTACCTGATATAACCACACCACCTTCCACTACATTCTCCTTTCCACTGTCAAGGCAGCCCCACAATATGCAGTTGTCTCCGTATGTGCGGACCGCTGTATCAATCATGCATTTAAGACTGTTCTGCATAAACGACAAGTCGTCTGCCCATACATCTTGTCCGCCGTCGTAAGTCACTAAGTAATCATTCATAATCGTAAATGTTTATTGTATAAACCCGTCCTGCGGGCTTGTTATATTCTACTATATTTTTTATCTCTTCTATTCTGTCTTTCAAATAAGAAGGCACTTTTACTATGAATTTAAGCTGCCCGTTCTCTGTTCCATTTTGCAGATAAGTATGCTTCTGAGAACCTTTATAATAGAAGTAACAGCTAGGAGACTCATTACGCAGATAAACAGAACGGTATAATCCTGTTATATCAGTGATATAAATATCCTTATTCTGCAACAGGAAGTAATCATTCAGCGCCTTCTCGATGTAGATTACCTGGCCGTTCACGCTCAGCCGGCTGTCGCACAGGTCACGATACTTCATCAGTTCATCGTGAAGGTACGATATGGGAAGCGTGAGCACCTTCAGAAATGCAAACATCTTCTTCTTCCTGAGAGGAGGAGGAAGAAGAAGAAACGCAAATTTGAATATGTCAATTTTGTACCACATAGCTTACTGTATTAGATAGATCTTCTGCAATGAAGCAGCCGGACTCTGCCGTATAGTTGTTACCAGTCACCACCGTGTACGAGCCGGTGCTTGTCTTTGTCTGAACGGTTCCCAGTTCCACATCGGTCACTCCCTGCACGTTCTGTATTGCGTCTACGCACTTGGTCTTGTTGAATGTTCCTCCGTACACGATTCCGGCCAGATAGGCGTTAATGGCATCCTCTACGGGTTTTCCTCCACCGTCTATGCGTGTGCCGTCTGAGGTAAGAATCTGAGGGTCGTAGTACACCTTTACGGAAATCTTTATTTTGTCGGCCGGGAGACTGCGTATGCTGAGGAATACACCTGCTATTTTAACGCTGTTCATATAGCTCTTAAACGCCGTTAGAACGTCTTCCGAAAGCGGTGTGGGAAGGTTGTTTTCCTGACCGGATACAAGTATCTGTATCGTGTTTCCTGCATCCTGAACAGCACAGTATTTTACCACCTGCTTGGCCGTGTCAGATACCGGATAACGGAAAGCGTGTGTCTGTTCGTCATACTCCAGTGCGTCGCCGTACTGAAATGCGAGTGCCTGGGCGTGATACCATCGGACGGTAGGAACGATGCTCTGTGCAATGCGTTCGTCTACGTCCTGCTTGTGCGCATCGAACATCACTTCCAGGGCGTAAGCACATGCAGCCACGATGTAGATAAGAATATTCTCTATGGATACGGTGCTGAAGGTGTTGTCCCATGTGGCATCTTCTCCCGTGATGCCATACGCTTCGCGCAAGGTGTTGTCCTCCATGAAGCGGTCGGTCATCGTCTTTTTTATTTCTGCTATAGATCTTGCCATAACTACACAAATTCTTTGGTGAATTGTTCCGTGAATATCTTCAGCCGCACCTCGCTGTCGGATGTTTCGGAGGTGGCGGGCGACACATTGTTAGCCTTGCAGTATTCCTGCATCTCCCGGTTTATAACCACGTCCGGCACACTGACCGTCATGCCGGGCGTAAGTTTTTCCGTTGGGCTTATGTCGTTCTCGCGTGCCAGGATGAAGACCCCTGCGAGGTCTCCATATTCCTGTATGGCGATGTCAAGAAGTGTCTGATTGGGTAGCACCGTCACGTTCATGTCTTTGTCCTCCACATTATCCTTATGAGTATCAGTATCGCGCCTGCCCAGATGATTTCCGTAGTGTACCATGGCTTGGACTCCTTGCGTTCCGCTTTCACCGTCGATACTTCCTGCTCTATCCGGTCCATCCTGCTGTTAATATGGGTTATCTCGGCAGACATGGTTTCTATCTTCGTATCTTTCTGCGAGGTATCCCTTCTCTCTTCCTGGGTGCTGCTGTTCACAGCCCCCGTCGTTACGCTGGTAGGATATTGCTTGCCGGTAGAATCAGGCGGTGAATACTCCGTGCGTTCCCAGCTTGCCGTAACCTCCTCCAGCTTCTGCCACCAGCTGGAGGAAAGTTCCTTAATCATCTCCTTCGTATGCTGATAGGAACTGTCTGATACCTGCGTGTCGGTCTTCGTATCAGTCTGCTTGTCGGTGGTGGAATCCAGCTTCATGGGAGGCTGAGACTTGCAGGCCGTCAGCATCAGTGCCAGGGCTACAAGCAGCAGAAAGCTTTCCATCCACTTGTATGCCTTATCGAGTAGTCTTTCCATCATAACAGTATCAGGTTTATAAAAATGATAATGAATCCGGTTATCTCGAGCCAGAACGCGGGCCTTGCATATACTATCTTTGTCAAAATACCTGTCTGCATGTTATCGGCCATCACGTGCCGCACGATGTAGACTATCGGAAGAAACCAGGTAATCAGCAGCCATGGATTCGTACATGCCACCCATACCTGCGTACTGAGCAGCAGAAGTGCGGTACCGCAATAATGGATAATGCCTTCCGTTCGTTCCTTGAATCGGGGTGAAAGTGTAATGATTATCATTCCTATTAATGCCAGGAACACGAGGAACTGAATGTTTTCAGGCGTGCGTCCTACTGCGGACACGAAGAACGTAAATCCGTTAAGCCCCAGGCAGACGGAAAACCATTTCGGATGCTCCAGCCGGTAATAGGTCTCTGAGATTGAATAAGGAATACCGCCTGTCTTATAGATTACCACTGCGGTATAAATGGCGAAAATCAACGCCGATATGATTCCGAAGATTGTTTCCATATTGATTCTTTTTAAAGTTCTACAAAGCTTTCCATCCATCCAGCACATCCTGCTGCACAGCCGGAATACCGTTTTCCACCAGGCTGATAGCAGAAGCAAAAGCGCACATCGTCGCCTGGTCGTTCACATCGGGTTCAAAGGTGGTAGGCACCTGCATTTCCCTGCACACGGCTGAGATGTAGCCCGATGTGTGATTCTCCGTAGCGGGTGCCCAGCGGTTAATGTATTCCGCGATGGTACGGCATCCGTGCAGACGGTGGTAGTTCTGAAGCGTGCGGATCAGTGCGCGATACCCCCACATGGGAGCAATGAACTGGAAGAATGTTCCGTCCGTCTGTTCCTGGCGAAGTCCCTGCCATTTGTCTTTACTCAGCCGGATATTCCCCGGATTATTATTTCGTAAACCTCTTGGTAACTGTGTCATTTTGTTTCCTCCTCTTTCTTTTCGTTATCTAAAAATTGTTGTAAATAAGGTATCTTCCGTACCACTTCGAAGCTAAACACATAATACATGAAGTTCAGCGGCCTGGAGTGAGGGAACAGCTTTCGCATGTTCCGCAGGGTGTTCACCCCGTAGAAGTAGCACACGGCATACACGATGCCTGTAATGCACTGCAATGCCCCGTCCAGGTTCTTCATCTTCTCTCCGATAATGTAGATGCTCAGCACGATTACGTAGAACACAAACGTCTCCAGCAGGCAGTGAAAGAACTTCCGGTTGTTGAACCGTTCGTGTTTGGCCACAATGCCGGCAATGAGTCCGGCAATACAGTTAATCGCAAAAATGAAGAATATGACAAATACCATGTCCTTCACCGGTGCGAAGTATGCCAGCGTGATGCTGAATAGCGTAGCCAGCATGTTCTTGATTCCTGTAATAATTTCCATACTTTCAGTTTTCATTTTTCGTCACATTAATAAGTCGCATCCACGCTGATACCGGAGTTCGTCACCGTCACTTTGTTCACCTTCTGTCCGTCTATCTCCAGCTGCTCCCTTATCTCCGTACGCCATGCCAGCGGGTCATGATCCAGCAGCATGTCAGATATTCCTACGCCTACAGCCGGATTCTCTTTTATCTCGCCTTTGTACAGTCCGATAATGAGAGCCTGGTTCTGATACAGCACATTCACGATAGTCAGTCCAGAACGTATCTTTCCGTCTGTGCCACGTTGTGGACGTATCATCAGGTCGTAATTTTCTTCTATTAATATCCCTTTCATCAGTGTGTCACTTTTGTATCTTCGTAATCACTTTTATTCAGTTCGCTTGCCTTTGAGGCCACCGCAGCGGCAGTTCCCGTCTGAGCAGTGGCAGAACCGGTAGTGCTCACCTGGTGAGTGTGGTTGTTGAACGTACGTACCAGTTCGTTAATCTTCTGGGTAAGCGATTCAATGTTAATCAGTCCTCCCAGCTTCCCTCCGTTGATGGTAATGCTTTCCACTTCATCCACAGCCAGCACCACCAGCAGGGAAAGGTCATTCGAAAGACTTCCTACCACTACCGCCGTGTTAACCTTTGGAACTATTAGCAGATGGCTTTCATTCTCTGCAAGAGAAGCACGCAGCCTTACACCTTCCACATCTAGCGTGCCGAAAGTTACCGTGCAGGTAGTTCCTTCCACACTCTTTACGATGCCTTGCCAGATAGTAATCTCCTTTCCTGCTCCAATCATCTGCATCAGGTTGTCACGCAGTCTTCTGTATTGGTCCATATCTGTCAGCTTAATCTAATACCCAGTTCTATCGTTCTCTTTCCACCGTCCCGGCTGAATTCCGTAGTGACCGCACGCACGTAGTATCGTCCGTCCTTGTAGTCATAGTCAGGGTCGCGAAGCTCGGCCACATATCCCGGCTCACAGTAAGGAATCATCCATGTGGTAATCGTTCCGTCATACCCATCGAAGGAAAGACGTTTTACCTCCGTTTCTCCGCGCTGCTTCATCGACGCATCGTCGCTGCTGGCAGAACGTATCTCCACGCGGTCTCCTCCGGTAGCACCCACTTCGTATTCCTTCACCTTTCCGTCTGGAAGAAGCGCTTTCACCACTACACGCACCTTCCGGTCTTCCGAACGGCGGTAAGTCAGGTCGCACGACTCCACGTTCAGCGAAAAGTCGTAGTACACCTCTTCACCCATTTTCGTGGCCGGAGGATGAATGTGCAGCACGTTTCCTTGCAGATAGATGTCTGCACCGCACTCTTCCTGCACCTTCTTCAGCACATCGTATCCCGTAGCGGTGTGTATCACAAACTTTTCATAACTCCAGGTGTAGTCGCAGTCAATTTCGTATCCACCGCCTACGCCATCTACTACCTTTTTCAACATCGCATCGAGCGATACATTCTTCAGCACTTCATCCGGAACAGGCACACGGAACTTGAAAAGGTCGTCTTCACACTCCAGCGTAATGCTTCCGTTATCGGTTCCTATACGCTGAAGGTAGCCGGAAAACTCCTCACGCAGTCCGGTTTCCGTGTATCCAATCTTCACCGACACACGGTCGCCGCGATTGATCATGCTTTCCACCTCCAGCGCCTTGTTATATTCCGATGCAGGAAGTGTGATTACCGCCGTGTCTGCCAGCAGCTCCACACTGCGATGTATTTCCACCTTATCCAGCATTCCCAGACGGAAATCACCTACCTGTATGTCATATCCCATCGTGTACATGTCACCTGTTGTTATTCTTCAGTAAAAGCTTATATGTGTCGTCGCTGTATGCGTTTATGGTGTACTGCTGGTTCTGTATGCCCTTCGTGAACGGAAAATCATAGCTTTCTACTACAATCTGGTTGATGCTGAATATTTCGAACAGCGGACAGCGCACCTTCAGTTTGGCAGCCTCGCAGAAGTTACGAAGCTTCTGCACATCGTCACGCGGATAGTCGTCACGCTTCAGATCCATCAGCGCACCTTCTATCTTCACCTGGTAATCGTCCTGCGTCCAACGTTCCTTGATGGAACCCCTTATCTTTCCCTTAGACACCTGACGACGGACGATAATGTTTCGTCCGGTCAGCGTAATCAGCGGCTCGATAGGAACCAGCCACCAGTCTTCCTGGTCCACCAGCGATATTTCCAGCGGGAAGCGCATCGGAACGCCCAGCGCGTTGGTACGTACCATATCCTCCAGCTCCGATTCTTCCAGCATCATCAGTTCGTCGTATTCCGACGGATCCTGACGCGTTACTACCGGTTGATTGAAGAGCCAGTACGGAGGCACTTTCAGCCCCGTGGTACGTGCGGCAATATTTCCTAATATGAATTTACTTACACTCATCTTGCGCTTGACATTGCGGTTTCCAGACTTCTGTTCATAGCCTCCAGTATCACACGCTGTATTTCGGTGGTATCGGTCTTATCCATCATCGTCACGTTCAGGTAATCGAAGAACTTGGTAATGTTTACGGTTATCTGCGTGTTCCTGGTTCCTCCGGCGGTGATTTCGTTGGCCTTTCCACCATCGGATGCAGGTACAGTTCCGGGTGTCCCGTTTGCGCCTGCTCCTGAAGGTGAAGTGCCTGCCATGGCTTCCGGGTCGGATATAGCAGCCTCCTTTGCTTTCTGACGGCTCTGTTCACGCCTCAGATTGTCATCATACCATATAGAAGTACGTGCAGCCGTTCTTTGCGTAGCCTTGACCAGCTTCACCGTACTGTCTACTCCGTAGAATTTTTTAGCTGTATCCTGTGCCGATTCCCATGCGCCTTCAAAATCACCTTTCACCAGTTTTACAAGAGCCTTTCCTGCCGAACCGATAGCACCGATAAGTTCCCAGAAACGGTCAATCAGGTAGCGCTTCAGGTTTGCGCCAAAATCCTTGACAGTCTGCCATGCCGTATAAATGAAAGCACGGAATCCGGCAAACTTGTTCCAGCAGTAAATTACAGCAGAAGCCAGCGCAAGAACTCCCGCTACAATAAGCCCTATTGGATTCATTGACATGGCAATGTTCAGCAGCTTTTGTGCCTTTTCGGCTGCAATTAAAGCGGTTACCTGTGCCCACTGAGCAATAGTCCACCCTTTCAGTATGCCTGTGCTGATAAACATGTAGGTATTATATCCTGCCCATGCAGCTGTAAGAGGAATAACAATGCTCAAAAGCCATTCCATATTATTCCCAATCCAGACTACCATTCCGGAAGCTACTTTGATAATGGGAGTAGTTAGCTGAAGAATAGTATTTAGTCCGTTCATTGCAGGGATAAGAGCAGGCTGGATAATCTGATACATTTCCAACAACTTTTTATTAAAATCACCTGCAAGTTGCTGCAACCTACCATAAGGAGTTTTTGCAATTTCATTAGCCATGTTATAATACTTACCGCCTTCACTTGTTGCACGCTGAAATGCCTGTCTCATCAATTCGAACGATACATTACCTTTTGACATCTCATCACGCAGCACACTTATAGATTTCCCTGTAAGAGCCGAAATATCGAGCAAAGGGTTATAACCGGCATTAATAAGCTGAAGCAAGTCCTGACCTTGCAGCTTACCCGCAGCGGCTACCTGACCAAACACCAGGGCCAGCTGCGACATACGGTTCTTGTCTCCCATTGCCACATCACCCAGCATCTTCAGGTCACCCATCACGTTTTCCAGTGACACGCCAAAGCCCAGCATGGTCTTTGCGGCTTCCTGTGTGCCAAGCCGGTCGTAAATGGTTTCATCGGCATACTTGTTAATCTGTCCAAGCAGCGTGGAACCTTTCTCCATGCTTCCCGTAAGTACATTAAAGCTTACTGCCGTCTTGTCGGCATCCATACCCAGTTTTGACACTACACCGACTCCTGCCGTGAGTGCTACAATGGGATTCGTGAAGAATTCCGCACCCGGCAAAGACATGATAGCCGTCCGCAGCCGTCCGCCTATCGTCGTAGATAAGCGGTTGGCTGAACGGTCGGCAGCGTCCAGACGTTCCTGCATACGGGTAACTTGTCCTATTACCCCGTTGTCACGGCTTCGTATGTCTATAAGGAATTGTAGAATGTTCATAACTTGTTGGCTTTAGCTTCTTGTTTCCGGATGTCGGCCAGCTGGGCAATCGTTTCAGCCCACTGTTCATCGCTCAGCGTATCAGGGTCCAGATGCAGGTAATACCTCAACAGCGTGTTGTGATAGCCAATCCAGTTGGCTTTTACACTACCGTCTGCACGGTCTACAACTTTTTTAATTCGGCCTCCTTCGCCTCCATCATTCCCTGAATCTTTTCGG
>OGYK01003037.1_pt1 | contig 10190 bp, 6 predicted proteins | sample 1576501 | NCBI WGS metagenome assembly OGYK01 (sample SAMEA3541530, study PRJEB24748) | human gut metagenome | biome: human gut; feature: human-associated habitat; material: faeces | place: China | collected 2012
GATTTCTGTCTTCCTGTCGGCTGCCGATTTTGTATATTTCTATGCCCTGAGTATGGAAGATTCCATGATTTCTATCGTATCAATGGTCCGCAGGGGAAGCGTAGTTGTTTCATTTCTTTTCGGTGCAATGATGTTCCATGAAAAGAATTTGAAGAGCAAAGCCATCGACTTGTTGCTTGTGCTTATCGGTATGTTCTTCCTCTATCTGGGTAGCAGGTAAAGAAAATTGATTCTGATATACAAAAAAACGTCCTGATGTCTGATTAAACAACACCAGGACGTTTTTATATATCACAGATATCTTATCCAGCCATAAACAAGATAAGCAACTGAGCTGTAAGGATTCTAAGGAACATCGCCAACGGATATACAGTAGAATATCCTACTGCCGGAGCATCGTTTCCTGAAATCTGGTTAGCATAAGCCAATGCAGGAGGGTCTGTATTACTACCGGCAATCAATCCCATTAATGTAAAATAGTTTACTTTATGTCGCCAGCGGGCTACCATTCCAATGATGAGAAGTGGAATAATGGTTATAAGGAATCCGATACCTACATACAGCAGACCATCGCCTTCTACTACCGTTTGAACAAAGTTTCCACCAGCCTTGATTCCGACACTGGCAAGGAACAGCACCAGACCGACCTCACGAAGCATCAAGTTGGCACTCATTGTTGTATAAGTCACCAGTTTCACTTTATGTCCGAAACGTCCGATAAGAATAGACACAATCAGCGGACCTCCGGCAAGACCCAGCTTCACTGGAGTAGGTATTCCCGGAAATGCAATAGGCAGACTTCCGAAAAGGATACCACATAAAATACCAACGAAGATGGTTACGATATTCGGATGATCCAGACGCTTCAACTGATTACCCAGCAAATCGGCAACTCGTTCGATAGCATCCTGCGGTCCTACTACCATGACACGGTCACCCACCTGAAGAATCAACTGACGCGCAGCAAACAAATCCATACCCGAACGGTTGACACGAGTTACATTCACACCATACATACTGCTGAAATGAAGCTCACCCAATGTCTTACCATTAATAGCCGGTTGGGTAACCAATATGCGGCGTGACACCATCGGCTTGTCTTGTTTGCTCTGGTTGTCCCAGTCTACATCATCAACTTTCGAACCGATGAAAGCCTGAATCGCTTCAGAGTCATCTTCTGCACATACAATGTTCATTTCATCGCCCAAGCGCAAGACCGTATCTGCATTAGGAATATGTACATGTCCATCCTGCAAAATACGAGAGCAGACAAAATCTCTAGCCAAGAAGCTCTGAACCTGAGAAAGTTTCTTTCCACTCAATGCTGCATTCTCTACTTTCAGGGCAATGTTGTAAGGCTTCAAGTGAGGGTTTGCCTCTTCTTCTTTCTGGATATCATCAGCTTCTTTGTCCAAATTTACCCGACAAATATAACGGATAAGAATAAGTGAAAGAATGATACCCATAACACCCAAAGGATAAGCACAGGCATATCCCATAGCTATTTCCGGCCCTTGATAACCTAATTGCTGCAAAGCTTCGTTGGCAGCACCCAAACCCGGAGTATTCGTTACCGCACCGCAAAGAATACCTACCATCATCGGAATTTCCACCCGGCCTTGCAAAGCATAGTAAATAATTATGGCAACCGCTATATTCAGTGCCACGATACCCACGGCCAGCATGTTCAGCCTAATTCCTCCTTTTTTGAAAGAAGAGAAGAAAGAAGGACCGACCTGCAAACCGATACAGAACACAAACAAGATCAATCCAAAATCCTGCAAAAACGAAAGGATGGACTGATTTCCTGTAAATCCAAAATGTCCGGCAAGAATCCCTACGAATAATACGAAGGTAACTCCAAGAGATATACCGAAAATCTTGATTTTTCCCAAAAGAACTCCAACTGCAATTACAAAAGAATATAATGCGACTATATGTGCTATGGAGTCGGGATTAGTTAATAAATCTTGTAGCCAATTCATAATATTATATTTTTAAGCGCCACAAATGTAGGCAATTAAAAAGAATCAGTCAAACATTTGAATCTAAAAAAATACTCACTTTTTGTCGGGATGTGCAATTTACTTTGTATATTTGCCTCGCATGGGTTCCAACCTCCATGCCAACTAACTTAAATCATAATATCATAAACACTCATTCACTATGGCAGATAGTAAAGAAAAACTCTTTTCAGATTTTCCCTCCGTATCGACACAAGAATGGATGGATAAAATCATGGTCGACTTGAAAGGAGCCGATTACGAAAAGAAATTGGTGTGGAAAACAAACGAAGGATTTAAAGTAAAACCGTTTTACCGCCAAGAAGATTTGGAAGGACTTAAAACAACTGAAGGACTTCCGGGAGAATATCCTTACATCAGAGGTAATAAAAAAGATGACAATACCTGGTATATCCGTCAGGACATTCGTGTAGAAGAACCTGCTGAAGCAAACCAGAAAGCACTTGATTTGCTGAACAAGGGAATTGACTCACTGGGTTTCCACATTAAACCCAAAGATTTGAGTGCTGAATACATCGCAACTCTACTGAAAGACATCTGTTGCGACTGTATAGAAATTAACTTCACTACTTGTCAGTGCCATTCTACTCAGCTGGCTGAATTACTCGTTGCTTATTTCAAAGAAAAAGGATATGATCCGAATAAACTGTACGGCTCAATAAACTTCGACCCTATCGGCAAAATGCTTCAAAAAGGGAAAGATGTCAGCCCGATCATATCGAAAGCCAAAGAGCTGGTAGAAATTCTGGCTGAATATCCTCATTTCCGTTGTATAGGAGTCAACTCACTTCAACTAAACAATGCTGGAGCTTATATTTATCAGGAACTGGGATATGCACTGGCATGGGGAAATGAATATCTGAACAGACTGACAGAAGCAGGAGTTCCTGTTGATCTGGCTGCAAAGAAGATCAAATTCAACTTCGGTATCAGTTCCAACTATTTCATGGAAATTGCCAAGTTCCGTGCAGCACGTATGTTATGGGCAAACATTGTCAAGGCTTACAACCCACAATGCGAATGTGCTTGTAAAATGATTGCTCATGCCGAAACTTCAAGCTTCAATCTGACCTTATTCGATGCTCATGTAAACTTGCTCCGTACTCAGACTGAAGCTATGAGTGCTGCTATTGCAGGAGTAAATTCTATCACAGTAACTCCTTTCGATAAAGCATACGAAACTCCTAATGACTTTTCAGAACGTATTGCACGTAATCAGCAATTACTTTTGAAAGAAGAATCTCATCTTAACCGCATTGTCGATCCTGCCGGAGGTTCATATTATATTGAAAATTTGACAGTCTCTATTGCTAAACAAGCCTGGGATTTGTTCCTGCAAGTAGAAGAGGCCGGCGGAATGGTTAAGTCTATCTTCGACGAAAGCGTACAAAATGCTGTTAACGCAAGCAACAAAGCACGCCATGAAGCTGTTTCGAAACGTAAAGAAATCCTGCTGGGAACCAATCAGTATCCTAATTTCAACGAATTGGCAGGAGAAAAGACTCCATCAGAACACAAATGTTGCTGTGGTGGCGGACATAATCACGAGGAAGAAGCTTCATTTGCTAAACTGGAAACCAGCCGTGCTGCCAGCGAATTCGAAGCTTTACGTTTGCAGACAGAACATTCTGGCAAACGTCCAAAAGCTTTCATGCTGACTATCGGAAATCTTGCGATGCGACAAGCACGCGCACAGTTCTCATGCAACTTCCTGGCTTGTGCCGGATATGAAGTAACAGACAATCTGGGATTCCCAACCGTTGAAGAAGGAGTAGAGGCTGCAATGAAAGCCAACGCTGACATCGTTGTTATTTGCTCAAGCGATGATGAATATGCAGAATATGCTATTCCGGCATTCAAAGCTGTAAACGGAAGAGCCATGTTTATTGTGGCAGGAGCTCCTGCTTGCATGGAAGAATTGAAAGCTGCCGGCATAGAAAACTTCATACATGTACGCTGCAACGTATTGGAGACCTTGAAAGAATATAATGAAAAGCTAGGAATTAAGTAATGCTATGAAACCGAATTTTAAAAATATCGATATATATGCCGGATTCCATCCTCAAAATGGTATGGAATGGCAAAAAGCCAATGACATCAAAGCCAATTGGAGAACACCGGAACAGATTCAGGTGAAGCCGGTTTATACGAAAGAAGACCTGGAAGGCATGGAGCATCTGAACTATGCTGCGGGTATTCCTCCTTACCTGAGAGGTCCGTACTCGATGATGTATACGTTCCGTCCGTGGACTATCCGCCAGTATGCAGGATTTTCTACAGCTGAAGAATCGAATGCATTTTATCGCCGTAACCTGGCTTCCGGACAGAAAGGTTTGTCAGTTGCTTTCGACCTTCCGACACACCGCGGCTACGACCCAGATCATCCGCGTGTAGTGGGAGATGTTGGTAAGGCTGGTGTTTCTATCTGCTCACTGGAAAATATGAAGGTATTGTTCGACGGTATTCCATTGAATAAGATGTCTGTTTCCATGACTATGAACGGCGCCGTACTTCCTGTTATGGCATTCTATATCAATGCAGGACTGGAACAGGGAGCTGAACTGGAAGAAATGGCCGGAACTATTCAAAATGATATTTTGAAAGAGTTCATGGTGCGTAACACATATATCTATCCGCCTGCATTCTCCATGAAGATCATCTCGGATATCTTTGAGTACACTTCTCAAAAAATGCCGAAATTCAACTCTATCTCTATCTCAGGATATCACATGCAGGAAGCTGGTGCTACAGCCGATATCGAATTGGCTTATACACTTGCCGACGGTCTGGAATATCTGCGCGCAGGAGTTGCTGCAGGTATTGATATCGATGCCTTTGCTCCTCGTTTGTCTTTCTTCTGGGCAATCGGCATGAATCATTTCATGGAAATTGCCAAGATGCGTGCTGCACGTATGCTTTGGGCAAAGATTGTAAAACAGTTTAATCCGAAGAATCCGAAATCACTTGCACTGCGTACACACTCACAGACTTCAGGATGGTCGCTTACAGAACAGGATCCGTTCAACAACGTAGGACGTACTTGTATCGAAGCAATGGCTGCTGCACTGGGACACACTCAGTCACTGCATACCAATGCGCTGGACGAAGCTATTGCTCTACCAACTGATTTCTCTGCACGTATTGCACGTAATACACAGATTTATATCCAGGAAGAAACCCAGATATGTAAAAATGTAGACCCGTGGGGTGGTTCATACTATGTAGAAGCGCTGACCAACGAACTGGCTCATAAAGCTTGGGAACACATTCAGGAAATCGAAAAACTGGGTGGTATGGCTAAGGCTATCGAAACAGGTATACCTAAGATGCGTATTGAAGAAGCTGCAGCTCGTACACAGGCTCGTATCGACTCAGGTGAACAGACCATCGTAGGTACAAACAAATATCGTCTGGAAAAAGAAGATCCGATTGATATTCTGGAAGTAGACAACACAGCTGTACGTCAGGAACAGATAGAAAACTTACGTCGCCTGCGCGAAGGAAGAAACCAGGCCGAAGTAGACAAAGCACTGGAAGCTATTACCGAATGCGTACGTACAGGTAAAGGCAACTTGCTGGAACTGGCTGTAGAAGCCGCTCGCGTACGTGCCACATTAGGAGAAATATCCGATGCATGTGAAAAAATTGTAGGACGTTATAAAGCAGTAATAAGAACTATTTCAGGCGTGTATTCATCAGAAAGTAAAAAGGATGCAGATTTCGCAAAAGCTTGCGAACTGACTGAAGAATTTGCAAAGAAAGAGGGTCGCCGTCCGCGTGTAATGATTGCCAAAATGGGACAGGACGGACATGACCGTGGTGCAAAAGTTGTAGCTACAGGATTTGCAGACTGTGGTTTTGATGTTGATATGGGACCGTTGTTCCAGACTCCGGAGGAAGCTGCTCGCGAAGCCGTAGAAAACGATGTTCATGCAGTAGGAGTTTCTTCATTAGCCGCCGGACACAAGACTTTAATTCCACAAATCATTGCAGAGTTGAAACGTCTGGGACGTGAAGATATTCTGGTATTTGCAGGAGGTGTCATACCGGCACAGGATTACGACTTCCTGTATAAAGCTGGAGTTATGGCTATATTTGGTCCTGGTACTTCTGTGGCTAAATCAGCTTGTCAGGTAATGGAGCTGTTACTTGCTGAAGAATAAACCTGACCGACAATAAAAAATCAATAAGTTCTGCCAAAAAAGAAAGGTCTTAGTATCAAATTTTTCATGGCAGAACTTAATAAAAATCACCTGCTTGAGAGTTTCACTTTATATCTGAATAATATGTTTCTCAGGTTCAGGCAAAAAAGCAATAGCGGAACTTTTGCTCAATGAACAGAAGTTCCGCTATTGCTTTTTCAATGTTCAGCTGTTAGCTATATACTGCCTATCCTATACAGACGAAATTAAACTATTTCTCTTCAACAACTGAATATCATACAGTTACTACTTACTTTTCTTATAATCGCTAACCATAGCCTCAGCAATCCAGTTGGCTAATGCCTGACGATTGTCGGGTATCACCAAACGTTGCTGATCGCGTGCGTTCTGAATATTTCCTAATTCCAAAAAAACAGCATAAGGCGTTGAGTTCCGAAGGACAAATAAGTTACGCGAACTAACCGTTCCATTGAATCCTCTATTAGGCTGATGACGGTCATATTTTGCAGTAAAAGTACGCTTCAACTGATCGGCAAGACGTTTTCCATATTTACTGCCAGGTGAGTGATAAAAGAAAACATCCGTCTGTTTACCTCTGCTACGGCTATCCACATGAACAAAGATTGCACGTTTATAATTGCTATTATCTCTACGATATAACCGGTTAATAGCATCACAACGCTGTTGCAACCTTGCTACCTGATTCAGTGGAATTGCTTCACCCATACATGTTTCCCGCTTACTGTTATTCAATATCGCAGCATTTCGGATTCCATCTTTCTTGTCCTGAATAATAAAATGAACCTTAGCACCACGTTTCAGCAATTCTCTGCCTAAACGCAAAACAATATCATAGGCATATTCATCTTCGTGCAGTTCCTTTCCTCTATACTTGCCGATACATCCCGGATCTGGTCCTCCATGACCGCTGACCAAATAGAAGGTAGCTCCTTTTAATGAACTGGAAGTAATCTGGTAGGCTGCCTGTGATTTTCCAAATAGAGGTTCATATCCCGAAGTCTTTTTCTTACGAGAAAACCCAGGAAGAACGACCAGACAGCATAGGATGAGTAATGTATACTTAAGCCGCATCATTTCAGCAGTTCATCTATTTTCTTACACAAAGCAGAGAACTCTTCCTCGTTATATAAACGTGTCATCATCACAATCTTGCCAGTCTTGTCGATTAACACATTGCGGGTAATACCAGCGTTACGAACCGCATATTTAGCAAAGATATCTGCTCCCGGATCAAGTCCAAGCGGATATGTTACTTTTGTCTGCTTTGCAAAAGCTTTAACCTTTTCCAAAGGTTCATCACGGTCTACTCCATAAAGTGCAAATGAAGTATTATCTTTATGTTTCTGCCAGATATCCTTCTCGATAAAAGGCATTTCTTTACGGCAAACCCCACACCAGCTTGCTGTAAACTGAAGCATCACAACTTTTCCACGCAAAGAAGATAATTTTACTTTCTGACCGTCGGTTAAAGTCATTTCAAAATCGGGAGCTTCATCACCCACTTTAACTATATATCCTACTTCATCAGGAGTAACTTCCTGTGCTTGTACTGTAGAGACTCCGGCAAACAGACAGCCAAATAATGCTGCCATCATTATCCATTTTTTCATCATATACTAATAGCTTAAATAATTATCGCTTCAAAGATACAAAAAAATCGATATAAAAAGAGGAAACCTCGAACTGACCGCTACGCTTTCAAAGGTGTTTAAATACTACTTAATATTATTTTAAGAATTATATTCAACAAACTTCTGTTGCCTTGCAAACGATACAGTCTGCTTAAAAAACAAATAAAACACAATAATAAACACAACAGTTGTGCTATATCATGAAATTATATGGAATTAAAACAAAAAAGCCATCCCAACGGATTTGGTTGAGATGGCTAAATTTATATTATTTCCTTCAAATCAATTACAAAGGCATGTTACCGTGTTTCTTCGGAGGATTGCTTACACTCTTATTCTGAGTCATTTCAAGTGCCTGAATCAGTTTATAACGAGTATCTTTCGGAAGAATGATTTCATCGATATAGCCCTGTTCAGCTGCACGATACGGATTAGAGAATTTCTCCTTGTATTCTTCTACAGCCTTAGCTTTTTCTTCCGCCGTAGCTTTACGATACAGAATATTCACAGCACCGTCTGCTCCCATTACAGCAATTTCAGCTGTAGGATAAGAGAAGTTCACATCAGCGCCAATAGGTTTACTATTCATAACGATGTATGCACCTCCGTAAGCCTTACGTGTAATTACTGTTATCTTAGGAACAGTAGCCTCTGCATAAGCGTATACAATCTTTGCACCGTGACGAATAATACCATTGTGTTCTTGTGTACATCCTGGCAAGAATCCCGGTACATCTTCGAATGTTACAATAGGAATATTGAAACAGTCGCAGAAACGGATAAAACGAGAAGCCTTGTCAGAAGCGTCAATATCAAGCACACCTGCCAGATATGCCGGCTGATTGGCAACGATACCTACAGAACGTCCACCCAAACGAGCAAAACCGACTACAATATTCTTTGCAAAGTGAGGCATAACCTCGAAGAAATAATGATTGTCGACTACCGGTTCGATGATGTTTTTGATATCATATGGCATGTTCGGGTCGTCAGGAATAACTGTCATCAGTGATTCTTCTGCACGACGGATATCATCTGTACAAGGAATAGAAGGAGCATCTTCCATGTTGTTAGAAGGTAAGAAACTCAGCAGCTCACGAATGCTCATCAAAGTTTCTTCTTCTGTTTCACAAAGGAAGTGAGTAACACCACTCTTACTGCTATGAGTATATGCACCACCTAATTCTTCCTTATCAACTTCTTCATGAGTAACAGCCTTTACTACATCCGGACCAGTGATAAACATGTGACTCTTTTCCTTTACCATGAAGATAAAGTCTGTCAATGCCGGAGAATAGCAAGCACCTCCTGCACACGGACCAAGAATTGCTGAAATCTGAGGGATAACACCTGATGCAATAGTATTCTGATAGAAGATTGAAGCATATCCAGAAATACTTCCCACACCTTCCTGAATACGTGCGCCACCCGAGTCATTCAAAGCAATTACCGGAGCACCGTTTTTCAAGGCCAGTTGCTGTACCTTTACAATCTTCTGCGCACCGGTAGCACTAAGTGTTCCACCATATACGGTAAAGTCGTAAGCATAAACATATACTAAACGTCCATCAATTTTACCATATCCACAAACGATACCGTCACCAGGAATATGTTTCTTCTCCATACCGAAATCAGTACAGTGATGAACCACAAACTTATCAATTTCATTGAACGTACCTTTATCGAGCAACATATCAATACGTTCGCGAGCAGTCATATGACCATTGGCATGCTGCTTTTCAACACGCTCTACTCCTCCACCCTGAGCAGCCAGTTTATCCAGCTCCTCAAATTTTTTATATTGTTCTGCTGTTGTCATAAATTTAATCCTCCTCTTTAATTACATCCAGTGTCATGATAACCTGGTTACTGTTTACAGAGTCACCTTCATTTACGAAGATTTCTTTTACAACACATTCGCTGTTTACTTTGTAATTACTCTGCATCTTCATGGCTTCTATCACAACCACGATATCACCAGCCTGCAAGCGGTCGCCAGCCTTTACTGGAATCTTAACCACTTTACCCGGCATAGGAGAAACAATCTTATCCTGCTGTTTCTCATCAGCTCCCTTACGCATGCGAAGGTATTTTGCCTGCGAATCTATAATATCAATATTATATGACTGGTAATGAGCATTTACCGTATAACTCTTTCCGCCTTCTTTACGGATCAGTTCTGCATTATACGATTTTCCTTCATGCAAAATAGAACAACTACCGTTTTCTGCCATTACAATATCAACATCGTAAGGAACACCGTCGATAGTCAACTGTACTTTATTGCCTTCCTTGCTAACCAACGTAACGTCAGCAACTCTATCACCTATATGTATTTCCATAAATATCTT
>OGYK01003043.1_pt1 | contig 10169 bp, 9 predicted proteins | sample 1576501 | NCBI WGS metagenome assembly OGYK01 (sample SAMEA3541530, study PRJEB24748) | human gut metagenome | biome: human gut; feature: human-associated habitat; material: faeces | place: China | collected 2012
AGATATGCGTACTTCGAGCGGGTTTGCATTTGTAACGGCAAGCTAAAACAATAAGCGCCCCCCACTTTGGAGGCAACTGAAAAAATTTCGAGAAAACTGTATGTCTATCTTGACACAACCAGAGGGCTTCATCACCGGCATGGCGTCAAAGATGTTCATCGTCGCGGGGCCGGTCATCGTGTTCGGCACGCTCGCAAGCGTCGTGTACGGCGTTATCCTGATGCTGCTGTAAAAAAGGAGAGATACCGCGGCATCTCTCCTTTTTGATTCATTTCGCCCGCTGGATGCGCTTTTCGTTTTCGTGCGCGCTGGGGATGACCAGCGGCGCCTGCTCCACAATGACCGACGAGGTGTCCAGTCCGTACCACTGAATGGCCGAGCCCGCCGCGCGGCGGACGGCGTATTTGAGGTTCAGGATGATCTCGTCCGTGCGGCTCAGCTCCGACATCAGCGGCACCGCGCGGCGCAGCATCAGAAACTTGAAGCTGCCCACCTGCGAGGGGCCGTAGATCGAATACTTTCTCTCCTGCGGTGGCAGCTCCCCGCTCTCGAGCAGGTCGCGCACGATCTGGCGCAGGTAGATGTTCACGCGCTGGTCGTTCTTGAAGCCGAGGTTGAGCTTTACGCGGAAAATATAGTCCGTGCCAAACGTCTCGACCTGATAGTTCATCGCGTTTGGCTCGTCGAGCACATGCACGCTCAAAAACCAGTAGGCGCGGGCGCGCTTGGGGTCCTTATCGAGGATGGAGTAGAGTGTGTTGCGATCGATCGTCTCCATATCGTCGCTGCTGCCGATGTAGACAAGGTTCTGCGTCAGCTCCGGCAATGCATTGTCGCCGCGCAGCGCGGCAAGATTCTCCGTATAGTCACCAAGCTTGAGGCGCACGCTGTATTTCTGCTCGAGTTGCGTGCCGCGGTGCCAGATGATCATAATCGACAGAAGCAGCAGCGCCATAATGACCGCCACATAGCCGCCGTGCGCAAATTTCGACAGGCTCGAGAGGAAAAACACCGTCTCGATCGCACCGAAGACAATGAGCACGCCCCACGCGAGCGCTTTCTTCCCTCGCACACGGGAAAGATACACGAACAGAAGCAGCGTTGTCATCAGCATCGTCACCGCGATGGCAAGGCCATAGGCCGACTCCATGCGCGCGCTTGAGCGGAACAGCAGCACGATGAACGTGCAGCCCACCCAGAGGATCTTGTTGACCGTGTCGATGTAGATTTGACCCTTGGTCTCGGCGGGATACTGCACCTTCAGGTGCGGCATCAGGTCGAGGCGGATGGCCTCCGATACCAGCGTATAGGAGCCTGTGATGAGCGCCTGCGAGGCGATGACCGCCGCGAGTGCGCTCAAAATGACCGCCACCGGACGCAGCGCGCCGGGCAGCATCAAAAAGAACGGGTTCAGGCTCTCAAGCGATGCAAGCGCCGCGTCGCCCCGACTGCTGAGCAGCCACGCCCCCTGCCCCAGATAGTTGAGGATCAGGCAGATCTTGACGAGCGGCCAGCTGATGTAAATGCTCTCGCGGCCTACATGGCCCATGTCGGAATACAGCGCCTCCGCGCCCGTCGCGGCCAGAAACACGCTGCCGAGGATCATAAAGCCGAGTTTATTATAAGGGCTCACGAGAAGCTCCACCGCGTGCGCGGGGTTGAACGCCCGGAGCACCTGCGGCATGGAGAAAATGTTCATCGCCCCCGTCGCACCGAGGAAGAGGAACCACACGAGCATCACCGGGCCAAAGGCCTTGCCGATGCGGCTCGTGCCCGCGTGCTGCACAGCAAAAAGCGACGCGATGATACAGAGCGTGATGATGATGACGCCCGTCTGGCGGCCTCCGAGGAGCCTGTCCATCATCGCGATACTGCGAAGTCCCTCAACCGCCGAGGTCACGGTCACCGCAGGCGTCAGCACGCCGTCGGCAAGCAGCGCCGCGCCGCCAAGCATCGCCGGCACGATGAGCCACTTGCCGCAGCTGCGCACGAGCGAATAGAGCGAGAAGATACCGCCCTCGCCGTGGTTGTCCGCCTTCATGGCGATGAGCACGTACTTGATGGTCGTGAGCAGCGTGATCGTCCAGATGATGAGCGACAGCGCGCCGACAATGAACGACTCGTTGATCTGCGTGATGCCGCCGTTCCCCTCCAAAATGGACTTCATCACGTACAGCGGTGAGGTACCGATATCGCCGTACACGATGCCGATGGCCACAAGACACATCGTCAGGGAGGTTTTTTGTCTCTTTTCCATAGCGTCCCCTGCCTTTTTGGGCGCGGCGGAGCGGTCTTTATCTCCCCACCGCGCCGCTTCTTCATAAAATCTTAACGAAATTTTAGCATGTCCTCCCGACAAGTGCAAGCGACAAATGCCGTCAAGTGTTAAATTGACGAAAATGCCCTTTCCGCGCTGAAGAGGCGGAAGCGTGTCCATTCATGGTTTATCCGCGGTTATTCTGTTGACATAACGATGTGGAAAACTCTGTGGAAACTGTGAATAACTTTGTTGTTCCAGTGCGTTCCCGCCGGTTGACAATTGGTTATGCTCGACGTCTTTCGACATCATTGGCGCAGAAATTCCCGCGAATTTCTGCATTTTCCCGCCAAAGGCAAAAATCTGCCGCGGCCACTTGCCATTGTGGTCAAAAAATCGTATAATGTACCAAGTTTTGTGTTTGAAGATCAGAATCGTAAATTTCGGCGAAATGGAGAAACCCCAATGGCAGAAGCAAAAAAAACGAATTACGGCAACGAGAGCATCTCGTCCCTCAAGGGCGCGGACCGTGTGCGCAAGCGCCCGGGCGTCATCTTCGGCTCGGACGGACTGGACGGCTGCGAGCACGCCGTGTTCGAGATTCTTTCGAACTCCATCGACGAAGCGCGCGAGGGCCACGGCAAGCTCATCACCGTCACCCGCTACTTAGACCACAGCATCGAAGTAGAGGACATGGGCCGCGGCTGCCCTGTGGACTATAACCCCAAGGAAAAGCGCTTCAACTGGGAACTCGTGTACTGCGAGCTCTACGCCGGCGGCAAGTACAACAACTTGGACGGCGACAACTACGAATACTCCCTCGGCCTCAACGGCCTCGGCGCGTGCGCGACGCAGTATTCCTCGCGCTATATGGACGTGACCGTCTGGCGCGACGGGAACAAATACTCCCTGCACTTTGAACGCGGCGAACCCGTGGGCAAAAAGGGCGATGAGCTCAGGATCGAGCCGACCGACCGCGGCCGCAAAACCGGCACGCGCACGCGCTGGCTGCCCGACCTCGACGTGTTTACCGATATCGACATTCCCGCCGACTACTATGTCGAAACGCTGCGCCGTCAGGCCGTCGTCAACGCGGGCATCACGTTCCGCTTCAAAAACGAAGTCCTCCCCGGCCACTTTGAGACGCAGGACTTCGTCTACGAAAACGGCATCATCGACTATGTCGCCGAGATCGCGGGTGAAGACGCCCTGACCACCCCCGTCTTCTGGGAGACGGAGCGCCGCGGCCGCGACCGCGAGGACAAGCCCGAATACAAGGTCAAGCTCTCCTGCGCGTGCTGCTTTTCGAATAAGGTGCAGCGCATCGAGCACTACCACAACTCCTCGTGGCTCGAGCACGGCGGCAGCCCCGAAAAGGCGTCGAAGACCGCCTTTGTCTACGCCATCGACAAGTATTTGAAGGACAACAACAAATACCAGAAGGGCGAAGCCCGTATCGCCTGGCAAGACATCGAAGACTGCATCATTCTTGTCTCCAACAACTTCTCCACGCAGACGAGCTACGAGAACCAGACGAAAAAGGCCATCACGAACAAGTTCGTGCAGGAGGCGATGACGGACTTTCTGAAGTCCCGCCTCGAAACCTATTTCATCGAAAACCGCGTCGACGCGCTCAAGATCGCCGAGCAGGTGCTCATCAACAAAAGAAGCCGCGAGAGCGCGGAAAAACAGCGCCTGAACATCAAAAAGAAGCTCTCCGGCAGCATCGACATTTCAAACCGCGTGGAAAAATTCGTCGACTGCCGCACGCGCGACGTCTCGCGCCGCGAGATCTACATCGTCGAGGGCGACAGCGCCCTCGGCAGCGTCAAGCTCTCGCGCGACGGCGAGTTTCAGGGCATCATGCCCGTGCGCGGCAAGATCTTAAACTGTCTCAAGGCCGACTATCCGCGTATTTTCAAGAGTGAGATCATCACCGACCTTTTGAAGGTCCTCGGCTGCGGCGTCGAGGTGCCGGGCAAGTTTGTCAAGGACCTGAACGCCTTTGATATCAACAATCTTCGCTGGAACAAGGTCATCCTCTGCACCGATGCCGATGTCGACGGCTTTCAAATCCGGACGCTCATCCTGACGATGATCTACCGCCTCTGCCCGACGCTGATTCGCGAGGGCTATGTCTACATCGCCGAGACCCCGCTTTTTGAGATCACCTGCGGCGAAAAGACGTGGTTCGCCTACACGGACAAGGAGAAAAACGACATCGTCAAGGACCTTGAGGGCAAGCGCTGCAAGGTCGACCGCTCGAAGGGTCTCGGCGAAAACGACCCTGAGATGATGTGGCTCACGACGATGAACCCCGAAACGCGCCGCCTCATCAAGGTCATGCCTGAGGACGCGGAGGCCACCGCGCGCTCGTTCGATCTGCTGCTCGGCGACAATTTGCAGGGGCGCAAGGACCACATTGCCGAAAACGGCTACAAATACCTCGAAATGATCGACGTATCGTAATACGCACAAACAGGAAAGGAGCGTTACTTTATGGAAGGCATTTTACTTCACGTTCTCTATCGCGGCGAAAAGGCTAATGACTTTGCATCGGAGATGGAGCGAAGTGGCCTGCGCGCCGCCGTCCTCGCGGAAGAGGGCTGCATGCAGTACGACTACTACCGGCCTTTTGCCGAGGAAAACTGCGTGCTGCTCGTGGAGCACTGGCGCGACCGCGCCGCGCTCGACAAGCACTCCGCGGGCGAGCCGATGGCAAAGCTCAAGGCGCTCAAGGCAAGCTACGACCTCGCAACGACCGTTGAGCGCTTTGAATGAGGAGAAGCGCATCCGGGGCAAAAAAATTGGGAATCTGCTAAGGAGTTTTGATAGCCATGAAAAAGATCGTTCTTAAAACTGCGATAGTGATTCTTCTTGTTTGCAGCTTATTTGTCGGTTTTCTTTATATAAGCAGCGACATCGGCATAGCGTCGGGCAATCTGGAAACAGACATTCGTTCGTCGCAGAAGATCAAGGAGGATTGGGCGGTCGATGGAAGTGTTTCTGACACGATGGCTGCATATATTTCTTATCCGCAGGACATGAGCGACCACACTTTTTCCGTCTATGTCAATCGCCCGGGACTTTCCTTCGGATATTTCTTCCGCGCGGGCGGAAAACTCTCGGAGATCCAGGAAGGAATTGCAGAGTTCACCACAGAGGGTGCTAATGAGCGCGCATTGATTTCCATGAATCAGCAGCAGGTGCAGCAGCTTCAAATCGATGATGGCCACGCCAAACAAGCGATCGATATCGACAGCGATCAGCCCTTTGCGATCGTCCTGCCGATCAATGCGGGCAGCATTACTTTTTATGACGTGAACGGAAATGCTGTAGAATATTGGAATCATCCTCTTTAACAGCTTCCGGTTTGCCAAGCCGGCTTCATCCCTTCAAGGGCAAAAAGGCCTCGCATCATTCGACCGCAAAAAATCCGTACACAAGCAGGAAGACCCGACCGATGAGCATCCATCGGTCGGGTCTTCTGTCTGATGCGTCCCTTTTTTCACGCCTTCTGCGCACCGACGTCGCCGAGGGCGGCGGCCGCCGCTTTCTCCCGCCGGCGCACGCAGAGCGTGCCGTTTTCCGCCGCCAAAACCGCCGTGTCGCCGCTTGCGAGCGTGCCGTCCAAAAGGCAGGTCGCGAGCGCGTCCTCCACCTCGCCGCGGATGAGCCGCCGCAGGGGACGCGCGCCGTAGGAAACATCGTAGCCCCGCTCGGCGAGGGAGACCGCGCAGTCCTCGTCCGCCTCAAGCGTGATGCCGAGCGCCGCGGCGCGGGAAACGGTCTGCGCAAGCAGCCGCCGCGCGATCTCGGCGCAGTCCTCGCGCGATAAGCGGCGGAAGACGATCGTCTCGTCCACGCGGTTCAAAAATTCCGGCCGGAACGTCCGCCGCAGCTCCGCGATCACCGCCGCCTTCACGGCAGCGAACTGCGCGTCGGCGCTTTTCTGCTCCTCCGGCGCAAAGCCGAGCGGCGTGCCCGCCGCCGTGATGCTCTTCGCCCCGATGTTCGACGTCATGATGACCGCCGTGTTGCGAAAGTCCACCTTGTGGCCCTGCGCGTCCGTCACGACGCCGTCCTCCAAAATTTGCAGCAGGATGTTCCACACGTCCTCATGCGCTTTTTCGATCTCATCGAAAAGCACAACGGAGTACGGCTTGCGCCGCACCTTTTCCGTCAGCTGCCCGCCCTCGTCGTAGCCGACGTAGCCCGGCGGTGAGCCGATCAGGCGCGAGACGGTGTGTTTTTCCATATACTCGCTCATGTCGATGCGGATCATCGCGTCCTCGCTGCCAAATACCGCCTCGGCGAGCGCTTTACTGAGCTCCGTCTTGCCCACGCCCGTGGGACCGAGGAAGAGGAACGACCCGACAGGCCGTTTCGGATCCTTGACGCCGACTCGCCCGCGGCGGATGGCGCGCGCCACGGCGCGCACCGCGTCCTCCTGCCCGACGACGCGCGCGTGCAGCGTTTCTTCAAGCGTCAAAAGCCGCGCGCTTTCGCTCTCGTTGAGCCTTGTCACCGGAATGCCCGTCCAGTTCGACACCACGGCGGCGATGTCCTCCGCCGTCACGCGCACAGCGGTCTTTTCCGCCTCGCGCGCCTGTTTTTTCCGCTCAGCTGCCGCCTGCGTGCGGAAGCTCTCCTCCGCGTCGCGCAGCCGCGCCGCTTTTTCATAATCCTGCGCGCGGATGGCAGTCTCCTTGTCCCGCGCGGCGGCGCTCGCCTTCTCTTCGAGCGCTTTCAGTTCGGGCGAGGCGCTGCGCGCGGACAGTTTCACGCTTGCCGCCGCCTCATCAATAAGGTCGATAGCCTTATCCGGCAAAAAACGGTCGGGCAGATACCGCTTTGAGAGCGTCACCGCCGTGCGCAGGGCCTCGTCCTCGATGGAAAGGCCGTGATACGCCTCGTACTTTGGCCGCAGGCCATGCAAAATTTGCAGCGCCTGCTTCTCGTCCGGCTCGCCGACCTGCACGCTCTGGAAGCGCCGCTCGAGCGCGGCGTCCTTTTCGATGAATTTTCGGTACTCCTCGAGCGTCGTCGCGCCGATGACGCGGATCTCCCCGCGCCCGAGCGCGGGCTTTAGGATGTTCGCCGCGTCCACCGCCCCCTCGGCGCTGCCCGCGCCGACAATGGTGTGCAGCTCGTCGATGAACAAAATGACATTGCCGTCGCGCCGCACCTCGTCGAGCACGGCGCGGATGCGCTCTTCAAACTCGCCGCGGTACTTTGTCCCCGCCACCATGCCCGAAAGGTCGAGCAGCAGGATGCGCTTGTCCAAAAGCTCCTCCGGCACGTCCCCCGCCGCGATCTTTTCGGCAAGCCCCTCGGCGATGGCCGTCTTGCCGACGCCCGGCTCGCCGATGAGCACGGGGTTATTTTTCGTCCGCCGCGTCAGGATGCGCAGCGCGCGGGCGATCTCCTTTTCCCGCCCGATCACTGGGTCGAGCCGCCCCTCGCGTGCCATCGCCGTCAGATCGCGCGAGAATTCCAAGAGCGTCTTGCCGTTTTTCGCCTCCGCGCGGCTTGCACGCACCTCGGGCAGCGGGAGCTTGCGCGGCGACAGGCTCATCGCGCGCAGCGTGTCGCTGTACAGCTTTTTGGTATCCACACCCAGCGATCGCAGCAGCCGCACAGCCATATTGCCGCTGTCGCGCAGGATGCCAAGCAGCAGGTGTCCCGCCTCGATCTCTCCGCTGCCCGCGCGCAGCGCCTCGCCCACAGCCAGCTCGACCGCGCAGCGCGCGTGCGGCGTGAGCCCCTGCACGGTCGATCTTTCCGCCGTGCCGCGCCCCAGCTTTTCGATCATCCTCTCGCGCACTGCCGACTCGTAGATGCCCGAGGCATTCAGCGCACGGCAGGCCGCGTCGTCCTCCTCGCGCAGCATCGCGAGCAGCAGGTGCTCGCAGCCCACATAGCCGTGCCCCAGCTCGCCCGCCGCCGCCTGCGCACAGCGCAGCACATGCTCAGCCTTCAGGCTGAATTTCCGGTCATTCATTGCTCTACCCTCCGCTTCCTTTTCGTCCTTTCATTTTTGACCGGTTTATTCAAAAATAAACACCGCAAATGACACAGAAAATTCAATATTTTCCTGCATTCTGACTCTTGCATTTTCGCTTTGACATGCTATAATAGCGTCATCAACTTATGGAGGTACTAATTATGGCTTATCAGATTAGCTCTGCCTGCGTCAGCTGCGGTGCTTGCGCAGACGCCTGCCCCGTCGGTGCTATTTCCCAGGGCGATTCCCAGTATCAGATCGACGCAAATGCCTGCCTGGATTGCGGCTCCTGCGCTGATACCTGCCCCAACGGCGCCATCTCCCAGGCCTAAGGTCTAAGGGTACTTAAAAAATAAGGACGCGCGAAAGCGCGTCCTTATTTTTATCATCAGAAAGGGTCATCACATGGAAAAACGCGACGAGCTCTGGCCGCGCGGCCCCTGCTTTTATTACGACACCGCCCTCTTCCCGCCGGGGACGGACAGCTTTTGCCTCGCCTACTTTGCCCGCCCGTCCCGCGGCGACACGGTCTGCGACCTCGGCAGCGGGATCGGTCTTCTCGGAACGCTCCTGCTCGCGCGCCAGGAATCGCTTTTTATCGAAAATGTTGAGCTTTCCGCGCCCGCGGCAGCGCTTGCGCGAAAGACGTTCGCCGAAAACGGCTGGGCGGACAGGGCTGCTTTCCACGAAGGCGACCTTCGCGACGTCTCCGTCCTGCCGAAAGCCGGCAGCGTCGACTATGTAATCTCGAACCCGCCGTACTTTCCCGCCGGCAGCGGCGAGAGCGCCAAAGGCGAAGCGCGCCAAATCGCGCGCGAGGAAACCTCCTGCACGCTGGACGACGTCTGCGCCGCGGCGCAGCGTGTGCTGCGCTATGGCGGGCGCTTCACCCTCGTTCACCGCGCCGAGCGCCTCGCCGACGTGCTCTGCGCCATGCGGAGTCACGGCATCGAGCCCAAGCGCCTGCGCTTTCTCGCAAAATCGCCGGACGCCGCGCCCTCGCTCCTCTTCGTCGAGGGAAAGCGCGGCGGCAAAAGCGGCCTTGTCATCGAGCCGCCGCTCGTCCCCAACGGCGAGGAATGGGACGCCGTGTATTTCCGAAAATAAGAAAACGGGCCGCCCTTTCGGGCGGCCCAACAGCTTTATTATACTAAAGTGCCGGATGAACTGCAAGCATTTTCTGCCAGTTTTCGAATAATCAGCCCTGCGCACAAAATATCGCTCGCATTTTTATCCATTCCGCCGCTTGATTTTTGAGTTCATTCTTGCTATTCTTTAAGCACAGAAAGGGTGAGACCAATGTACAAGTGATCTTCACAAAGGCGATCCCAAATGGTTCCGATCATATCCATCGCGCAGCACTCTCTGATGTGTACCGTCATTCAGGTAAAACCGCCGCAACCGCGGTGTTTGAGATAGCAGGAGTGGAAACCGGAGTAAGTGATATTCGGCACCAGATCATTGAAGAAAGGAAGGAAAGAAAACAGAATATGAGAGATCCAAATATTCATCATGGCTGACCCTTGATCGTAGTTCAGTAATCGCGATCAAGGGTCAGTCATTTTTTGTTTTCTTTCACTTTTTTAGAAAAATTGAGGAAAAATATCCCGTGCTCTGTGCGGGAGGGGTGGCAGCGCCGGTGGCGCTGCTACGAAATAAGGGGGATATTCTCTCGCGTGAGAGAATATCCCCCTTGGACCCCCAAGAGAACGCGAGGGGAGTCCCCCTCGACCCCCGACATTGGCAGTCTCGATCTTGAAGAGCTGCGCAGCCTGCGGAATCAGGTGCGGTGTACATGGCTTCGCCATGAACCCCTACGTCTCGTTACCACTCTCAATCGCGCCTTACTGTCGTGAGGCGCGAGTGACGTTTGCTTGGCGGCAGACTGCGTGCGAAATAGCGGCA
>OGYK01003044.1_pt1 | contig 10165 bp, 8 predicted proteins | sample 1576501 | NCBI WGS metagenome assembly OGYK01 (sample SAMEA3541530, study PRJEB24748) | human gut metagenome | biome: human gut; feature: human-associated habitat; material: faeces | place: China | collected 2012
TTTCTACCTGCAGAAGCCCCAGAAATCGACCATACTGGTGGTATGCTACAAGCACTGCCTTATGAGTACGCCGCGCGTCGCTCCGAATGCCTTACGCACGCCCAGTTCACTGATGCGCTGCTGCATACGGCTGTTGCTCAGGCCGCACAGATTGAGCGACGGCACTAAAAGAACAATGAGCAATGCCAGAGCGTACTGTATGTACAACATCCGCAAATCCGGCCCCACGTTGGCCCACACATGGTTGACATGCGTCACGATTTCATCGGGCTGTTCCATGATGTCCATCAGCACTTCGGTCTGTACGGCATTGATGTCCTTCACCCGCTTCGCTATTCCTTGTCTGATGGCCGGAATATCTTCGGAAGAACGTGCCAGCGCCACCACCGTATGCGATTGGGCATAACTCCAGATGGAAGTGGCATCCTGCAACTTGGCGGGATACATGCGCCACACTTGCGCATAAGCATCCTTCGCAATGACCGAAACATCCTTTACCACCCCGCAGATACGCGCTTCGTTACGGTTCAGCAGCACCGTCTTGCCCACCGCATCCGTAGTGCCGAACAGTTTCCGCGCCACAGAAGCAGCCACGACAATGGCGGACACATCGCCGCCCCGGTCGGAATCGTCGAATCCCCGTCCTGCGACAAACTGCATCCGGAACACTTTCCAGAATCCCGGGTCGGTTTCCATAGCATCCACTTTCACCGCATTAGTGCCGTCGGGCATGGAAACCAGGGCGACCGTTGCCGGAACAAATGCCGTACAGGCCTCTACTTCGGGCAACGGCTGCACACAGTTCTTCATGAAAGCCGGCGAACAGGCTGTATAATTATTCCAGTTCTTGTTTTCCTTACCCTGCAAATGCATCTTGCTTATGTAGAGAGAGCGGTTACGGTTCACTTCCGGCTCGATGTCGGCATATTTCATCTGCCAGGTAATCACAATCGCCATAATCATGGTAATGGCAAATGCCGTACCCAATATGAATATGGTACTCAGCAACGGGTTCTGCCGTAAAAGTATAAAAGCTTGGCGAATGGTCTGCATTTTTGAGTTATGAGTTATAAGTTATGGATTATGGGGGTTATTCTACTTGACGGCCGTCGAAGAAGCGGATTGTCCTTGAGGTCTGTCTGGCTTGCTCTTCATTGTGGGTTACCATTACGATGGTGCGCCCGTCTTCCTTGTTCAGTCGATGCAGCAGCTCCATCACTTCCGCTCCCATTTTGGAGTCCAGGTTACCGGTAGGCTCATCGGCGAGGATTATCTCCGGATTGCCGATAATAGCGCGTGCGATGGCAACACGCTGGCACTGACCGCCGGAGAGCTGTGTAGGCATGTGGCGCATACGGTGGCTCAGGCCTACTTTCTGCAACACTTCCTCTGCCAGGCGGCGACGTTCTTTGGACGATACCTTTCTGTACAGCAAAGGCAGCTCCACGTTGTCCAGCACATTCAGCGAGTTAATCAAATGGAAAGACTGGAATACAAAGCCCAGCTTCCGGTTACGGAAAGCCGCCAGTTCCTTGTCCTTCATGCCGTCCACCTTGGTACCGGCTATTTCAATCGTGCCGCCGGTAGGCGCATCCAGCAAACCCATAATATTCAGCAAAGTAGATTTACCGCAACCGGAAGGTCCCATGATACTGAGAAATTCCCCCTTATTCACTTCGAGGTTCACATTCTCCAACGCTACGGTTTCAATCTCGTTGGTACGATAAATCTTGTTGATGCCAGTTAACTTAATCATAATGGTAGGTATTTAATTGTTATTTCAGTTTCAGCTTATTCTTATTCTTATATTGGCTCATGTCGCTCACCACCACCTCATCGCCCGGTTGCAAGCCGCCAATAACTTCCACAAACTCAAAGTTGGAATCGCCCAACTGCACTTTGCGTTTCACAATCTCCTTGTCGGAATTGCGTACAAACAGTTCGTACTCCCCGCGACCCACGTAGTAAGAGGCGTTGGCTATGCGCATCACATCCTCTTTCACGGCGTTCATCACATACACGTCCGTCTTCAGGCCGGAGCGCAGACGGCGGTTGTTGTCCTCATTCAACTGTACGGTGAAGGAAATAACACCATTCTTGGACAACGGAGTGACGCTGCTCACCGTACCTTCCAGCTTCTCGCTGCCTATCTTGACTATCGCCTTGCCGCCGGCGGCAACACGGTCGCCGTACGTGTCGGCTATCTCGCCCTCTACCTTGAAGTGGCTCAAATCGGAGATGACGGCAATCTGCGAACCTTCCGCCACCTGCGCACCGATCTGGTTGTTTATGTAAGTGAGGATTGCCTTGCGGGGCGAGCGGACCTGCGCATCGTCCAGCGTGCGTTTCGTTTCGGCAAGCGTTTTTCTGAAGATGCTGAAGTCCAGCTCCTGTACCTGATATTCGGCATCCAGCACTTCCTTCTCGTTGGCGTACTGCTGCTTCAACTGTTCGTATTCCAGCTCCGCCACGTTATAACTCAACTCTGCCTGACGCACTTTGTCGGTAGTACCCGAACCGAGGCTGTCGAGGTATTGCTCGTTGCGCAACTCCACCTTTTTGCGGTTCAGTTGCATGGCAGAGACTTTTATCTTCATCTCCAGGTCGTTCAGCTTGGTCATATTCTCAAGCTTGAGCTGCTTCAGCTTGTAGCTGCGCATCTGCTCCTCATCGAGTTTCTGCTTGTAGTCGGTTTCGGCGCTCTGTAAGTCCAACTTCAGGATGGGCGTGCCTATATCCACGCTGTCGCCACCTTTCTTATATACTTCCAGAATACGGGTGTTGATGGGCGAGTTGATAATCTCCTCAAAGGCAGGAACCACCTTGCCGGAAGCGCTTACGCTGACTTCAATCGTGCCTGTACTTACCTGGGAGAATACGATGTCCTTCTCCTTCACTCCCGTGCGCATCAATGAGATGAGCACACTGATAACGACGATACCCGCAGCGCCCATGCCGCCATAGCGAATGATTTTCTTGTTACGCTCTTTGTTACGAACTTCTTTCGGAATCTCTCTATCCATATTTTCTGTCTTTATTTACCGTTTTACGTTGCTGCCGTCCTGTTGCGTAAACGGACAGCCTGCGATTCTTCGCCCTTATACTTGCCAAATCCGTGCCAAAAACATAAATCATTGAAAACAAGCGTTAAGGCAAAAAGAAGAGTGTCCGTTTTCGGACACTCTGTACATTTTCGGATAGCGGCACTGTACGAAAAGAAGAAACAGACGGAAGAGAAAGCACAATGGTACGGCGGAAGAAATATAAACGACAGGGGATAACGGGGAAAACTCCTCACCTCAGCGTCCGTTTCCCCCTTTGGTATTTGTAATGCCACGCGTTGGTACTTGTCATACCACTCTTTGGTACGGCATGTACCACACTGTGGTACTACGAATACCGCACTGTGGTACGAGAGATACCAACGGTTGGTACTCCGCGTACCAAGCCGAGGTATTTCCCGGTACATCCTTTCTTATGACTATCAAGCACTTACGATAATATTCCCTGAACGTTATCTCAGGCGCAGTCTGTCCCCTACTTCGGGCACATATTCCGCATCCTTGCGGTTCATCTTATACAGATTCTTCAGGCGGATGCCATACTTCTGCGAAATGGAATGCATGGAATCGCCGTCTTTTACAATATAAACGGTATGAGGTTTGGCGGCTTTCTTACGCTTGTCTTTCAGATAGATGATGTCGCCTGCCTCTAAGGTGTACTCTTTATGCAGGTCGTTATACTTCACCAGTTTGCGCCAACTGATGTCGAACTCTTTGCCCAGGAACTGGAAAGTATCGCCGTCGCGGGCCACAACGTAGGCAATGTCGTTGGCAATATACACCTGATGCGGGTTGGCAAGCCAGGGTTTCTTCTTCAGTTCTTTCTCCCACTTGCGGGCCTCGCGCTTGCTCATGCCGCGGCTGTCGTACTTATACAGGTCGTAGTCCTCGATAATGGTTATCAGGCGGTTGGCATAGGAAGGGTCTGTGGCGTATCCCGCTTTTTTCAGGCCGCGCGCCCAGCCTTTGTAGTCGGTAATCTTCAACTTAAACAGGAAAGCATAGCGTGCGCCGCGTTTCAGGAAGAGCGAGTGGTCCTCGTAGGAGTCCTTCGGGTGGCGATAGGCGCGGAAGCACTCTCCTTTGGCATCGTCGTCGTGGTACACTCTCCGCCCGCGCCAGTCGCTATGGCACTTTATGCCGAAGTGGTTGTTGCTCTTGCGTGCCAGTGCGCTTTGTCCCGCACCGCTCTCCAGCAGGCCTTGTGCCAGTGTGATGCTGGCGGGTATCTTATGTTCCTTCATCTGCTCCACGGCAAGCGGGGCATATTGTTTGATATATTCGTTGTAACGGGAATTTCTGCGTTGTGCCTGCACAGCCACGCAAATAAGGAGAAGTGCTATGATAGCAGTCAGTCTGAATATAGGTTTCATGCTTCGAGTGTTGAATTTGACACAAAAGTCTGCAAAAGAATTGAAAAAACCAATCTCTTTCCTATCTTTGTAACATTAATTACAATAAACCATTATTCTATGAAGGACCTGAACATACAGATTGCCATCAAGATATACGAATACGAAGAGCTAAATGCCGCCGACCGCGAGCTTCTGGATGCCGCCCGGCAGGCAACTTACCGCAGTTATGCCCCCTATTCGCACTTCTCGGTGGGCGCGGCCGCCCGGCTGGCAAACAATATCATCGTTACCGGAACCAATCAGGAGAATGCAGCTTATCCGTCGGGGCTTTGCGCGGAACGCACCACTTTGTTCTATGCCAACTCCCAATATCCCGACCAGGCTGTGGAGACACTTGCCATAGCCGCCCGCAACGAACGCGGCGAGTTCCTGGAAGAACCGATTCCCCCGTGCGGCGCCTGCCGGCAGGTGATGCTCGAAACGGAAAAACGTTTCAAACGTCCCATGCGCATACTGCTGTCCGGCGAAAAAGGCATTTATGAATTGAGAAGTGTGGGCGCATTGCTGCCGCTTTCGTTCGATGCGTCTTCCATGTTATAAAACAAATACCTACCTTTGCAACTGCTAACCAACAAATACCACCACCAATGAGAATATCCAAATAAAGACAGCACATTTCGGTAAACATCGCTTTATATATGCTTTTCATATCAGAACGCTGAGCATCACTCAAAAGGAAAATGTTTAGCCTTTACTGTGTTTGTCTGTTCCCCACAGCCTTACAAGAGTTGAAAGTGTGTCGTACAGACACCTATGTTATCTACCCTAAACACAGTAAATTTATGAGTATCATTATTAAAGACCTTAGCTATACCCATACCGATAAGGAAGTTTTGTTTTCCAACCTCAATCTGATTATCAATTCCGGAGAAAAGACCGCGCTGACAGGCAATAACGGTTGCGGAAAGTCCACCCTGATGCGTATCCTTGCGGGAGAAGCATCGCCGGGCACCGGTAGTGTGCATTGTTCCGGACATCTTTACTATGTGCCCCAGCATTTCGGACAATATGACGGCCGGACGGTTGCGCAGGTATTAGGCATAGACCGTAAGCTAACTGCACTCCATGCCATTCTGAACGGTGATACAGCGGAAGAACACTTTGCCCGGCTCGACAACGACTGGAATATCGAAGAGCGTACCCAAGCCGTTCTCCACGCCTGGCATTTGAACGGTATCTCTCTTTTACGCCCGTTAGAGGGGCTTAGCGGCGGAGAGAAAACACGCCTGTTCCTTGCCGGCATGGAACTGAAAGAACCGGACACCCTACTGCTGGACGAACCGACCAATCATCTGGATACTGCCGGGCGGAAACGTCTGTATGATTTCGTACACCGCACTTCGGCTACGGTGCTCGTTATCAGTCACGACCGTACTCTGCTAAATCTGTTACCCGCCATTTGCAAACTCTCCCGCAACGGACTGGCTTGCTACGGCGGCAATTACGACTTCTACAAAGAACAGAAGGAAGTGCACCGCAATGCCCTGCAACAGCAGTTGGAAGAAAAAGAAAAGGCCTTGCGCCTCGCCCGCAAGACCGCCCGTGAAATGGAAGAACGGAAAGCCAGACAAAACACACGAGGCGAAAAGGCTTCCATAAAGAAAGGTATTCCGCGTATTCTGTTAGGCGGTCTGAAGAATCATGCCGAAAACAGCAGTAGCAAACTCAGCAATGTCCATGCCGAAAAAACGGACAAGATTCAACAGGAAATAACAAACCTGAAAGGCTCCCTGCCGCAAACAAACAAGCTGAAAACCGACTTCAATGCTTCGGCATTGCATATAGGCAAAATACTCGTCACGGCACAGAATATCAACTTTCATTATCCGGACAGCAACACAAACCTTTGGACGGTTCCGCTCAGCTTTCAGCTACGCAGCGGCAACCGGTTCTGCATTAAAGGTGATAACGGCAGCGGCAAAACAACCCTGCTGAAACTGATTACCGGCGAACTGACACCGACCGGCGGAACGATAGAGCGTGCAGACTTTACCTATATTTATCTGGATCAGGAGTACTCCCTTATCCAAAATGAATATACCGTTTCGGAACAAGCGGAAGCCTTCAATCTGCGGCATCTGCCGGAGCATGAAACAAAGACCATCTTAAACCGTTACCTTTTCCCGCAGGACGTCTGGAACAAGCCTTGCAGCAAATTAAGCGGCGGTGAGAAAATGCGTCTTGCCTTCTGCTGTCTGATGATTGCCGATAACACTCCCGACCTGTTTATTCTGGACGAGCCCACCAATAATCTGGACATCGAAAGTATTGAAATCATCACAGCTACGATACGTAACTATCAAGGTACCGTACTTGCAGTCTCACACGACCGGGATTTTCTGAAAGAAACAGGAATTGAACAAGAAATAAGCTTTTTTCTGTAAAATCGGTAAAAACAAACGTAATCCATATACACAAACTAATTATAAACTCCTTATTTTTGCAATGATAAAACTATTATGACTATGTTACGTACTATCAGACTGACACTTGCAATTGTATTCTTTGCACTCGTCACGCTCCTGTTTCTCGATTTCACCGGAACGCTGCACGGCTGGATGGGCTGGATGGCGAAAATACAGTTCCTCCCCGCACTGCTCGCACTGAATGCAGGCGTGGTACTGCTACTTGTTGCATTGACCCTGCTGTTCGGACGCGTCTATTGCTCCGTTATCTGCCCGCTCGGCGTATTTCAGGATGTCATTTCCCGGTTTGCAGGCAAGCGGAAGAAAAACCGTTTCCGCTATTCTCCCGCCAGGAAATGGCTGCGTTACGGAATGTTGGCAGTGTTTGCCGTGACCCTCGTTGCAGGCGTGCGCTTTCATGCGGTTGCTTCGCTGCTCGAACCGTATAGCTCTTACGGGCGCATCGCTTCCAGTCTCTTCGCTCCCGTCTATCAGTGGGGCAATAATCTGCTGGCATATCTGGCGGAACGGGCGGACAGCTACGCTTTCTATGAAACAGAGGTATGGATGAAAAGCCTGCCTACCTTCATCATTGCGGCCCTTACTTTTGTCGTGCTCATCATATTGGCATGGCGAGGCGGACGTACGTACTGCAACACGATTTGTCCGGTAGGTACGGTGCTCGGTTTCCTGTCCGGGTATTCTCTTTTCAAACCGGTCATAGATACCGAGAAGTGCAACGGCTGCGGACTTTGCGCACGCAACTGCAAGGCATCGTGCATCAACTCCAAAACCCACGAAATTGATTACAGCCGTTGCGTGGCATGCATGGACTGCCTAGATAAATGCAGACAAGGAGCCATCACCTACACCCACCGCCGTCATAAAGCGGATGCTGCGAAAATATCCGCCCGGAATCAGACTCAATGTACAACAACTTCTACCGGACCGGCAGATGATACCCGGCGCGCATTCCTCTCGGCAACGGCAGTATTGGCCACTACCGCCGCTCTAAAGGCGCAAGAGAAGAAAGTAGACGGCGGACTGGCCGTCATCGAAGACAAGAAGATACCCGCACGTGCCGCCGCCATTACTCCTCCGGGGTCGTTAAGCGCACGCAACTTTGCACAACACTGTACGGCTTGCCAGCTATGCGTTGCGGTGTGTCCCAACCAGGTGCTGCGCCCCTCTTCCGACCTGACACGGCTGATGCAGCCGGAAATGTCCTACGAGCGCGGCTACTGCCGTCCCGAATGTACCAAGTGTTCGGAAGTTTGTCCGGCAGGTGCTATCCGGCCGATAACGAAAGCCGACAAATCGGCCATCCAGATAGGTCATGCCGTATGGATAAAGGAGAATTGCATCTGCATCACCGATAAGGTGGAGTGCGGCAACTGCGCCCGCCACTGCCCGGTCGGCGCCATACAAATGGTGGCTTCGGGCTCCGGAAATCCGCAATCACCCCAAATACCCGTTGTCAATACCGAACGCTGCATCGGCTGCGGCGCATGTGAGAACCTGTGTCCGGCACGCCCGTTCAGCGCAATCTATGTGGAAGGACATATCATGCACAGAACGGTGTGAGAATCAGATGACAAAACGATAAAGGAAAATCTTCGATACGTTCTGGACAACAGACAGCATCGAGAAGAATAAATACGAGTAACTATGGAAGAGAATAATAATAATAAGAATAACAGCAAGATAAACCGCCGGGACTTCTTCAAGCTTGCCGGCGCAGGGACGTTTGCATCGGCAGCCGCACTGTATGGCTGCTCCGGCAAGAACAACCGTTCGGACAGCGAATCGGCCGCTTTGGGTGAAATTCCTACCGATAAGATGGTGTACCGTACCAATCCCACCACGGGCGACCGGGTATCCTTATTGGGCTACGGCTGCATGCGCTGGCCTACCCGGAAGCGTGCTGACGGAAACGGAGATGAGATAGACCAGGAAGCCGTCAACGAACTGATTGACTATGCCATCGCCCACGACGTGAACTATTTCGACACATCGCCCGTGTATGTGCAGGGTTGGTCGGAGAAGTCAACGGGAATAGCACTGAAACGCCATCCGCGTGAAAAGTTCCTGATAGCCACCAAACTGTCCAACTTTTCCAATTACACCCGCGAGAATTCAATTGCCATGTATCGGAAATCGTTCGAGGACCTGCAAGTGGACTACATCGATTATTATCTGTTGCACTCCGTCGGCAATGGCGGCATCAAGACATTCCGGGCACGGTACATCGACAACGGTATGATTGATTTTCTGATGGAAGAACGCAAGGCCGGGCGTATCCGGAACCTGGGGTTTTCGTTTCACGGAACAACGGAGGTGTTTGATGAAATACTGGCCATGCACGACCGCATACACTGGGATTTCGTGCAAATCCAACTCAACTATGCCGACTGGCGGCATGCTTCGGGCAATAATGTCAATGCCGAATATCTGTATGGCGAACTCGTTAAACGCGACATACCCGCCATTATCATGGAACCGCTGCTGGGAGGACGGCTATCCAGACTGAACGACCACTTGGTGGCACGCCTGAAACAACATCGCCCGCAAGAGAGTGTGGCTTCCTGGGCATTCCGCTTTGCCGGGAGCTTCCCCAAGGTACTGACGGTACTGAGCGGCATGACGTATATGGAACATCTGCAACGTGACCTCATTGCCGGGATTGAGTCCAGCAGCAGCGCGAGTGGCGCATCCTTTGAGGCAAAAAGGAGTACCTTCCATTCGGATAAAGGCATCTTTTTCGGTCGTTTTTTCATTTTTTCTTCGATATATCCGTTTTTTACTGGGAAAATGAAGTCCTGATTTCTCAAATACATAATAAGAAACATACTATCAGCACATAAAGTTCTTTTGGCCGAAAACACTTTAGACACTATAAACTGTATATTAGACAGTTCAAAATACATTCTGAATACACTTAACTACACAATACACACTAAATCAGAGTATTGGTAGACAAATACGAAGGAACAAAACCGACTGTCCCGTTTGTTATGATTTCGCATTCACGGTTGAATGCCTCGAAACCTCTAAAAAACTATTTGTTTATGGAATCAAGACGAATGGATCTTTTCCACCTGACAAATCTTGAAGTCTTCAAGAATCTTCGTCAGGGCCTTTTCTCAGAAAGCCTTCCGGCACAACTCACAGACCTCATCATCTCCATCCACGAAGTAACGTCAACCGACTCGCCCATGCGCCACTACGCGCTGGAACTTCTCACCATCGCCGACATCCAGTTTTCGGAAATCAAGAGTCGCAT
>OGYK01003049.1_pt1 | contig 10153 bp, 13 predicted proteins | sample 1576501 | NCBI WGS metagenome assembly OGYK01 (sample SAMEA3541530, study PRJEB24748) | human gut metagenome | biome: human gut; feature: human-associated habitat; material: faeces | place: China | collected 2012
GCTACTTGAAACCGTAGCGGTACTAAGCGGCTAAAGGACAGCCGCTAAGTGCCGACGGTTTCAAAAGTACCCAGCTTGTAATGTATTTTTATTTCACAGCTGGTTAGCGATAGTGGTCGTTTTGTAATTATCTGTGATAATATTATGTATTGTAATGGGGATTATTGTAAAAGTCAATTGGGAGGATTATACGTGAGTTATGGAAAGAGTGTATATATTTGATTGTGACAGGATTATAGGTGATGAGGAAAAACGGACTATTATAGAGAATATGGAAGGAAAGGCTGAGGTTATTTTTGATAATTCTGATGGGTATGACAGGGATACGGATATAGTTATAAGCACACGTTGTGTGAGGAATAGAGATGCGGCTGGTATGGAAGTTATTATAAGGGAAGATATTGGAGTTGGGTGTGATTATGTGGGAACTGCACCTTATGTGATATATGAACCAGAGGAGATAGATTATTATTACTGTCAGAAGGTGTATGCAAGAAAAAAGGGGCTTCCGGCATTTATTCTTGAAACAGAGAGGTTTATTGTGAGGGAGGAAAGTCTTGATGACCTTGATGAATTGTACGAATTGTATGACACACTTGCAGATTGTGAGTTTATAGAACCTTTGTATGAATTAGAGAAGGAAAAAGAATTTGTAAGAAATTACATTAATAATATGTATAGATTCTTTGAGTACGGAATGTGGCTGGTATATTCTAAAGATACAGGCAGGCTTGTTGGACGTATGGGAATTGAGAATAGAAGCATTGACGGAGAAAATGTTCAGGAAATAGGTTATCTTACAGGAAAGCCTTATCAGAATATGGGAATAGCATATGAAGTATGCAGTGCAATTAAGGAATATGCTAAGGAAGAATTGGGCATAGATAAATTATATTCCTGCATAGATAAGAATAATAAACCGTCAATATCGCTTATACACAAGCTTGGCTTTAAAGTGTATGCACAGGACATTGACGGTATGAATATTTATATATGTGAGTTTAATTAGTTGTTACTATCATCTGACTGATTATCATTTAAAGTAACAGCAGTGTTGTCAACAGTGTCTTCAATAGCTGTATGTTGTTTAGCAGGTTCTGTTTTTTCAGCTTTTTCTTTTTCAGCTTCTCTGGCCCGCTCATCATTAGTGTTCTCTAATGACTTAAATATTCTTGTGAATATGAATGAGTCAACATAAATAATAAGCGGTATAGTTACTATAAATGCAGTAAAATACTTTAAAGAAAAGAGGATAAGTCCGTATGTTGCAATCATCATAATAAATGTCTGTGGCAGGTGATGAACGCATAATATAAGCGAATTCTTGACAATTGTAATTGCTTTATCATCATATCTTGAAAGCACTGCAAATGAATATAAAAGAACACCAGCCCATACAAGAGCACAGCCTGCGATAGCATACATAAAAATAGTACCAGCCATTGAACCAGATGAGAATGCCCAGTAGGCACAGGCCCTTATATCAAAGAATAAAAGAAGTCCGATAACTCCCATAATAAGTTCAACCAATAATCCCTGGACAAAATTAGTCTTAAAAGACTTCCAGAAATCTTTAAACACATAATTTTCTTCATCTTTAACAAGCTTCATTCCAGCATAAAATGCGGCTGTAAGTGAAGCACCTATTGTGATAACAGGGATACAGAATATAACTGTTATTAATCCAAGTATAAGGAAATCACCAGCTTTCGTGAGTCCCTTGAAAAATTTACCATCTAATCCAAAACCACGCATAATATATCTCCATTCTACATTCATAATGAAAGTGACTAAATCAGATTATACTTATATATGTAACAAAAAGCAAAGAATTTTTAATGCATATTTCTTAAATGTTTATAAAAGCTGTTTTTTTAAGCGTTAAGGTATGATAAACTAACAAATGTTGATTAATTAAAGAGTAATTAATAAAAAGCAAAGCCACAGTGTTTCTGGCTGTTTAATGAAATGTAATGTATTAGGAGGCTATATGGCAGAAGGTAATTCTATTAAAGATGAGGTGAAAGAACAGCGTAAGAAGTTCTTAACACTTACGTTTACAGGCAAGCTGCAATATATATGGGAATATTACAGAATTCCAATTGCGGCGGTTATAGCTGTTGTTCTTGTGGTATTGTCATTTATAAATGCTTACAGAAGAAATAATTATGAAGGAGTATGTGATATTGCGGTATGTGACGGCAAGATTACAGGATACGATACAGATGATGATTTATTGACAACAGGTTTTACAAAATATCTTGGAATAGACGGCAAGAAACAGCGCGTTCACATAGATTACAGTTATACGCTTGAAGAAAAGCTTTTTGATCAGGACCCACAGATAAGCAATGAGAAGATATATGTTTTGTCGCAGACTAATAACCTTGATGGGTATATGTCAGAATATGAAAAGATAGACCACTTCTGTTTTGATACAAGCTGTTTCTTCTATGATTTAACAGAACTTTTTACAGATGAAGAAATGGAGCAATTATCAGATTATATAATATACCATACACAAAGAGATGGTGAAACCCGTGCAGTAGCAGTAGATTTATCTGATGCACCAAGAATACAGGATACAGACCTTACAATGGAAAGACCTTGCTATGGAATTGTTCAGTCAGCAAGAAATCCGGAAAATGCAGCTGATTTTATCAGGTATGTATTTGATATGGAAAGAAAATAAAAATGTAATATTATGAAATGATATATGGAAGGCTTGATATATGAGCCTTCCATTATTTATATATGGAGGGAATAAAGCTTGAATAATAAAGATGGAGAATTAACAGAGGAAGAGTACAGGGAAGTTATAAAATATGGCAGAGGTATGCTGATTAATATAATTATAGGGGTGGTAGCTGCTGTTGTTATTGCAGTGTATATGGGAATGTTAAAAAAAGGAGTGGTATTTTTGATGTTATTATTGCCATTAAGACAATATTGTGGCGGATATCATATGAAAAATCATAATAAATGTATTGTGGCATCAATAATAATATATTTTCTACAGTTAATGTTAATAAAAAATTTAAAAGTTACCATTAGTGTGCAAATTGTTATGCTAATTTTTGCTTTGGTAATTATTTTAATGTTGGCACCTGTCGATAATATAAATAATAAAATGAATTATGAAGAAAAGAACTATTTAAAGAAGAAAATAAGAGTTATTTTAATAATAGAGTTATTTTTATATGCTATTTTTATTGTATTATCAAAAACGGACTACGGATTAATTGTAGTTTTGTGTATTGCTATAGTAGCGGGATTGCTTATATTAGGGAATATAAGTAATAGGATACAGGAAAGAGGGGAGAAATATGATATACAGGATAGGGATATGTGACGATGAACAGTTGACGTGTTCAGAATTGGAGAATTACATTAATGAAATTTTTGAATGTAAAGATGATAAAGCTGAAATATATGTGTGGAACGCAGGTGAAGCGTTGAAAAAGGATATATCTAATGGGGTGAAGATTGATATTTTGTTTCTTGATATAGAGCTTTTGGACAGCAATGGCATTGAACTTGGTAAATATATAAGAAATTATATGAAAAATATGTCAATGAATATTGTATACATATCGTCAATGACAGAATATGCTATGGAATTATTCAAGATACATCCATATGATTTTGTGGTAAAGCCATTTGATAAGAATGAAATTGAGAACTTAATAGATGAAATGTGTGGATATTATGAGCAGGATAACAAGCATTTTAAGTATTGTGTGTATGGAAAGACCAATATGGTTATGATGAGGGATATTAAGTATTTTGAGAGCAGGGGACGGCATATAATTATCAATCTTGTGGATAATCAGTCAATACAATATGTGGGACAATTAAAAAATGAAATAAAAAAGCTGCCATTAAATTTTGTGGAAATTGGCAAATCTTATATTATAAATTTAAAGCATATGAGGGAATGTCACGTCAGTTATGTGGTTATGGATGATGGAAAAGAGCTGGGGATAAGCAGGGCATATCGTAATTATTTTAATGAGAAAATATTAGAATATAATAGCTGATTAATAGAATAAAGCGTGAATATATTTTAGTGAGTTAGAGGGATAAATTATGACATACAATTATATAATATCAGTTTTTGTGGAGTTAGTAAGGACAATACTTATTGTACAGTATTTTCAAGTGTTTTTTGATAAGAATAATAGTCTGCACAAATATCTGGTTAGTGGAATTCTGTTTGTTGCAACAGTGCTGGTTTATATTACGTTTAATAACGTAATATTAAATATGATAATAACATTTGTGACAATATTTGCTATTGCCAATGTATATAGCGGTTCTCTAAAAAAGAAATTCTTATTATCGTGTATGAACTTTGGAATATGCTGTGCAATAGACATAATATGTTCTTTTATATTAGGAGTTACGGTAGAAAACAGAAATAACGAAGTTATAGGTATGATTATGTCTTTGTTGATATTTTATGTAGTCATATTGATTATAAAGAAAATATATAAAGGCGGAATACAGGATGAATTCGCAGGAAAATGGTATTTTCTGCTTATAATTTCAGCTATGAGTATTGCTTCTGAATATATTTTATCAATTGATAAGGGGATAGCATATATAACGGTAATAGAGATTAGTTTTATAATTTTATTGATAAATGTCATTTTGTATTTCTTTTATCTTTCTATGATAGAACAGTATTCATTACAGCAGGAAATGGAAGCATTAAAGAAGCAAATGGATGTGTATGAGCTGAGAATGCAGAACAATATACAGAATGAACGAAATATAAGAGCAATTAAACACGATATGAAGCATCACATAAGGGAACTTACATATCTTGTGACGGATAATAATTATGCAGAGGTGAAAAAATATCTTAATTCTTTGGAAAATGATGTGTACGATAATACATCATATATCAATTCTGGAAATCAGATAATGGACGGAATAATTAATTATTATATATGTAAATTCAAAGAAAATAAAATCCAATATGAAACAAAGATTGCTGTGCCGGATAAGCTGGATATAAGTTCATATGATTTGAATATTATATTGGGAAATCTTCTGGATAATTCAGTCCAAAGCACGATTTTAACGCAAGCACCAAGCATAAATATACGAATTGAATATAAGACGGGAATATTATACATATATGTTAGTAATTCGTGCTTAGAAAATTCAGTAACCTATAAAAATAATAAAATTATCAGCACCAAGGGAAGTAATCACGGATATGGCATAAGTAATATTGATAAAATTGTAAAGAAATATAATGGAACTTATAAAATAGACTGCATTAATAATGAGTTTAAAAGCAGCATTTTAATACATTTATGTAGCTAATATGTGCAAATTATGTCGAATTATCTACCAAAAATATCGTTGCCCTAAATAAAGGCATATAAAGTGTTATAATCCAGCTTGTGAACAAGATAAAATGACAAAGTCAGTTAAAAAACTTAGAAAAATGTAGGAGGAAGTTCAATGGCAGTAGGTGGAATAGGCAGTTTTAGTGCATTGACTAGTTACAGTGGAGTTAATAGCAGTAAAACTAATAGTGAGCTGGAATTTGATAAAATCTACCAGCAGAAAACAGATAGTGTAGAGATAAATTCAACGGCAGGAAACAATGACATAATGACAATATATGAAATGTTGTGTTCAGAATTTCCAGAAGCTAATTACATATTGGAAGATAGAAGTGATGAAGGAAATCTGTTTTTTAATAATGTTGATACACGAATAGGAAAAGATTTTGGAAATCCGAGTAAAAAGAATGTATTTATAGATGTGAGTGTAATTAAGAAAATACAAGAAGACCCGTCTTATTATGTAGAAGCAAAGAGGGCGCTAGAACATCTGTTTGAACATTATGATGAAAAAAGAATACACGAAGGTTTGAATTTACCATATACAACAGGAAATCTTAATTTTGAGAATGACAGAATGCAGGTATCATATACTAACGATGTTGGAAGTTGTCAGGAAATGGTAGAAAGAGAGGTTAAAAAGTTACAAAATCCTAAATTGTCAGATACAATTAATTATGAGTATGTAAAAGATAAAATAGACACAATGCTTGATGATTTTATGGATGAGGTAACAGAAGGTATAGTAGGAGAAGATAAAGAAGAGAGGTAGATAATTATGAAAAAGAGAGTACCATATATACAGCCAGTATATGCACATTATACAAATAATGTGCAAGATTATTATAATTATAATAATTATAAGTAAAAGGAGTGGTATTATGGCAGTAGGTGGAATAGGCAGTTTTAGTGCATTGACTAGTTACAGTGGAGTTAATAGCAGTAAAACTAATAGTGAGCTGGAATTTGATAAAATCTACCAGCAGAAAACAGATAGTGTAGAGATAAATTCAACGGCAGGAAACAATGACATAATGACAATATATGAAATGTTGTGTTCAGAATTTCCAGAAGCCAATTATGTGCTTGAAGATAAAAGTGATGAGGAGAATTTTTTCTTTAATAATATTGATTCAAGAGTTGGAAACAAATATGGGTATCAGGGTGAAAAAAGTATATCCATAGATGTAAGTGTAATTAGGAAAATACAAGAAGACCCATCATATTATGTAAAAGCAAAGGGTACATTAGAACATATGATAGAGAATTATGATGGAAGAAGTACCCATGGAGGGAAAGAACTGCCATATATGACAGCAAATCTTGACTTGGACGGTGATAGATTACAGGTTTCGTGGCAATACGAGAAAAGAAGCTGTAGTGATATGATAGCAAAAGAAATTAAAAATATTGAAAGTCATAAATTATCAGATACAATCAATTATGACTATATTAAAGATAAGATGGATACCATGCTGGACGATTTTATGGATAAAGTAACGGAAGGCATAGTAGGGAATGATAAAGAAGGAAAGTAAATAGTGAACTTTCGAGATTATGAAAAAAGTCTGTAAATTCAAACTTCTATAATAAATAAGAGCTGGAGGTATGCTTTCAGCTCTTATTTATTATAGTCAGGACAGTCCTAAAGAGCATCTTCTCCACGTTCGCCAGTACGAATACGAATGGCATCAGTTACTTCATAGACGAAGATTTTGCCATCGCCATATACACCAGTATTGATTTCTTCGATAATCTGGTCAATGATTTGTTCGTAGGTTTCATCAGATACAATAGATTCAACCTTTACTTTAGGCAGCAGGTTGCCGCCGAAGTCAACGCCGTTGTATACCTGCTTATGTCCTTTCTGGCTTCCGTAACCCATTATATTAGTAATCATAAGCCCGTGAGCGTTGTTATTGTTAAGAATTACCTTTAAATCGTCAAGTCTTTCTGGACGTATAATTATTTCGAGTTTTTTCATAATTAAGCCTCATTTCTGCGCACGCTTCTAGTGCATAGTGAATTTGTTAAAAATGCATTATTAATCTTCATAAAATTAATCTTCATAAAGCTGTTTGCTTGAGCTGTAAACTGTGAAGCAGTAGTATAAAGCACATATTCCAACGATAGCTTCAACAAGTATTGAATATAAAGAAATTGTTGAACCAAATATCATAAAATGTGCAAATACAGCAGCCGATAAAATAAGCCATGTCATTTGATAATTACGTGTTACAGCAGATTTCTCCTGAATATTAGATTCCATAATAAGTGCTTCTGTAAAATAATAAGTAAAATAGATTGCAAATATTACAGTTATTCCAAGTGAAATAGTAAGCATTGAGCCAGCAGCTTCCTGCCAGTCAATAAAGTTGATGACCTGTGCGATGACAGAAGCAATAAAGCCGACAATAGCAACAATGCCGGATTTTTTGAATCTGGAGTTACGGTTAATCATTGGAAGTACGCCAATTATAATTAAGAGAAAACCAACGCAGTCATTAGTTACATCAATATTAATATGACCAAATGTTACGTTGAAACGCATAGAAATAATTAATATTCCTACAAGAATTAAAATAATATTTTTTTTGTTCATATTCTGTGTCTTTAAGGAAAAGACATCTCCTTTCGATATAGTCTTTCAATACAATATAATATTTTAGGTAGATTATTTCAATAAAAATTGTATTAAATAACAGATAATGGAAAGCTTGGCAAAGTAAGCTTTCCGTTATTATCAAAAATTGGTTGTTGATATGACGCTAAGCTGTACTATCTAATGGTATGTAATATAGCAGGAAATATACTATATTATATACTATAAGTATAGTATGATATACAATAAGCTATATGTCAAATAAAAAAGAAAAGTTAATTTTATGGGGATTTTACAGAGGTTTAACACATAATTTATATAGGGAATAGTTGTTTATTATAAATGTGTGTGCTAGAATGTCAGATAATTATCATAAGCCATATGTGCTTTAGAAATGGAGATGTGTATGTTAGATTGGAATACTCCAAAGCTTAGTGATAAAGAATGGATAGAAAAGTGCGTAAAAGAGTCACAATATATAGGGAGTGACGCGGCATTTGCCAATATATACCTGTTAAGAAGCAAATATAATATAAAAGTGACATATTATAAGGATTTACTCATAAGATATTATGAGGGGCTTGGCAATAGAAAAGGGTATACCTTTCCATTGGGAAGAAAAGATGTGTTATCCGCGCTTTATGCAATAGAACAGGATGCCAAGGAAATGAACAGACCATTGGAGTTCTGTTTTGTGACAGAGGAACAGAAAGAAATATTAGAGAATACATTTGCAGGCAGGACAGAGAGTTCGTCAGATGCAGGCGATTATGATTACATATATGGACAGCCAGAACTTTCACTGCTTAGCGGAAGAATATATCATAAGAAGAAGAACCACGTTTCAAAATTTAAAAGGACATATGAGGATTATATGTTCTGTGAAATAGGAAATGGTAATCTTGATGATGTTATGCTTATAGAAGATGAGTGGTATTATGACCGCTTACAGCAGGACGACACTTCTGCAATGAAGGAATATGAGGCAATAAGGGAAGCAGTTGATAATTTTGAAGAATTGTCGCTTTCTGGTGGAATTATTTATGCGAATAATGTTCCTGTGGCTATGACAATAGCATCATATATTAATGATGCTGCGGTCGATATACATTTTGAGAAGGCAGTCGGGGAATATGCTGTTAATGGTGGATTTGCCGCGATTAACCAGATGTATGCTTCAACGCTTAAAGATGTTAAATTTATTAACAGGGAAGAAGATATTAACATACCAGGTTTAAGAAAGGCGAAGGAGTCATATCATCCTAAGTTTATGCTTAAAAAATATGGTGTGAGAGTGAAATAAAATGCGTGTAGAATAATATATGCGTAAGAATAAGGAGTAATATACAATATGCTGTCAAAGGTATTATCAAAAGAAACTTGTGCAAAATGCCGTTTTTGCTGTTCGTTTAGAAGGTGCAGTCTTTGGGAAACACCTTTATTTCCCAAAAATGAGTGTGAAAAATTATCAAAGGATAATGAATATGGTGTCAAATCAGATTTTCAGATGCAGGGAGAGTATGGGCAGATGAAGCTTTTACACAAATATTGTACACAGGATAGTGAGGAAGAAGCAGCTTGTGATTACCTTGATGAACATAAGGGATGTATTCTTTCACAAGAGGACAAACCATTTGATTGTAAGATATGGCCTCTTAGAATAATGAGAAAAGGCGACAGGCTTGTAATAGCACTTACACCAACTTGTCCTTCGATAGGAAGAGAGCCGTCAGAGGAATTAAAAGAGCTTGTGAATAACGGCTTAGGTGAGGTTATATATAATTATGCAAAGGAAAATCCATTTATTATTAAAGAATATAAAGAGGGATTTCCTATAATCATGGGTTAACAAAGTATAAAGCTTGCCCGATATATCAATCGTATGTAGTAAAAATGATTAGGAAAGGGGTCTGGTTATGACTGTTATAGGAGTAGGAAGTTATAGTATTAAAAGTGTTAATTATAATAATGACATAACTGTTATAAAAGATAATCAGGATACAGACACTAATGTTTCGTCATCCGGCATTAATTCAAAGCTTGATAATGCAGAAGCTGCCAGTGATAAGTCTGTAGATGATGTATATGCAGATGACGAACAGGTTAAGGAAGCTGATAAAACACCAAGACATTCTGATCCTAAGAATTTTACATTTGACTTCAAGAAAGGGAATGAATTCAATCTTGA
>OGYK01003052.1_pt1 | contig 10135 bp, 9 predicted proteins | sample 1576501 | NCBI WGS metagenome assembly OGYK01 (sample SAMEA3541530, study PRJEB24748) | human gut metagenome | biome: human gut; feature: human-associated habitat; material: faeces | place: China | collected 2012
CACACACGGTAACTGTTCTGGCTCTTATGTTACATACTTTCAAAGGGATGAGGTAAAGTGGGCCGGTGCTTGTGGTAATAGCAGGGCTGGCCTTGCGTTCCCTTTTCCTGCAAAACTGATTGTTTCAACTCTCAAAATCCAAGTTCAACAAACACACACCCATTAGTACAGCTTCGCACTGATCAGTTTTGGTCTGAATCCTGCTTTATCGAGTGTATCGAGAATCTTTTTCTTATGATCTGTTCCGAATGCTTCCATTGTGATACGAAGCTCTACTGCTGCGTTTCTGTTTGTGCTTACAAACTGGTTATGCTCCAGCTTAATGATGTTACCCTGTACGTCTGCGACTGTCTGCGCCACACGTGCGAGTTCACCCGGCTTATCCGGAAGGAGTACGGATACGGAGAAGATACGGTCTCTCTGGATCAATCCGTGCTGGACGATCGAGGACATTGTGATAACATCCATATTTCCACCACTTAATACACAGACTACTTTCTTTCCTTTGATGTCCATCTGCTTTAATGCAGCTACGGAAAGAAGTCCTGAATTTTCTACGATCATTTTGTGGTTTTCTACCATGTCAAGGAATGCACCAATCAGTTCATCATCATCTACGAGAAGAATATCGTCTACATTCTCTTTCACATACGGAACAACTTTATCTCCAACTTCTTTTACAGCTGTTCCGTCTGCGATTGTATTTGCAGATGGAAGTTCTACAGGCTCTCCTGCTTTCAGGGCTGCTGTCATACTGGCCGCTTCTGACGGCTCTACACCGATTACTTTGATCTTTGGATTCAGCATCTTGGCAAGTGTGGAAACACCTGTGATCAGTCCGCCTCCACCGATTGGTGCAAGGATATAATCTACAGTCGGGAGTTCCTGAACGATCTCCATTGCGATTGTTCCCTGACCTGTAGCGACATCAAGGTCATTAAACGGATGAACGAATGTATATCCGTTCTCTTCTGCAAGTTTACATGCATATGCGTAAGCATCATCATAAACATCACCATGAAGTACTACGTCTGCTCCAAAGCTTTTTGTACGGTTTACTTTGATCAGCGGTGTAACTGTAGGCATAACAATCGTAGCTTTGCATCCAAACTGTTTTGCTGCAAATGCAACGCCCTGTGCATGATTTCCTGCTGATGCTGTGATCAGTCCACGGCTTCTTTCTTCGTCTGTCAGTGTGCTGATCTTGTAATATGCACCACGGATCTTATAAGCTCCTGTGTGCTGCATATTTTCCGGTTTTAAATAAACTTTTGCTCCTGTCTGTGCACTTAAGTATTCACTGTAAATGAGTTTTGTAGGATTTGTTACCTTTTTTACCAGTTCGCTAGCTTCTTCAAATTTCTCTAATGTCATCATGGTCTTTCTTCCTCTCTGTAAAACAACGCGTTTACGAACTCCTCTGAGTCAAATTTCTGCAAGTCATCAATTGTTTCTCCTACACCGATATATTTTACCGGGATACCAAGTTCAGACTGGATTGCTACTGCAATTCCTCCTTTGGCTGTTCCATCCATCTTTGTCAAAACAATTCCTGTTATATCTGTTACTTCATTGAATTCCTTTGCCTGGGCAAGTGCATTCTGTCCTGTCGTTGCATCCAGCACAACTAGCGTCTCACGAAACGCATCCGGATACTCTCTGTCAATCACACGATTGATCTTCTTAAGCTCTTCCATCAGGTTCTTCTTATTGTGAAGTCTTCCGGCTGTATCGCACAGAAGTACATCTGCCCTTCTCGCTTTCGCAGCAGCAACCGCATCATATACAACTGATGCCGGATCTGCACCTTCCTGACCGCCGATCATCTCAACACCGGCACGGTTGGACCATTCTTTTAACTGCTCTCCTGCAGCCGCACGGAATGTGTCCGCTGCCGCAAGGATCACTTTCTTATTCTGTGCTTTCAGCTTTCCTGCAAGTTTACCAATCGTTGTTGTTTTACCAACACCATTTACTCCGATCACGAAAACCACACTCTGACGATTCTCAAACTCATATGCTGTCTCTCCGACATCCATCTGTTCACGAATACTGTCAATCACAAGCTGTCTACATTCAATCGGTTCCTTGATATGTTGCTCTTTTACTTTAACCTTTAAATCTTCAATGATATCCATTGTTGCTCTGACACCAAGATCTCCCATGATCAGAGTTTCTTCCAGTTCTTCATAAAAGTCATCATCAATCTTTGAAAATCCATGGAAAATACTGTCCATGCCGGACACAATATTATCTCTTGTCTTTGTCAGACCGGATACAAGTCGTTTAAAAAATCCCTTTTTTTCTTCTCCCATTTTCAAGCCTCCTGTTCTCTTAATACCCTGTTTACAATAAAAACAGGTTTATTTTTCCAGATCATCTTCCAACAGATCCACAGAAACAAGTGTGGATACACCTTTTTCCTGCATGGTGATTCCATACAACCGGTCTGCTGCTGCCATTGTACCACGTCTGTGGGTAATAACAATGAACTGTGTATATTTTGTCAGCTTATGTAAATATTTCGCATAACGATCTACATTGTTATCATCCAGTGCCGCTTCAATCTCATCAAGGAGACAGAACGGAGATGGCTTCAGATTCTGGATTGCAAATAGTAATGCGATTGCAGTCAGCGCCTTCTCTCCACCTGAAAGCTGCATCATATTCTGCAGTTTCTTTCCTGGTGGCTGTGCGATGATGCGTATTCCTGCCTCAAGGATGTCTACGTCCTCCTGAAGTTCAAGCGAACCTTTTCCGCCTCCAAAAAGCTGACGGAATACATCATTGAACTCTGTCGCAATTCTTGCGAACTGTTCTGTAAACTGCTTGCGCATCGCAACATCGAGTTCCTCAATGATCTGCTCAAGAGAAGCTTCTGCTTCCACAAGATCGTCATGCTGACCTTTCAAGAATGTATAACGCTCGGATACGTTTTTGTAATCCTCAATTGCGTTGACATTGACCGAACCAAGCTTTCGGATCTCATTCTTAAGTTCCTGGATCTTTTTCTTCATCAATGCCAGGTCTGTCAGTGTCTCATTACGAAGTTCTTTCGCATGATTGTAAGTGAGCTCATATTCCTCCCACATGTAATTCATCTGCTTCTCTGACGCTTCCTCATAGCCTTCTTTCTGGCTATTTAAACGGAAACATTCTTTATCAAGATCTGACACATGCTTCGCAAGTTCTTCTCTTTGTCTCAGGAAATCTTTGTGCTGCTGATTCAGTTCCTCTCGCTTCTTGCTCTGTACTTTAATCTCTTCACCGATCTCTGTAAACAGATCTTTTGAATCTTCAATCGTTTTCTTAAGCCCTTCGATTTCATTTTCTTTTTGCAGAATTTCCTCAGATACATCTCCACGATTTTCGGCAAGTTCTTCCTGCTCTTTTTCATATCTGGTGATTTCCTCATCTATACGGGAAATATTTTCTACAATAAAAGTTTTCTGCTGATCCAGGCCTGCCAGTGAGAGATGGACTTCCTCAGACTGTTTCATCTGGGCAGCCTCATCCTCTCTTTCTTTCTCCAACTGCATCTGCAAAGCTTCAATCTGTTCATTCAGTTCTTTTTCCAACTTCTCTGATGTCTCAAGTTCCATTTGGATAGAATCTTCGTTCTCATTGATTTCATCCAGCTCCTGAAGCAATGCTTTCTGTTCTTTCAGGAATCCTTCGTAACGCTGTTTCGATTCTAACTGTTCTCTCTGTACCTGTGCAACATTCATTCGCGCAGTATTCTCCAGCACGGATTCTTCTCTTAAATGTTCCTGTACTTCATCAATCACACTGTAGCATGCTGCACGACGGTTCTTCGCCTCTACAACTTCCTTTTCCAGCTCGTCCATATCAAACTTAAGCATGTCAACCGTCTTCTCGAATTCTTCGATTTCGCGGCGTCTGCTCAACAGATTACTTGAATTCTTAAATGCACCACCTGTCATGGATCCGCCCGGATTGATCAGGTCACCTTCCAATGTGACCAGACGCAGAGACTGGCGGTATTTTCTCGCAATTGCGATTCCGTGATCGATGTGGTCTACTACGATCGTGCGTCCAAGCAGCTGATCTGCCAGTCCGTCAAATCTTGATTCCACATGGATCAATGTATTCGCAAGTCCGATCACTCCCGGCTCTTTAAGTGCTTCCGGATTCCTGATTCCTCCGCCGCCATGCATACTTGTCAGCGGAAGAAATGTTGCCCTTCCGAATTTATTACGCTTAAGGAAATCAATCATACGCTTGGCTGTATCTTCATTATCTGTAACAATATTCTGAATACTTCCTCCAAGTGCTGTCTCAATAGCGATCTCATATTCCTTATCGACCTTAATGATATCCGCTACAACACCGATCAGGCCTTTCTCACGTTCTTTATTCGACATTACCTTTCGGATACTGTTACCATATCCGTCATAGCGCTCTGTAATATTCTTTAATGACTCCAGACGGGAAGATTCTCTGTGATATGCGGTCTGTCCGATCCGTAACTTTTCCTGCTTCTCTTTCAGCTCATTCTGAAGCTTGCCAAGTTCCTCTTCGTTCAGGGAAATCTTATCCTTATAGGTTTGAATGCGCTCACGGATCTGACCAAGTTCTTCTTCATACTTCTTAAGTCTGTTGTTCTGTCCTTCTGCTACCGTCGAAATCTCAAGAATATTTCTGGCAACGACAGCCTTCCGTGTCTGAATCTGTTCTTTCGTCGTATCAAAATGCTGAATCTTAGCTTTTGTTGAAGCACGATTTCCAAGCAGATCCATGATCTCCCGCTTCTTCTGCTCAATTTCAGTACTGTGTTCTGCAATCTTTGACTGAATCTCAATTAAACTCTGCTGTGCTTCCGTATCCTGTCCACTGGCTGATTCTAACTGTTCTGAAATTCTTTTCTTCTCTTCTTCAAGCTCTCTTTTCTGCTGCTGCCTCGTATCTATCTCACTGACGATCGTACTCAGGCGATGATCATAATGCTCATCATTCATACGGGCTGTATTGATCTGCTCTTTCAGAACATTGATCTGGCCTTCCAGCTGTTGCTTCAAAAGATTCGTCTCATTCATCTGATTCTTTGCAGTCTCAATTGCAAGATCAATCTGATCTACTTCTTCCTCAATTGCCTCGTATTCTGCTTTCATCTTCTCATAACGGGCATTTGATTCCTGCATCTCCTGAGAAGCAATCTCATATTTCCCACCGACTTCACGAATACGCTCCTGGAGACGCTCTTCCTCCAGCAAAAACATATTAATGTCGTATGTTTTTAATTCTTCTTTCATCTTCAGATAGATTCTGGCTGTCTCTGACTGTCTTTCCAAAGGACCAATCTGTTTCTCAAGCTCTGCAAGAATATCATTCACGCGGGTAAGATTCTGCCGTTCATCCTCCAGCTTTTTCAAAGAAAGGGACTTTCTTCTCTTATATTTTACAATTCCGGCGGCCTCATCAAAAAGTTCTCTTCTCTCTTCCGGCTTACCGCTTAAAATCTTATCAATCTGCCCCTGACCAATAATTGAATAGCCTTCTTTACCGATACCTGTATCATAGAACATCTCATTGATATCTTTCAGTCTGCAGGCTGAACCATTGATCAGATACTCACTCTCTCCGGATCGGTACAATTTACGTGTAACAGTGACTTCTTCGTACTCTACCGGAAGTTTATGATCTGAATTATCCAATGTGATTGCAACCGAAGCATAACTAAGCGGCTTCCGGTTCTCGGTTCCCGAGAAAATCACATCCTGCATGGTGCCTCCACGCAGCTGCTTCACTCTCTGCTCTCCAAGAACCCAGCGGACGGCGTCAGCGACATTACTCTTACCACTTCCATTCGGTCCTACAATACCTGTAATTCCGTTATGAAATTCAAATTTAATCTTATTGGCAAAAGATTTGAATCCCTGCACTTCTATACTCTTTAAATACATAAAGTCCTCTTTACTTTTTCTTTCTGAGATTCAGAATTGCCTCATAAGCTGCCTGCTGTTCTGCTGACTTCTTCGAGCTTCCTTTTCCACGTCCCCAGGCTTTTCCCCCGATTCTTGCTTCCACTTCAAAAATCTTATTATGATCCGGTCCCTGTTCATCAATCAGTTCATAACTTACATTCCCCGTCATATTCGCCTGCACGATCTCCTGTAAGATTGTTTTACTATCATAAAAGAGTTTTTTATCCTCTAAATCTGTTAAAATAAAATGATGGATAAACTCTTTTGCATTAGTAAAACCACCGTCGAGATAGATAGCACCGATCAATGCTTCCATCGCATCAGATGTGATAGAATCTCTTTTTCTTCCACCGGTCGCCTCTTCTCCTTTTCCAAGAAGCAAGTAATCTCCAAGTCCGATATCTCTTGCACACATTGCCAGAGACGGTTCACATACCATACTTGCACGTGTCTTTGTCAGTTCTCCCTCAGATACCTTTGGAAATTCATTAAATAAATAAGCACTTGATACCAATTCCAATACTGCATCTCCAAGGAACTCCAGGCGTTCATTACACTCATATTTCTTCAAATGCTTCTCGTTTGTATAAGAACTATGCATCAATGCACGTTCGATCAGGCTTTTGTCTTTAAACACATATCCAATCTTTTGTTCCAGTTCTTTTACTCTGTCCATTTAAATGGCCTCCTTCGTGTTAATAAACGAAAAAGCCCAAACGGGCTTTTTCATCTCACTATCTGATTATTCATTAGCCTTCTTTTTCTGGATCTGATCAACAGCATCCTGCACTGTTGTAATCTTCTCTGCCTCTTCGTTATCGATCTCGATGTCAAAATCTTCTTCAATTCCCATAATGATCTGGAAAATATCCAGAGAGTCAGCTCCAAGATCATCTACGAATGTAGTATCCGGTGTGATTGTCTCCGGTGAAACATTAAGTACGTCCGCAATAATTGCCTGCAGTTTTTCAAATTCTGTCATTGTAAAACTCCTCCTGTCTTATTCGACTTCTTTCTCTTCTTTCTTTTCTTCCAGGGTCTCCTGTTGAATTGCCTCTTTTATCTTCTCATTGATCTTCTGCTCCTTAAATGAAACACACTGAATGATTGAGTTGCATACCTCCTTTGACTTTGAACTTCCATGTGTCTTTACTACAAGTCCGTTCAGGCCAAGAAGCGGTGCGCCGCCATACTCACTTGTATCAAAATCTTTCAGTACACCCTTTAAAGCAGGTTTCACAAGCAGTGCCCCTATCTTACTACGCAAAGAAGAAAGCATTCCTTTCTTCACTTTCTTAAGCAGTGCTCCTGCAACACCCTCATAAAGCTTCAGAATAATATTACCTGCAAATGCTTCACAGACAATGACATCTGCTGCTCCGTAAGGAATATCTCGTGCCTCAACACTTCCAATGAAATTAATGTCAGGACATTCTTTTAACAGTGGGAATGTCTCTTTCACCAGCGCATTTCCCTTCTCTTCTTCAGCACCGATATTCACGATACCAACTGTCGGATTCTTCTTTCCCATAACGCTTTCCATATAAATGGATCCCATCTTTGCAAACTGTACCAGGTGAGATGGGCGCGCGTCTACATTAGCTCCACAATCGATCAAAATTGAAACACCTTTTAATGTGGGAATCAGTGGTGCAAGCGGTGGTCTTTCAACACCTTTGATCCTGCCTACAAGAACCTGTCCTCCAACAAGAACAGCTCCTGAACTTCCTGCAGATACAAAAGCATCCGCTTCCCCTTTCTTCACCATCTTCATCGCAACAACAATGGATGAATCTTTCTTACCACGGATTGCTTTCACCGGAGGTTCTGCCGTCTCAATAACCTCTGTAGCATTCACAATCTCAATCTGCTCCTCAGGATACGTATAAGCTGAGAGTTCCTTGCGAATCACATCTTCCTTACCTGTCAGCAGTACCTTGATATCTTTTCTCTTCTGCACTGCCTCTACGGCACCTTTTACCATCTCTCTTGGTGCATTGTCTCCACCCATGGCATCAAGAGCAACCCTTGTAATCTCTGACATATCATTTCCTCCTTGCGCTACTGAAATTATTCTACTGGATATCAGTATAAAAATCAATAAAAAAAGGCGTAAAACACAAAGTTTTTACGCCCTCAAGTGTTCTGTTCGCAGTACACTCAATATCTTATTGATCATTAGTCAACTGAAACGATCTCGCGCTTGTTGTAAGATCCACATGCCTTACATACACGGTGTGGCATCATAAGCTCGCCGCACTTGCTGCATTTCACCAGATTCGGTGCGCTCATCTTCCAGTTAGCTCTTCTTTTATCTCTTCTTGCTTTTGAAGATTTATTCTTTGGACAGATTGACATAGGTTACACCTCCTTAAAATTCTTAAATAAGTCACGGACAACTGACATTCTCGGATCAAGCCCTGTATCTTCACAGTTACAAGACCCCGTATTTAAATTCTGACCGCATACATTGCATAATCCCTTGCAGTCTTCCCTGCAAAGTACTTTCGTCGGCCAGCTCGACAAAATCTCATGAAAGAGCAGTTTGTCCACGTCAAGATGATATCCGTCAATAAAGTTTGATTCATCCAGCTCCTCTGTCAGTTCTGCGTCGGAGAGGCCTACGTCCACATGCTTCACACAATTCAGTTCAAACTCCCGTTTCACATCCTCCAGACAACGGTCACATGGAATCATGACACTCAATCTGGTCTCAGCTGTGATGAGCAGTTCTTTTCCCCTTATATGCTCTACTTTAACATGAACCGGCTCCTTGCTGATAATGGGGTAGGTTCCGGATTGTAACCGGATCTCTTCCATCTCCAGCCGCACAGTTTCTTCAACCGTCTTATGCTGGTCTGACAAAACGTCTGATAGGTTAATCAACATAATGTATTTCTCCTATTCATACCTAAACTATTATATCATGGAAAAAATGTTTGTCAACAGATATTTATAATTTCTATTAAAAATATTGTGAAGAGCAAAATGTATTGGATACATTTTTGCTTCTTCTATGCGCAAAAGCAGGACTGAACTGCTCTCCTGGCACCTCAGTCCTGCGCTCATATACGATATAATCTTTACAGATCACCATCGTATACACTTTCTCATATTAAGATTTCTTCAATTATTTTACAAGCGCTAATGTCTCACGAGCGATTGCAAGCTCTTCGTTTGTAGGAATAACAAATACTTTTACCTTAGATCCTTCTTTTGTAAGCTCAGCTTCTTTTCCTCTGAGTCCTGTATTCACTTCGAAATCGAAATCCACTCCGAGGTATCCAAGGTATTTACATACTTCCTGTCTTACATAATCATCGTTCTCACCGATACCAGCTGTAAATACGATGTCATCTACACCATTCATAGCTGCGGCGTAAGATCCGATGTATTTTGCTACTCTGTATGAGAATACATCCATAGCGATCTTAGCTTTCTTATCTCCGGCATTCATAGCGTCTGTCAGGTCACGGAAGTCACTTGAAAGTCCACCTGAAATTCCAAATACACCAGACTTTTTATTCAGTACTTCCACGCCGGGCGCTGCCTTGGCCCGGACGAGGTGCTGCCGGGCCTGTGCTTCCTGCTGTCGGCGGAGGCCGCGGCCATCAACGGCAGCGTGGTGACTCTTGACGGGGGCCTCGGGGCCCTCAAACTCCCGGAGCTGTGATGCCATACGACGAGATCAGCCTCAAGGTGCGCGAAATCGTGGCCCGTCTGTTCGAGCGCGATGCCGCGACCCTGAGCGACGAGACCCTGCTCATGCAGGATCTGCCCTGTGAATCCATCGACCTGCTGGAAGTGAGCGTGCAGCTGGGCGCCACCTTCCATATCTTTGTGGACGAGGAGCGCGCCTTCCTGCGCTCCCTGCGTTACCAGCTGGCCGGCGCCCCTGATGCGGCCGCCTTTTTGCGCGAGCACTACAGCCATCTGGACGAGGCGCGGCGGCAGCAGTTGGCCGCCTATTATACGGATGCCGACGGCATGGCCCTGCAATCGCCCCTGACCCTGGGCGATATCGCCCGCTGGGTGGAGCAGGCCCTTGACGCCACGCGGCAGGGGGCCTGATGGTCGTGCCCGGGCGGGTCGTCATCAGCGGTGCGGGCTGCTGCACGGCGCTGGGCCATGATCTGGACAGCGTGGCCCGCAGCCTGCGCGAGGGCCGGGATGCCTTCCGGGCCTCCACC
>OGYK01003056.1_pt1 | contig 10122 bp, 10 predicted proteins | sample 1576501 | NCBI WGS metagenome assembly OGYK01 (sample SAMEA3541530, study PRJEB24748) | human gut metagenome | biome: human gut; feature: human-associated habitat; material: faeces | place: China | collected 2012
TATCGTGTTAATATCTGCTTATTTTGCTTCCTTAAGTCCGCTGGCGCTGTTTCGTGCGCTGCCGGGCTCCATTGCACAGGGACTGATCTGGGGTCTTCTGGCATTGGGAGTATATATTACATACAAACTTCTGGATTTTGCGGATCTGTCGGTGGACGGTTCTTTTGCAACCGGCGGAGCTGTGGCGGTTATGCTGATCCGCAGTGATATGAATCCGTGGGTTTCCCTTATTTTTGCATTTGCAGCAGGAATGCTTGCGGGAATGGTCACAGGTCTTCTGCACACCAAACTGGGAATTCCTCCAATTCTTGCCGGAATTTTAACGCAGATTGCACTGTACTCCATCAATCTGAATATTATGGGACAGTCCAATCAGGCGATCAGTGTGGATAAATATTCCCTTGCGGTATCGCTTCGTTATGTATCCGGTGATACAGCAGCAAAAATTAAAGTATTTACCACCTGTATCCTGTTTGGGGTAGTGATCGTGGCGATTCTTTACTGGTATTTCGGAACCGAGCAGGGGCATTCCATCCGGGCAACCGGATGTAACCCGCAGATGGCGCGTGCACAGGGAATCAATACCAGCTTCTGTAAGGTACTGGCATTGATGATTTCCAACGGACTCGTTGGTCTGTCCGGTGCACTTTATGCACAGTATCAGGGTGCAGCGGATGTCAATATGGGACGAGGCGCAATCGTTATCGGTCTGGCTGCCGTTATTATCGGAGATGTACTGTTTGGAAAACTGTGTGCAGGAAAGAAACTGGCATTTGCATATACGTTGTTTTCCGTGATCGTTGGAGCGATCATTTACTACCTTGTGCTGAGCATCATTTTGTGGCTGAAATTCCCATCGGATGATCTGAAACTGTTCTCAGCAATCGTGGTAGCAATTTTCCTTGCGATTCCATATCTGAAGAATAAGAAAAAAGCAACAAGGGGGCTGTAACCGATGAGTGAGATGTTAAAAATTGAAAATATCCGGAAAGTATTCAATCCGGGTACGATAAATGAAAAAGTGGCTCTGGACGGTGTCGACCTGACACTTGAGGAAGGCGAATTTGTCACAGTGATCGGTGGAAACGGTGCAGGAAAATCGACAACACTGAATGCCGTAGCCGGTGTATGGCCGGTAGATTCCGGAAAAATCTATATCGGCGGTGAGGATGTGACAAAGTTATCCGAGCATCGCAGGGCACAATATCTGGGACGTGTGTTCCAGGACCCGATGACCGGTACGGCTACCACAATGTCCATTGAGGAAAATATGGCAATTGCAGCAAGACGTGGAAAATCCAGGGGATTGCGATGGGGAATTACCAAAGCGGAACGCGAAAAATACCGCCAAATGCTTTCCACCCTGCATCTTGGACTGGAAGATCGCCTGACATCAAAAGTCGGTCTGTTATCCGGTGGACAGCGTCAGGCAATCACGCTTCTGATGGCTTCCATCCAGAAACCGAAGCTTCTGCTTCTCGATGAGCATACGGCTGCGCTGGATCCAAAGACTGCCGCAAAGGTACTTGAGATTTCGGATCAGATCATTTCAGAGAATCATCTGACGGCCATGATGGTAACACACAATATGAAGGATGCGATTGCCCATGGAAACCGTCTGATTATGATGCATGAAGGAAAAGTTATTTTAAATATCGCAGGGGAAGACAAAAAGAAACTTACGGTCGGAGATCTGCTGCATCAGTTTGAAAAAGTAAGCGGTGAGGAATTTGCAAGCGATAAAGCACTGCTTTCGTAGAAAATAACAGAATTGTTTATGCAGGATAAGGGTCAAAACTGTTTTTGACCCTTAAATCATGTAGAAGGGAGATAGATATGCCTGTATTTGATTTCAGCAATACAACGGAAGAAAAGAAAGCCTGTGAGTGTACCTATACAACATTTCAGTCGAATGAAAACACTGCAAGTGCAAAATATCCGATTCTGGTTTTAGATAATACGGCAAAGCAGTGGAAATATCATTCCTGCGGAGTGTTTATGAACCAGACAAAGCGCACAGCATTTGAGTTTACCCAGGAAGACGGAACTGTATGTGCGGATATTTTGCGGGTGGATGCCCGTTTTGTCAATCTGCTTCGCTGGCTGGGGGAAAACCACATTAATGTCCGGCTGTCTGGAGAGAACACACCGGATGGATATGCCGTGTATAAGATCCGTGAAATTGCATTTGGCGGTGGAAAAAAGCTTTCCGCGGAAGATGGCTTTTTACAGTTTATGATGGAGCGTCTGTTTGCCAGCAGTGCACCGAGTGAGGAAGCGGTGGATGAGGAGCAGGAGGAAGACGGCGATGATATGAAGCTCACCAGTATTCAGAGCATCACCGATTTTATGACCTGCGCAGGACGGACCATGCCGGATAACATCCGGTTGTGGGCACGCCGGAATTTAGCAGTGGCGCGTTCCAATGAAGTGTCTCCGGAAGAGCGGCGTCATGCACAGCGTGCACTTTCCATCATGATGAATATCCAGTGGAAAAACAATTATTTTGAGGCCATTGATCCCAAGGAAGCCCGTCGGATTTTAGATGAGGAACTGTATGGCATGGAGCGTGTAAAGCAGAGAATCATTGAGACGATCATTCAGATCAACCGCACACATACGCTTCCGGCATACGGACTGCTTCTGGTGGGACCGGCAGGAACTGGAAAATCGCAGATTGCCTATGCAGTTGCCCGTATTTTAAAACTTCCGTGGACAACTCTTGATATGAGTTCCATCAATGATCCGGAGCAGCTGACCGGAAGTTCGAGAATTTATGCTAACGCAAAGCCAGGGATCATCATGGATGCATTTGCCATGGCAGGAGAGTCAAGCCTGGTATTTATTATCAATGAGCTGGATAAGGCAGCTTCTGGAAAAGGAAACGGAAATCCGGCAGATGTTTTACTGACACTTCTGGATAATCTGGGATTTACAGATAACTATATCGAGTGTATGATCCCGACATCCGGTGTTTATCCGATTGCCACAGCAAACGATAAGGAGCAGATCAGCGCACCGATTCTGTCCCGTTTTGCGGTAATTGATATCCCGGATTATACGTTTGAAGAAAAGAAGATTATCTTCTCAAAATTTGCACTGCCTAAGGTATTAAAGCGCATGAGCTTAAAGGAAGAGGAATGTATCATCACAGATGACGCATTGAATACGATTGTGGATCTGTATTCGGGCACCAGTGGTATCCGTGATTTAGAGCAGGCGGCAGAGCATATTGCTGCAAATGCACTGTATCAGATTGAAGTGGATCACTTGAAAGAGGTTACATTTGATGCAAAGATGGTGCGAAAACTCCTCATTTAAATGGCTGGTTAAAAAATATTTGTGTTGTAAAAAGCCATACAAGGTGGAACACTATCGGAAATAGGAGGTGCATACTATGGCAACAAAAACTGCAAATGTAACAGCACGAGTACCATTTTCACTTGATATTCCGGATAAACTTGCTACAAGAGATTCTATAACACAAGCTGAATTTGATACTATGATGCAGACCGGACTTGCACAGGCAAAAAGAAATGATGCCGTATCTGTTGATGAGGCTTTTAATCAATTAAAGGCGGAGATATAGTGCATTATATTTCAAAGGATCTGATGGCACCGGATGCAGCGGATAATCTGCTTGATAAGATGAAAGTAGAGATTAGAACAAGAAAATTGGAGGTAGCATTATGGCAAAAGATGAGCTGTTTTCTGGCGAATCAAAGAATATTGAATACAAGGTAGTTGTACCGGATAAAAGCGAAAAATATATGAAAACAGTTGTGGCTTTTGCCAATACACAGGGTGGCAGACTGGTCATAGGTATTGATGATAAAACACATCAGGTAGTTGGTGTTGACAATGATAGTTTGTTTCAAGCTATGGACGCTTTGACAAATGCTATATCAGATTCTTGTGAACCGCAGATCATACCGGACATTGGGCCGCAGACGGTTGATGGCAAGACAGTCATTGTTATCACGGTGGAAGCAGGAAAAAACCGACCATATTATATTAAAGCCCAAGGTAAGGCGAAAGGCACCTATATTCGTGTGGCTGGTACTTCCAGACATGCGCATCAGGAAAAGATAAGTGAGCTGGAGATGGAAGGCGCCCGTATTTCTTGGGATGAGCTTACTTGTGTAGGATATGAAGTGACGGAAGAAGCAACGCAGTCTTTATGCAAGGATATTGAAGATTTCCGAAAGAAGGCAGGACTTTCGGGGCATGATGTAAGAAAAGAGCAGTTGTTTAATTGGAAAATTTTGAAGAAAAGCGAAGGCAATGTGCTTGCATCAAATGCGTATGTGCTGCTAACATCAGATTATTTTCCGTTTGCAAAGACGCAGTGCGCCGTATTCAAGGGAACGGATAGAACGGTTTTTCTTGATAAACGGGAATATACTGGACCGATATACAAGCAGATAGAGAGTGCGGTTGATTTTGTTTTGAGAAATATCAGACTTGGAGTGACAATAGATGGCTTAGTGCGTCGGGAAAGCTATGAACTCCCAGTAGAAGCAATTCGTGAAATGATAATCAACGCACATTGTCACAGAAACCTGTTAGATGAATCCTGCATACAGGTGGCAATTTATGATGATCGCTTAGAAGTGACATCTCCAGGTGGACTATACAATGGACTAACCTACGAGGAAGTGATGAAAGGTCATTCCAAGATTAGAAACAAGCTGATTGCAAATATATTTGGTCAGATGGGACTGGTAGAAGCGTGGGGAAGTGGCATCAGAAGAATTATAAGTGTTGCTGGAGAATATGGACTGCCTGTTCCGACTGTGGAAGTATTTGATGATATGTTTCGGGTGAATTTATATAGGAATGTGCAGCATAATGCAAATGGTGGAGAAAATAGTGGAGTAAATGGTGGAGTAAATGGTGGAGTAAATGGTGGAGTAAATGGTGGAAATGATTTCGGAGATAAAGTCCGTATCAGAGAAAAAGCACAGAAATTGACGGAGACTCAGGAGAAAATACTAGATTGTATAGCAGAAGATAAATATATTTCGGTCAAAAAAATAGCAGACAGAATAGATATATCTAGGCGGACTGTTGAAAATAATATTAAAAAAATGAAAGAATCAGATATTGTGGTTCGTCATGGTTCACCGAAAAATGGGTATTGGGAGATTATAGAATAAACTGTAATTCTGAAAAAGTATATCAGCAAAAGTGTAAAGGAGTGAATGTATGTCAGAGTGGTTTTCCCTGAGCTTGTGAATAAAAATATACCAAAGCAGATTAACACTATTGTAAACAGAGACAGTAATCCGGAGGAACCCAGAGTGCTTGCACTTGAAGATTTAGTATCTGTTGCTACTTCTTCGCAAATTCAGTCCATTGACAAACCTCGGTAAAATAGCATAAGATAAAATGGACAGGGAGAGAAAAAGTGAAGCGGTAACGCGTAATTTATAGAATCAGAGGAGATGGAACATATGGCAAGACATAAGCTTGAGAATGAACTCATTGCAATCGAAGTGGAGGAACATGGGGCAGAATTAAAATCTCTGGTCCGTAAAAATACCGGAAAAGAATATATGTGGAAAGCTGATCCAAAATTCTGGGGACGCACCTCACCGGTACTGTTTCCGTTTGTTGGAGCGGTAAAAGACAAACAGTTTCGCACAAAGGGACAGACCTACACGATGGGACAGCACGGATTTGCCCGCGATATGGATTTTACGCTGGATTCTCAGACGGAGGATACGCTCTGGTTTGTATTAAAATCCAATGAGGAAACCATGGCAAAATATCCTTATGCGTTTACCCTTCGTATTGGATATCACATCGAGGAAAATAAGCTGGAAGTGCTCTGGCAGGTGGAAAATCCTTCGGAGGAAGAACTTCCGTTTTCGATTGGCGGGCATCCGGCATTCAATCGTCCGAAAAATTGTAAAATCCGCTTTGATGTAGCTGGTCCGCTTACAAGTACAACGATTGTGGATGGTCTGGTCGGAAACGGTACTGTGGATTATGAATTGAAAAATAGTTATCTGACAGTTACCGATCATCTGTTTGATGATGATGCCCTTGTGATTGAAAATCAGAATGTGCATGAAGTCTCTCTTTGTGACATGGAAGGAAATCCCTATCTGACCGTTACGATGGATGCTCCATTGTTTGGAGTCTGGTCACCGGCGGGAGCAGATGTACCGTTTATATGTGTAGAGCCATGGTATGGACGCTGTGACAGTGCTGATTTTACCGGAGATTTAAAAGATCGGGAGTGGGGAAATCTGATTGCACCGGGCGGTATCTGGAAAGCCCATTATACGGTGGAGGCAGTATAGAAAGCCAGAAAAATTCTCTTGACAGAAAAGGAAAGAAAGATTATAGTCTTATACATAGACAATTTTATAAAGATCTTCAGGGCAGGGTGCAATTCCCTACCGGTGGTATAGCCCACGAGCCGCAAGGCATGATTCGGTGAAACTCCGAAGCCGACAGTACAGTCTGGATGAAAGAAGATAAAGGATAGAAACACAAGAACCCGTGAATGGTTGTGGTGGATATTGAAATGTTTGCTCTGGAATTTATTTCCAGAGCATTTTTTATTTCCTATGAATAAAAGGATTTGAAAATATATCCCCGGCAGCAGAACACGGTAAAAAGAAGCCCTGAGCATTTGCTTGGGGCTTTTGTGGTATGGCGAAGCCATATCACTGATGAAAAAGGAGAAAAAATGACAGATGAATATTACATGCGCCGAGCAATAGCACTGGCACAAAAAGGAGAAGGACAGGTATCCCCGAATCCTCTGGTAGGTGCTGTGATTGTAAAAGATGGAAAAATTATCGGAGAGGGATATCACGAACACTACGGACAGCCACATGCAGAACGGAATGCACTGGCTAATTGTATACAATCCCCGGAAGGGGCTACGATTTATGTGACCTTAGAGCCGTGCTGTCATCATGGAAAACAACCACCATGTACCGATGCTCTGCTTGCCGCAGGAATTCGCAGAGTAGTGATTGGTTCGAAAGATCCGAATCCACTTGTTCATGGAAAGGGCATCCGGATTTTGCGGGAACATGGAGTAGAAGTGACTGAACAGGTATTACAGGACGAATGTGATGAAATGAATGAAGTATTTTTTCATTATATCCAGACAAAACTTCCGTTTGTCATTTTAAAATATGCGATGACACTGGATGGAAAAATTGCCACGTATACCGGGGCATCCCGCTGGGTGACAGGAGAAGCGGCGCGTGCGCATGTACACCGTATGCGGAACCGTTACCATGCCATTATGGTTGGCGTGGGAACGGTACTTGCGGATGATCCGATGCTGACCTGCCGGCTAGGAAAAACAGAAAATGGGGTAAACCCGGTGCGCATCATTTGTGATACAGTATTGCGGACGCCATTAGAATCACAGATTGTGCGTACCGCAAAAGAAGTTCCAACGATTATAGCAAGCTGTAACCGGCAGGAAGCCATGCATATGCCATATGTGGAGGCAGGATGTCAGATTTTAGTCACACCGGAAAAAGATGGGCAGGTAGATCTTTGGGATCTGATGCGACAGCTTGGAGAACAGGAGATTGACAGCGTGATTCTCGAAGGTGGTGGAACTTTAAACTGGTCGGCTCTGCAAGCTGGGCTTGTACAGAAGGTGCAGGCATATGTGGCGCCTAAGCTGTTTGGCGGGGCAACAGCCAAAACCCCGGTTGAGGGGCAGGGATTTTTAAAACCTGCAGAGGCCGTGACATTAAGCCGGACAAAAGTTACAGCGTTGGGATCGGACTGGCTGATAGAGGGATACCCGGCGACAGAGGGGAGGCCATTATCATGTTTACAGGAATCATAGAGGAGATGGGAACCATTGAAAACATTGCAAAAGGCGCACATTCTGCGGTGTTGACGATTAACGCCAGAAAGATACTTGAGGATGTGCATATCGGAGACAGCATAGCGGTAAACGGAGTCTGTCTGACGGTCACTTCCTTTGACCACGAAAGATTTACTGCGGATGTCATGCATGAAACTTTAAACCGGTCGGCACTGGCACAGTGCAAAAGAAAAAGTCCTGTGAATCTGGAACGTGCAATGTCGGCAAACGGACGCTTTGGAGGGCATATTGTAGCCGGACATGTGGATGCGACCGGACAGATAGCCGGGCGCAAGCAGGATGACAATGCCATATGGATCCGGGTGGAGGCGCCGCCGGAAGTCCTTCGGTATGTGGTGGAGAAAGGTTCCATTACCATCGATGGCATTAGTCTGACCGTTGCCGCGGTAACTGCGCATGATTTTTCGGTGTCGATGATCCCTCATACGGCAGAGGTGACAACGCTTGGAAGCAAAAAAGAGGGAGAGCTGGTAAATTTGGAAACCGATATCATCGGAAAATATGTGGAAAAACTGCTTCATCCACAGGAAGAAAAAAAGGAAACCCACATCACCCAGGCGTTTCTTGAAAAATATGGATTTTGAATGGTTATAACAAAGAAAACAGGAGGAAAGAATAATGGAAGGATTTGCGACGGTTGAAGAAGCACTTGAGGAATTACGAAACGGAAAACTGATTTTAGTCACGGATGATGAAGATCGTGAAAATGAAGGCGATTTTATCTGCGCTGCGGAATTTGCCACAACAGAAAATATCAATTTTATGGCAATGCATGCCAAAGGGCTTATTTGTATGCCGATGTCTGCAGAATATGTAAAAAAGCTTCATTTTCCGCAGATGGTCGAAACGAATACCGACAACCATGAGACAGCATTTACCGTTTCGGTGGATTATGTGGGAACGACTACAGGCATTTCCGCTGCCGAGCGTTCCATGACCGCCATGCGCTGTGTGGCAGAGGATGCAAAACCGGAGGATTTCCGGCGTCCGGGACATATGTTTCCGCTTCTGGCAAAGAAAAACGGTGTGCTGGAACGGAACGGGCATACGGAAGCAACCGTGGATCTGTGCCGCCTGGCAGGCTTAAAAGAATGTGGGCTCTGCTGTGAGATCATGCGCGAGGATGGCACCATGATGCGCACGACGGAACTGCTTGCACTTGCAAAAAGGCACGGTATAAAAATGATTACCATTGCCGCACTTCAGGAATACCGCAAATGCCATGAAAAACTGGTGGACTGTGTGGCTGTGACAAAGATGCCGACGAAGTATGGAAAGTTTCGGGCATACGGTTATGTGAACCGTTTAAATGGTGAACATCATGTGGCATTAGTCAAAGGAGAAATCGGGGACGGAGAAAATGTACTCTGCCGTGTACATTCCGAGTGCCTCACCGGAGATACCTTTGGCTCCCTGCGGTGCGACTGTGGACAGCAGTTTGCCGCTGCCATGACACAGATTGAAAAGGAGGGACGAGGGATTTTACTTTACATGCGGCAGGAAGGCCGCGGTATCGGACTGATCAACAAACTGCGTGCATATGAACTGCAGGAACAGGGAATGGACACTTTAGATGCCAATCTTGCCTTAGGATTTGCCGGGGATGAGCGCGAATATTACATCGGCGCACAGATCTTAAAGGATCTGGGCGTGCACAGCATGCGGCTTTTAACCAACAATCCCGACAAAGTATACCAGCTCGGAGAGTTTGGAATTTCCATCACAGAGCGCGTGCCGATCCAGATGCAGGCCACACCGTATGACCTGTTTTACTTAAAAACGAAGCAGAATCGTATGGGACATGTATTAAACTTTTAAAATGAAGAAAAGGAGAATGAACATTATGAGTACATTGGAAGGAAAATTAGTAGCAAACAATATGAAGGTAGGAATCGTCGTCGCACGGTTCAACGAATTTATCACCAATAAACTGCTGGGCGGTGCCATGGATGGGCTGCTGCGTCATGATGTGAAGGAAGAAGATATTACCGTAGCATGGGTGCCGGGGGCGTTTGAAATCCCATTGATCGCAAAGAAGATGGCAATGAGTAAAAAGTATGATGCCGTGATCTGTCTGGGAGCTGTGATCCGCGGAAGCACAAGCCACTACGACTATGTCTGCAATGAAGTATCCAAGGGTGTGGCTGCCGTTTCCCTGGAGAGCGAAATTCCGGTAATGTTTGGTGTGGTTACAACGGAAAATATCGAGCAGGCAATTGAGCGTGCGGGAACGAAAGCTGGAAACA
>OGYK01003064.1_pt1 | contig 10095 bp, 8 predicted proteins | sample 1576501 | NCBI WGS metagenome assembly OGYK01 (sample SAMEA3541530, study PRJEB24748) | human gut metagenome | biome: human gut; feature: human-associated habitat; material: faeces | place: China | collected 2012
CGCAGCTGCCGGAGCGGTGCTTAAGCCGCAAGGCGGGAATTGTGCGGTGTTGCCCTAATTTGTAGCAGGGCTTCGGCCCTGCTTTTTTGCTTTTTTTGATGGTGCCCTATTGCGATACAGACCGTTTTATAGTATAGTGAAATATGAATAACCATGGAATGTGAGGAACCTGTCTATGGATCAGTTGCAGCAGGCCCGTGCGCAGATTGACGAGATCGACGCAAAGATGGCCGCATTGTTTGAACAGCGTATGCAGGCAGTGGGCCAGGTGGCACAGTACAAGGCGCGCACCGGCAAACAGGTGTTTGACCCGGCACGCGAAGCCCTTGTGCTGGAAAAGAATACCGCCCGCGTGCAGAACCCGGAACTTCAGCCCTATTACCGCGAATTTTTGAAAAAAGCGCTGGCGGTTTCCCGCGCGTACCAGCATGTTCTGATTGGGCAGGATGTTGCCGCCTACCAGGGGGTGGAGGGCGCGTGGTCCTACATTGCGCTGCGTCAGCTGTTCCCCTTTGCCAAGGCACAGGCGTACTCCACCTGGAACGAGGTGGTGGAAGCTGTGGAGCGGGGCGATGCTTACTGCGGCGTTCTGCCGTTTGAAAATTCCAACGCGGGCGATGTTTCCGCTGTGCTGGACCTGCTGTATGCCCACCCCGGCCTGAAAGTAGCCCGCATGTGCGACTTGCCCATCCGGCAGGATCTGCTGGCGCTGCCGGGCGCGCAGCTGAGCGAGATCAAAACGGTCATCAGCCACCAGCAGGCGCTGGCGCAGAGTGGGCCATTCTTGAAACTGCACCACTTTGCCACCAAAGCCTGGGGCAACACAGCGGATGCCGCCCGCTATGTGGCGGAACAGGGCGACCAAACCCTGGCAGCTATCGCTTCCGCCGAAACAGCCAAGCTGTACGGGCTGCAGATTTTGGCCGAGGGCGTGAACGAGGACGGCGACAACACCACCCGCTTTATCGTGATTGAAAAAGAGGGTGCCCAGCGGCAGCCGATTGCCGCCGCACCGGGGCAGCGGCTTTCGATGCTGTTTACGGTGGACCACAAGCCGGGGCGGCTGGCGCGGGTGATCCAGATCATCGGCGAGCGCGGCTTTAACATGGAAACCATCAAAAGCCGTCCGCTGCCCCATGTTCAGTTTGAATATTATTTTTATGTTCAGCTTGTCTGCCCGGCCAATGCCGCAACGGACGATTGCGCCAAGCTGGTGCATGAGCTGGAAAACGTGTGCCGCACGGTGCGGATACTGGGTGTATTTGACCTGTAAATGACGGAAAAACACGGGAGGAATTGTTATGAAATTGACCATGCAGCTTGGCAGCCGCAGCTATGATATCATCCTGAAAAGCGGGTGCCTGGCCAACCTGTACCAGTTTGCCAATGTTGCCAACCGCAAGGTGTTTATCCTGACGGATTCCGGCGTACCGGAGCAGTATGCCCAGACCGTGCTGGCCCAGTGCCCCAATGGAATGGTGTACACTGTGCCCCAGGGCGAAGCCAGCAAAAGCCTGAAAGTGTATGGCCAGGTGCTGCAGGCCATGCTGGAGTTCAACATGACCCGCAAGGACCTGCTGGTGGCCGTCGGCGGCGGCGTTGTGGGGGATTTGGGCGGGTTCTGCGCGGCATCTTATATGCGCGGCATTGATTTTGTCAACTGCCCCACCACCACCCTTTCCCAGATCGATTCCTCCATTGGCGGCAAAACCGCCATTGACCTGGGCGAAACCAAAAACATTGTTGGCGCTTTCTGGCAGCCCAAGGTGGTGCTGGTGGATTTTGATGCCCTGGCAACGCTGCCCCGCCGCCACTTTGTCAACGGCCTGGCGGAGGCCATCAAGGCGGGTCTGATTGCTGACCCGGAGCTGTTTGCCCTGTTTGAGTGTGAACACCCCGAAGAAAACATTGAGCGCATCATCTACCGTTCCCTGCGCGTGAAGAAGAACGTGGTGGAAAACGATGAGCACGAGCAGGGCCAGCGCGCCTGCCTGAACTTTGGTCATACCATCGGCCATGGCATTGAGGCTGTCAAGGGGGTGCGCGGCCGCCGCACCAACGGCCTGTTCCATGGCGAGTGCGTGGCGCTTGGCATGCTGCCTATGATCGAGGATAAATCCCTTGTGCGCCGCACCCGCGCCATCTACCGCACTTTGGGCCTGCCCACCCGCACGGGTGTGGACAAAAATAAGGTGCTGAGCTATATGCAGCACGACAAAAAGAGCACGGGCAGCACCATTACCGTCATCAAGGTGCCCGGCCTGGGCTGCTGGCGCGCCGATAAGATTCCCATGACCGAACTGCCCGCCCTGCTTGGCATCAAGGAAAACGAGGACTGAGCCGATGAAAAATACCTTTGGCAATGCATTGGGCCTGACCATTTTTGGCGAAAGCCACGGTGCCGCCGTCGGCGCTGTGCTGGACGGCCTGGCCGCGGGGTTGCCGGTGGATGAAGCGTACATCGCCGAGCGGATGGACCGCCGCCGCGCCCGCGGAGATGGGCTTTCCACCTCCCGCACCGAGCCGGATGTGGTGGAGTTTTTGAGCGGTGTGGTCAACGGCCATACCACCGGCACCCCCATCACCATGATGATCCGCAACACCAACACCCGCAGCGGAGATTATGCAAAAACGGCGGATCTGCTGCGCCCCGGCCACGCGGATTACACGGCATATGCCAAATATGAAGGCTGGCAGGATGCCCGCGGCGGCGGCCACTTTTCCGGCCGCATCACCGCAGCCAGCGTGGCTGCGGGTTCGATCTGTGAGCACATTCTGGCACAGCGCGGTATTAAGGTGTATACCCACATTGCCCGCTGTGCCGGGGTGGAGGATGCTCCGCTTTCCAGCTCTGCCGGTTTGATTATGGCGGAACCACAGCCGGACCATTTTGCCCTGTTGGCCCCCGAAAAAGAAGCCCCCATGCAGGCAGCCATCCGCGCAGCCGGGGCCGAGGGCGACAGCGTGGGCGGTATTCTGGAAACTGTCATCACCGGGGTGCCCGCGGGCATCGGCGAACCGTTCTTTGACAGTGTGGAAAGTGAGATCGCCCACCTGGCGTTTGCCATCCCCGCTGTCAAAGGCATTGAGTTTGGCGCGGGCTTTGCCTTTGCGGACCTGCGCGGCTCCCAGGCAAACGACCCGTTTACCATGCGGGACGGCAAAGTGGTAACGGCCACCAACAAAAACGGCGGCATCAACGGCGGCATTGCCAACGGCATGCCCATTGTGTTCCGCACGGCGGTAAAGCCCACCCCCAGCATTTATAAAGAACAGGATACCGTGGATTATATCGCCAAGGCAGATGCAAAACTGCAGATCAAGGGCCGGCACGACCCCTGCATTGTGCCCCGTGCTGCTGTGGTGCAGAACACCCTGGCAGCATTTGCCGTGCTGGACCTGCTGACCGTGCGTTACGGTACGCTGGGGCAAAAGTAATACAGCCGAAACAAACAGAAAGGAAGCGCAACATGGAATACGGTCTGATCGGAGCCAAACTGGGCCACAGCTATTCCAAAATCATCCATGAGGCCGTGTGCGGCTATTCCTATGAGCTGCATCCGCTGCCCACGGAGGAAGAAGCCCATGCCTTTATGCAGGCAAAGGCGTTCAAAGCCATCAATGTTACCATCCCGTACAAAAAGCTGGTCATCCCATATTGCGATGAGGTGGAACCACGTGCGGCGGCCATCGGCGCAGTGAACACCGTGGTCAACCGGGATGGCAAGCTGTATGGCTATAATACGGATTATACCGGCTTTGCCTACCTGGCCCGCTGCCACGGCGTGAAGTTTGCCGGGGCTGTGGTGCTGGTGCTGGGCACCGGCGGCACCCACAACACCGTCACGGCTGTCTGCCAGGACGCCGGAGCCAAACAGGTGCTGACCGCCAGCCGCACCGGCAAGGACGGTGCTCTGACCTATGAGGAAGCCCAGCAGCACCCGGAAATCAATATCATTATCAACACCACCCCGGCGGGCATGTACCCCAACAACGGCAGCTGCCTGCTGGACCTGCATACCTTCCCCAAGCTGGAAGCCGTGCTGGACTGCGTTTATAACCCGTTCCGCACCGAACTTTTGCTCCGTGCGGAGAAACTTGGCGTGCCCGCCTACTGTGGGTTCGAGATGCTGGTGGCGCAGGCAGTGTACGCGGCGGAGCACTTTACCGGCCAAAAGCTGCCGGAAGCTGTGATCGCTGACACTCACCGCAAGCTCAAGCGAGATCTTTCCAACGTGGCCATCATCGGAATGCCGGGCTGCGGCAAGTCCACCATCGGGCGTGCCTTGGCCAAAACGCTGGGCAAAACCTATGTGGATCTGGATGAAGTGATCGAGAAAAACACCGGAATGCCCATCCCGGATATCTTTGCGCGTGAAGGCGAGGCATCGTTCCGCAAGTACGAATCTCAGGCTGTGGCAGAGATCAGCAAGCAGACACGGCAGGTCATCGCCTGCGGCGGCGGGGTGATCAAAACACCGGGCAACGCCCGCGCCCTGCGCCAGAACGGCCCTGTGCTGTGGGTGCAACGCCCGGTCGAACGGCTGGCAACCGGCGGGCGGCCGCTTTCCACCGGGCTGGACGCCCTGCGCAAGATGGAAGCCGAGCGGATGCCGCTTTACCGCGCAGCGTCCGATGCCGCGGTGGATAACACCGGCCGCCTGGAAAACACAGTAGAAACCGCCGTGCAGGCGTTTGAAACAACATTTGATGCCTGAACGGCACGAAAGAGGGGAACACCGTGGAAGCAACCGTTGCAGCCATTGAACCGGGCCGCCTGGCCGGAACCGCTGCCGTGCCGCCCAGCAAAAGCGCGGCACACCGCGCTGTGGTGTGCGCGGCCCTGGCCGCCGGTACCAGCCACATTGGCAATGTGGAATTTTCGCAGGATATTCTGGCCACGTTGGGGGCTGCCCAGCAGCTGGGGGCCAAGGTGGAGCGGGGCGAGCATGAGCTAACCATTACCGGCCGCGGCAATGCGGACGGTTTTGCCACCATTACCCGCCCGGTGTTCTGCAACGAAAGCGGCAGCACACTGCGGTTTATCCTGCCGCTGTTCAGCCTGACGGCCCAAAAAGTGCGCTTTACCGGCGCAGGCCGCCTGATGCAGCGCCCGCAGGAAATTTATGCCCAGCTGTTTGAGCGCCAGGGGCTGCGTTTTGAACAGAACGAACAGGGCATTACGATTTTTGGCCGCCTGTGCCCCGGTACCTTTACGCTGCCGGGCAATGTGTCCAGCCAGTTCATCAGCGGGCTGCTGTTTGCCACCCCGTTGATGGAAGCCCCCAGCACCATTGAGGTGCGCGCTCCCTTTGAAAGCCGCAGCTATGTGGACCTGACCACAGACGCGATGCAGAAATTTGGCGTTAAAGTTTCGGTCCGCGCCCGCAAGGATGGCTCCGCCACCTACAAAGTGGCAGCGCCGCAGCATTATGCGGCAGCAGACATGGATGTTGAAGGCGATTACAGCCAGGCGGCGTTTTTGGCCGTGCTGGGCAGCACTGTGGGCGGCATTACGATAACGGGTCTGCCCTCCGGTTCCCACCAGGGAGACCGGGTGATCCTGGATATCTTAAAGCAGTGCGGCGCGAAGTTTGAGCGCAGCGGCAGCCATGTGACCTTCCATCGCAGCCTGCTGAAGGCGGTGGAGATCGACCTGGCCGATTGCCCAGACCTTGGCCCGGTGCTCATCGCACTGGGGTGCTTCTGCAGCGGCACCACCATCATCCGCAACGCCGGGCGGCTGCGCATTAAAGAGTGTGACCGCATTGCCGCTATGCAGGAAGAGCTTGCCAAGATGGGCGGCACGGTAAAAGCGGACGGCGATACCCTGACAATTGAGGGCTGCGCCCTGCACAAGCCCACGGCGCCGCTGAACGGCCATAACGATCACCGCATTGTAATGGCAATGGCCGTTGCTGCCCTGGCCGCAGGCCAGCCGGCGGTCATCGAGGGGGCCAACGCGGTCAACAAAAGCTGGCCGGATTTCTTTGAGGTCATCAAGGGCCTGGGGGCCCATGTAACAAATCAGGGGTGAAAGCAAAATGGACGGGATGGATAAAAACAAAACGTTTTTAATTGTGGGCCTGGGCCTGCTGGGCGGCAAATATGCCCAGGTGCTCAGCCAGAAAGGCTACCGCGTGACCGGCATTACCCACAGCCAGAGCACGCTGGATTATGCGCTGGAACACGCCTATATCTGCGAGGGCCGCAACGAAAACTTTGACGACCTGGTGCAGAACGCGGATTACATCATCTTTGGCCTGTACCCCACTGTGCTGCTGGAATGGGTCAAGCAGTACGGCCACCTGGTCCGCCCCGGCACGCTGATAACCGATGTTTCCGGCGTAAAGCGCGGCGTGGTGGAGCCGGTGCAGCAGATGCTGCCGGAGGGCGTGGAGTTCATTGCCAGCCACCCCATGGCCGGCCGTGAGACCAGCGGCGTGGCCCACAGTGCCGAGGTAAACTTTGCCCCGGCAAACTTTATCATTACCCCCACCGAAAAAAACACCCCGGAAGCCATTGAATGGTGCCGTACCCTGGCCCGCACACTGGGGTTTGCCCGCATTAGCGTGCTCAGCCCGGCAGAGCATGACCACATGATCGGCTATGTCAGCCAGCTGTGCCATGCCATTGCCGTCAGCCTGATGTGCGCCAGCGATAACACCGAGCTTGCCAAGTATACCGGGGACTCTTTCCGCGACCTGACCCGCATTGCACGCATCAACGATAAAATGTGGGCGGAGCTGTTCTTGTGGAACAAGGATAACCTGATTAGTGAGATCGATATGTTCAGTGATGCACTTGCCACCATGCGCCAGAAACTGGTGGATGACGACCGCGAAGGGCTGGAAAAAATGTTCCGCCTTTCCACCGAGCGCCGCAAGGCATTTGATAAAAAATAACCGGGAAGCCGGTCTGTTTTGCCGGAAGGGAGGCGGCCTTTATGCCCCGTAAAGAAGGACAGAAATTAAAGCTGCTTACGTTGTTGGAAATTTTTGTGCGGGAAACCGACGAAAAGCACCCCATCAGTGTGCCGCGCATGGTAGAACTGCTGAAAGAGCGCGGCATTGTGGCAGAGCGCAAAAGCGTGTATGACGATATCCAGACCCTGAACGAAATGCCGGATACCCCCTTTGAGATCGTGCAGCAGCGCGGCCGCGGGGGCGGGTATTATATGGTGGATACCCCGTTTGAACTGGCAGAGCTGAAACTGCTGGTGGACGCTGTGTATGCCAGCAAGTTCATCACCGCGCGCAAAAGCAAGGTGCTGATCGAAAAGCTGGGACGGTTCACCTCCCGCTACCGCCAGGAGGAGCTGGACCGCAAGGTACTGGTTTCCGGCCGGGTGAAAAGCCAGGAGGAAAAGATCCTTTACAGCGTGGATACCCTGCACAGCGCCATCACCGCGGGCAACCAGGTGCGGTTCAAATACTGTGACTGGGACCTGCAAAAGCAGATGGTGCCCCGTCATGAAGGCCAGCTGTACACCGTCAGCCCCTGGGTGATGGTGTGGGAAAACGGAAACTATTATATGATCGCCTATACCGAAGGCCGTCTGAAGCACTACCGCGTGGATAAAATGCGCAAGGTGGAGCTGCTGCCGGATACCGAACGTGAAGGCGCTGAGGAATACGCCGAATTTGACGTAAACCAGTATATGCAGCAGATGTTTGATATGTTCAACGGCCCGGTGCGCAAAGTGACCATGCGGTGCGAAAACCGCCTGGCCGGGGCGATGATCGACCGGTTTGGCACGGGGGTTACCCTGGTGCGCAACCCGGATGGCGACCACTTTAATGTGGTGGTAAATGTGCAGGTCAGCCCCCGGTTTTACGGCTGGGTGGCCGGCTTTGGCACAGGGATCGAAATTCTGGACCCACCCAGCGTGCGTGCAGAAATGAAGAAAAAGCTGGATGAGCTGGAGGGCCTTTACCGCTGATGCAGACAGCAAAACAAAAGCTCAAACGCGCAGCACCGTGGCTGTTTTTGCTGCTGGTGCTGGCCGGGCTTGCCGCAGTGCGCGGTCTTGCCGCCAATTATGAGATCGGGTACGAGATCATGAACGGCGACTTCCAGAATTATAACCCGGTGCGCCACCTGCTGGCCGGGCAGGTACCTTATCGTGATTTTACCGTCTACCTTGGTGCGGGCGAGCTGTACAGCGTGGGCGGTTTGCTGCTGGTGCTGGGCAACAGCTTTGGCCGCAGCATGTTTGCCACAAACTTTTGCACCTGGTTCTATTTTGAGCTGCTGGTGCTGGCGGTCTGCCTGGTGGTCATCGGCACTGCCCGTGCGGCCCGTGCGGCAGCGCTGGCGCTGTGCAGCGTGTTTTTTGCCTATGTGCAGGGGGCAAACCTGCCGTTTGCCGGTCAGGTGAACACCCTGCTGAGCTATGCCGCCGCCAACGGCAACAGCGCCCGCATGATGCGCTCCGCCGCTTTAACACTGGCGGTACTGGTCATCCTGCTGGGACTGCATTTCTGGCAGCAGGATACAAGCAGGCGGCTGTTGGCCCCGGCGGTGCTGGTGCCCTTTGCTGCAGGCTTTTTTGTGCCTTGGAGCAATGATATGGGCGGCGCTGCCTATATTTCCATTGCGCTGGGGTATGGGCTGTATCTCATCCGGCTGTATCGCAGTTCCATCGGTAAAATTGTGGTGCAGACACTGCGCTACATCGTTACCAGTGTGGTGGGGCTTGGCGTTTCGGTGCTGCTCATCAGCTGGGGGCACCCGCTGGCCTGGCTGCGCCAGACCCGCGGAACCAGCGCTTACCAGACTTGGTATTACGGCAATACCCTCAGCGACCGGGTGTGCAGCGTGGCAGACCTGCACTGGCCGGGCGCGGCAGTGTTCTGCCTTGCGGCGGCACTGGCGTTTGCCATCGGTATTTTTGTCTGCCGCAGCAAACGCTCTGCTGTGTTGGCGGCCGGGGGCTTTGCCCTGACACTGGGCATAGTGCTGTGGAACCTGCTGTACGGCATGGTCAGCGCCTCCAACAATGGGCCCACGGGCGGCGCGGCGGCACTGGCTGCCGTACTGGCCCCGGCGTGTATCATCAAAGCGGTGCTGCTGGTTTGCCAAAAGGTAAGCTTTCCGCAGGTTGCAGCGCGCATTGTGCCCGCAGGCTGTGCGGTGCTGGGGGCCGCTGTGCTGGCCGTCGGCATGGCCGGGCAGGTGCAGACCCGCATTGGCGGGCACGAGGGCTATACCTTTGTGCCGGAGCTGGGCGGCTGGATCGGCGACCAGGCCGAAAAGCTGGCAACCGAAAAGGAACTGACGGCGGGCAAGCGGCTGTTTGGCACCTATTCCAGCGCGCTGGAAGCCATGACTGGCCAGCTGCAGCCTACCGGCACGGATTACATCATCCATACCCTGGGGGATCGCCAACGCCTGGCGTACCTGCAAACCTTCCAGCAGGGGAATTTTGACATTGTCGTGACCCCCAGCCCCAAGGTGGCCCCGCCGGAGCGGTGGAGCCGCAACGCCAACTGGTGGTTCTACCGGGAGCTGTACCGTTACTGGCAGCCGGTGGCAAACACCTTCCAGTCCGGCGGCATGCACCTTTTCTGGGAGCGCACCGGAACCGATAACAATCTGAACGTGGAAACCACGACCGCTGCCACCCTGCAGGGAGATGGCACTGTGCTGGTGACCGTAACGGCGGCGGACGCGGATTTTTGCGGTGTGGCGGATGTAACGCTGCACTATGGGCTGGTCAGCTCTGACAGCATGGATCACCCGTTTGACCGGCAGTTCCTGCATGTGACCTGTGTGACGGAAAACGAACTCTGCGCCGCCGCGGAACGCGACACCAACCAGGGCGATTTCTACCTGCCCACCGACCGCGACAGTTACGAGGTGCCTATCACCATTTCCAACGGTGTGGGGCAAATTCTGCTGACGGCAAAATCCGGCAGCGGCACCGTGTACCCGCAGGTAAACGCAGTTGAAGTGAATGCGACGTATCAGGATTGGGAGTACTTCTTCGAGTAACGCGGAAAAAACTGCAGGTCCGGCAGCGGGAGTGGAAAGTTGTAAAGGCAACACCGCACAATTCCCGCCTTACGGCTTAAGCACCGCTCCGACGGCTGC
>OGYK01003075.1_pt1 | contig 10070 bp, 10 predicted proteins | sample 1576501 | NCBI WGS metagenome assembly OGYK01 (sample SAMEA3541530, study PRJEB24748) | human gut metagenome | biome: human gut; feature: human-associated habitat; material: faeces | place: China | collected 2012
CGCTAGATGATTCCTTTATCATTCTGGACGAGGCACAGAACACCACACCGGAGCACCGATTGACGAAAGCACAGGGGCACAGTATTCCCTCTTTGATTTAATATAGCACTCTCACAAGGAGTGCTCTTTTAATGCTTAAAACGTGTCCGGCAGGACACGCTTTAAGCATCTAGGGTCAAGGAACTCCTTGCTCAATCCTATGTGGAGTTTCTCCACATTAGGTATTGAGTTACCAAATTTGGAGAAGCCGAATTTGCGAGGTATAATATAGACAGTGGATCAAACCACATAAACCTTGACTTGAAAGGAGCGTGATACTTTATCACAAAAACCTTAACATTTCACTGTGGCTGTGAATTTAGTCAGCGACATAATATAGATAAAGATTTTAGAGAAAGACAAGAGCACATAAACAGTGAAAAAACAAAAGACAACATTACATTAAGGCACGTTCCGCTTGCAGAAGCGTATCATAATCTTTTCGACTATGCACAGGAAGAATATAACAAAAAACAAATTGAAAAAAAGCATCCAGAACGGCAGATAAAAAACTATTTAGAAAAAGTACGCAATACAGACAGAAAAAATGTAGCCTACGAAATTATTGTACAGGTTGGAGATAGAAAGAATACAGGTACTAATGACTATACAGAAATAAATATTATGAAAGAATATCTAAAAGAGTTTGAAGAAAGAAATCCTAATCTTTTTATTATGGGGTGCTATATACATAGGGATGAAGCAACCACACATATGCACCTTGATTATATTCCTGTCGGGCACATGAAAAAAGGAATGGAAATACAAAACAGTCTTAAACAGGCACTGTACGAACAAGGCTATGTAACTGCGAAAGGAAAAGGAACGGCACAGGAGCAGTGGACTAGGGATGAAAGAGCACAATTAGAACGGCTATGTCACGAACACGGCATAGAAATTGAACATAAAAGGGAAAACAGGGAACATTTGGAAACAGAAAAATATATTTTATATTCACAGAATAAAGAGTTGGAAAAGGAGAACAGAAAAATGAATGATAGATTAGACAAAAAGGAATTGCAGTATCGACAGGCAGAAAAAGCCGAGATACAGCCACTAGTTGCTAAAAGAACGCTTACTGGAAAGGAAGTTGTTGATTATGCAGCCCATAAGGCATTAATTGATAAAGCGAATGCCGAAAATTATCGTTTGCAACGAGAACTAACTGACTGGAAAAATCAAGCACTTTCCCATGCCTTTGCCAGAGAACAACTGGAAAAGGGATTGCGTGCCGAAAATGCAAGATATATAGAACGTGATAAGGAAGTTGAAATTCTTAGAAACATTCTTGAAAATTCCGACAAACCTAAAGAGGACTACATGGACTTCTTGGAACGTGACCCAGAATACGAGCCCGACAGAGATATTACTATTGCAAGATAACAGCGTGTCAAGGGTTTACTTTTTTGTTTACAAAAAAGTTGCTTTAGCAACCCTTTACACAGCGAAAAAAGTATATAATTGAATTAAGAGGGATTGTCAAATGCACTTATTTGATAATCCCTCTTGTTTAATTTCATGTACAGTATTGTGATTTTTCACTGTGTATGATATTCTGATTGTATCAAAAAGAAAGGATGGTGTATTTATGGCAAAGAAAAATGACACAGGCGTTTTTCAGTTAGATAATGGTAATTGGGCGTACCGTATCTACATGAACAAAGACGCCAACGGTAACAAGGTTGATACTACCTGTCGCAAAGACGAGAATGGAAACCCTTTTGCAAGTAAAAAAATGGCTGTAGATGCCAGAACTAAACGACTTGTAGAACTAAAAACCCCAACTCCCCAAAAATCAATTACAGATGTGACGATTGGGAAAGTATGGGAAGAGTACTTATCAACGGAAGGCAAGGGAAAGGCACAGGCAACTGTTACTAAACAAAAATCGTTGTGGAAGAATCATATCAAAGATAAGTTTGAGAAAGTCAAATTAAGTGAACTTACCGTTGTAGATGTTGAAACATTTCTGCAAGAACTGTATGACAGCGGTTTAAGCTACCACTATGTAGAGAGCTTTATTAAATTCTTCTTTCTGATAGGTGGCATTGCCTATCGCAAGGAATGGATTGACTCCGATAGATACTACCGTATGTTTCAAGACAAAGGCACTAAAATTCGTATGCCTAAAATGTCACAAGAAGATTTAGAGGATGAATTTGAAGTGGCTTCGTTTCAGCTTTGGGAAATTGCCAAACTGGATGCTATTTTCAAGCGTGGATGTGTCGATGAAAACCACGGAAATCTCTACACTGCATTTTTGTTAGGATATTATCTTGGTGTACGGATTGGCGAGTGCTTCGGTCTAAGGTGGTCTGATATAAACTGGGATAGTAAAACAATCACTATCAATAAACAGATGGTGTATGAAGATGGATGCTTTTGCTTAAAGCCTGTTAAAACACTTGCAAGCGTTCGTGTGATAGATATACCAGATACATTACACACCTATTTGACAAAGGAGTGTCGCTTATACCATAAACGAAAAAGTGCTATTTCTTATAGGGCTACTGAAATCGTATTAGATAAAACTAAGAAAGGAAAGGTTACACCCATTCAAGGCGGTGACTTCATTAACCGCAAGGTTAATGGAGAATTGCTTACTATTAACAGTATGAAATACTGGTCTAATATTATTAAAGCAGAAACCGAAATAGATTTTAAATACCATAGTCTCCGGAAAACCCACCTGTCGCAATTAGCCGAAATGAATACCCCTGTCATTGAAACTATGAAACGTGCAGGGCACAAGAAATATGAAACAACAATGCGATACTATATCAACACAACAACGGAAACCAAACTTCGTTTGTTAAACAATATCAACACTATCACACTGGAAGAACCTACTATAATGGTTGATGTTGGTAATGGAGAAACAAAGGAAATGAAACAATCAGACTATTTGAAACTTAGAAAATTTTCTGAAACATTTCCACACTAGCTGTGTAAAACACTGTGTAAAAAGTTTTCTATCCGCCCAGAAACACCATAAATACAACGTTTTTAATTTCCATTCTATGACGAGGCTAGACACGGAAAAGCATTTGAGGGTCTGTTAAAGAGATACTTCGGTTAATGAAAAATCCGGTATTTACCAAGGTTTACAAAAATTCTGAGGTGTGGCATCAAAAGCCACACCTCATTTTTTCAAACTTTTTCTCAATTCGCAAACTTCCTCTGTTTTTCCTCCATCTGCTATGCTATACTGTGCGTAGACACGAGCCGTGCCTCGGCTCCATATTACCGCACGCCATCCTTTTTTCGCGTGCGTTACAAACGGGAGGGACTTATGAAAATATCGACAGAAATCGCCTCGGCTGCAGCGCTGGTCGGCGAAGAAAAGGCTGTAGAATATACCGCCAAAGCAGGCTTTGACGCATGGGATTTTTCCATGTTCGACATGTGCAAATATGATTGGAGCGCCGGATGCTTTTTACCCAATGACAATCCGCTCGCTTCCGATAATTATCTCGCCTTCGCGCGCAGATTAAAACAGATCGGTCTCGACAACGGCATCCTCTGCAATCAATCGCACGCGCCGTTCCCGTCCAGCGGACCGATCATCCCTTACTTAAAACGCGCGCTGGAATGCACCGCAGAGGCAGGCGGCAAAATCTGCATCATCCATCCGGACAACTGCCTGTCCGCCCAGGAAAACGCGGAAATGTACTTTGATCTGCTGCCGTTTGCAAAAGAATGCGGTGTTAAAATCGCAACCGAAAATATGTGGAACTGGGACACAGAAAAGGATCAGTCCTCTTTCGCGGCATGTGCGACCTCTGCAAGCTTTAACGAGCACCTCGACATCGTAAACGACGACTTTTTCGTTGCCTGCCTGGATATCGGACATGCAGAAATGCGCGGTTCCGGAGAAGGTGCAGCCAACATGATCCGCGCACTCGGAAACCGTCTGCAGGCGCTGCATATCCATGATAACGACTGCTGGCACGATTCCCATCAGATTCCGTTTTCCATGTCCATCGACTTCGATGCTGTCGTAAAGGCGCTCAAGGACATCAACTACTCCGGTTACTTTACACTGGAGGCGAGCAGCTACCTCGAAGCATTTACACCGGAAACGACCCAAAAAGGGCTCTGTGACCTCGCGGCATCCGCAAAAAGACTTTCCGATATGTTTGAAGCACTGTAAGGCTCCAGACCCATCCTATAGATTCAGCCGCTCTGCATCGGTTTTTCCGGCAGCAGCGGCTGTTTTTATCTATCCCCAAGCTCCTTTTTCGCTCGGTGCACGCTCTCCACATATTCCTGTCCCGGCGTCTGCATCAGATACTTCGGCGCCAGAAATGCAGCGTCATGGAGCTCTTCAAGCGCAGCCTGCTGCTGCCCCGTCGGCACTGTCGGCGCTACTACCCGCGTCTGCCACACGGACATGCAGCCGGTGTATTCCACCAGCCAGAACAGCGGCTCCATATTTTTTTCCATTCTGCCGTGCAAAGCGCCGGCATCCATCCCGGTCAGTTCAACCAGCCTGCCAATATGCGAAGGCAACGGCTCTTCCACACTGCCATCCGGCAGAATCAGACATTCCCCGTTATCTTCATCGTTCTGATGTTTGTGAATAAATTCCAGCGCTGTCATGTCGTCCCCTCTCTCCGACGTTTTTTCTGCTCCCATCGTAACAAAAGCTTCCCTATTTTTCAAGCCGAACACCCAAAAGCCCTTTTTTTAATAATACCGCATAGCTCATTTTTTTCTGCACATAATAAAAAAACGGAGGCATACAGATTGAAAAATAAAATTTTTCAATCACGAGATTTGTGTCTGCGCGCACTTGACACAAGCTCGATATGCGCAAAAAATGTGCGCAGAAATGAGGGAAATTATGAAAAAACTTTCTTTTGCAGGTCCCATTCTTTTCACCACGATTTTGCTGTTCGCTGCGGCATGCGGCAAAAACACTGCGGCTGAAACCGTTCCACCCCAGACTCAGATCGCTTCGGAATCTGATTTTTCCGAAGAAACTTCGATGAACGGACAGACCGACTCCATCACGCCGGAGAGCAGCGCCACCGATCTTATCGGAAACGCTCCTTTCGAAACAGCCTCCGGCTCCAACTCCAATGGAAACAGCGCAGCCAACGGAACTGCCGCCGAAACACAGGACGGTCTGATGTCCGGCAAAACATCCACCGTAACCGGCAAAATTCAGGAAATGAAGGACTTTATGTTCGTCGTCGTTTCCGATGACGGGACACCCCACGCATTCTCCTATGATTCCGATAAGCGACCGGACGGGCTCGACCAGATCAAATCCGGCGACCGCGTGACCGTCACCTATACCGGTATTTTATCCGAAATCGAAAGCTTTACCGGTGAAATCATTTCCATCGAAAAAGTGAAACAGTAATAAAATTTTCACAGCCGCTTCCCTGCTGCCGCATCTGCCGGCGCCGGAAAGCGGCTGTATCCAGGATTTCAATTGATGTTACAATTACGGACTTATTCCGTCCGTGCCGGATGCAGGACATCGTAGAGCCCGTTCCGGCACAGAAAATGCGCGCCTAAGGAACAGTTACCTTACATCACATATTTCATAGCAGAAATTTTCGTCACTTTTCCGTCAGCTTCTCCGGTGCTGTTTTCTGCTCCCTGTGCAGTTTCTTTTCCGGAAAAAGCTCCGACCCCATCCGACTGCAGCCGCAGGATTCCCTGAAGCTCCTCTGCGCATTCTACTGCACCACAGTCCTTTAAAAACAGTCTGTCCTTTATCTGCTCTGCCGTCACGCCCTCTACCACTCTGACACAGCCGCAGTCTACAACAGTCAATTCCTTTGCAGCTTCCAGAAGCTTCTGATCAACTGCAAGCTCGCCGATATCCCGAAGCAGCTTTCCTTTATAGGTTGTCACCTCGCTGCAGCTTTCGCAGACTGACTCAAAGGCTTCCAGCTCCGACTCCGGAATCATAGCCTGTCCGATCACCTGCAGATATTCCAACGCAGCAGCAACACCCGTCTGTGCATCCGTTACATTACCTGTGATCAGCAGCTTCTTCCCATAACGGCGCACCAGCTTCTGATCCAGGCATACATCGCCCTTTACACAGCTGCAGCCCTCCGGAACCAGAATTATTTCTGCATCCTCATCCAGAAGCAGCGCAGCAGTGTCTAACAGAGACTCTGCTACGATCGCCTTGCCTGTCAGAATCCGAATATGCTTTTCTGCAAGCTTTTCTACAGCATCTGCATCCAGCAGGTATGCCTTTCTGTCCGTATAATAAGCTGTATTTTCCTGTGCCCGGGCTGCAAACACCTTGTCTGCAATCAACTCTTTTTCGACAAAAATCGCATCATCCGGATAAACCGTCATCGCTCCGTTGCAGGTCAGCTTCCCAACGAGTGCTTTTTCGATGCTCTTTGGATAGATTGCTTTACCGTTTACAACAATTTTCACGTAGCTTTCCAGCGCTTTTTCTGCACCCTTTGCGATCTGCAGCTGCCCGCTTACCGTCAGATAAGTGGGGGCCCCCGCCGGCTCCTGGTCTGTGATCTTATAGACACCATTCTGTTCTACCAGTCGGACATTTTCATCTAATTTTTCAACTGCCATTGCATCCAGATCAACCGGATAGCGATGGAAAAGCTCCTGTGTCCTTTCCGTAATGAACACTGTCATTGCGGAAATATAGATTTTTTCATAAGACTGCAGCGTTTCCTCCGAAACCGTTCTCAGATCGCAGATCATCGTATCGATTGTCAGCACTTTTTTTTCTTCCATTTTCGTTTCCCCTTTTCATCGCTTGATTTCCGGATAATATTTCTGCAGCCTTCTGCGCGCATTTAACATTCTGCTGCGAACAGTCGCCGCCGGGATTCCAAACATTTCTCCAAGCTCTGCTGCTGTATAATCTTCAAAATACCGAAGCCAGAACATCGCTCTGTCCTGCGGCTCCAAAATTCCGCACAGCTGCATTACCATCGGCTTTGTCAGGTCGTCATTCTGAAAGGTTTCTCCCTCCCAGGGCGGCTCTGCCTGTACTCTTCTGGCACGATCAATGCAGATATTTTTTGCCGTCCGATACAGCCAGGCCCGGCGCTGTGATTCTTCCAGCACCTCCAGCTGACTGCCGTGTTCCATCCCTCTGACAAAGGTTTCCTGCACAATATCCTCCGCCGCAGCCTGATCTTCGGTAAATTTTCGTATATAACGCACCAGTTCCGGCGCATAGCGCCTGTATAATCCCGCTATCATTTATCCAGTTTGATCCTTTCCTTGACCGGAACGTCTTCCGGCATCCTGTACAGGAGCAGCTTTGTAATTCTGCTTTCATTAGGAAAACGAATGGCAGGGGCAAAGTGTTGTAAAAAATTTACACAACCAGGTTGCGTCCCTCTCCGCTGATAAATGCTGCGATATTTTTACAGGTTTCCTCCACGCAGCGTTCCCGCGCTTCGATGCTCGCCCATGCCATATGCGGCGTCAGCTGCAGCTTTCCGGTTTCTTTCAGCGTCGCCAGGGGGTTATCTGCAAGGATCGGCTCCTTTTCAAACACATCCGTGCCCGCTCCTCTGATCTCTCCGTTCACCAACGCCTCATACAGCGCATCCGTATCCACAACCGCACCCCGCGCCACATTGATCAACACTGCGCTCTTTTTCATTTTGGAAAAAGCGTCCGCATTCATCAGGTGAAACGTTTTGTCACTCAGCGGGCAGTGCAGCGACAAAATATCTGACTGTGCCAGCAAGGTATCCCAATCCACCCTTTCATAGTCCCTGCAGTCGCTGTGTCCTGATGTTGCAAAAAAAATAACCTTGCAGCCCAGTGCTTCTGCCGCCTTCGCAACCCGTCTCCCGATATTTCCCATTCCGGCGATGCCCCAGGTCTTTCCCTCCAGCTCATACCAGGGTTTAAAATGAGCAAATCGGGGCTGTGATGCATACGCGCCGGATTTTACGTAATTGTCATAATACGGCAGGTTTTCCAGCACAGAGAGCGCCAGCGCAACTGTATGCTGCGCAACTGCAGCCGTCGAATAATTCCGCGCGTTTGCCACATGGATGCCTCTGTTTTTACAATATTCAATATCTACGTTATCATAGCCGGTGGAAAGCTGACAGATCATCTTCACCTGCTTTGCATCCTTCATTGTGGATTCATTCATCGGACTTTTGTTTGCCACAACGATATTTGCGTCCGCGATCCGTTCCGCCACCAGCTCATCCGGTGTGCTATTGTAAAAATCCACCTCGCCAAACTGCTTTATCGCTTCGACGCAGACATCCTCACCGACACTGCTTCTGTCTAATACTACAATCTTCATGTGTTCCTCTCATTTCTGCGGCTCGTTCCTTCGACCGCCTGGGTTCTTTTTCATCCGGCGTATTCGCGCCGTCTGCTGTTTTCCTATAAGAGTAGCAAAAAACGCACAGCACTTCAAGCCAGAAACTCCTGCAAAAGCTCTGTCAACTCGGACTCAGCTGCCCCGGGTTCCTGCATTCTGCGGACAGCAGCGGTTTGCCCCACGCTCTCGACCTCTCTACGCACCTCCCGCTCCTGCTCATCCAGATAGTCGTTATCCCGCTTTACCTGCGCCAGCCGCTCCGACATACGATTTTCCAGAAAATCCGCCAGCGTGATTTTCAGTTCCTCTGCCGTCGACGCCGTATCGATCATCCCAATCACCGCAAAATACAGATACAGACTCAAAAACGCCTGCAGATAAAACCAGATCACATTCCCAAGCGTCTGTCCGCCCATCAGCCCCATGCAGGCTCCGATTCCGTCTGCAAAAACAGACAGAAGCAAAAGCTGCCCGCCAAGTCTGTCCCAGAACCGCAGGCTGAACCGTCCGAATTTCAACTGTCGCAGAAATTTTTCCACATAAACCGATGTATTCATCCTGCCGCCGTTTAATTCGCACAGGCTGCTGTATTTCAACACGCATTGCCGTAAAATTGTATTCGGTGAAACAGAAAGATTCGCCGTTTCCCCAAGCAGCCGTTTCAGCCGCATACCCGGAAAAAATCTGCATAAAATACTAAAAAACAAAAGCGCCGCTGCTGTTCCCATCAAAAGATATCTTGTCATGCTTTCCTCCATCCTGCTTTCCTGCGTCCTGATGCTGCGCAGGTTCCGCTTTTTCTTTAGTATAAGGCCCCTGGATTCCCGGCTGCAATCCTCGCAGGCGCACAATCGATTTCCAATTTCCGCCTTTCTTTTTCACAGGAAAACTGCTATAATCCCTATCGGAACAAGAAAATCGAATTTTCGACGGCAAAACAAGGAGGATTCTATGACCTACAAGACAAAAGGTACCTGCTCTACCATGATCGATATCGAGATGGAACCGGATCAGCATACAATCAAATCTGTCGCTTTTACCGGCGGCTGCAACGGCAACTTAAAAGGCATTTCCAGCCTGGTAGTCGGCATGAAAGCCGAGGACGCAATCGCACGTTTAAAGGGTATTAAATGCGGCTTCAAGCCCACGTCATGTCCTGATCAGCTCGCCCGCGCGCTGGAAGAAATCGTGCAGGCGCAGTAATTTTTACGACAGAAAGTAATTTTGAGGAGATCCCATCATGAGTAAAAAAATCGTACTTACCGGTGGCGGAACAGCCGGTCATATTACCCCGAATATTGCCCTTCTTCCCGAACTCGAAAAAGCCGGCTACGAGGTATTTTATATCGGTTCCTATGACGGAATGGAAAAACGCCTGATGGCAGATTACCACATCGCTACCGGCAAATTCCGGCGGTATTTTGACCTGAAAAACTTCTCAGATCCGTTCCGCGTACTCAAGGGATTTTCCGAAGCCCGTAAAATTTTAAAAGAGCTGCAGCCGGACGTTGTTTTTTCCAAAGGCGGATTCGTATCTGTCCCGGTTGTGCGCGCTGCCGCTTCCCTGAAAATTCCATGCGTTATCCATGAATCCGATATGACACCGGGACTTGCCAACAAGCTCTGTATCCCGGTTGCCCGAAAGGTCTGCTGCAACTTCCCGGAAACCTTAAAATCGCTTCCGGCTGAAAAGAGTATCCTGACCGGCTCCCCGATCCGCGAAGAA
>OGYK01003080.1_pt1 | contig 10060 bp, 7 predicted proteins | sample 1576501 | NCBI WGS metagenome assembly OGYK01 (sample SAMEA3541530, study PRJEB24748) | human gut metagenome | biome: human gut; feature: human-associated habitat; material: faeces | place: China | collected 2012
CAGGCGAGTACCGCTTTGGAACCAACGTGCAGATAGGGTATTTCGACCAGCAGATGGCCATGTATACAAGCAACAAGACTGTGCTAGATGATTTCTGGGATGAATATCCGAATCTTACAGAAACCGAGGCAAGAAATGCACTCGGAGCTTTCCTTTTTTCAGGGGAGGACGTGTTCAAGAACGTAAATATGCTCTCAGGAGGAGAAAAGGTCAGACTGGCGCTTTGTAAGATTTTAAAGACCAGACCGAACGTGCTCGTGCTCGATGAGCCAACTAACCATATGGATATCGTAGGCAAGGAAACGCTAGAGAGCATGCTTAAGGACTACAAGGGCACACTGATTTTTGTATCACACGACAGATATTTTGTGAAAAAGGTAGCCACACAGCTGCTTGTGTTCGAGGATGGCACGACCAATCTCTATCAGTTTGGCTATGAGCAGTATCAGGAAAAGCTTGACAAGGAGGCTTTGGAGAGCAAAAACGTGTACAGAGGCAATGCGATATTTGGCGGCGCGATAAGCCAGAATGGTAGCAGCCAGACCGGGGGCAGTCAGACAGGCAGTGATGCAAATCGGAGCACGTCACAAACCGCTGCAGCAGGTAATGTGGGCGAAAGCACCAATGCAAATAGCGCAGCCCAGGCAGGCGGCATGGCTGTCTCATCAACCGGCAAGGCATACTACAACCCGGGCAAGGAACGCTCAAAGATACAAAAAAAGGTCAAAAAGGCCGAGGAGGACCTGGCAGTCAAGGAAGCAAAGCTCGATGAGCTCAAGGCCGAGCTTATGAAGCCGGAGTATCAGTCAAGCTATTCAAAGCTCACGGAAATCCAGAACGAAATAGACGCTCTCGAGGAAGAAATCCTTATTGATATGGAGGCGTGGGAGGAGCTTTCTTCTCAGCTTGAGGCACTGGGATAGGTTAGATGCGCTGTGGTAGCTTAGTAACGTTGTGATAGCTTAGATGTGCTGTTGTAGTTGAGAAATGTTACGATAGTGTATAAAAAATCATCTGACTTGATGTTTTTTATCTTGGTGAAATCCCTAATCATAGCGAAATCAAGCGATTTCGCGAAAAACCGTAAATAAACCCTTGATTATTTATATAAATTGCATAAAAATGATTGATGAAAACGAAATTTATGGTATAATATTTACATGATACAGACAACGTATCAAATAAACGATAAAGGGGTTGGACATCATGAGAATAACAATTTCAGGAAGAAACATCGAATTAACAGAGGGGCTTAAGCAGGCAGTAGAGGAGAAGCTGTCAAAGCTGGAGAAGTTTTTTAAACCGGACACAGACGTATACGTTACACTCAGCGTAGAAAAGGATAGACAGAAAATCGAGGTTACTATCCCGGCAAAGGGACATGTTATCCGTTCAGAGCAGGTCAGCAACGATATGTACGTATCAATTGACCTCGTAGAGGAAGTAATCGAGAGACAGCTTCGCAAATACAGAACCAAGATTTCCGCAAAGAAGTATGCACCGGCGATATTCCAGGATGATTTCGTGGAGGCAGACGATGCAGAGGACGAGGAAATCAAGATTGTCCGTACAAAGAGATTTGGTATGAAACCTATGTATCCTGAGGATGCATGCATCCAGATGGAGCTCTCAGGCCACGATTTCTTCGTATTCAGAAATGCAGAGAATGACGAAGTAAATGTAGTCTACAAGAGAAAAGGACATACATACGGACTTATCGAACCGGAATGTTAGACTCTTGTTTTTCATCATAATTTAACCTTTCTTTCATCGAAAACCGGCAGCCGTTGGCTGTCGGTTTTTATATTAACCATTTATATAAAATTTCTTTATAAAATTTCTTTGAAAATAATTTTGACATGATTAGAAATGAATGTTACAATATAGATAACAAAAAGGTGCTACCTATAACAACGGTTCGCCTGATCATTTACTTAGTTAAAATAACCGTTCAGTTTCCAGGCTGGGGCGGTTATTTTTTTGTGGTCTTACTGCCATTGGAACCAATCGCATATCCAAGACCAAATGAGGTTAAACAGAGACTGAGCACTGCAATCAAGGTATCGACTGTAAGCATAAGCGAAGTCCTCCTTCCATCAGATTTCTCAAATGAGAGCATATCTATGTAAACGGAGCTATAGACTCCCCGCAAAAAGCGAACCGCCATCTACACGTCTACGTGTGGTAGCACCTATAACAATTATATCGAATATTTGTTCTACTTTCAAGATAATTTGGATTAAATTTTAAAAAAATGAAATAATTAGAACAAAAACCTCAAAATATAGTACAAATTTATCATTACAAAAATTCTGACATAAAAAGAGCAATATTAAACAAAAACCAGCTAAATTAAACCCAAAACCATGTCGTATTTTGTCGAAAACTGCTAATCACCTATCAAAATTAAAAATTCTAATAGAAATCTTCAAAATACAAGCGCGTAACGCGCCTAGAATATTGATATATTATATGGAAAAATGAACCCACCAACAAAAACAAAGAGAGAAATTTCGCAAAGACGACAAAATTTCAAAAGAAAGACAAAAAAAAGAAGTTCTACGAAAAATATAGTTGATGGAGGGATGAAATATTTGAGAAGAATTTATTATGAACAGAAAGGACTTATTAACCTCGATGATATTGTAGATATATTTATTGAGGTGGGAAATATACACAATTACCTGGAAAATGCAGCCTTGCGGATTTTGCTTTTTGGCAATCCAGAGCTGAATTTTTATCAGTGCCGATTATTAGTATTGAAGTACGGAGAATCACTTTCACAGGATGATTTGCACGGGCGGATGGTATTTATGAGAATGATACAGCTGCTGGAAGCCAACACAGTTTAAAATAAAATGAGAATTTCTTTTTTGACCGGGTAACCGGTCTTTCTTTTTTGCGCAAATGGTGTTATAATTTTGAAGAAATTATGTTGATTACTCATAGCTTTAAAAAAGAGGCATTGCATTGTGTTTAATTAAACCAAAGCATGATAATTCAATCAAAGAAAAGAGGACAAAAATGAACATCGTAGTACTTGCCGGAGGGCTCAGCACAGAGAGAGATGTTTCCTTCAAGACAGGAAGCATGGTAGCTAAGGCACTCAAAGAGAACGGCCACAAAGTTATATTATTGGATGTATTTATGGGATATAGTGACAGGGAGGAGGACCTGACAGGTATATTTGACCGCGCGGACGAGATAAGCGTGCAGGTCAGTGATATTCCGACAGAGGCACCTGACCTCGCAAAGGTAAAGGCTTCCAGAAAGGACCAGTCACCTTGCTTCTTCGGACCAAATGTCATCAAAATGTGTCAGATGGCTGACATTGTTTTCATGGCACTTCACGGAGAAAACGGAGAGAACGGAAAGATACAGGCAGCATTTGACCTCTTCGGTGTCAAATATACAGGCAGCGATTATTTAAGCTCAGCCATCGCCATGAACAAGGAGACATCAAAACAGTTCTTCCTTGCAAACGGTATCCCTACTCCAAGGGGTATTTCCATGACCAGAGCGACCAGACAGGACGATATCACAAAGCTTGACCTGACACTTCCGTGCGTGGTAAAGCCATGCTGCGGTGGTTCAAGCATCGGTGTCACCATCGTTAAGGATGCGGCAGAGTTTAAGGCGGCACTTGACGATGCCTTCAAGTGGGAAAACGAGCTGGTTATCGAGGAATTTGTACAGGGCAGGGAGTTCTCTGTCGGCGTTATCGAGGGAAAGGCTCTTCCTATTATAGAGATTGCACCGAAGGAGGGCTTCTACGATTATAAGAATAAATACAAGGCGGGCAGTACAGTAGAGACATGTCCGGCCGAGCTTCCTGAGCAGGTGACAAAGGATATGCAGCACTATGCCGAGGAGGTTGCGCGCGTTATCGGGCTTGACACATATTCACGCTCAGACTTTTTGCTCAATGACAAAAATGAGATGTTCTGCCTCGAGGCAAACACACTGCCTGGCATGACTCCGACCAGTCTTCTGCCACAGGAGGCCGCGGTTATCGGTATGAGCTTTAATCAGCTCTGTGAGCATCTGATTGACATATCTTTGAAAAAATATGAGGTGTAGCATGTCGGATAAGTATATGAAGAATCTTACATTTGCAAATATCGCTAAGGCTTGCGAGGGCACATACATAGGCGATGAGACACTGCTTGATACGACAATCACCGGCGCCGTCATAGACAGCAGACAGGTGAAGGAGGGCTATCTTTTTATCCCGATAAAGGGAGAAAGGGTGGACGGACACAAATTCATTCCGACTGTGTTTGAGCATGGAGCAGCAATTGTGCTCTCTGAGCATAAGCTGACGGATCCGGCGGGGCCATATGTGCTTGTTGAATCAACCACCGATGCCATGAAAAAGCTCGCGGCATTTTACAGAAAAAGCCTTGATATCAAGGTGGTAGGTATCACCGGAAGTGTTGGCAAGACCAGCACCAAGGAGATGATATCATCAGTCCTTGAGCAGAAATACAGCGTTCACAAGACTGCAGGCAATTTCAACAACGAGATAGGCCTGCCACTCACCATTTTCGGAATCAGGGAAAGCCATCAGGTTGCAGTACTTGAGATGGGCATATCTGATTTTGGTGAGATGCACAGGCTTTCTGCTATGTCGTGTCCGGATGTTATGGTCATCACCAATATCGGCTACTGTCATCTGGAGTTTTTGGGCGACAGGGATGGTGTGCTTAAAGCAAAGACAGAGTGCTTTGAGCATATGATGCCGGATGCGGTCGCAGTGCTGAATGCAGATGACGACAAGCTGGCCACAGTGCAGACGGTAAATGGAAAGCCTGCCATATACTATGGTAAGGAATCGGCTTCGCACGTTCATAAATCAGTATATACCACAAATATTGAAAACCTGGGCTTTGACGGCATGAAGGCTCATTTTGTCACTCCAGAGGGTGAGTTTGATGCACACATCCATATCCCGGGTGAGCACAATGTATACAATGCCATGGCGGCAGCGGCTGTCGGAATGCAGCTTGGCCTCACAATAGCTGAGATAAAGTCAGGAATCGAGAAAGCAGAAACAATCGCAGGGCGTACCAATTTCATCAAAACACACGGCATGACAGTGATAGATGACTGCTATAATGCAAACCCTGTATCCATGAAATCCTCTATCGAGGTGCTTTCACATGCAAAGGGCAGGACAATAGCAGTGCTTGGCGACATGGGCGAGCTTGGAAGCGATGAGAAAAAGCTGCACCATGAGGTAGGCGAAGCAGTTGGAGAGAATCATATCCATACACTTTTTGCCGCAGGAGAGCTTGCAAAGGAATATGCAGACGGAGCTGCAGAAAAATCGTCCGATGTAGACATCCACTATTTCGAGGATAGGGAGACTATGACACAGGAGCTTCTTTCATATGTGAAGGAGGGCGACACCATACTGGTGAAGGCATCACACTTCATGGAGTTTCCGAATGTAGTCGAGGCTCTGAGTGAGTAAAATTAGGTAAAATCAATCAGGTAGAAATTAATTCGATATTTAATTATTGCGAGGAATGGATATTCTCCAAGCCTCATAATATTATAAAAGAAAGAGAGAAAAATAATGGCACAGAATCCAATCGTAACAATCACAATGGAAAACGGCGATGTAATCAAGGCGGAGCTTTATCCGGAAATCGCACCAAACACAGTAAACAACTTTATCAGCTTAATCAATCACAACTTCTATGACGGAGTATGCTTCCACCGCGTAATCAAGGGCTTCATGCTCCAGGGCGGAGATCCTGACGGAAACGGCACAGGCGGCCCTGGTTATGAAATCAAGGGCGAGTTCACACACAACGGCTTCAAAAATGACTTAAAGCACACAGCCGGTGTACTTTCAATGGCACGTACCATGATACCTGATTCAGCAGGCAGCCAGTTCTTTATCATGCATCAGGATGCACCACATCTCGACGGTGAGTATGCGGCATTCGGCAAGGTAATCGAGGGCATGGATGTGGTAAACAAGATCGCAGAGGTGCGCACAGACTACATGGACAAACCACTTGAGGCTCAGGTCATGAAGACTGTTACAGTTGAGACCTTCGGAGTGAACTATCCGGAGCCGGAGACAGTTTAATGATAATAATTATCGATGAGGCAAGCGCAAAACTTGCCTCTTTTTACTATCATGACGAAATATTCAAGCCGCAGTGGAGAAGTGTGGCAGGCAAGGCATCTATGTCAGAAGAGCTGCAAGAAAAACTGTATGGTGCATTACTGGGAAAATTGCTGGATGAGTTGCAGAAGAAACTGCCTGATGAACTTCAGGAAAAACTGTATGTTGCGCTACCGGCTGATGAATCAATTAATGACTTCCAAAAAACAACGATCCAAGAATCTGCAGATAACACCACGAAAGCTAATACGGGAAATCTAAGAATACCGAAAGCTCCAGCAGACTACATCTGGATAGTATCAAACAGACAGCAGAAGCAGATAGCTGACTCACTCGGTATAGCATCAGTAGGAGAGCCGCAGTGTGGCACGCGCTATGCAGTCGAAAGCCTTGCGGAGCTTGATATTGAGTATCTGGAGCGGGTGCGCAGGCGGTATAATCATATCCCGTGGGACATCGGCGTGACAGACAGGTGTCTGATACGTGAGCTGTCCCTGTCAGACCTCCCTGCGCTCTATGAGCTTTATGACAAGCCCGGCATGACAGACTTTGTGGAACCGCTTTACGACTACGAAACAGAGCTTGAATACCAGAAAGCATATATAGAGAACATGTATGGCTTTTACGAGTATGGCATGTGGCTTGTGTTTTCAAAGGAAACAGGGAAGCTGATAGGCAGGGCAGGGCTTGAGCATAATGAAATGGGCTATATGATAGCACCAAAATTTCAGAACCAAGGCTATGCCACGGAGGTGTGCCGCTTCATCATAGACTACGCGCGCGAAAACACAGACTTTGAAGAGCTTTACTGCCGGATAGATGAGAAAAATACGGCATCGGTGCGCCTTGCCAAAAAGCTTGGATTTACAAAGAGCGGGCATATGGATGATGATATAAACGCTTCTATATATAGAAAAAATATAAAAAACATAAAAAACAATGAAAAACATTGAAAAATATGCAATTAGGCAATAAAATATAAACATAGTTTAACGATTTGGAGGACGAAAAAATGAAACAATACGCATACGGAGTAGATATAGGTGGAACAACTGTAAAGATAGGCTTTTTCGAGACCACAGGAAAGCTTGTCGATACATGGGAGATTCCTACACGCACAGAGAATTCCGGCGAGCTCATCCTGCCTGATATCGCAGCATCCATCAAGGAGAATAACGAGAAGCATGGCATCGAGATGGGTGACATCGAGGGTGTAGGCATGGGCGTGCCGGGACCTATAAAGGATGACGGAACAGTATTAAGATGTGTCAACCTCGGCTGGGGCGTGTTCAACGTGGCACAGTCACTCTCAGTATTGTGCGGTGGCATCAAGGTAAAGGCCGGAAACGACGCCAATGTAGCTGCACTCGGTGAGATGTGGCAGGGTGGCGGAAAGGGCCATCAGGACGTAGTCATGATTACACTCGGCACAGGAGTAGGCGGAGGAATCATCCGCGAGGGCAAAATCATAGCTGGAGTAAACGGAGCAGGCGGAGAGATAGGACATATGCCTATGGTAGATGATGAGTCAGAGTGCTGTGGCTGTGGCAAGAAGGGCTGCTTGGAGCAGTATGCATCAGCAAACGGTCTCGTAAGAGTGGCAGAGAGATACATTGCAGCACACAGGGATGTGGCAACAGAGCTTGATTTAAATGCAGGCTTCACAGCCAAGGATGTATGCGATGCGGCAAAGGCAGGAGATGCAGCGGGGATTGCAGCAGTAGAGCAGTCTATGAAGCTTCTCGGCAAGGCAATGGCAGCAGTAGCATGCGTTATGGACCCTGAGGTATTTGTTGTAGGCGGAGGCCTTTCAAAGGCGGGCAGCATCATCATAGATACAGCAGCAAAGTACTATAAAGAGTATGCCTTCCATGCAAGCCGTGAGACAGAAATCAAGCTTGCCACACTCGGCAACTCAGCAGGCATGTATGGCGGAGTAAAGATGGTTATCGGCTAACAACATAAGATTGCAATTTTTAAAGAAATAAAATATAATGGCTACTAAAGATACACTACAATCGAGGTGAGACTATTGGCAGATTACTCAACAGAAGAATTAGAAAAAATAGCGGATAAATTTCGCTCGGATACCAGCGGCATAAGGGGAACAAAGGATTTTACGAGCCCTGAGGAGCTTTACGAGGAGCTGAAAAAGGAAATCAAAAAGTACCATCCGTCGGATGACACGAGCCTTGTGGACAAAGCCTACAGGGTAGCTTATGATGCTCATAAGGGTCAGGCGCGTAAGTCAGGAGAGCCTTATATCATACATCCGCTTTGTGTTGCCATAATACTCGCCGAGCTCGAGCTGGATAAGGAAACCATTGCAGCAGGACTGCTCCATGATGTGCTGGAGGATACCATCATGACCATGGATGAGATGCGCGCGGAGTTTGGGGACGATGTCGCACATCTGGTGGATGGTGTCACGAAGTTGAAGCACCTGCACCTGACAGACAGCACCAAGGATCCGAAGGACAAGAATGCGGACAGGCTTGAGATGCAGGCTGAGAATCTGCGCAAGATGTTTCTCGCCATGGCAAAGGATATCAGAGTCATCCTCATAAAGCTGGCAGACAGACTGCACAATATGCGTACACTCAAGTACCAGTCCAAGGAGGCACAGCAGCGTATCGCCAGAGAGACACAGGATATCTACTGCCCTATCGCACAGCGACTTGGTATCAGCAAGATAAAGATAGAGCTCGAGGACCTTTGTATGAAGTACCTCTATCCGGATGCCTACTACGATCTGGTAGAGAAGGTAGCCCTCAGAAAGGCAGAGCGCGACACCTACATCCAGGGCCTGGTAAACGATGTCAAGAAGTATGTTACAGATGCCGGCATCAAGGCTGAGATATACGGCAGGGCAAAGCATTTCTTCAGTATATATAAGAAGATGGTCAATCAGGACAAGACGATAGACCAGATATATGACCTCTTTGCCATCAGGATTCTGGTGGATACAATACCGGACTGCTACGCAGTGCTTGGTATCATACATGAGAAGTATAAGCCTATACCGGGCCGTTTCAAGGACTATATTGCCATGCCGAAGCAGAATATGTACCAGTCGCTTCACACGACACTCATAGGCCCGAGCGGACAGCCGTTCGAGATACAGATACGTACCTACGAGATGCATCGTACAGCTGAGTACGGTATCGCAGCGCACTGGAAGTACAAGGAAGCAAACAACGGCAATGCCACCACCACCACTGTCACAGAGGAGGAGAAGCTCAGCTGGCTGCGCCAGATACTCGAGTGGCAGCAGGATATGTCGGATAATAAGGAGTTTATGACTTTATTAAAGAGTGATTTAAATTTATTCTCCGACAATGTATTTGCATTCACACCGTCCGGTGATGTAAAGAATCTGCCAAAGGGCTCCACACCTATAGACTTTGCCTACAGCATACACTCAGCAGTCGGCAACAAGATGGTCGGTGCCAAGGTAAACGGCAAGCTCGTGCCGATAGACTATGTCATCAAAAACGGCGACCAGATAGAGATAATCACCTCGCAGAACTCCAAGGGGCCAAGCCGTGACTGGCTCAAGGTCGTAAAGAGCACGCAGGCCAAGAACAAGATAAACCAGTGGTTCAGAAGTGAGTTAAAGGAAGAGAATATACAGCACGGCAAGGATCTGATAGCAGCCTATGCCAAAGCAAAGGGCATCAACTTTGCTGAGATAAACAAGCCTGAGTATCAGGAGAAAATACGCCGCAAGTACGGCTTCCACGACTGGAACTCATGCCTTGCAACTGTCGGTCACGGTGGTCTCAAGGAGAGCCAGATAGTCAACAGGATGTACGACGAGTACAAGAAGGATCATGTGGTGCCGGTGACAGATGCAGATGTGCTTGGCAGCATCGCAGAAAAGCAGCAGACGGCAGCAGGCACACAGCCGGAGCACAA
>OGYK01003082.1_pt1 | contig 10060 bp, 7 predicted proteins | sample 1576501 | NCBI WGS metagenome assembly OGYK01 (sample SAMEA3541530, study PRJEB24748) | human gut metagenome | biome: human gut; feature: human-associated habitat; material: faeces | place: China | collected 2012
GAAATGGAAGATTGATCCGAATAATCTTTTAGAAAATCAACATTATAATTATAAAAGAAGTGGGGATCTTATTTCCTATAGCGATGATTCTATTGTTTTTAAAATAGGAGGAGTTTATCAAATAACATATGATCATCTTACAGATGCAAATGGGAATGAAACAAGTTATTCTTATAGAACAGTGTATGAAAAAGCTTATATTGGATCAGAAGAGGAGAAAGTACCACAATCTATAAAATTAGATAAAACATCAGAAAAAGTTTTGCTTGGTACAACGAGTAAGTTGATTGCCAAAGTAAGCCCGGATAATATAAAGAATAAAAGAATTTATTTTGCAAGTAATAACAAAGAAGTGGCTACTGTAAATGAATGTGGTGAGATTACAGCCCATTCGTTAGGAACAGCTGATATAACAGCTACAAGTGAAAATGGAAATATAACAGCTACATGCAAAATAATAGTAGTAAAAACTTTAGCCCGCTGCCAGGAGCAGCAATATGCAGCGCCGCCGCGCTGTTTCACGCAAACAGAACCGCCGCGTGCATGCCCTGATCACCTTGATTTTCTGCATTGCCGTGTTTATTTTGGTGTGCGCAGGCTGCTTTTTGCTGGTAAAAACCGATGGCACCATTACCAACAAGCCCAACCAGAGCCAGGGAGATTCCAGCTCCACCGCGCCCAACGGTGCAGACAGCACCACGGATGGCGACAGCCAGCAGGAACAGCCCACCATGACCGAGGAAGAACAGCGCATTGCCGATGCCACCTCAACGGCGTCCGCAAACTGCACCAAGGATGCCCCGCAGGTGGTGGACCCAGCGCTTTGGGATGAGCGCGGCAAAGCCTTGATGGAACAGCTGGCTGCCGATGAATTTTACCAGAGCGAGGGGCTGAAATACAGTGCCAAAGATGGCTGCCCCTATATGATCGCGGTCAACCGCGCGGCTTCTACCGTGACGGTACTGGCGCTGGACGATGAGGGTAACTACACCAAGCCGTATATGGCCATGGTGTGCTCCGGCGGCGCGGATACCCCGCTGGGATTCTTTGCAACGCCGGTCAATTATGACTGGCGGCTGCTGGCCGGGCCGAGCTATGGCCAGTACGCTACCCGCATCTGGGATTCCTATCTGTTCCACACTGTGCCGTATTACAGCCAGCACAAGGACGATATCGAGTACGACCAGTTCAACCAGCTGGGCACCCAGGCAAGCCTGGGCTGTATCCGGCTGCTGGTCTGTGATGTAAAGTGGATCTATGATAACTGCCCCATCGGCACCCGCGTGGTGATCTATGATAACGCCGATGACCCCGGCCCCATGGGAAAGCCCGGCACCATTTACACCGACCCGACGGACGAGAGCAAGCGCGGCTGGGACCCCACCGACCCGGATTCCGCCAACCCGTGGGATGCAGCATTCCGCAGCGGTACAGCTATCCGCAGCGAGGCAGCCTGGAACGAATGGAACGATGCCCAGAACGATGGCCGCTGGAACGGCTCCATCAACCCCACTGACCTGCAGGGCTGGAGCACCGATTCCAGCGTTGAGGGCACCCGCGGATAACACACCATAGGGGTTAGGTTTTACCAGGTTTTCACCAAGAAGCACTTGTTCTGCCCGGCGAATTGGGATATAATAAAAGGGTTACAAACAGCTTTACCTGCCATGGAGGGCAATGAATGATGAAACTGGCAAAACGTGCAGCTGCACTTGTGCTGGCAGCGGTTCTGGCGCTCAGCCTGACCGCCTGCAGCCCCAAGGAAGTAGCAAGCAATCTGATTTTGAAAACGGCAGACCTGCTGGGCCTGCGTGAAGAAGGTTCCGATGACGATGAGGCGGACGAAATTGTGGCGCAGCCCGGCGGTGAGGTGAACTTCCCGGATGGGCTGCAGGATACCTCGGTCCACTGGAACCAACAGGTGCAGGATGGGACGCTGTATGTTGCGTTTAACAGCATCCAGAACCGCAACACCGAGTATTTTGTGGCGGGTTCCGATACTGTGCAGGTAACGGGCTATGCCACCACCGAATCCACCGGTATTCTGGAGTTCAAGGTGGCGCTGTGGGAACTTTCGGAGGATAAGGCAACCACTTCCTATGTGGCGGGCACCACGGTGTATTTCCCGACCGGCGGGGAGTGCAGCACCTATACCATCTCCGGCTTGACCCCCGGCAGGCTGTACAAGGCCAATGTCAGCTATGACTCTGGTATGTTCTACATTACCGGCGGCGTGAAAATTGAGGGCATTGGCAGCGACGACCTGGTTGCCCCGGATGCAGAATAACCAAAAATGAAGCGAGCCCCGGCGCAGCGGTCAACGCAGACCGACGCCGGGGCATTTTGCGGATATGACTGAAACAAAAAAAGGAATCAAAAGATGAACTTTGATAAAAAACAACTGCGCAACACCATGCTGCTTCTGCTGGGGGCGCTGATCTGGGGCACAGCCTTTGTGGCGCAAAGTGTGGGCAGCGGCTATGTGGGGCCGTATACCTTTTTGGCGGCCCGCAGCTGGCTGGCCTGCGCATTTTTGATCGTGCTGGTTTTGCTGCGCCGCGGCAAGGCCCGCAAAGCGGATCCCGGTGTTCCGTTCTGGATCAACGGCCGGATGCTGCTGCGGGGCGGTGTGTTCTGCGGCATTGCGCTGTTTGCGGCTTCGGCGGCACAGCAGATCGGCATTGGCACCACCAGCACGGCCAAGGCGGGCTTTTTGACGGCGCTGTATGTGGTGCTGGTACCGCTGCTGGGGGTGTTCTTTGGGCGGCGGCCGGGGGTCAAACTGGGAATCTGCGCCTGCATCAGCCTGGCGGGGCTTTACCTGCTGTGCCTGGCGGGGCACGATACCCTGACCCTGACCGGCGGCGAATGGATGCTGCTGCTCTGCTCGCTGCTGTTTGCGTTCCAGATTATGCTGGTGGATCATTACAGCCCCAGGCTGGACGGTGTGCAGCTGAGCTTTGCGGAATTTTTTGCAACGGCGGTCCTTTCCACTATTTTTATGTTTGTGTTTGAAACGCCGACCTTTGCCCAGATCCAGGGGGCGGCGGTATCGATTGCTTACTGCGGCATTTTGTCCAGCGGTGTGGCCTACACGCTGCAAATTGTGGGCCAGAAAGAACTTGACCCCACCATTGCCAGCATGGCCATGTGCATGGAAAGCGTGTTCAGCGCCCTGGCCGGCTGGCTGATTTTGGGCCAGACCCTTTCCGGCGTAGAACTGGCAGGGTGCGCTTTGATGTTTGCGGCAATTATTGGGGCGCAGATACCGGAGAAAGTTAGGAATTAGGAGTTAGCAAAACGCGCACAGCGCCGGTAAATATCGGGCGCTGTGCGCGTTTTTTGTATGATGACGAGGAAGAAAATGTATTAAAGAGGAAGAAAGGTAAAATTTTGCCGCGAACAGAAAAAGAGATTTGTAGGGGACGATGCTTGCATCGTCCCGTGGGGCGGGCCGTAACGTGGGCAGGTGGTACAATTTTATGATGTCTCTCTGCGACGCGGTCCACCGAAATTATTCTTTTTTCATTCAAACAAAAACGCGCCCTCCCTTGCGGGAAGGCGCATTTGATTTAATCGTGCCGGATGGCCTCCAGAGCGCTGATGCGAACGGCGCGGCTGGCGGGAACGATGCCGGAAAGCAGGCCCACCACCACGGCAAAGCCGATGGCAGCCAGCACCAGCCAGAAAGGAATGATGGACATGACGGTTCCGCTGCCGGAATCAGACATGTAAAATCCACCGCCGTAATACATCGAATCGCTGCTGCCCATCAGGGAGCTGAGGTCGATGGTGGCGTTGATGCCCAGCTTCATCAGCAGGGTGTTCAGGCCGTATACGATCATCGTCATGTTGTTCATGCCAAAGCTGATGATGTAGCTTAAAATCGTACCGGCTACGCCGCCGATAAAGCCGATCATACCGCTTTCAATCAGGAACATCCGCCGGATGTTGCCAATCTCGCAGCCCAGAACTTTCATCACGCCGATCTCACGGGTGCGCTCGTAAATGGCCATCGTCATGGTGTTGGCGATGTTCAGCGCGGCAACAAACAGGCTGATGGCCGCCAGACCCGCCAGGCGCAGCTGGCGCTGTGCGGTCTGCTGCTGCATCTGCTTGCGGTAATCCACCATGGAGCTGATCTGGTAGCCTTCCTCTTTTAAGGTATCGCAGATCTTATCCACATTCTTGATGTCATCGACCTTAATGTACACTTCGTTATAGGTCACTTTTTTGGGGTTAAAATCCGTTTTGGCCAGCTTGCTGTAGGCTTCGCTCAGCATCAGAAGGTCGTTCAGGCGGAAAGTAATGCCGTATTGCAGCATGTAATCCTCGGATTCTTCCGAGACAACGCCAACGATTTTGAGCTTGTAGCTCTGGGTCTTGGGGCTCTCGGTGTCACCATTGGTCAGGGTCAGGGTAAAGGTATCCTTGGTAGCATCCACAAAGGGCGGCAGCTGGTTGCCGTTGGCATCGGTTTCGCCGCTCCAGCGCTGGCGTTTGGAGCTGTTTTGGCTGCGGCGGGTATCCTCAAACTGATACAAAAACTCCTTGCCCACCACAACGGGGATCACATCCTTGCCGTAATTCACGCCGCTTTTGGGCCAGTCGCCGCTTTCCAGCTTGTTGCCCAGCAGGGGCATGGTGTCCGGGTCCAGGCCGAGAACGCTCCATACATTACTGGCGCGGTAGCGGTTGTTTTTGCCTGCTTCGACATACAGGTTCAGGTTCGGCTGGTAATAGGGGGTGACAGCCGTAACGTGGTCGATCTTGCGGAACCGCTGGACGGCTTCGTTATCCAGCTTGACCTCCTGCCCATTGATGTTCTGGCTGCCGTAGTTGTATACCTCAATCTTGGTCAGGCCGCCCATATTTTTGAGCATTTCGTCGTTGTTATGGCTTTCCGCAATGCCCATGGAGATCATAACGATAACCGCACAGATGCCCACAACGACGCCCACAACGGTCAGTGCCGTGCGGCCCTTGCGGCGGGACAGGTTGGTGACAGCCAGCCCGATCTGGTCAGATATCTTCATCGTTGCCTTCCTCCAGCTTGGCAAGTGCGGCGGCCTTCTTCTTTTTGCGTACCACCACAACGATCACAACTACCACCACGATCACAGCAGCGCCGATTGCCAGATAGGCCCACAGGGGCAGGCCGGTCTGCTGGGGCTGCATGTCATCCATGTTAGAGTCCATATCGCCAGAATTGCCGTAGTCCATGGCCGGCTGAACAGAGAAGGAAAAATCTTTGCTGACGGTTTTCAGGGTGCCGTTGGCGTCCTCATAGGTCAGGGTGATGGTACCGTTGCAGGTGCCTTCCTGGGTGGGGGTCATGTCAAAATCCACGCTGTTGGAGGAACCGGCGTTCAGGTTGCCAATGTACTGCACAGTGGTGTCGGCGCCCAGGTTATCGCCGGAAAGGGTGGCTTCCAGGTTGGAAAGGGCGTTGCGGCCCTTGTTGACAAAGTTCAGGGTAACGGAAGCGGAATCGCCCAGCGTAATGCTGTCGCTGAGTTCCAGCTGGCCCAACTCAAAGCGGTCCGGCTGAGATACCGGAACCGAGATGGTGGTGGACATACCGGTAACGGCCTTGTTGGTGTCGGCACCGGTGCCCACGCTGTTCACGGTGATGTTGGCCACGCCGCCGGTAAACCCGGCGCTGGGGGTCAGGCTGAAGCTGACATCGCGGGTGGACTTGGGGGCCATGGTGCCCAGGTAGCTGCTCAGGCTGCCGCTGGTCATGGTGATGCCGTCCGGCAGGGTCAGCGAGATGACCACATCGTTCAGGTTCTCCTGGCCGCCGGTGGCGTACAGGGTCAGGGTCAGGGTAAAGGGCGTCCCGGCCACAACCGCTTCATTGCCGTAGCTGGAAGCGCGGATCATCAGGTTGGGGGTATCGGGGTCTTCGTCCACACACTGGCCCAGGGTAACGCTGAGCTGCTGCATCGCCATGGTGGAATTCAGGTAGCTCAGGTTGATGGGCACGCTGTTGCCGCCGCCGTTGTAGATCACATCGCGGAACAGCAGTACATAGCTGTAGTAACCGGCACCGTTGGCGTCGGTTTCCTCGTACAGCTGGCCAACTTCGGCGTTGCCGGTAAAGGTAAACGCGGAGGAGTTGATGCGGGCAGAGATCTGGTCCGCGGGAATGAAGTTGTTGTAAGCACCGTAATCCGCCACGCGCAGAATCAGGTTAAACCGGCTGTCCCGGTCAATGGTGGTGATCTCGCCGCCTGCGGCATCGGTCACGGTCTGAGCAATGATGTAGGCCGAGCCGCTGTTGTTGGGGGCACTCTGGCCGTTGTCCGTCGGGGCGGGGGTCACGGTAGGCTCGGCGGTTGCTGTCGGTACAGGGGTAGGGGTTACGCCTTCGTCGGCAAGGGCGGGCATGGCAGCCACGCTGCCGAAGAGCATGACGGCCGCCAGCAGGGCGGCAAAACGGGAAGCTTTTTTCACTCCGGGGTCCTCCTTAAATTGATTCCATCTTTTTCTATGGCTTTGATATTCCTGAATGAGTGGGCAAAATTTACGGTTTGGGTTGTTCGGGCTGCTGGGCTGCGGCAGCAGGGGCTGCGTAAGAGGCAAGCTCGGCTGCGGTTTTCTGGTGAACTTCGCCGCTGGCAGAGTCGCCGCCGATCCGCATGTTGCCCTCCAGGCTGGCGAACAGGGCTTCGCGGTTGCGCTCCCTTGTGGCGGGATCCTGCACCACATCGGACTGCACCTTGCCGTCCAGAATGGTAATAATGCGGTCTGCACAGGAGGCCAGCTCCGGTTCATGGGTGACCATGACAAAGGTGGTGCCCATCTGCTTGGATATTTGCAGCATGCGGTAGAGCACCTGTTTGGATGTGATAGAGTCCAGGTTGCCGGTGGGTTCGTCCGCAAAGATCACGCGCGGCTTGCTGACAAAGGCGCGGGCGATGCCCACGCGCTGCTGCTGGCCGCCGCTCATCTCGGTGGGCATGTGTTCGGCACGGCCGCCAAGACCCATGTTTTTTAACTCTTTGCGGGCCATGGCAAGGCGCCGGGAGCGGGAAATGCCCTTGAACATCAGCGGCAGAGCAACGTTTTCGGCCGCCGTCATGGTGGGCAGCAGGTTGTAGCTCTGAAAAATAAAGCCCAGGTGTGCCTGGCGGAACTTGGCCAGCTCATCTTCGGTCATAGCGCTGATCTCGTGCGAACCGATGAATACCTTGCCGCGGGTCGGTTTTTCCAGCCCGGCCAGCTGATTCAGCAGGGTGCTTTTGCCACTGCCGGACTGGCCCACGATGCAGCAGAATTCCCCTTTTTCAATGGAGATAGAAACATCGTTCAGGGCAACGACCCGTTCTTTGCCCACGGCATACACCTTGCACAGGTTGACGGTATGGATAATGGGTGCCATTTCAGCCCTCCCTTTTTGACAAAATCCTATACCTCTATACTATATCACATTTTACCCCCGGCGGAAAGGGGGCGGAGTTGTAAAATTGCGGTAGGGCGAAGGAAGTAGTTAGGAGTTAGGCGGGAGAAGGTAGGAGTTAATTAGGAATTAGAAATTATGCGGTATTGCCTTAAAATTATCATAAAAAATGCCGCGGCCCGGTGGGGCGGCGGCAAATAGGGATGGGTTATAGATATTCTTCAAAAAATTCTGCGGTGGCGGATTCGATGCGGCGGCGGACGGAGAAATCGTCGATTTTTTTGCCGGATGCGGCGGTGAAATTGTGAGTGGCGTCCTCATACTGGCCGGTCAGGTCCACCAGAGGGCCGCTGTGTTCGGCGGCAGCCTGGCGGGTCAGGTCAATGGTGGTCTGGCTCAGCAATTCGGAATCCCCGGCGGTATAAGCCAGCAGCAGAGGGCCGTTGTAGGTGCGCAGGCTGGCGGTGGGGTCCTGGTCGGCAACCTGCTGCACAAAATCGGCGCTGATCGTTACGCCCCACTTTGGCAGGTCCAGCACGCCGTTCTGTATGGCACCGTCATAAATAGCCTGGCGGCCCTCGGCGCTGTGGTCCAGAAATTCCAGCCCGTCCAGCCCTGTGTTATCCGCCGGTGCCCACAGGGCGGCGGCTTTGATGGAATCTTTCAGGTAGACGCTGACGGCGCGGCCGCCCATGCTGTGGCCCAGCAGGCCGATGCGCTCCGGGTCGGCACCCACAGTGTCGGTCAGGTAGGTGATGGCAGAAGTGATATCATCCCGCATGCTGGCGGGGGCGTAAGCGGTGAACGGCTCCTCGCTTTCGCCGCTGCCCGCAAAGTCAATGGCGATGCTGGTAATGCCGTGCTGGGCCAGCGTTTTGGCCAGCGGCTTGGCGTGGCCGTCCAGCTGGCGGCTGCCGGTAAAGCCGTGGCAGATCACCACGGCAGGCATGTTTTCGGCATTGGCAGGGGTGGTCAGCGTGGCATGGATGCTGCCGCGCTCGCCGGGGATGGTAAGCTGCTGCACCTGAACGGATGCCCCACAGCCGGAAAACAGCACCACCGCCGCGCAGACGGCTGCGGCCAGTAGCACCGCAAAAAAGGAACGCAGATGTTTCATGCAGATTCCCCCTTTCTTAGGGTGTAGCTGAAAAGGCGAAAAATTCGTCGACTTCTTTGCTTTCAGATACATCTTGGGGGTGAGTATACCACACTGCCCCGGCAATAACAACCGCCGCGACGTAAACAAATCGTGAACAAACCATCAATTTACACTGGTAAAAAATTGGTTACGACCGCCTACGGGGCGGAGGTTTACTGCCCCGGTTCCCACATGGCAACGGGGGTCATGATGGTGGGATCACTGGCGGGGGCAAGGTACTGCTGGTAGGTCTGGAACCAGTTGTCCAAAAGATCATTATACACCCAGGAAAGCAGCAACAACTGGCCCACAGGGGATTCGGCGGCAATATAGGTGCTTTCACCTGCCTGCCAGCTGGTGTGGAACACGCTGCCGGCGGCAAAGTTCAGCAGCAGGCTTTCGCCGCCCTGACCGCTGTTGGAACGAAACAGCATCATGGTGCCCCATTTTTGGGAGTAGAGGTTGGCAACCGTGGAAGAATCCAACAGATAACCGTAAGGATAATCGGAACGGTCGATCCCCCAAAGGGATTCCAGCGCGGTCTGCTCCCCGTTGCGCAGGTTGAGCCGGATGGCGTTGAACTGGGTATCATCCGGATTCTCCCAAAGGATGGCATCCAGATAGAGAGAATCCCCATACAGCGCGGCACGGGTGAAAGAACCGGAATTTTCGTTCAGGCTGTATAACCGCCGGCTTTGGGCGGTGACGGGGTCGTACAGCACAACGTCATAACTGGTGTTCTGGAACCGGGAAGAATAACTGCCGGCCAGGCTGTAATCGGACATTTTATCGGAAGTGAACGGTTCGGCGCAGCGCTCCCGGAACAGCACAAGCTGGTTGTTCCAGACACCGCAGAGGTGGTCGGCATCCGGGATGGGCATGGTTTCGTACTGGCCGGTGGTGCGCTCCATGCGGAACCAGCGGGTGGGCTCTTCGCCCTGCTGGCTCCGCATGATGCCGTATAAATAGGTGGAATCGCAGCCGCCGATATACACGGTGTCATGATCCAGCCGGACAAGCTCGGTGCGGGTGGTGCCGTCCAGCATTTCAATGCGGCCCTGGCCAAAGGCGTTCTGCATCCGGCGGCGGGCGGCGGTAACATCCTCCTGGGTGTAAGGCTCCAGCTCCTGGGTATAAAGGGCCAGCGGAACCCCGGCATCTGCCGCGCGCGCCCAGCGCATGATTTCATCGTCCGACATGGCGTTGATATCCGCGCCGGAAGCGCCCTTTGCCGTTGTGGGCGAATAGGTGCCGTAAACAAGGTAAACGCAATCCCCGGCGGGAACCAGAGAATACATCTGGTCCGTGATGCGGGCAGGGCAGCTGCTGGTGGTATGGGTGCAGCCGGGCACATCACAGAACACGGTCTGCACGCCGGTGCTCAGGTTAGTGCGAAGGATCAGGTTGGCATCATAATCAAACACAGCGGCAGCGCGGTCATCGTCCCACTGGTAAGCGATGACCGAAAAGGTCATTCGCGGCATGACGGAAAACGCCCTGAAAGGCAAATTTTCTGG
>OGYK01003087.1_pt1 | contig 10047 bp, 10 predicted proteins | sample 1576501 | NCBI WGS metagenome assembly OGYK01 (sample SAMEA3541530, study PRJEB24748) | human gut metagenome | biome: human gut; feature: human-associated habitat; material: faeces | place: China | collected 2012
GCTTCAAGCAGCAGCCCATCCAGGTTCTGAAGCTTTGAAACCAGGGCACTGCATCCCGGACGCGGCTGCTCACATTGCCCACATAAACGCCGGTGTTGATCTCACACAGCCACTTGGACAGGTCGCCGCGCAGGCGGGGCGGGCAGTTGGTCATGGTCAGAACTACGATGGCTCCTCACCCGCTTCCCGGTCAAAGTAATTGATGCCGTTTGACACCGCACCGACCTTATTATCCCAGAGGTAAACCACATCCGGCTCTTCCGTCTGTTCCTCTTCGGTCAGCAGCAGCCAGCGGATGTCGTGGACCATCCGTTCCAGAATATGATGCTCCACCATAGCATCCCGGACACGGCGGCGCACGACGGCAGGCAGGTCCTCCGGGGCCTGCGCCGCCACCTCAAATGCGATCGGGATGGTCACCTCCGCCTTGTACAGGTCGGCAATGTCGTACACGAAAGAGCACTCATGCCCGACGTGCACGAATCCCAGCCCCGGCGCACACCCCAGCGCCACAATGACCGCATGGGCCAGCCCGTACAGGCAGGCATGCGCAGCAGACAGCGCCTGATTGACCGGGTCCCCGGATGCAAAATCCTCCGGGCGGTACAGCCGCCCGCTCCACGGCACGCCAGTTTCTTTGGACGCCTTGCGGTAGACATTCCGCACACGGCTGCCCTCCCGGCCGCGCAGCTGCTGCATCGTCAGATGGGAGACGTCCTCCTCCGGAAAGCGCAGCTGGTACATTTTGCGCACCACATCCAGATGCTTCCGGTGGTTGCTGACCAGTTCCGCCTGACGGATGAGCATCCGGGAATGGGTGGTCAGCGGGCGGCCGTGGGCATAATAGCGCACGCCGTGCTCCCCGACCCAGACCGCACCCACGCCGGTGTCTCCCATCAGCTCCATGGCACGGTGGGTCACACGGGTGCCGGGGCCGAGCAGCAGCACCGAAATGCCCGCCGCCGGGATCTGAACGATACCCTTTTCATCCGTTACGGTAATCGCACCGTCCTGACGGCCCAGCGTGCAGTGTTCCAGGTACAGAAAGGTCATCCGGTCCCGGACCTGCGGCAGCGCCTGCAGATCAGGGCGGATCATGCCCGGCACATCATCCATGGCTGCTTCCTCCGTGCAGGATGGTCATCAGGCCAAGGCCGTAGGCTTTGCCGCGGCCAATGCCCTGACACAGCATCTCCCGGAACGCTTCCGGGTCGGTCACCTGCAGGATGCCCTCATAGGTCACCGCCAGCAATGTGACCGGCCGCTTTCCGTTCTTCCGGAAGTGACAGGTCTGTTTCCGGGTCACCTGAAAAGTGCCCTCCGTCAGGGCAAAGCCGTGCTTCCCGGCCTGCTCCAGCAGCCACTGTTCCTGCTCCGCTTCCAGATAGCAGGGCTTCAGGGCACCCCGCGCCAGCGGGTCCGCCGGGTTTTTCCGGGTGCGGGTCGGGTTTGCCGTCAGACGGAACTGCCAGCAGCTGCCCGGGGTCACCCGTTCCAGCAGCGGCTCGTAGCGGCGCGTTTCCGGCGCGGCTCCCGTCCCGAACTGCGCACACAGTCCGGTCAGGTCGGGGAGCTCCTCGCTGAGCAGCAGCAGATACAGTTTTCCGTTCAGGCTGTCCAGCCGCCACAGCCTGCGGCGTCGTTCGCCGGAGAACGAGTTTTCCACCGCGCCGTGGAACTTCTGTGGAGAAGTCAGCGCGATCATGGTACTGCGGCGGGTGGGGTCAAGTTCTGCGCGGGACAAATACATTGCATCTCACCTCAATTCTGCAATTCCGCCATGGGGTCGTGCTCCGTCGGTTCCGGCATTTCCGGCCGGTCCAGCCGCCATTCCCGCACCGGGCGGAACCCGTACTGCCGGTGCACCGGGCTGAAGGACACCGGCAGATCCTGCCGGGGCACTGCCGCAGGGTCTGCCGGGTCGGCGTCGGCCACGATGCGCAGCTTCCCTGTTTCCGGTTTTCGTCCCTGCATGGGTTCCGTCCGGAGGACGTCCAGCAGGCTCCCCTGCCGGATGCCCAGACAGAGCGGCAGGGTGGGTGGGCAGGAGCGCCGTCCCAGATACAGCGGGTAGACCGGGTGCCGCAGAGCCGCTTCCAGCTCCCGCAGCAGAGCTTCGTCCTCGCTTTCCAGCCCTGCCAGAAAAACGGCATCCTGCAGATAGTGGCGGTAGGTCACATAGGAGGTGTCCCGGCTTTTGGCGGTGTGAAAATCCACCAGCAGGCTGCCCTCCTGGTCTGCCCGCACGGCAAAGCGCAGGCCGTTCAGCCGGGCAAGGCCCTCCGTGTCGTCCCGGCGCAGCCCCAGCGCCGCCGCCAACAGGCCGACCACACCGCTCTTGGTGGGTTCCCGGTCGGTCTTGCGGGTCTCAAACTTGGAGTCCGAACCCCAGGACTGCAGGGGTGCAGCCAGCCGAAGCAATAAGGTCGCCATGGTCACACCTCATTCCCGGACAGCTTCTCCTCTACGGCCTTTTCCAGTACCGCCAGCATGGTGTTCAGCGGCATGGGCTGTGCCAGTTCTTCCAGCCCGGTACCCACCGTAAAGCTCTGCTCCGGCACCTCTGCAAAGGTATTGTAGAGTTCCTTTGCATACTGTTTCAGCGCCATCTTGGACGGTTCTGCATAGCCTTCTTCGCTCTTGCGCACCGGCTTTTCAAAGGCACCGCAGAGGTTCACCGGCTGGTCCTGCCGCAGAGTGACGTAAACGGCATCCGGCAGAGTGCGGTTGGCAAAGCTGTTCTGCTTGCCGGTGGGCATGGAGCGGATGAACGCCTCACCGAACGCCCGGACCGTCTGTGCCGCCTGCTCTGCGCCCAGCGTGCGCACCAGCTCCAGAACATTGACCGTCGCATAGCGGTACAGGGTGGCGGAATTGTATTCCACCGTGCCCAGATGCCCGGCACCGGCGTTGTCCTCCGGGGCACAGTCGTCCACGGCGGTGAAATAGTCGAACTCGTTCTGCACGGTGTGGGTGGAGATGCTGTGGGCCACCTGTGCGGCAGCGTCGTAGTTCAGCGACGGGGCACTGGCAACCATCCGACCAAACAGTACCATGTCCACGGTCGGATTTTCATTCAACGCATCCTCATAGGCACTATCGTCCTTGCAGTTTTCTACAGCCAGTTTTGCCAGCGCCGTGGCCTGTGCCTTTCCAATCAACAGCAATGCAGAGGTGTTATCGCTCTTTTCCCCATCCTTTTTATCGCTTTTTTTGAAGGTAATTCCAGCCAGTTTCAACGCATCCTGGGACATCTTTTCCAGTTTTTTCCGATCCTGTCCGGGAAGCAGTTCAGCCAGTTCATCCGCTACAAGGTCAATTGCCCTTAACGTGCGCTTGCCAATCTCCACCTCGCCACTCATTTCCTCAGTGAACATCACGCGCATGGCATGCTTCCACGCCTGCGAGGACACCCGGGCACGGACGGCCCCGCCATAGACAGTGGTCTTGGGGCTGCCGGTGTCGTCGCGGTTGACGCAGCTGGGCGGCACGGTCTGCAGAACATGAAAATCAACATACAGGCGTTTGGTATCCATCTCAATTCTCCTTTTCGTTCTCTTTGGTTTTCTCCGTGGGGCTCGCATAAAGGTCCCGGCCCCACCGCAAACGGACATTCGGCGCACCGTCCACAAACTGGTATTGATACAGATCCTCGGCCAGCTGCGGATAATCCAGTGGGATCCCTTCCCGCCGCAGCAGCTGGATCATCCCGCGCAGGTGGTGCGAGACTTCCGGCATGGAATCCGCCGTTGCCAGTGCGTTGAACCGCCGGAGCACGCTGCTCTCGGTCCAGTCCTGCCCGGCAGCCGTTTTTTCGGCCAGCTGCCGCACTGCACCGCCCAGTGTTCTGCCCGGCTGATTCATGGAAACACCGGCTTCCCCCTGCTGGTGCAGGGCAAACAGGGTCAACGCCGTATAGACGGCCCATTCCGCCTTTGACGGGCCATTGCTGCCCTGCAGCTGCTCCGGCATATCGGCCAGCAGAGCGCCCCACAACGCAGGCAGGTCTCCGGGCTGACGCCCCACGCCCCGGCGCAGCTCGGCAAGCTCGGCCCGTCTCTGCGGCTCCGGCAGAACTTGCAGCCGACGCAGCTGCCGTGTCACGCAGGCTTTCACCTCATTGGTTTTCATTCTGTCCCTCCTTCATCCTGTTTCGGGTACAGCTTCCGCAAATCATATAGAAAGCTGTTATAGGCTTTGGGTGCTGTATACAGATAACTCTTTTCCGAATTCTTTTTATCCGGAACGCGATGCCCGATGAATGCAGCGGTCCCCGCCTGCTCCACCATCTGTCTGCCCAATTCTGCCGCAAGCCGGTATGCCTGCACCTGCCACTCGGCCGCCTTCTCGACCGGTTCATCCGTCTCCGGGTCAATGCCTTGCAGCCACCGCCGGAACGGCTGGTCTACCGCAAAATAGAACTGCGCGCGGGCGGCTTCGGCACCGGTGTCGTTCTTGTCCCCTGCCGCAAGGGCCAGGTTCTGTGCCAGACGACCCACGATCCGTGCAGCCTGCTCACAGTTGTTCACTTCATCGTCAACACAGATCTGCCATGTACGGCCCAATTCATTTAGCAGTTCAAGATTCATCGAAAGCGCATCCGTGTAACAATCTTTCATGGAGGCACTTTGCGCTCCGTATTCCACCCCAACTGCACAAACCTGTAGAATTTCTTTTCTGCTCAGCAATTTCCGGCCCTGCAAATAGGTATTCCACCAGATCACGCCAGGTTTATGGCCGCCCCTATCACTGATAGCGGAAAACTCCCGCCAGAGCTGTTTTCCCATCTCATGTTTCCGCGGATCGTAATACACCAGCCCTGTCTTTTTGTCCTCTTTTTTATTCCAGAGCGTCATCGGTTCTGCAAATGCATTCGTGGAATCAAAGAAGTCTCCTCCCAAGACCGTATAGCCCACAACTTTGTTTTCCTTCCGCTCCAAAAGGGCCCTTCGGAACTGCATCGTCATCAGCTCCGCAAAGTTATCCGGGCATGCCACCTCCGTTCGTTCGCCGCTTCTTACATCCTCAAGCTCCCAGCACGGAACATCCGGTTCCCAGAGCTCTCCGCCATCTTGCAGGAACATCAGGTTCCGCATCAGCGTTTCAAACAGATTGCTGCCTTTTACATAGATCACACCGATCCGGCCGAGCCACCCCGGCCCCATCGACGGCAGCGGCCGGTCTTTTGCCTTTTTCTTAGCCGCCGCATCGTCATAATTGTTCAAAGACACAAGCCATCGTGCAGCCTGCGGGTAGTCCATGCTTTCCTTTCCTGTTCCCGCACAGGCAGAAAACAGGCTGCTTTTATTCTCGCTTTCAAACACTTCTCCGTTCAGCTTTTTCGCTCCGAATGGACTGCCGATCTTCGCTTCCGGCACCTGCCAGAAGGGGCGCTCCGGGTGGAACAGCCAGAAGCGGTCCTGCCATTTGTCCAGGTAATCCCGGATCGGCTGTTCCGGGAAGTACCCCAACTGCCACAGTTCGCTCCAGCGCAGCAGGGCGTCCTCAGTTTCTTCAAACGGTGCCGGTACACCGTTCCCATCCACGCGGGAGAACACGGTGTGCAGCACCGCCAGCAGCAGCCGCAGCATGGCAGCGTCCTGTGTGGGCATCTCGCCCGCAAGGTCCACATATGCGTGTGCATGGAGCAGGGCGTCGGTCAGCGAAACTGTCCGTATGGTACCGTCCTGTGTCCGCACCCGGACCCACGGTTCCCGCAGCAGGTTAAACTCCATCGTCTCCATCCTCATCCTCCTTCTGATAGGTCAGGCCGTTCTCACGGTCGTAGTGCAGCACCTGCCCGGCAAGGTGTGCCGTGCGGCGCTCGTCCAGCAGCAGGACCAGTTCCCCGCGCAGCAGCGGGGACAGCCGCCATGCCGCAAAATGCTTCCGGGTCTCGGCTTCCAGCGCGTCAATGGTTTGCTGCACGCTCCATCGTTTGCTGAAGTACCCCGGCAGACGCAGCCTCTGCCGCGCGATCTGCAAGGCTTCTTCCGGCTGCGGGGGCTGGTCCACCGCTACACAGGGCCCGGCTGCTTCTCCCTCTCCGGGCAGGAAGTGGACATTGCCTGCGCCGTCCTGCATCATGACCAGCACCTCAATGGACGGGTCGCCGTCGCGCACAGCGGCACGGGCACCGGCGTCGCTGGTCGCCCCGACCTCATTCATCCAGTCGTCCAGCGCATCACCGCATGCTCTCGGCGACGAAATGGCAAAGGCCTTGGCGCTGCGCTGCTTCTTGGCCTGTTCCAGCTCATATGTTCCCCGTGCCGCTGTGCTCTGCGGGTCTGCTGGCAGGCAGTCCGGCTCCCAGCCGTAGGTGTCCTGTACCAGCCGAGCGATATCCGCAGGCAGCTGCAGTTCCTTCGGCAGCAGCTTCCGGGTACGTCCGAGCAGCCATTCGCCATAGATGGCTGCACTGCCCTCGTCAAATTCCTCGGTCCCGGTGTCCAGCACTGCACAGCGGGCTTCCTGCACCGGCTGCGGACGTACCCGGCCGGGATGCCGGTGCAGCCGTCCGATGCGCTGCAGCAGTAGGTCCATCGGGCACAGTTCCGTAATCATATAATCGAAATCAATATCCAGTGACTGCTCGAGCACCTGCGTACCCACCACGATCAGCCGGTCGCGCTGCGCCGGGGTCGAGCGCTTGCCGATGCGCTCCATCAGGCGTTGTTCCTTTTCGGCGCGGTCAGGCATCAGGAACTGTGCGTGGAACACAAGCACTTCAAATTCCGGCAGTTCTTCTCGCAGGCGGGCCGCAAGGTCCTGCGCTTTCCGCACCGTGTTGACGATCACGCCTGCACAGCCACCCTCCCGCAGGGCATTCTGCAACATTTCCGGCAGATGTTCCTCCGTCAGGGATTCCATCGTCACCCGGCGCGGCTGATCGTTCAGCGGAATGCCGGTTTGCTGCACCTGTTTTCCATCGGTCCAGGTCAGCAGCGGGTAGCCGCGGCAGGTTTTCCAGGGTGCATCCGGCAGCGTTTTCCGGTTGAGATATGCGGTCACAAGTTCGGTGCGCCGCTTGGCGGGCAGTGTGGCCGAAAGCAGGATCACCGGCACCCGGTACTCTCCCAGCCAGTTCAGTGCCCGGTCCAGATAACAATTCATGTAGGCGTCGTAGGCATGACACTCATCGATCACCACCACCTTGCCCGCCAGACCGAGATGCCGCAGCATCACATGTTTTTGCTGCAAGGCCGCCATCAACAGCTGATCCACCGTGCCAATGACAAAGTTGGCCAAAAGCGCCTGTTTGCTGCCCTGAAACCACTGGTGCACCATCACCCGTTCCTCCGGGTCGTCGGCGTCATCCTCCACCGGCACCGGCTCCTGCTGCAATTTCAAATAGTCTGTATTCAGCTGCACCATGCCGTGCGCCAGCCGGATGGAGTGTTCCAGCCCATCCGACTGTTTCTGCGCCCAGTCCAGCAACCGCCCAAAAATACCGTTGGCGGTGGCCTGGGTGGGCAGACCAAAGAAGATGCCGCCCTCCCCGCAGCGCTGTGCCAGAACCTCCGCCGCTGCCAGCGCGGCCTCGGTTTTGCCCACGCCCATCTGGGCTTCCAAAATAAAAATGCCCGGTTCCTGTGCGTTGTTCACAGCCTCCAGCATAGCCTGCTGCACTTCGTTCGGAAGAAAGCCGAACCGCTCCCGGAACTCCGCCGGGTCCGCCGCGGCCTCCTGCACTTCCCAGGGAAGGGTCGGCGCGAATTTCTGCCATGCCCGTTCCACGCGGGCCGGATAAAGGCTCTCGTCGCCCAGTTCCTCTACCGGGATCAGCGGGAAATACCGGGGATTGCTGGCGATCCAGTCCGCCATGATGAGCAGGCCGGTCAGAAGGAGTTCCGTCGGGACCGACAGCTCCGGCAGCTCTTTCACGTCAGAAAATCCGCTTTCCTGCAGGGCATAATCGAACAGTTCCTGCCAGCAGCTCCACCAGAATGTTTTCCGTCCTTTGGACCAGTAGTTCGTTTCGTACACTCCATCCTCCAGCTGGTCCAGAACATTATTTGCCTCCTGCGGCTTGCCGTGGTGTGCCCCCACGACCGAGGCCAACCCTTCCGGGCAGCCCAGCTCCCGCAGAATCGCCTCCCCGGCCAGCGCATGGTGGGAAAATTTCTTTTCCCGCTCGTTCCAGCGGAGCTCGGTATCCTCCTCCAACCGCTGTTTTGCCTCCGGCAGCAGGCTCATGATCGGGCCGGCAAAGGCCAGCGTAATTCTCCCGATATCGTGGACCCACCCCAGAAAAACGACAGTCCGGGTCAGCAGTTCCTCGTCTAGGTCCAGATTCCGCCGCACACTTTCCGGCAGCCACTGCTGCACCAGAAACCGCATAATGCCTGCTGTGTCCCGCAGATGCATCCAGAGCGGCAGCCACAAACTGCTGTTATCCGGGTCTGTTTTGCCTGCAAAACGCCGTACCTTGCAGGATCGTTCCGGTCGTTTCATCGTTCCACCTCCAAAGCATCGTTCCCATTGGCAGCCGGTGTTTTTCTGATAAACAAAGAATAACAGACATGCCATCCCATAAACAGGACTTTCACGTTTTTCAGCGATTTTTACTCTGTTTTTCTTCTGTTACCCCCGCAAATGCGGGGAAAATCCCTCATTGTGCTAAATCATTGGAGCAATCCCGCAAATGCAGGAAGCGGATTATTATGCTATATCATGTTCTCTTTTTATCCGCATCGTCATTATAGCAACCATTCCAGTCATTTTCAACAATTTATTGTATTTTTTGGATATTACGAGGCATGTTTTTATTGATCCGCTCCATTGGCCGGGTCGCGGCAGTTTTCTTCCGACGCAAAAATCCCACCGACTTCCTGCTGCGGAAATCAATGGGATTTTATCAGCATCTCTTCAGTTGAAGGCACCATTCTGGGCGGCATACACCGCAATGGTGCTCAGCAGGTCCAGTTCCGCTTTCTGGTAGGTCGTGCGGCCGATGTGCAGCTGTTCCAGCACGTCGGCCTCCTTGCGGTGCTGCAGATAGCGCAGCTGCAGCAGATCGGCCCGGATGGGATCCGCTTCCTTGTAATAGGCCATGCTGTCCTCAATGGCCTTTTCCCACCGGCGGTTCACCGGCGACCGTGCCCACTGCCGCCGGCCATAGGCCAGCAGGGCGCTGCGGGTGGCATCACGCTGTTGTTTTGTCATTTCGGCTTTCTCCTTTCTGCAGCGGCCAGGCTGCGCTCATAGCGGTTCTGGGTGTCAAAAAAGCAGGCATCCCGCTCCGACATCGTCATTCCCAGCATCGCCGACAGATTTTCGGCTTCGTTCAGTTTGAACTGGGTCTGCCCCTGCAGTTTGCTGTGCAGCGCGCTCTCGCTGATGTTCAGTGCGCAGGCCACATGCCGCAGCTTGTAGCCGCTGTCGCGGATGTATTCTTCGATCAGTCTGGTATTGGCCATGTTCTCCGCTCCTTTTTTGTCGGTTTCACGTCGTTCAACAATCTTTGGTTGTAGTATAGTCGTAAGTTGATTGTCTGTCAACCGATTTTCAAAAATCGCGCGAAAAAAGTTGATTTTTACCCACTTTTCTGGTATACTGCCTCCAGAAGCACCCATTTCACCGCACAACCATTCGTTTTTGAACGGAGGCGTCTATGTCCGAACTTTCCACCCGCGTCCGGCTGCGGCGCGAAGAACTGGGCCTCTCGCAGGAGCACTTCTACGCCGGCTCCTGCCGACTCCCGGGCATCCAAAGCCCCACCCGCACCCGGTCGGGCATCAACAGCGGCCGGCGGTTTTATTTCTAAAAAAATTTCCGAAAATTCTAAAATTTGTTAAGATCGGAGCAGTTTTTGTGTTATATTTGCCGTTAGAGGTTAACAGGTTACTAACGGAAAATGAGAGAGATGAACACAAAAACGCAACTCGACGACGCGGCGCTGCGCTACCACAGCGAAGGCCGCCCCGGTAAGATCGGGATCGTCCCGACCAAACCCTATCATACGCAGTACGATCTGTCGCTGGCCTACTCGCCCGGCGTGGCGGCTCCGTCGCTGGCCATCGCCGAAGAGCCGGACGACGTTTACAA
>OGYK01003088.1_pt1 | contig 10045 bp, 4 predicted proteins | sample 1576501 | NCBI WGS metagenome assembly OGYK01 (sample SAMEA3541530, study PRJEB24748) | human gut metagenome | biome: human gut; feature: human-associated habitat; material: faeces | place: China | collected 2012
TAAAAGATTTTGTAGCCCTTCCAAAGGAGTAACTTCATATTTAGCTTTAAGTTTTGTACTGCCACCTCCTGCTGCAAATACTTCGGTCGCATTTGCGCCAATCACTGCGACATTCTTGTATTGTGCAGGGTCTAGTGGTAGCATATCTTTGGAATTCTTCAATAATACCAATGATTCCTCCGCTATTTCTCTGGCAGCCTTAGTATGGGCAGGTATTGCAAGTTTGGCTGCCATACCTGTAGTGTCATAAGGAACTTGTCCTATTAAATCAAGTCGAATCATCAATTTCAGAATATTACGTACTTTTTTGTTGACGGCTTCTTCCGGAATCTCTCCATTACGTACTTTCTTCAATAAAGGATCGGCCAAATAATATTTATTGAAAGCATATTTCCCATTTTCTTTGATGCTTGTTCCCATTTCGACATCCATACCGCACAGAGCTGTTCGCTCTGTGTTATGGACTGCATTCCAGTCCGATACGACTAATCCGTCAAATCCTAGTTCATCACGAAGTAAAGTATCAAGAAGATAAGGACTTTCCGTACACCACAACCCTCGAACCTTGTTATATGCCGCCATGGCTGCCATGGCTCCACCTCGTTGTATGGCAGCTTCAAAAGCCGGAAGATAAATTTCGTGTAAGGTGCGTTCGTCTACTTCTACACTCACTTTGTACTGGTTGTATGCCTGGCTATTCAGAGCAAAATGCTTCACACAAGAGGCTACTCCCTGTGACTGTACTCCTTGTATATATGGAACAGCCAGTTCACCGGAGAAGAAAGGATCCTCGCTGAAATATTCCCAATTACGTCCATTGAGTAAGGAACGGTGAATGTTGACTCCCGGAGCCAGGCTCACATGCTTACCGCGTGCTTTACATTCAGCTCCAAGAACTTCTCCATATAGCTGTGCCAGATCACGGTTCCAAGTAGATGCTAAGGCGCTTAATGCAGGTAGATAGCTACATGCGTCGTTATCCCATTGGGCGGATTCCCACCCATTGGCTACTCCCTCAAATCTTACTCCGTGAGGTCCGTCGGAGTAGTGCAGGTCGGGGATGCCAAGCCTTGGAACACCGGTACTTGAAAACATCGTGTTACTGTGCAACATTCCAATTTTCTCTTCCAAAGTCATTTGTGATAATAAACTTTCTATCTGTTTATCAGTACTTGCTACTTTATTACCAGTCAGGCAGGAGGAGAATATAATCAGAATCAGCCAGCTATATGGAGTCAGTCTTTTCATACTAGAATACTTGTTGTCTTTGATTATTTTGAATTATTCTTTCTTGTTTCAATTTCACTGTACACAGCATCCGGGATCAAATCAAGCCAGTAAGGATCCTGGACGAGTTCCTTGTACAGTTCAAGTGCCAGAGGGTCACTTTGCAGACGGCGGTCACCATTCTCTGCATTTTCGTGATTCTCCCATACGACGGCCTTGACACGTGGCTCTTCATCCTTCAGCTTAAACCATTCTCTTACCCATCTCTGGTGGTCGCATGTGCTGGAGTATCCTCCTTCACTAATCATGATAGGCTTGTCTGCCGATACCTGCTTGATTCCTTGCATCAGTGTGAGCGGATATCTTCTTTCTTCCGGATAAGTAGCACTAAGCGATGGTGGATAACAGCTTACTCCCAGCCAATCTACATACATATCTCCTGGATAATAGTTTTTCATTGCGTTTGCTTCTGTACCTGGCATGCTTACACTGTTGGGTGACCATACGAAGACATTGTAGGCAGTGACACCCAACTGTTCTGCAATGTTATACATACGTCTCCAAGCCTTGACATAGTTTGTGGGATCTCCGTAATACGGAGTCCAGCTTCCATTCATTTCGTTGGCTGGTCTGAACCAGATAGGTCCCATGTCACGTACTTTTTGGGCAGCTACTTCGGCGAAGTATGATTTGTGAAAATCGTCGAGTTCGCCATTTGCCATTTGTTGGGTGGGAATGACGGGCAGCCATCCGTAAAGGAAGAATCGGTATTTGCCCTGATAGTTTTTTCCCCAGTATTTCTCACGTACTGTTTGCATTTCGCTGAAATTTCGTCCCGGTTCCATATTCTGATACCATAAGATCATAGATAGTTGTTTTCCCACCAATTTTTCAAATAAGGCAACGGCACACTGGTCAGTACTTCCTTCGCGGTCTTCCGGATCGAATCCGTATAATGGTGGGAATGCTCCATGATAACACCCTTTTTCGGGGACGTACTTCATGTCATTATGAAATTCTCCCATTACCTTGATTTCGTCGATGAGCATCATCGTACTGGTGGAAGCTGAAGATTTGAGAGTCGCTTTCACATATCTGCATGCTACATTACTAAAGTCTGTTTTTCCCCAAGCATCCGACTTTCCGTTGCTGTCGGAATAGGTAATTGGTGAGGCTGCTTTTTCCCATTGGCTTTTGTCCTTGCTGGTTGATACTTCTATTTGAGCAGGGAATACAATTTGTGATGTCGGATCGGAAATAGCATGTACTGATACTTCTGTGATACTGCGTAATGATCCCAAATCAATTATTACTTCTACAGTTTGTGCATCCCAACCGACTCCTCTGTTTTTAGTCGAGAGGGTACCGGTCTCCTCATCCGTCAGTTTGGTGCCGGATGTCCAGGGATCGAGAGGGGCTTTATCAGCATAGGCACTGTTGGCTACAACATTCATTTTATAGAATTTGCCTGCCGCCACATTAATAATGCTTTGTTCATTTGGATCTTTGGGCTTGTTTGGATCAAAAGTAACTTCCCATGATCTCGTTTCTTCTGCATTGCAAGCGTATATGAGTATTGCAACTGCTATTAACCATAAATTTTTTAATTTCATATTTAGTGGTATATTATAAGGTTGATTACTGGTTGTTTGTATTACATATCAATACAGTCATATTGGTAGCAGGCGATACCTCCATTAGAGAATACGAGATAAACGTATAGATAATAACCATTTTTGGCAACTTTAAATACGACATCTCCGGTTCCTTCGGTGTTTTGACCGGAATTCTCGAGACCTCCATATATCTTGTCCGGACATACTACTATTTGGTTGTCGAACGAGCCGCTACTAAGATCATACATACGGACAGCATCAGAACCAGTTACGGCATAGTTGAAACTATTTACATGATTGTAAATGACATAAGGTACTTTGTTGAACACGGCATAGTCTACGGCATTGATAATTGTGTTACCCGGAGCACCCGTATTTGCCGCTTTTATGCTATTGTCTGTTCCTTTAAACCAGTAGAAATAGCGTTTGGCAGAAGTATCTGTGACATGGCTGGCCAAGAAATAGTCACTTTGAGTATCGGTGTCATCAGCATAAATCACATCCGCCCATTTAATCCAGTTTGAAGTCAGTAGAGAGGAACTCATAATGACAAATTCCGGACTTTGTGATTGTAAAGTACCATTTATGACACGCCAACGGGCGAATTGCACTTTACTATCCTTTTGGAATACTGGAGTTGTGATAAGGGCATTGGCATCCAAATCTCCCTGGATAGAGATCTTCCAACCAAATCTTATATTAGTGCCAGTTTTATATTCAATATATTTCTGTGGTTTCTCATTCACTCCATTAGCTTTCCATACGGTGAAAGTACCTCCTGATGGAGTATAGCTGCAGAATAAAATATTATTTCCCCGATCTGCTGTTGCATGGAAGTTTGAATTATCACCGGCAAATTGGCTGATATCCATAGAACCTGCTATTTCTCCGGTCTGGCTATTTAAGTAAATGGCACGATCATTGGCACGTTCGTTGATGACAACATATTTGTCGACTACTGCAAGTCCGGTTACTTTACCCGGTAGCAGAATACCGCTTATTTCAGATAGTCTTTTAGACCATAATAGCTTACCGCTTCCTTGGCTGATACCTGCAACAGTTTTTTGCGGAATATCTTTTTTCACCGTATATGTTGCTTTATCTATGCCATTCTGTGCTGTGACGACGATAGTCTGTTCTTGTTCATAGTCTAGTGCTTCTGTTTCGGGATTGGGACTGCATGTTGCTCCATGTGAGATATCAATGTTAGCTATCTGCTCCCCTACATTATCTATGGTTACTAATGAAATTGTTTTTTCGTTTTCATTAATGACTCCCAATAGCCCTATGGCAGGAATATCGAATTTGGTGATGCTACATTCGTTGCTCTTACGGATTTCACCTATTACTTTGAATTCGGTACTAGTCCCGGAGGTCTGATCTTTCACTGTGATATAGTTGTCTTGGGTAAGATCCATATAAAGTAATGGTGGAGTTACACTGACATTATTCGCTAAACTGGCACTCAATCTTACCCGTTTTAGTGCAGAGGTCGGCAATACATTATCCGACAATTTGGGATAATTGTATGGGAAAATAAATGTGATTGAATGATTGGTATAATCTATCTCACCTTTGAAACTATTTTCGCTGCTGTCATCGTTCGGAAACGATGCAGTGATGCTGTTGATACCTTCGCGTTGAATGTCAGAACCCAACTCTTCAGGACTGTGACAACTAGTTACTCCCCATAGAAGAACTAATGCCTGGATGATTGATATAATTTTGTTTTTCATTGTTCTAAGAGTTTTATTGTTATTTCCATTCATCATATTGCTCAATCAATGAGTTATTCTTCAATTCTTCAGACGGTACAGGAAGGACATATAATTTCTTTATAAACTTGCGGTCCTGTCCGTCGCAATCAACATATTCGTATGTATTGGTAGCACCAATGATTTTAAAGCCATGTGTGCGATAGTTGTTGTATTCAATATGGGCTAATTCCCAACGACGCATATCCCAGAATAAATGACCTTCATAGGCTAGTTCAACCTTTCTTTCATTTCTGTAATCTTTGAACCAAGCCTCGCCTGTAGAGGATTTACCCGGTAAATTCACTTTTACTCTGGCGCGTACCTCATTCATTGCACTTTGGGCTTCCCCGATCTTATTGAGTCGATAAGCTGCTTCCGCTTTGTTCAATAAAACTTCGGCATAGCGAATTTCAACCCACGGTTGGGCGCTTTTCCCATTTTTGACGTCTGTTAGCGTTTCATCTAACAATTTCCTTAAAAAATAACCGGTTGTGGTTTTGCCGTATGAAGTACCCTGTTCCCGGTAAGGCATAAACACACCATTCTTTCCGTCAAGGCTGCAATCCATCTTTTTCCCTTTCCAGGTACATCCTCTATAGATTACAGTTGCGGCGAAGCGAGGTTCCAGTTGGTCGTATGGAGGAGTCTCATCAGTAATGCCATGCCAGGGTGTCCAGTCTATCTTTTCTCCATTTTTGCTTTCATAACATTCTACCATTTCCTGGGTAGGAGTTCCTGTTGAACCATTGTCATAACCATCACATTGTGGTACATAATACCGGTCGAAAAGATGATTAGGCCCGTTGGCAGCATCATAATCAAACTCCAGAATCGCTTCTTTATTATTCCCTTTCCATGCATCTTCATATTTGTCCGTCAGACCATATAATTTGAGTGCAATTACATTATTAGCAGCATCATAGGCATCCTGCCAACGTTTGGCATATAACATTGCTCTCGATTTCAGTGCATAGGCTGCTCCTTTGGTGATACGCCCTTTATTTGCCGCATCCCATTCCTTGGGTAAATTATTGGCTGCAAAATCAAGATCGTCGGCTATGAATTGCCAGGTTTCTTCAGCACTGCTGCGGGCTTTATTAGTTGATACCGGCAGATCGTCATACAAGATGACACCTCCATGTCTTTTGGCTAACTGGAAATATACAAATGCACGGAAAAAGCGTACTTGAGCTTCCCAAAGCTTATTTCTGTCTGCTGAAAATTCGGAATATTTTCTTTGTAGAGATAGAAATTGGTTTGTTTCTCGGATCTGTTTGTATGCTGTTGAACGTAGCCAGATACTGTATAGACAGTTATCCGGAGAGATAGCATCCGGTGTAAGTACATAAAGATTAGGATGGCCGGCTCTGTGTCCCAGCGTATATGAACCATACTTAAATGCGTCAGTCAGACTTTCTGTAAAACTTCCGTAGAATTGGGCCTCCCCAAATTGACCGTAATCATGCAGGAGGGGATAGAAACTATTCACATATTTGTCAACCTGGGTTTCATCTTGCCAGATGATTTCATCACTAACGGTAGTCGTTTGTTTTACTTCATCCAGCCAGTCGTTGCACGAACTTAAAGTCAGCAACATAAAGAAGAGTGATATATTAATACATAACTTTTTCATATAGCGTATATTTTAGAATGTGATTTTAGCTCCAAGTGTATAAGTCCTTTGTTGCGGATAATATCCATTGTTTACAGCTGGAGATTCCGGGTCGATGTTGTACTTGGACACAGCGCTGAAAGTCAGAAGGTTGTATCCCTCAACATAGAGGCGAAGAGCTTCCACTCCCAATGGGCTCAACCATTTTTTAGGGAAATTGTATCCTATTTGTGCTGTTTTTATTCTCAAATAGTTTCCGTTACGATACCAGAATGTGGAGGCCAGCCCGTTATTCAAACTTCTCGGATTGATTTCCAGACAAGGGAACTCTGCATTTGTATTTTCGGGTGTCCAGGAGTTTGCCACCAGATAGACTGGTGCATTGCCATTCTGATAGAATGGACGCGTGAAGGCCGTAGCGCTTTGGATTCCGGATGAACCGGTTGCCGTATATACTCCGGTTAATGCAACATCGCTGCCAAGCCCCCATGATGCCAAAATATCAAAATCGAATCCTTTCCAGTTACCGAATAAATTGAAAGAACCTGTGTGGGTCGGTCTTGAGCTTTTACCTACATACCCTTGATCTTGATTGACTGTTATAATACCGTCTCCATTTCTATCCATATACTTGATATATCCGGGATAAGCCGGTCGGTCGGGCATGGTAGCGGAGTTGGCTATCTCTTCCTCACTCTGGAACAATCCTTGGGCAATGAATCCCATTTTCGAACCGATTTGCTTTCCGGTCAGTCGTCTGTATTCCGGTGTGTTTTCAGAGTCACCTGCATATTTGAGCCACCTTCCGTATGCGTATGACCAGATTAATTTGGCTCCATAGCTGAAACTTCCAATTCTGTTCTGATGTGTAAAGGTGACATCAAAACCCTTATAATCTGCTTTATTAACGTTGGCAGTTGAAAAATAATAGCCTCCCATGGAAGGAGTGTGCGAACCGGTTACAGAAGATAATTTGTCATATTCATATTTATAAAAAGCATCCAGTTCCATTCCTAATAATCCATTCCATAAAGTTACATCTACTCCGATATTATAGTTGAGGCATTGCGCCCATGTCAAATTGGGATTTCCCAATACGGACGGATAGATAGCAGTTTGACTGGCTCCGCCTATTACTACAGAATTGGGGGATGTGCTCATCGTATTTCTCCATTGGAAAGGCTGGATACCGCTGGTTGCAGTTTTTCCAATACCTGCTCTTAATTTCAGATTGTCTACCCAAGTAGCATGAAACCATTTTTCATTATTGATTCTCCAGGCAAGAGAGAGACCGGGCAGGGTGACCCAGCGTTTGTTCATACCACCAAACAGATAACTACCATCGTGGCGTAGTGAAGCCTCCAAATAATATTTGTCAGCGTAATTGTAGTTCAAACGACCTACAAAACCGGCTACACGTGTCTGGCTGCTGCTACCCGAAGGTATAGCAGGTTGCTCTTTCCCCTCTTTGGTGAATCCTGTGATTTGGTTCAACTCATCCAACTGAATGAAATCTAATCCGGTTCCCGTTACACCGAGATTGTTGCTATTACGTTCCCGTGTTTCGGCCAGTAATAATACTCCGATCGAGTGATCTCCAAATTTGTTATCATACGTGATACTGGTTTGCGTTGTGAACTCTTGGGCGCGTGATGCCGATTCGGATAATATAGGTGTATCTTTCAACACACTGTAGTCCTTATGGTAGGTGAGTGTGGTAGTGGCTGCATTAGGTAAATCCATAATCATGACTTCATTCGGCTTGGTCAACTGTTTAGTCATCCCATGAACTAAGTCGTACGCTCCCTGGAATTTTAAACTTAATCCTTTAAGCCAAGGTGTGTCGTATTTCAGACTGAAATTAGACTGCATATATGATTGGTTGGACCTGTTATATCCTGAATCGTATATGGATGCGATAGGAGCTACCGGAGAACCGGAAGTCGGGGTTGAAACATCGTATATTTTCCCATTATATTCATAAGTGTCCTGTACGTATGGCAAAGCATAGCATACCTGTTGGGGAATATTCATCCAATCATCCGGATCGGCAGAAAATTTGGGAGCATCCCGTTTTTCTATACGCCCCGAAACACCTAATGACAGACTAAGTCCTTTAGCCAACTGTGCGTCGATATTAGAACGAAGATTCATTCGACGGTATTTGAACTTATCTATATTTCCTTTTTCCTCCAGATAACCGATAGATGTGAAGAAACGAATCTTTTCACTTCCTCCTGATGCTGAAATATTATGATGTTGGCGAACACCGGTTCCATATACTTTATCGTACCAATTGGTATTTCCCCATCCGTCGACACCCTCGCGCATTTTGCGCACCATGTCGACAGTAAACACTTCCGTATCACCTTGTAGAAGACGGGCTTTATTGTACCAATAAGCATATCCCGGTCCGTCGAGCCATTCTTGTTCTTCTGCATTCTGGCTGATACCTACAGTACCTGTATAGCTAATGGTGACTTTATCTGTTTGTCCCTTTTTGGTTGTGACAATGAATGCTCCATTTGCGTCCAAACCATAAACGGCTACGGCTGATGCATCCTTTAATACAGACACAGATTCTATTTCATTCGGATCGAGTCCGTTGAAGTCACTTGCGCTTCTTCTGATGCCGTCAATAACATAGATAATACCACTTTGCCCGCGTATGGACAAGGAGGCATTATCCGCACCGGGTTGTCCGCTGGCTTGTACGGCGGAAATACCGGCAACACGTGCACCGATGATATTACTGATTCCCATGGTTGGGGCTTTAAGGATTTCTTTATCGGAGACAGTAGATATGGCGGCGGTCAGACTACCGCGCTTTTGAGTTCCATAGCCTACCACTACGATTTCATCCAGCGAGGAAACATCTTCTTTAAGAGTGATATTGATATTCGTCTTATTACCTACTTTGACTTCCTGGCTGACCATTCCGATATAGGAGAATACCAATACGTCATTCTTATGGGCATTAATGCTATATTTGCCGTCAACATTTGTAATGGTACCGACATTCGTTGCACCCTTGACAGCTACAGATACGCCAGGTAATGGTTCATCATTACCATCTTTCACAAACCCTTTTATTACTTCTTGTGCAAGACAATCGAGAGTGCACATTAAAAGAGTAATAAACAACGAGGTTACTAACCTTGGATTCCATCTGATTTTCTTCATTGCATGATAAGTTTTTAAATATTAGATCGTCGATTTGAAATTTTAATTTCTAACAATAGTCTCTTTAGACCGGTTAACTAGTTAATGATACAAAAGTATTCTGTTTCAAAGACATGTGCGGTGGCAAAAACGAAAAACTATCTTCAAAAAACGAAGAATAATGTATTGTTAATCTTCTTTTGGCGTTTTTCTTTTTAAGAACCATTCGAAGAACTTATATATAGTTTCGTTTGATTCGGGAGTAGGATCATGTTTGGGCCTGTTCGTCATTGCCACTCGATGATGATAACCCAAAAGTCGGTTGACTGCGACAGAGTGATTTAATGGAATCCATCTGTCTACATTATCAGAATAACCTCCTGATACGAGAAATGGGCGAGGAGCCAATAAAGAATGGAGTTCATGTAAATCATGCCCCTCTTTACATAGTCTGGCATAGACACTTGTTGAAGAGTTATTGCCGTTGTTGCTCCAGATCTTTTTCCAGGGTGGGGGATAATACCCCAAGTACCAAGGTTCCCAATAATTGATATAATTATCTTTGGTTTCATCAAAGACGATACCCGGATCACTCCAGGCGGTGCAGGCAAACTTTTCATATAAACATACTTTTTAACGTATCGCTAAAATCATAGCAGGGCTCCAGATCC
>OGYK01003089.1_pt1 | contig 10041 bp, 8 predicted proteins | sample 1576501 | NCBI WGS metagenome assembly OGYK01 (sample SAMEA3541530, study PRJEB24748) | human gut metagenome | biome: human gut; feature: human-associated habitat; material: faeces | place: China | collected 2012
AGGTCGGCTCGCGGGGAAGGACGTGGTTGATGGGAATACGTGTCCCTTTCGCTGTTTCGCGGCTTTACCGCGAAAAGCGCGTTACTTTGGGGAGGGTGAGCAACTTGGTCGAACCGCTGCTCTGTCCCGGCTGCATTTCTAGAGCGTTTCCCCCGCCATAAATTACCCTCGGCATACTTGCGCGAACGATTGCTCGTGCTACACTTGCAATTGCTGTTTCAGGGCGGGGTGGAATTCCCCACTGGCGGTAAATCGGACGGTGCCAAAGGGGTGCCGTGGCGCAGGCGAGGCGTCTGCGACCGAGCCGATGAGTCCGCGACCCGTGTGTGCGTTGGTTCGCATGCCGGCTGAACTGGTGAGATCCCAGTACCAACGGTTAGAGTCCGGATGAAAGAGGCAGGTGATCTTATGTCTGAACAGTCGCAGCATATCCATTTTGAGAACACGAATAGGTGGAGCACCAAACAGCTCGTTACCATGGCGTTGATGTGTGCCTTGAGCGCGTTGTTTATGTATGTGCAGCTACCCATCCTTCCCTCCGCGCCGTTTTTGACGTATGACCCGTCGCTGGTGCCGGCGATGGTGTGCGGTTTTGCGTATGGTCCTGGCGCCGGTACTGCTGTTGCCGCTATGGCGATTGTTATCCATGCGCTTACCACGGGCGATTGGGTCGGCGCACTTATGAACCTGGTTGCTACGCTGGGCTACATTCTGCCCGCGGCTATCGTGTACCAGAAGATGCATACCTATAAGGGTGCCGTGATTGGTCTGGTGCTCGGCGTCATTGCCGCTACGGCGTTGTCTATGGTCGCAAACCTTACCATTGGCGTATGGTTCTGGTATGGCTCGGTCGATGTGATCGCCCCGCTTATGATTCCTGCCGTGCTGCCGTTCAACCTTATCAAGACCGTGCTTAACTCGGTGTTGACGCTAGCGGTGTATAAAGCAGTCTCCAACCTCATCACGCCTAAAAAGGACCAGGTCAAAGGCCGCGCATGATTGAGTGTCGGGGCGTTTCCTTTAGCTATGACGGTGCCGTGTCGGCGCTCGACGGTGTCGATCTGAACATCGAGGACGGGGAGTTTTTCTGCATCCTCGGTGGCAATGGGTCGGGCAAGTCGACGTTTGCCAAGCATCTGAATGCGCTGCTACAGCCCGATGCCGGCACGGTGCGCATCGATGGCATGGATACGTCCGACCCCGAGCTGGTCTACGACATTCGCTCGACTGCGGGCATGGTATTCCAGAATCCGGATGATCAACTGGTGGCGACGCTTGTCGAGGACGATGTTGCCTTTGGTCCCGAAAACTTGGGTGTGCCATCGCCCAAGATCGCGCAGCGTGTGCGGGATGTGCTGAAGGCCGTGGGCCTGGTGGGCTTTGAGCGCCACGAGACCCACGCGCTCTCGGGTGGCCAAAAGCAACGCGTGGCGCTTGCCGGCGTGCTTGCCATGGAACCGCGCGTGCTCATATTGGACGAGGCTTCCTCGATGCTCGACCCGCGCGGCCGCAAGGGCCTCATGAAGGCTTGTCGCGCGTTGCACGCTCGCGGCATGACCATCGTGATGATTACGCACTTTATGGAAGAGGCCGCCGAGGCCGATCGCGTCGCGGTGTTTCGGGCGGGGCGTGTTGCCATGCTCGGTACGCCCGAAGAAATTTTGACGCGAGCGGACGAACTCGCGCAGCTCAACCTGGACATGCCGGCGTCATGCTGTCTTGGTAGGGCGCTATCTGCGAGGGGCGTGCCCGTTTGCGCACAGGTGCGCGAGGCGGATATGGTCGCCGAGATTGCGCGGGCTTATACCGAGCGGAGTTGGACAGGCATCACCGGGCGGCTTTTCGCATCTGATCCTCGTATTCCCGACAACGTTTCCTCTGCGCTCGATGGCGCAGACGCGCTGGAGCCCGTCATCGAGATTTCGCACCTTTCGTATAGCTATTCGCTGAGCGCCCGCGAGCGTCGTCGTTGGCACAAGCGCTCAGCCGCCGAGGGCGCATCGAACAAACAGACCCTCTGGGGAAACGACCCCAGCAGCCCGTGGGCGCTGCGCGATGTATCGCTGACGGTGCGTCGCGGCGAGTTCCTGGGCTTGGCAGGTCATACCGGTTCGGGTAAGTCGACGCTGGTCCAGCATCTCAACGGTTTGATTCGCCCCCAGGAGGGTTCCGTTTACGCGTTGGGGCTCGACCTGGCAAACAAGAAAGACGCCGCCGCGGTTAAGGCCAAGGTCGGCGTGGTGTTTCAATATCCCGAGCGTCAGCTGTTTGCCGAAACCGTGACGCAGGACGTGGCGTTTGGCCCGCACAACCTTGGCTTGCCGCAAGATGAAGTCGACCGTCGCGTCGAGTCGTCGCTCTCGCGCGTGGGGCTCGACCTTTCCACGGTCGGCGACAAGAGTCCCTTCGAGCTTTCGGGCGGTCAGCAACGGCGCGTGGCATTCGCCGGCGTGCTCGCCATGGAGCCCGAAGTCCTGGTGCTCGATGAACCCATGGCGGGGCTCGATCCGGCGGCGCGCAGTGATTTCCTGGAGCTCATCGATCGACTTCACCATGGGGGCCTGACCGTCGTCATGGTCTCACACAGTATGGATGACCTGGCCAACTGCTGCGACCGCATCGTCGTGATGAACGAAGGTGCGGTGTTTGCCGAGGGAACCCCCGCGCAGGTGTTTGCGCATGCGGATGAGCTTAAATCAATCGGCTTGGGTGTTCCCGCTGCTCAACGCATGGCGTTGGCGCTCGCGGAAGCGGGCGTGCCGCTGCGTTGCGGCGGGCTCTATACGGTTGAGTCGTTGGCCGACGAGTTGGCAAATTTGCTGATCGGTCGCTCAGACGGTTCTTCTAACGTCTCGGACATTGCTAAATCCAAGACGGTCGCGCGAGAGGAGGGCTGCTAATGGAGGCGTTTTCGTTTGGCAGTTACTATCCCGGCGATAGTGCGATCCATCGCCTGGATCCGCGCACCAAGCTGCTCCTGGGCTTTGTGTTTTTGATCACGACGCTGACCGTCGGCGGCTTCCGCGGACTGGCCCCGGTCGCAATTTTCGTCGTGCTGATCTATGCCGTGTCCCGGGTGCCGTTGCGCCGGGTCCTATCATCGATGGCACCGCTGCTGGCAATCGTCGTCGTGGTCGCGGTGCTCAACTTGTTTACCGATCAGAGTGGGCGCATCCTGTGGCAGCTCGGCTTTCTGCAGATAAGCGAGGGCTCACTGCGTTCTGCCGCCTTTATGGCGTGCCGCCTGACGTTGATGATGGCCGGCATGAGCGCCATTACGCTCACCACGCCCACGCTCGACCTCACCGCGGGCTTTGAGCGCCTGCTCGCGCCGTTTGCGCGTGTGGGACTTCCTGCGCACGAGCTCGGCATGATCATGGGTATCGCGTTGCGCTTTATGCCGCAGTTTGCCACCGAGATGAAGCAGACGGCCGATGCGCAGGCAAGCCGCGGTGCACGCGTGACGGGAGGTCCGCTCGGCGGCGTGCGTATGCTCGGCAGTGTGGCGATTCCGCTGTTCACGGGCGTGTTCCGCCATGCCGAGACGCTGTCTGCTGCCATGGATGCACGCTGCTATCACGGTGAGCAGGGCCGCACGCGCCTGCATGCGCTTGCATTTCGCCGCGGGGATGCGCTGGCTGCGGTGGTGACGGCGCTGCTGCTCATCTGCGTCATCGTCATCAACCTTCAACTTGTTTAGGCGCGATTCGAGCGCAAGAAAGGGGTCCCTATGACCGACAACGATCGCACGGCTCAGCTTGAGCGCGCCTGTTCATATCTCAGGCGCATTCCGGCGTGGTATCTGGCCACGACCGATGTGGCCGACGGGCATCAGCCTCGTGTGAGGCCGTTTTCTTTTGCCATGGTCGATGACGGTAAGTTGTGGTTTTGCACGTCGCGCGACAAGGACGTGTGGGCGGAGCTGAGTGCGAATCCCAAGTTTGAGCTCTCGGGCTGGAAGCCGGGGGAATGTTGGATCGTATTGACCGGCGAAGCCGCACTTGAGGACGACGCAGTTGCGAGCGACAAGGTGCGTCAAGCGGGTTTTAAGCACATGGTGGGCATTGGCGAGGAACACGAGAGTGCCAACGACGGCCGCCTTGCTTTCTTTTCGGTCCGCAACATTGCCGCGCGCTTCTGTGATATCGACGGCAGCGAGGAGCGCCTGGAGCTCTAGCGCGTCTCAAATTAACTACCCGTTCCGAATTAGCTAGCGCCAGGAGGACACATGGACGGATTGAATACGGTGTTGGAGTATCTGACGTCGGTGCCGGCATGGTATTTGGCGACGAGCGTTGACGGACAGCCTCATGTGCGTCCGTTTTCGTTTGCGCAGATCCAGGATGGCAAGCTGTGGTTTGTAACAGCGCGCACCAAAGATGTGTGGCAAGAGCTGCTGCAAAACCAGCGCTTTGAGGCCACGAGTTGGTGGCCGGGCCATGGCTGGCTCATCTTGCGCGGGCGTGCCGGCTTGGATGACCGGGCTTTAGGCGAAATGCGCGAAGCCGGGTGGAAGCATCTAGAGCATCTGGGCGAGCACTATGAGGGGCCTAACGACCCCACGCTCGTCTTCTTTAGCGTCGAGGATCCCGAGGCTTTTATCTGCAATCACGACGAATGGGTGCCGGTCGAGCTCTAGCCAGCTGGCTCATCCTAACAACTTGGTTTTCGCATGGGCGGGCCCCGTATTGCCCGGCGCCGTTAGGAGCGCCGGTCAATACGGGGCCCGCTCCATTTGTCAATTCCTTCAAGCGAATGTGTCGGGAATGTTTCAATGCATGAATATGCAAGCCATTTACGTATTCATGCATCTTTTGGTGCTAAAGTTTCAACCCACTTCATAACGACTGCTGCGAAATGCGCATCGGTGCATAAATCGCAGACAAGGAGTCTGATATGTCTTTGAAGGTTGGAATCGTCGGCGCGGCTGGATATGCCGGAGCCGAGCTCATTCGCCTCGTCCTCGGTCATCCCGAGTTTGAACTTGCTGCCATTACGTCCAACGCCGATGCCGGCCAGCCGTTGTCTGCGGTGTACCCGAGCTTCACCGGCGTAAGCGATCTTGTCTTTACGACGCATGATGCCCCTGAGCTCAAGAACTGCGACGCGGTCTTTTTGGCCGTGCCGCACACGGCTGCCATGGCACAGGTGCCCGCGCTGCTTGCATCGGGCGTCTCCTGCTTTGATCTTTCGGCCGACTACCGTCTGAACGACGCGTCCGTTTTTGAGGCTTGGTATGCCGCCGAGCATACGAGCCCCGAGCTGCTCAAGACCCGTGCCTTCGGTCTGCCCGAGCTGTTCTGCCAGGACTTGGAGACCGCCGCATCCGACCATGCCGACGGCAAACCCGTGCTGGTCGCCTGCGCCGGTTGCTATCCCACCGCAACGAGCCTTGCCGCCGCGCCCGCCGTGCGCGTGGGCTGGGTGGCCGAGAACGGCCCCGTGATTGTCGATGCCATTAGCGGCGTGACGGGCGCCGGTAAGTCCTGCAACGCCCGCACCCATTTTTGCAGCGCCGACGAGAACTTGGAGGCCTACGGCGTGGGCAAGCATCGCCACACGCCCGAGATTGAGCAAATCCTTGGCCTGACCGATCGCGTCGTCTTTACCCCGCACCTGGCACCGCTCAAGCGCGGTCTGCTCTCCACGGTGACGCTGCCGCTCGCGCCGCAGGCTCTCGACACGCTGGCTCTTGAGGATGTCGTCGACCATTACAAGCAGTTCTACGCCGGTCGCACTTTTGTGCGCGTGCTCGATGCCGGCCAGCAGCCCAAGACGGCTTCGGTCGTCGGCACCAACGCTGCCCAGATTGGCCTCGCGCTCAACAAGCGCGCGGGTGTGCTGGTGGCGACGGGCGCCATCGACAATCTGTGCAAGGGCGCTGCGGGCCAAGCGGTCCAGTGCGCCAATATCGTCTTTGGCTTTGACGAGCGACGAGGCTTGCCCACAGTGGCGTGCCCGGTGTAGCACATTCGATTGTTAACGATTTGGTAGTCGGGCATCGAGTGGGGCACCACTCTTAAGCTGGTTTCATGATCACGACTGGCATGGCGCACCAACCGATGTCCGTTTTTTGTTTGACATAAGGAGTCATAAAGACGATGAATACCGAGCTGTTTGATATCAAGATTCGCGCCGTCGAGGGTGGCGTTACGGCTGCGGCTGGTTTTAAGGCTGCAGGCATCCACGCTGGGTTCCGCAAGAACCCCGAGCGTCTGGATTACGCGCTCGTCGTGCCCGATAAACCCTGTCCCGGTGCTGGCGTGTTTACCACCAATCGCTTTTGCGCGGCGCCCGTGCAGGTGAGCCGTGCCAACCTGGGCGGTACCGACAAGGGGTACGGTATCATCGCCGGCATTTCGGTCAACTCTGGCAATGCCAACGCCGCCACGGGTGAGACCGGCCTTGCATGCGCGCGCGAGACGTGCAGCATCGCATCGCAGGTCATCGGCTGCGAGCCTCAGCAGATTCTGGTTGCCTCCACGGGTGTAATTGGCCAGATTCTGCCGATCGACACGTTTGAGACCGCCATTCCTGCTGCCTACGAGGCGCTCTCCGCCCACGGTGGCGCCGATGCCGCTCGCGCCATCATGACGACCGACACGCACTCCAAGGAGTACGCCGTGTCCTACGTCAGTGAGGCTGCGGGTCATGCGGGCAATGTCTATACGGTAGGCGGAATGTGCAAGGGCTCGGGCATGATCATGCCCAACATGGCCACCATGATCGCAGTTATCACTACCGATGCCCCCGTCGAGCCTGCGGCACTTCATGCCCTGCTGCTCTCGACCGTCAAGCAGACCTTTAACAAGGTAACGGTCGATTCCGACACCTCGACCAACGACACCTGCACCATGCTTGCCTCCGGTGCCGCTGCCGCAGATGCCGAGCCTATCGTCGAGGGCTCCGATGCCTTTGACGAGTTGACATTTGCCGTGCACGAGGTGTGCGAGAGCCTGGCGCGCAATATCGCCGCCGATGGTGAGGGCGCATCCAAGCTTGTTACGGTCAACGTTACCGGCGCCGTGAACGACGAGGAGGCCGATATCGCCGCCCGCGCCGTTGCCAACTCGCCGCTTGTTAAGACCTGCATCGCCGGCCATGACTGCAATTGGGGCCGCGTTGCCATGGCGCTCGGTAAGTGCGGCGTGAAGTTTAATCAGGAAGACGTTTCCATCGACATGATGGGCATGCCTGTCTGTCGCGACGGTCTGACTGTTCCCTTTGACGAGGACGAGGCTCTACGACGTTTCGAGGCGCCCGAGATCGTGATCTCGGCCGACCTGGGCGCAGGCGACGCGGCAACGACCGTGTGGACCTGCGACCTCACGCATGAGTACATCTCCATCAACGGCGACTACCGTTCCTAGATTCCAGGCACGCTGCGCATCTTGCCGCGATTGCGGACAGCGGAGCACGGCGCGATAACGATACGAAAGACGAGGCAGATTATGAAATTCGCACGCGATTGTCGATCGAGCGAATCCAACGAAGCAACCGCGCAGCTGCTGTTCGAAGCGCTGCCGTGGATTAAGAACCTGACCGGCAAGACGGTTGTTATCAAATATGGCGGAGCCGCCATGGTCGACGAGCAGCTGCGCCGCGACGTGATGAGCGACATCGTCCTGCTCAAGATCATCGGTATGTGTCCCGTCATCGTGCATGGTGGCGGCAAGGCTATCAACGAGGCGCTGAGCCATTACGATATTCCCGTCGAGTTTAAGAACGGCCAGCGCGTGACCACGCCGGCGACCATGGATATCGTGCGCGAGGTACTGGGCGGCAAGGTCAACCAGGAGCTGGTTGCTGCCATCAACCACCACGGCAACCTGGCCGTGGGCGTGTCGGGCAGCGATGCCGGCACGCTCATCGCCGAGCCGCTCGACCCCGAGCTCGGTCGAGTGGGCAAAGTGACACACGTTAACACCGACTATATCGAGCGCTTACTCGATAGCGAGTACATCCCCGTCATCGCTACCGTCGCGGCGGGGGAGGACGGCGGTTTCTTCAACATCAACGCCGATACCGCCGCCGGTGCCGTTGCGGCGGCGCTCCATGCGCACAAAGCGATTTTCTTGACCGATGTCGACGGTCTGTACAAGGACTTTGGCGACAAGGATTCGCTTATCTCCAACCTGACGCTCGACGAGGTCAATGAGATGCTCTACGGCGGCGAGGTCGATAAGGGCATGATTCCCAAGCTGCGCGCGGCCGTCGATGCGCTTGCCGGCGGCGTATTTCGTGCCCACATCATCAACGGCACCACGCCGCATTCGCTGCTGCTGGAGCTGCTGACCGATGCCGGCGTCGGCACCGTGATCCATTCCACCGAGACGGCCTACGAGTTCGATACGCATCCGCATCCGCTTTCGACGTTTGCTGCGCGTCTGACCGAGAACCTCGACGAGGTCGAGAAGCTTCAGACGGTCTAGCTGACCCGCAGCCGCCCCATTCCTGCACCCATAGGCCTGCGCCGTCTGGCGCCCAACGAAAGGCATCCCATGTCACTTGCAGCTCAGCAAGCGCTTGAATCCCATTACGTTATGCATACCTTTGGCCGCTCTCCGGTCGAGTTTGTCGAGGGCCACGGCATGAAACTCACCGGCGACGATGGTCGTGAGTACCTCGACTTTCTTGCCGGCATCGGCGTGTGCAGCCTAGGTCATGGCGACCCGGCTGTGCTCTCGGCGCTCGAGGCACAGACCAAAAAGCTCATGCATGTCTCCAATTACTTCTACATCGAGCAGCGCGGACAGGTCGCGGCGCTGCTGTCCAAGCTTGCTAACGACGACGTAGATGGTGCGCGCGTGCTTGCCGGTGCCATTGCCGCCGGCGATGAGGCCACGGCAGCTGCTCTTGGTGCCCCGGCTGCGGGCGAGCAGGTGTGGGAGACGTTTTTTGCCAATTCCGGCGCCGAGGCCAACGAGGGCTCGATGAAGCTCGCGCGCCTGTACGCCAAGCGTGCCGGTAACGGCGGCAACGCTATCGTGTGCATGCGCGGCGGCTTCCACGGCCGTACGCTCGAGACCATTGCCGCCACCATGCAGGATTGGCTGCAGGATAGTTTCCGCCCGCTGCCGGGTGGCTTTGTGGCCTGCACGCCCAACGATATCGATGAACTGCGTGCGATCTTTAAACAGCTGGGGGGCGAAATTTGTGCCGTGATGCTCGAGCCGATTCAGGGCGAGAGCGGTGTGCACCCCATGACCGAGGAGTTTATGGCGGCAGCGCGCGACCTGGCACACGAAGTGGGCGCCGTGCTTATCGCCGACGAGGTCCAGTGCGGCATCTTCCGCTCCGGCAAGCCGTTTGCATTCCAAACCTATGGCGTGGAACCCGACATCATGAGCCTTGCCAAGGGCATTGCTGATGGCGTGCCCATGGGTGCCGTCGTAGCAAAGAAGGAGATTGCCGACGTGTTTAAGCCGGGCGACCACGGCTCGACCTTTGGCGGTAGCTGCTTGGCCGTCGCGGCGTGTGCCGCGACGCTCTCCGCGCTCGTGCACGGCGATTATGCCGACCATGTTGCCAAGGTAGGCGCCTATATGGAGGCAAAGCTCGCCAAGCTGCCGAACGTGACCGAGGTGCGTGGCCGCGGCTTGATGCTCGGCTGCGATCTGGACGATACTGTGGGTGATGCACACGACGTTGTGGCCCGTGCATTGGGGGCTGGTGCCGTGATTAACGCTACGGGTGCCCATACGCTGCGTTTCCTGCCGCCGCTCGTCTGCGAGGAATCCGACGTGGACAGTCTGATCGAGATCCTGTCGGACGTTTTGGCCTAACACAGCGAAATAACTTAACTTTGACCGGGTTCCGGACTGCGGACGTGCCCTATGTGGCATGATTCAGCGGTCTGGAGCCCGTTTTGCCTTAGATTTGCTAAGGCGGGGAGACCTGCTGGTCAAAAAACATCAAATATGAGTACTGTTACCGATTTGGTAGCAGCAATTTTGGACTAATAAGGCCAGATAGCTAGTCGAAATGGTAGCGCGCAGAGATGTGGTGTAAGAGGCGGGGAATGCCCCGCCTCCGCCCTTT
>OGYK01003092.1_pt1 | contig 10032 bp, 9 predicted proteins | sample 1576501 | NCBI WGS metagenome assembly OGYK01 (sample SAMEA3541530, study PRJEB24748) | human gut metagenome | biome: human gut; feature: human-associated habitat; material: faeces | place: China | collected 2012
AGCAAGTACTAATGTTAGAAGGGTTTTTTTCATCTGTGATACTGCTTTTCTGCAAATATAACCTCATTTGAAAAAAAATGTTCTTAAAAGTGCAACTTTTTTCAGAATACCTGCGTCAAAAGACTAGAAAACCATATAAAAAAGCGAGTATGAAAAGAATTATGAATAAAATCGATTATGATTTTTGGTGGGAAAAAATAGCAGATTATGCAAAATTGGTGGGAAGAACAACGGCTCGTCCGGTACTTTTATTATATTATGTGTTGAGGAGTCCTGAAACTCCGTCATCGGATAAAATGTTAATAGTTGCCGCTTTATCTTATTTAATACTCCCGATAGATTTGATTTCTGCCAAACGGTTGCCCGTCATCGGCTGGATAGATGAGGCATTTTCTTTAGTCTATGCTTATAAGAAAGTGTGCAGGTATGTCACTCCCGAGATAGAATCGGAAGTGGACAATATACTGGAACGATGGTTTCCTGAAGTAAAATATGAACTGATACAGGAATGATGCCGAATGGTATATCATTAGGAATAAGTTTGACTCTCTAAATAAATTTTTATAGGGATAATCCTTATTTTTATCTGCTTAGATACTAATATGAACCACATAACGCCTTATGCGCGTTGTGTGGTTTTTTTTATTCTATAAAAAAACAATCTTTGTGAATTAAATAAGGAACAATTAAAACAATAGATACTATGTCACAAGAAAAAACATCTGTACCGGGTATGGAAAATTCATACTATGCAAACAAGAAGAACAATATGTATTCGAGAACTACAACTCCTGACATGGGAAGTCGCGGAACAATGGTTCCGGGAATGGAAGAGGTGGCTCCCAATGTTGGCCGGCACAAATCGAGTGCCAAAGGGGGAGCTCCGGTAGTCGGATTTTTGTATTCTATATCCCGCCAGGGTATCGGTGAATATTGGCCTCTTCATATCGGCTCAAATAAAATCGGGCGTTCCGGTAATTGTGATATATGTTTGAAGGAAGGTACTGTATCGGATATTCATGCGGAACTGAATATCAAGCAGATGAAAACTACACATAAGATACTGGCTTCGATTAAGGATATAGGTTCCAAAAATGGCATATTCGTAAATGAAGAGGAACTGGATTACAGTGCCCATGAGTGTTTTAATAATGATTTGATTACAATCGGTCTTAATTATCGATTGCTTCTGATTTTGATTGACACGCAAGCCTTGGGATTGACTGTATCGGAAAACTTTATACCTATAGAAGAGGAAGAGGATGTGGATTTTCCTTTTGCTGCGCCTAAAGGTACAGGTGGCAGCTTTAATCCCTATGACCATAATAATCGTCCGATGAATAATGGAACAGTAGCAATGGACGGAGTTCAAGGTACAGAGCCGGGAGGAACTAAGTTTATGTAACAGTTGCAGACCTTTTAAATTTAAATGAAGGAAAAGATATGTCTATTATTTGCATACAAAGTATAAATGAAAAGAAAAACCACATTCGTTATGAGGTAGATACGGATAGCCAGCCCCTTGGTGTGGGAGGAATGGGTTCGGTGTATCGTGGTAAGCGGATTCAAGAAAAGACCGGTGTATGTGTGGATGTAGCAATCAAATTTTTGTTTGACGATTTGCCTGCACACGTCATCGAAAGAGCACGGAGAGAAGCTTCCATTCAGATTCATAATGAGAATCTGGTGGAAATGTTTGGTTTTATCCAGATAGATGAAGTAGTTTCTCCAACCGTTGTCCATCAGCATTATCATGTGGTAAGTGAACTGTTGCACGGAGTAGTCTTGTGTGATTTATTAAAAGGAAAAACGACAGACAATAATGGAGTGGATATTCCTTTTGCACAAGAGCTGTATAATCAATATGTGACGGATCGTTGTGGCTTTGCGCTGCTTGTTATCAAAAATATATTGTCGGGGATTATGGCTTTACACGACAAAGGATATATCCATCGTGACCTTGATCCGAGTAATATTATGATTACCTCTGATCGGAAAATAAAGATTATTGATTATGGTATTGCTAAACAGCTTTCTACACTGACTACACAAGACCAGCAACTGACTACCGCCGGACAATTTATGGGAAAAGCAACATACGCTTCTCCTGAATTGGTTGTTGGCGATGTGGTGCACCAAAATGAAACGACAGATATTTATGCCATTGGGATAATGCTGTTTCAGTTTATTGTGGGACATGTACCATTTGAGGGGGCCACTCATGAAGTTCTGGAAATGCAGTTGCATCACAAAATGCCTTTGCAGCAAGTGCCACAGAAAGAGATTCGAAAAATTATAGCCAAAGCTACAGCCAAGAAGCAGAAAGACCGGTATCAATCGGCAGCAGAGTTTAGAGTAGCAGTAGAGCAAATAAGTAAGATTTCCATGCCTTCGGCAACGGAACAGGAAAAGTTCGGGAATATTATAGAGACTGTTCAGGCAATTGTGGGCAAGATGGGACAAAAGAATGTATGGGCTGCAGTGTTCATTGTAGTTGTGCTGATAGGTGGAAGCATTACTTGGAAAATTATAGCCGATAATAAAGAAAAACAGCAAGCGGAGCTTGAAAGGATAGAAACTGAGAAACGGATTGCGGCATGGGAAGCTGAAATGAATAATACGATTTTGGACTCTTCGGTTCCATCGGGACAAAGGGTGACAGATTCTATATCAGGGCATACTGTGATGGTAAAGACTGCCGGTCAGCTTACACTGGAAGCTTTTACATTGTTGAGTGATTCGGGTAAAGCTGTCGATGGCTTGAATTTATTGGAGAAAGTAGCTCAAAAAGGATATCGTTCTTCTTTGGATGCAGCTTATTTGGTAGCGCGTTTGCACTATCCGGGAGAAGATTCGTCTGATTCTATTCAACAAATAAAGAACTATTTATCGGAGACATTGAAGAAAGACGGTAAGGATGCACATCAGATGATGAGTAGAATTGTCAAAACAGATTCAACCTATTATAAAGCCTTGTATGAATTGGGCTGTGATTTCTTAGCCGGTGAAATACGTACAGGTAAAGCCGATAGTCGGGACTTGCCGAAGGCTTTAGAGTATTTCAAACGAGGATTGACATTTGCCACGCAAGCGAATGATAATGAATATATAAGTAAATGTTCCAGAAGAATAGAAGCACTCCAATGAAACCTAATTATAGAAATATAGTACAAAAAGGTGATGAAATCTATTTATGCGTAAACGGTGAATGGTTCTTTTATAACCAGACAGAGCCACCCTTGGGCGCCGGTGCTATGGGCACTGTTTATTTGGGACGGTCTTGTCAGACTCAGGAGAGAGTGGCAATTAAGCGCGTGGTGGATAAATATGCCAATGTACCAAGCATTCGTGAAAGAGCCAAATTAGAAGCATCATTGCTTTTTCGGCATCGTAACTTGGTAGAGATGATAGGCTATTGCGAGCTAAATCCATATAATGGCCCGATATTTATTGTGAGCAGACTGGTGCAGGGAATAACATTGGACGAGCATGTTAATACTCATTTGCGGAATAGGAAAGATGCGGTCAAGCGAATCTGCGAAAGCCTTTATCCTGTGATGGATGCTTTGGATTATCTTCATCAGAAAGGAATTGTTCACATGGATATAAAACCGGCTAACATTATGATAGAGCATGGTTCTAATATCAGATTAATGGATTTGGGCATTGCTTATACACCTGATTCTGTCAGTATGACGTCTCCGGGTTTGATAGGTACTCCCAAATATGCTGCTCCCGAACAAATCATAGAACCCGGACAGGTCCAATTGACAGTAGATAAAACAACGGATATCTATGAATTGGGAGTAACACTGTATGAGTTGTTGGCCGGTTATAATCCTTTTGATTCTTCTACAAGGGAGGAGACTATACAAAGGCAGCGAATGGAAGTATTGCCGGATATACAGGGAGTACCGAAAGCGGTTGTGGATGTGCTTCGCAAAGCGACAGAAAAACAGCAAAACGAACGTTTCCAATCATCGGGAGAGTTTAAGATGGCGTTACAAAAGGCTTTAAGTGCTCCTCCTTCACCGGTGGTACCGACATGGTTGGTCATGGTCGGTGTGGGTTGTCTGGTTGGAATAATTATTATATTATTAATGTTTGCCTTATGATACCAATAAATACACAATTACCTATTGCTGTCGGTTTTGTCGATTCCAGGCAAGGTGGCAGGGCCGAAAATCAGGATACATGCGGATATGCCGATACTCCATTAGGATTATTGGTTGTTGTGTGCGATGGGATGGGAGGGGGACCTTCGGGCAAGGCTGCTTCGTCTACTGCTACTGATGTAATTATTCAGACAGTACGTTCCGGCAAGCTTTCGGATTCTCCTCTGACAGTTCTTCAACAAGCCATAAAAATGGCGAATCAGGCATTGATTTCAGAGATACAGAAGAAACCTGCATTACGCGGCATGGGGACTACGGTTACCGCTTTGCTGATTAATGAGTATTCGGCCATTGCCGCTTATGTCGGAGACAGTAGGATATACCAATTTCGCAGGGGACATAAGAAGTTTCGCACATTTGACCATTCAATGGTTTTCGAGATGGTCAGGAACGGTACTATTAATGAGGAGCAGGCACGTTTGTCGGAGCAGTCAAACATGATTACTAAGGCCTTGGGTGCTAACAGTGACATTGAAGCGGATATCGTAGAGCTGCCTTATGAAAAGGGAGACCGTTTTATGCTGTGTACAGATGGAATATGGGGAATGTTTCCGGAACGGAAGTTGATTGATATTGTGGCGGGTACTTCTTCTTTGGGAGGAGCTGTCGAAAGTATTGTGATTCGTGTGGATGAAGAGGGAATCACAAATGGCGGCAAGCATGATAATCTGACCGTAGCATTAATTGAAACAAATTCTAATTCAATATTAAAAGAAAAGATGAGTACAAAAATAAGGAATATATTATTTGCCTTGATATTTATCTGTTGTGTCAGTATAGCAGGCAACATCATTCAGGGCTTTTATTTGCCGGGTCAAGCGGCGGCTTCCTCCAAGAGTGAAGAGTTGGATATAGAAGCTTTGCAAAAGGTATGGAGCGAAAAACTTCAGGCAGAGTTTGATGAAAAGCTGAGAAAGTCGGAACAAGAACAAAAGAGGACTATAGATTCGTTGTCACAGATCATAACCAATAATCCGGGTAAAGCGAAAGAATATATGGAGGTTATAATCAATCAGTATGACATCATAGAACGGTTGGATGACATTATTAATAATTTACAGGAGTTACGTGATGTTTCTGAAGGGAAGGAAAAAGAACAAAAATTGAAGGAAACGGTGGCAATGGTTCAAAAATTGGAGCCTGAATTGAAAAAGAAATATGGCATCTCTGAAAACGAGTTTAATGGCAAAGAGAAGAACGGACGCGAATATGGTATTTTGCTTCTTTTGAAACAGAATATAGCTAAAGAAAACAGCAGCAGGGCGCAAAGTCATTATGACTCCATTATTAATCGGGTAAAAGAGATTAGAGATAAAATAAAATAGTTATAAAATTAATGAGTATGAAGATATTAACTATTGGTCGTGATGAAAGCTGTAATATCGTTTTGTCGGATAGTACAGTCAGTCGCCGCCATGCTATTTTGAAAATCCATGCGACCGGAAAGATGGAGATTATTAGTATGGGGCAAAATGGAACATTTGTCAATGGTGTTAAATTGAAATCGGATACGGCATACCCTGTCACCCGTAAAGATGTGGTTTCTTTTGCACACGTGCGCCAATTGGATTGGAATCAGATACCTGATGTTCAAAGATATTACAGATATGGCATTATGGCGGTAATAGGTCTGGCGGTAATCATTACAGCCATTGTTGTTATACAGGATATGAAGGATGATACTCCCCGGTTTCCGATTATTGAATGTCAGCAGGAGGAGAAGGTGCTTCCGGAAAAGGAGGTGGCACCACAGGCGGAGGTGAAGAAGAAGCAGGATTCTCTCTCTGAAAAGAAAGAGAAGAATGAGGTATCAAGCTGTTTCTTCCCAAAGAAAAAAACAAAGGACAAGAAAGAGGAGAATAAGAAAAACGGAGATAAAAAAGAGAACGATTCTGCATCCAAGAAAGAACAGGCTGTACCTATTATATACTAATACTAATAAAAAAACAATATACAATGAAACTACTAAAAATTGGAAGTTCGTCTTCCTCGAATATTGTATTGAATAGCGAATTTGTGAGTAGCCATCATGCGGAAATTCTATTGTTGGATAGTGGCGAAATCATTTTGGAAGACAAAAACAGTACAAACGGAACCTTTGTGGGCGGCAAGAAAATTACTCCCAACAAGGAAGTTACCATTCAACGGGGGGATTATGTGAAATTTGCCGATGTTGAATTGCAATGGAGCCGGGTTCCTGCTTTGGAAAATACCAGTAAATATAAATCGATTCTTAATATCGGTACGAACTTTCGGAACGACCTGGTTATTTCCGGTGCCTTTGTCAGCCGTTTTCATGCTACGTTCAAGGTGGCAAAAGACGGAAAGTGTTATCTGACGGATTTGGGAAGTAAAAATGGCACTAAAGTGAATGGTGTAAAGATACAACCGGGTAAAGAAATTCGGGTGAAAAAGGGAGATATTGTACTTTGTGGGGATGTGGATGTAACCGAGCAATTGCCTTTCCCTACACCTTATCCATGGATTAAATGGGTAGCCGCTGTCGGTGTGGCTGCTGCGGTTCTTTTGGGGGCAGTGTGGGTATTGGGGCGTAAGACTGTCGATCCTACCAAATTCAGACCGGCTGTTGTTTGGGTAATGGCTAACTATTATTACACTGTTACATTTGATGATGTTCTGTTGGGCAGTCGGCCTTACACAGTTCTTTGTTCAACGGACGGCAAGCATGCTCGGGTTGTCGGTTCCGATAATATACCTAAAGGATATAATAAGTTCAGTTATACGGCAACGGCATTTTTTATTGACCGCGAAGGACGTATGGGAACTAACAGACATGTTGCCTATCCTTGGGACAAGGCTTATATGAATCCTGAAACAGAAGATATGTTGAGACAAGCTATAGAGGAGTTTTTGGAAGAGCTGATCCCGACAAAAGAAGTAAGGACAGACAGCGATTTGACACTTCTGGCGTCGAGTCCTGTCGGTAATGTTTTGATAGAAAAAGCGTTGGGAGAAAGTCCCAGACAAAGGGTGAAATCACTCAATGCTTTGATTAACAGAGTAAGACAAACGAAGTATACCATATCCGGTGCGTCCGATTATATATCGGTTGGCTATCCCGGACAAAACTATACCCATTATGATGACTTTGAGAGATGCTATGTTGTAAAGGCTTCTGAAACGGATGAAAAGGACATTGCTATCTTGCAGTTGAACAAAAAGAAAACTCCATCCGACATCGAATATATTTTCGATGTAAAACAATTTAATACAGAAAAGCTGAAACCGCTGGAAGAAAAATTGTATACCATCGGTTATCCGGCAGGTGCGTATCGTGCAGTGGAGAAGACAAATCATTCACTCGAACCGGATATTCGGGAAACAATGTGCAGCAAAGTGCCTGGAAGATATGATTTTGAATTCCAGGGAGAAGCAGTCGGCGGAGCCAGCGGGTCACCTATTTTCAATAAGCATGGCGAATTGGTAGGTGTTCTTTGGGGAGGCTGGAAGATGGGCTCTACTTTGGGCTTGGCATGTCAGGCCAGATATCTGAAAGAAATGTATGAAGAGGAGGTGGGCCTATGAATAAAGTAATGGTGTATGCCTGCCGGCTGTTAATGATTTGGGCATTCATTCCGTTTGGGATGAATGCTCAAACGGCTAAGTGGGCGATAGCTCCTCAGTATTCATCTATCACTCCGTATGGCGAAGACATGTACAAGGTGAAAATAGGGAAACAAGTGGGAGTTGTGGACAAAGACGGTAAAATAATAGTCGGTGTGTATGCCGATTCCATTACGAATATGGTTGAAGACTGCTCATTGGTATTACGTTTTGTAGATGGTAAGAACAAGTTGGTGAGTATTTTGCATAAGGATAAGACTACCTCGCAAATATCCGAGGACTGGTATGTGGGAAACTATACTTTCTTTTCTGAAGGCAAATTGCCGGTCTGCAATAAAAAGGGAAGATTTGGATATATTGGGCCTAATGGCCGGGTGATACTGGATTTTGCATACAGTGTGGCACACCCGTTTTCTGAAGGTTGGGCTTCTGTTTGCAAAGGAAAAAATCTTTTTTCTGTAGGGCTTAATGCTGTCAGCGGGTTACTGAATGCAAAAAACAAGGATAAAGTTTTTTATGTAAACGAAAACGGACAAAATCTGGTGCTGCAATCCGATATAGGTGATATATATACAGGGACGACATTTAAGAATGGAGAAGCGTTGGTGATAACAAAAGACAATCGTTATTGTGTTATCAATACTTCAGGGCAATTGCTTAAGATAGACAATAATATTGTCTTGTCGTTTGATGAGTATTATGCCATTGGACAGCATGCGGATAAATCGGCAAAGGGAACTAAATCCAGGATAGTATATGATGGTCCGACTGTTTATTCGGAAGATGATTTGTATGGTTATAAACAGGGAAGCGCTATCGTATTGCCGGCACAATTTGACGATGCGCAACCCTTCAGCAGAGGATATGCCATTGCTTCTAAGGATAATAAATATGGTTTGCTGAAACTTTATCCGGGATATTTCCAATGCCGTTCTTCCGTAGGCTCGTTAAAGTCGGTGGATGCCGGAATGGAATCTGTGGATTATGTGGTGACAGTGCCCCAGGCCTGGCAGGAAGCGGAACTGGAACTTTTTTGCTCCAATGACCGTGGTGAGAAAGTGAATCTCAGCCAGCCCGGGAATGCGAAAAGCACTCGCATCTTTTCGCTGGTTTTGCCTAAAAAAGAGACTCGTAATCTTTTGCTTGAAGGAGAAAACTTGCAGCTTTGGAATAGCAGCATGATAAAAAATGTTTCAAATGTTGCAGGCAATGATACCGGAATCGGTATTGCCATTGCTCCTTCAAAGGTGAAGGCGAATGCAGATGATGTTGCTTCGGTTGTAGTCACCCTGACAAATCAAACGGGGGAAGCGGTAGAATTTGAGGCTGTTATAACGGGCAATCAACTAATAACGAAGAAAGAAAAGGTGAGTCTGGATGCCGGACAGAGCAAAAAGATTTATGCTACCTTTACTAAAATTATAAAAGAAGAGAAACGCGTTGTGACGGTTACTGTTCCTGATATGAATAAAGTGAGCAAAAGTATAACTGTAGAACCTTTCTTTGTCAATTTTTAAAGGATAAAATGATGAAAACTAAGAAATTTTGTTGGATACTATTATTAAACCTGCTGGTTTTAACTGCCGGTGCCGAACCTTATGAGACGGTTGTGCTGAAAAACGGCTCTGTGCTCGAAGGTTATATTTCTGTTCAGCATCCGGGAAAAGATATTATCTTTTTTGCAGAAAAGGCAACGGTTTATATTCCGGTGAAACAGGTGAAGTCTGTGTTGGAGTATGATATCGAGATAGAAACACTGTCCGACCCGTGGAAAGCTTGGGTAGGAGATAACCCATTGCTGGTAAAGACTGTCAGAGGTAGTAAGTTTCTGCAAATGACTGACATCATTTTGGTAGAAACAGCAGAGAATGATACAGTAGTCCTCGATTCTGCCGTCGTCCGGGAAACGAATACCCCGCTTTATTCAAACTGGAACGTTGTTCCCCGCAAAGTGCGTATACTGGAAAAAGGAGAAGTCATCAAATATCTTGATTTTACTCCTAATTCCTATTATCTGGATTGGAAAGATATACAGGCTATCAAACGTGCTCCCAGGGCCACGACCGATTTGACCGGGTTGATTGATGTGGTGGTTGTTGTATGCGATCAATGGCGGACGTGACGAGAAATCGGGTGTGCAGGTGGCTCCCCGTTTCGAACCGATCACCAGCGAGTATCTGGATTACAACGAAGTGATGGAGAAATACGAGCAGATGATGCGCTGGTTGGCAAAAGTCTATGTCAATGCACTGAAGATCATTCACTACATGCA
>OGYK01003093.1_pt1 | contig 10031 bp, 4 predicted proteins | sample 1576501 | NCBI WGS metagenome assembly OGYK01 (sample SAMEA3541530, study PRJEB24748) | human gut metagenome | biome: human gut; feature: human-associated habitat; material: faeces | place: China | collected 2012
GAACTCGTGTTACCGCCGTGAAAGGGCGGTGTCTTAACCGCTTGACCACCGGGCCGTATGGTAGCGGAAATAGGACTTGAACCTACGACACCTCGGGTATGAACCGAGTGCTCTAGCCAGCTGAGCTATTCCGCCATCTGTTCGCCAACATCAAATCAGCAAGATAGATTATAATATAACAGTCCCGATTTGTCAAGGGTTTTTTAAAAGTTTTTTGAAATTTTTTTAATTTTTTTCAAAAAACTTAAAAGCATCTGTATTTTACTGCTTTTTTCGTGAAGAAAAACACAGAAAACAACGGTTGCTGTCGTTTTAATACATATCTTTACGCTGTTTTTATTGTTAGCCGATAAATAATTTTTATTCTTAAAAATAAAATCAGTGCGGTTGCCCCCTACTTTTAAAGCAGGGAGCAACGCAAATTTATTAAATTTTATTTATTACTTTTTACTTTATAAAATTACTCTGCATCAGGAAGACTTGCAAGTTTTTCAAGGTGAGCGTACTTCTCTTCTGCAACCTTTTCAGCCTTAGCAAAGAGCTGTTCTGCTCTTTCAGGGAATGAACGGGTAAGTGAGTTATAACGAACCTCACCCATAATAAAGTCACGATAAGAAGCGCTTGGAGCCTTGCAATCGAGCATAAACGGATTCTTGCCCTCATCGGCACGGCGTGGGTCATAACGGAAGATATTCCAATAACCTGCCTCAACAGCCTTCTTCTCTTCCTGCTGAGCAATGCTCATACCGCCCTTAATACCGTGGTTGATACATGGAGCGTAGCAGATAACAAGTGACGGGCCGTTGTAGCTTTCAGCCTCTACCATAGCCTTGAGAACCTGATTATTGTCAGCACCCATTGCACACTGTGCTACATATACATAGCCGTAGCTCATAGCGATAGCGGCAAGGTCTTTCTTCTTAACAGACTTACCTGCAGCGGCAAACTGTGCAACAGAACCTACAGGAGTAGCCTTAGAAGCCTGTCCGCCTGTATTTGAGTAAACCTCTGTATCGAATACGAGGATATTTACATTTTCGCCTGATGCGATAACATGGTCAAGACCGCCAAAGCCGATATCGTAAGCCCAGCCGTCACCGCCGAAGATCCACATTGACTTCTTAGCAAGTTCGTCTTTGTCGATAAGTGTCTTCTTGGCAAGTTCGCCGACCTTAGCGTCATCAACATTCTTTTCAAGCTCTGCAATAAGAGCGTCTGTTGCAGGACGGCTTGCGGTTGAATCGCAAACTGTGTCAAGGTAGTTCTGACAAGCTGTCTTTAACTCGTCGCTGTCTGTGTCTTTCTGAATATTCTGAACATACTCTACAAGTCTGTTACGGATAGCTTTCTGACCGAGAGCCATACCAAGACCAAACTCGGCGTTATCCTCAAAGAGTGAGTTCTGCCAAGCAGGACCAAAGCCTTTCTTGTTCTTTGTGTATGGTGTTGCCGGAGCAGATGCACCCCAAATTGATGAACAGCCTGTTGCATTGGCAATGAACATTCTGTCACCGAAGAGCTGTGTAACGAGCTTAGCATAAGGTGTTTCACCGCAGCCTGCGCAAGCACCCGAGAACTCAAGGAGCGGCTGCTTAAACTGGCTGCCCTTAACTGTAGAGAACTTAAACTTAGCGGCTACTTCAGGCTTTTCGTCAAGAGTTACCGCATAATCAAATACAGCTTGCTCTGCACGCTGGCTGTCGATTGACTTCATTGTAAGAGCCTTTTCGCCCTTCTTGCCCGGACATACATTAGCGCAAGCGCCGCAGCCTGTACAGTCAAGTGTAGATACAGTCATAACAAACTTAAGTTCCTTAAGACCAATCATTGGAATGCTCTTTGTGCCCTGCGGAGCGGCTGCAAGCTCGTCCTCTGTCATAGCAACAGGACGAATTACAGCGTGAGGACATACGATAGCACACTTGTTACACTGAATACAGTTGTCTGAATTCCACTCAGGGACATCAACTGCGATACCACGCTTTTCATAAGCGGCTGAACCGTTAGGAGCAGTACCGTCAACATGATCCATAAATGCAGATACAGGGAGCTTGTTGCCCTTGTACTCATTTACAGGCTTGAGGATACCGTTTACATACTCAACGAGTGCGCCCTCGCCCGGAACTACATCGCTTGCCTTATCGTCAGCGGCATTTGCCCAATCAGCAGGAATTTCAACCTTCTTGAGGTCTTCCATACCACGATCAATAGCTGCGTAGTTCATATCTACGATAGCCTGACCTTTCTTCATATATGACTTCTTAGCAGCAGCCTTCATAAGCTCCTTAGCCTTTTCAGCCGGGATAATGTCTGCAATCTTAAAGAAAGCTGACTGAAGAACTGTGTTAATTCTGCCGCCAAGACCGATTTCCTTACCGATCTTAATACCGTCGATTGTGTAGAAATTGATATTTCTTGTAGCAAGAATTCTCTTCATCTTGCCCGGAAGTCTTTCTGAAAGCTCATCAACATCCCAAGGACAGTTGAGGAGGAATGAACCGCCTTCCTTGAGGTCGTCTACGATGTCGTACTTGTCAACATATGATGGGTTATGACAAGCAACGAAGTCAGCCTTAGAAATGTAATAAGTTGATTTGATAGGCTGATTACCGAAACGGAGGTGAGAAACTGTAAGACCGCCCGACTTCTTTGAGTCATAAGCAAAGTAGCCCTGAGCGTACATATCGGTGTTATCGCCGATAATCTTGATTGAGTTCTTGTTTGCACCTACTGTACCGTCGGCGCCAAGACCCCAGAACTTACATGAATGTGTACCCTTTGGAGTTGTGTCAGGGTTTTCAACAATCGGGAGTGAAAGGTTTGTAACATCATCAACAATGCCGATTGTAAATCTTCTCTTAGGAGCGTCGCTCTCTGCGTTTCTGTAAACAGCAATGATGTCGGCAGGAGTTGTATCCTTAGAACCAAGACCGTATCTGCCTGTGTAAACCTTTACGCCGGCAAAGTCAGAACCGTTGATAGCAGCAAGAACATCAAGATAAAGAGGCTCACCGATTGAACCAGGCTCTTTTGTTCTGTCAAGAACAGAGATAGTTTTAACTGTCTTAGGAAGCTCGCTTAAGAGATAGTCTGCAACGAAAGGTCTGTAAAGGTGAACCTTTAAAAGACCAACCTTTTCGCCTGCTGCGTTGAGGAAGTCAACAACTTCTTCTGCACAATCACATACAGAACCCATAGCAACGATAATGTGCTCTGCGTCCTCTGCGCCATAGTAGTTAAATGGCTTGTAGTTTGTGCCGATCTTCTCGTTTACTTTGTTCATATATTCAACAACAACTTCAGGCACTGCATCGTAGTACTTGTTGCAGGCCTCTCTTGCCTGGAAGAAGATGTCGTCGTTCTGAGCTGTACCTCTTGTTACAGGGTGCTCAGGGTTAAGTGCTCTTCTGCGGAACGCTTCTACTGCGTCCCAATCAAGCATATCTGCGAGATCCGCATAGTCCCACTCTTCAATCTTCTGAATCTCGTGAGAGGTTCTGAAACCGTCAAAGAAGTGGAGGAAAGGAACTCTGCCCTTGATAGCCGAAAGATGTGCAACGGCAGCAAGGTCCATACATTCCTGTGGGTTGTTTGAACAGAGCATTGCATAGCCTGTCTGACGGCAAGCATAAATATCTGAATGGTCACCGAAAATTGAAAGAGCGTGGCTTGTAAGAGCACGGGCAGATACATGAATTACGCCCGGTAAAAGCTCGCCTGCCATCTTGTACATATTCGGAATCATAAGAAGCAAGCCCTGTGAAGCTGTGTATGTTGTGGTCAACGCACCGGCTGCAAGCGAACCGTGAACCGCACCGGAAGCACCGCCTTCCGACTGCATTTCCGTAACCTGTACTTCTCTGCCGAAAAGGTTTTTAGTGCCCATTGCCGAGAACTTGTCGGTAAGGTCAGCCATTACGGAAGAAGGTGTGATAGGATAGATAGCAGCAACATCTGTAAACGCATAAGAAACATGAGCAACAGCGCTGTTACCGTCCATAGTTTTCATTTTTCTTGCCATTGGAATTGTCCTCCTTAAAGTATGTCAGCGACAACACCGTTTGCCGCATTTAATACAATTTTTAACGATACATACTGTATCATAATAAATTTTAACACTTAAATGTTAATTTGTAAAGAGGTTTTCAACAATAACGCATATGTTTTCGCCCGATTTTTCTAAAACTTTACCAAATATTTTAAATTTCCGCATAAAACCGAGTTTTTCGCCGATTCAGGTGATTTTTAGACAAAACAAAAGTTTGTTAATTGCCATAAAACCGTAAAATTCGTCAATAATTTTTATACGCAAAAAATTGTTATACATACATTATGCGAAAATTGTATTATTTTGGCAAGAAAACATACAACTTAACGGCTGATATTTTTGTAAATAATAGTCATTTTTATTAAAGAAATTATATTGCGATTAAAGAATTAAAATTAAATAAAAAAAGCGTATAATAGTTTGGATAATCAATTGACATAATATGACTTTATATAACTTTATAAGGCACGGAGGCAGTATGTTGAAATTAGGACTTGACATTGGCTCAACTACAATAAAATGCGTTGTTTTGGACGAAGAAAATAAAATTATATACAGCACCTACGAACGACATTATTCTCAAATAACCGAGAAAATTGCCGAAATTCTCGCAACTGTACGCAGTAAGGTAAAGGGTGTTGAAAACGCAGCCGTTGCGCTTTCCGGTTCTGCCGGTATGGGCGTTGCGGAGTCAAGCAACATTGACTTTGTGCAGGAAGTTTACGCAACAAGAGTTGCTACAAATACATTTATTCCGGGCACAGATGTTGTCATTGAACTCGGAGGCGAGGACGCAAAAATTCTGTTCCTCACAAACGGTCTTGAAGTGCGTATGAACGGTACCTGTGCCGGCGGTACGGGTGCATTCATCGACCAGATGGCAACACTGCTCAATGTTCCGCTTGAAGATCTTGACGAACTTGCAAAGCAGTACGAAAAAACATACACTATCGCATCACGCTGCGGCGTATTTGCAAAGACAGATATTCAGCCTCTTTTAAACCAAGGCGCAAGAAAGAGCGATATAGCCGAAAGTATCTTCAACGCCGTTGTAAGCCAGACTGTCGCAGGTCTTGCACAGGGACGAGAAATCGAAGGTCAAGTTGTATATCTCGGCGGTCCTCTCACCTTTATGAGCGAGCTTAGAAACTGCTTTGACAGAACTTTAAACACAAAGGGTATATGCCCTGAAAATTCACTTTACTTTGTTGCCTGCGGTGCGGCACTTTGCGCCGAAAAAACAATTGACTTTGACAAGGTAATCGAAGAAGTAAAAAATTACCGTGGAAGCGGCAACTTTGCCTTTAACCCTCCGCTTTTCAAAGACGAAGAAGATTACAAAAAATTCTCTGACCGTCACGCAAAAGCAACAGTTCTGCAAAAGGAACTTAAAGGCTACAAAGGCAAGGCTTATGTGGGTATGGACGCAGGCTCTACCACCGTTAAGGGCGTTGTTCTCAACGACGACGGCGAACTTCTTTATTCAAAATATCTTCCGTCAAAAGGAAATCCCGTAGAGATTATCAAAGGTTTTCTTGAGGAAGTCTATGCAATCAACCCCGAAATCAACATAGTTTCTTCTGCCGTTACAGGTTACGGCGAAGAGATTATAAAGAACGCTTTTGATGTTGACTACGGCATAGTAGAAACAATTGCGCATTTCACTGCTGCAAAATACTTTATGCCCGATGTTGAGTTTATCATCGACATCGGCGGTCAGGACATCAAATGCTTTAAAATTCACAACGGCGCAATCGACAACATCTTCCTTAACGAGGCTTGTTCTTCCGGATGCGGAAGTTTCTTGCAGACATTCGCAAATGCGCTCGGCTACGAAATCGCCGACTTTGCAAAGCTCGGACTTTTTGCAAAGCGCCCTGTTGACCTCGGTTCGAGATGTACGGTATTTATGAACTCAAGCGTTAAACAGGCTCAAAAGGACGGCGCAACAATCGAGGATATTTCCGCAGGTCTTTCCTTAAGCGTTGTAAAGAATGCACTCTACAAAGTTATCAGAGCGTCAAGCCCTGACGAACTCGGCAAAAGAGTTGTTGTACAGGGCGGCACATTCCTTAACGACGCCGTACTCCGTGCATTTGAGCAGGAAATGGGCGTTGAGGTTGTTCGACCTAACATTGCCGGACTTATGGGCGCATACGGTGCGGCGCTATATTCAAAAAATAAATCAAAAGGCAACGGCAAGAGTAAACTTGCAAATAAAGAGACTCTCAAAAACTTTGTCCACGATATAAAGGTAACAAACTGCGGTATGTGCAGCAACAACTGCCGACTTACAATCAACAGCTTTGGCGGTGGCAGAAGATTTATTGCAGGCAACCGTTGTGAGCGTCCGATTACAAAGAAATCGCAGTCAAACGAGCTTAATATGTACGCTCAAAAGCTCAAAATGCTTGAGGAATACAAGCCTGTTGAGGGACTTCGTGGCAAGCTCGGTATGCCGATGGCACTCAATATGTTTGAAATGTATCCGTTCTGGTACAGATTCTTTACAGAGCTTAAATTTGAGGTGTTCCACTCACCGTTCTCTACAAGAAAGCTCTACCAGAGAGGTCAGCAGACGATTCCGAGTGATACCGTATGTTTCCCGGCAAAACTTGTGCACGGACACATTCAGACTTTGATTGACGAGGGAGCAGAAACTATTTTCTACCCTTGTATGTCATACAACTTTGACGAGCACCTCGGCGATAACCACTACAACTGCCCTGTTGTTGCATATTATCCGGAAGTTATCAATAACAATATGAAAGATGTGCAGAAAATCTGCTTTATAAAGGAATATTTCGGCGTACATATGCCAAAGCATTTCCCGCAGAAAGCATATGAGGCACTTTCTAAATATTTCCCCGATCTTACACTTAACGAGGTAAGAAAGGCCGCAAAACTTGCTTATGACGAACAGGATAAGTACAGAAAAAAGGTAATCGCAAAGGGCAACGAGATTATTGAAAAAGCCGAAAAAGAGGGCAAAAAGATAATGGTGCTTGCCGGCAGACCTTACCATGTAGACCCCGAAATCAACCACGGCATTGATAAACTTATTTCAAGTTTTAATGTAGCAATCGTCAGCGAAGATGTTGTATCTCCGAGGGTTGAGAAATTCCACACCAATGTACTTAACCAGTGGACATATCATTCAAGACTGTACGCTGCCGCTAAGTATGTTACAACAAGAAAGGATATGGAGCTTATACAGCTTGTTTCCTTTGGCTGCGGCGTAGATGCCATTACTACCGACGAGGTAAGAGAAATTCTTGAAAAAGAGGGCAAAATCTACACACAGATTAAAATTGACGAAATCACAAATCTTGGTGCAGTTAAAATTCGTATCCGCAGCTTGCTTGCTGCTATTGACAACGATTAACCACCGTTTGAAAGGTTGTGCTTTAAATGGCTGAACTTAAATATGACAGCAAAACAGGTCGTTTGCTTTTTACAAAAGAAATGAAAAAGGAATACACAATCCTTATGCCGAATATGGCACCTATTCATTTCAATATACTTCAGAATGTTTTTAACTACTACGGCTACAAGTCGGAACTTCTCGACACTTGCGGCCCTGAAATTGCACAGACAGGTCTTAAATATGTTCATAACGACACCTGCTACCCTGCGCTCCTTGTAATCGGACAGTTTATACACGCTTTACAGAGCGGCAAATACGATGTGCATAAAACAGCGCTTATGATTACCCAAACAGGCGGCGGCTGTCGTGCCTCAAACTATATCTTCCTGTTAAGAAAAGCGCTTAAAAAAGCAGGTTTTGAGTTTGTACCCGTAATCTCGCTTTCTTTCGGTATGGAAAAGAACAGCGGTTTTTCGCTCACACTTCCGCTTATCAGAAGATTTGTCGGCGGTCTTGTTTACGGCGATCAGCTTATGCTCCTTTCTAACCAGACAAAGCCTTATGAGGTAAATAAAGGCGAAAGTATGGCGCTTGTTGCCGATTGGAGCGATAAGATTTCTAAAATGCTTATCGAGGGCAACGGCTATACGCTTGAAGAAATTGACGAAAATCTTGATAAAATCACAAAATCTTTTTCGGAAATTAAGCTTAATAAAGTGCCAAAGGTTAAAGTCGGCATCGTAGGCGAAATTTATGTAAAATATTCCAAAATGGCGAATAACGGACTTGAGGATTTTTTGGCTTCACAGGACTGCGAGGTTTGTGTGCCGGGTCTTATGGGCTTTGCTTCATTTAAGGTTGACAACCGAATTGAGGACGCCAAACTTTACGGCGGTGCAAAGATTAAATCCACATTTTGTAAAATGCTGCTTGACTACCTCACAAAACTCGAAGCACTTATGATTGAATCGGCAAAGAAATATAACTTCGTTCCGCCGCACGAATACGCTCATACAAAACAGCTTGTAAAGGGCATTATCGGATACGGCAGCAAAATGGGCGAGGGTTGGTTACTTACCGCAGAAATGCTTGAGCTTGCCGAAACAGGCTACGAAAACATTGTTTGTACACAGCCCTTCGGCTGTCTGCCGAACCACATCAACGGCAAGGGCGCTATCCGCAGAATCAAGGAAGTAAACCCGAAAGCAAACATTGTTACAATAGACTATGACCCGGGTGCGCCAAAGGTAAACCAGGAAAACAGAATCAAGCTTATGCTTGCTGTAGCAAAAGAGGAGCTTAATAAAGAGCTTGCCGAAAAACAGGACGCAGAGCAAAAATCTTAACAAAAAGCAGTCCGAGTATAAATAAATCGGACTGCCTTATTTTTAGGTTCTTTATCAAAAGTCGGAGTAAATTTGATTTAGCGCACGAGGTAAGCGAAATGATTTAAAAATTTAAGTCAAGCCTTTATAATTGCTTGGCAAAACAGTTTGCTGAATAATACCCAAAATTTAAAACAGAACCTTTTTAGAAAATAAACATCAACACTTACATATAATAATGTATGACAAAATTTTAAGAGGTGAAACGAGTGAAAAAAAATAAAAACAAAGCACAAAAGGCAAAAAAGCCGCACACTTTGCTTATCAATGTTAAGCAAAACAAGGAGCTTGCCGCACTTTACTTTATACTAAGGCTTGTAATTATATTTATATTTGTTCTCAACATCATCCGTGGCAAATACGAAAGCGCAATGACTTGCGGACTTACATTTATACTTATGTTGATTCCGTCGTTCATTGACCGCAGTCTTCACATAGAACTGCCGAGCGTGCTTGAAACCTTTATGATACTGTTTGTATTCTCGGCAAATATTCTCGGTGAAATCGGTTCATTCTATGAAAAAATACCTTTTCTCGACACAATTCTTCATACGCTGAACGGTTTTATCTGCGCAGGCGTGGGATTCGGACTTACCGATATTTTGAACCGCAGTAAAAAGGTTAAATTTAACCTTTCCCCTATCTTTGTATGCCTGTTCTCGTTCTGCTTTTCAATGACGGCAGGTACAGTTTGGGAATTTTTCGAGTTTGGCGTTGACACTTTTCTCGGCAAAGATATGCAGAAAGACACAATCATCACAACAATCAACTCTACCCTGCTTTCGGGCAACGATACAAACGCCGTTACCCATATAAGCGGAATAACATCTACAACCGTAAACGGCAAAGACCTCGGCATCAACGGCTACCTCGACATTGGTCTTATTGATACAATGAAAGATTTGATGGTAAACTTTGTCGGCGCAGTTGTGTTTAACGGTTTGGGATTTATCTACCTTAAAAACAGAGGCAAAAAAGCAAGTTTCCTAAATAACTTTATCCCGAAAAAATCCGAAGATATTACAGAAGAATAAGTTTAACAATCAAAAATCCGACAGTAGTAAAAACTATTGTCGGATTTTTTGTTGCATCCTAATTATTGGTAATATTTATAAATTATGACTTATCAAACTAAGTAATAAAATGTAGCCAATTAACGTTTAGATAAGCACAGGTAAATGAATTTCAATAATTCTTTCAAAATAACATAATCACTTTAATATAAATAAGT
>OGYK01003107.1_pt1 | contig 9994 bp, 10 predicted proteins | sample 1576501 | NCBI WGS metagenome assembly OGYK01 (sample SAMEA3541530, study PRJEB24748) | human gut metagenome | biome: human gut; feature: human-associated habitat; material: faeces | place: China | collected 2012
TCCTATCTTGAATCTCTAATAATGATTTTATTGATCTTCCGTTTGGTATACGCTCAGCGCATGAGCGCTCAAAAATCCGACGAACGCTTCCGCATCGCCCGTCAGATCCTTCTTCTGCAAAAGCGTCGCCTTCCCGCCGTAGGTCAAAAGATACAGCTGCGGCGTTTCGATGAGCATTTCCATCTCTTCATACGGCACGGTGCGCGTACTGTCCTGCGTGATGACCTTCATCCCCTCGTCGTCAAAAACGACCTGCACGCTCGCTTCCGCAAGGCCGCTCGTATTTTGCAACATTCCAGCCGCCGCTCGGCGGAACGAGCCTTTCCTCCGCGCAGGGCGCTGCCGCAGAAGGCTTGAAATGCCCAATAACATAAAGAAGGCGCCCGCAATGAGCAGTGTGCGCAGCTCCTTTGGCTCCATCACCCCCGGGATCGCCAGAAAAAGTCCCGCGAGGATCAGGACCCACGGAAGGGTCTTCCGTAAAATTCCCTTCCGGCCGCTGCCCCGCGCCGCATAGCGATTCAGGCCATCCGTCACGTTCCACATCTTCGGCAGCGATGCGCGCGAGAAGATCTCCATCCGCTTTTCGAGCGCCGCGGCAAGTTCTTCCTCCAGCTCCGCCCCGCAGACCGTGGGCGCAAAGATATACTGTTCCATTGTCCCCTCCCCAAAATAAAAACGCCCTGAGCAGCTTTGACTGCTCAGGGCGATCAATGACCGTGGTACCACCTGGATTCCCGCATTGTGCGGACACTCATGCCTCTGTAACGGGAGTTCCCGTCCGGCTTACTCTCTTTTCAGCGCGGCAGCTCCAAGGCGACTTCCCCACATCCTGCACAAGGGCTTACACCGGCCGCCCTCTCTCTTCGCTTTCAGATGCGGATACTGCTCCTCTTCTTCGCATTTGTCACGCTGAATCATACCGTTTTTTGCGCCGCTTGTCAACTCATTTTGAGGATTTCCTTCTTCAGCCGCACGATGATCCGCTTCTCAAGGCGCGAGATATAGCTCTGCGAAATGCCCATCAGGTCGGCGACCTCCTTCTGCGTCTTTTCCTCCCGTCCACCGAGGCCAAAGCGCAGCGTGATGATTGTTCTCTCCCTCGCGGTCAGCTTGTCGACCGCGTCCATCAGGAGTTGGCGGTCGACATCGTCCTCAATGGGCTTCAAGACAAGGTCCTCGTCGGTGCCGAGAATGTCGGAGAGCAGCAGCTCGTTTCCGTCCCAGTCGGTGTTGAGCGGCTCGTCAAAGCTGACCTCGGACTTCTGCGGCGCGGTCTTGCGCAGGTGCATGAGTATCTCATTTTCAATGCAGCGCGAGGCGTAGGTCGCGAGCTTGATGTTCTTGTCGCTGCGGTACGTGTTCACTGCCTTGATGAGCCCGATCGTACCGATGGAGATGAGGTCTTCGATGTTGATGCCGGTATTTTCAAACCGGCGCGCGATGTAGGCGACAAGCCGCAGGTTGTGCTCAATGAGCGTGCCGCGCACGCTCTCGTCGCCTTCATCCATGCGCGCGATGAGCTCAGCTTCCTTCTCCCGCTCGAGCGGCGGCGGGAGCGTATCGCTGCCGCCGATGTAGAAAATTCCCCGCCGCGCGATGAGCCCCCAGTCGATGAGATAAAAGCGCAGTCTACGCCACAGCGTTTTGAGCAAGCTCTCCATGCTTCTCCCCCTTTTCGCATCCTTCGCACCACAGTCCCGCATATGCACCGCCGTCGCCGAGCGGGTGCTCCGCCAGGGCAACGGCACGCGAGCCGAGTTTGATTCCGTCAACTGTTATTGCTTCACAGCGCAGCAGCGGCAGCGTTCCATCCGCATTGCCCACGCTGCAATACGCAATATGCGGCAGCGTCGCGGTCTCTTCTTCGCTGATGAGGTCTCCCAGTGCGTGACGGTCGATGACCGGCACGCCGAGGCCCGTCACAGGGTCACAGAGCGTGTTGCCCGTGTCGCGCAGCAGCCGCACGCGGGCCGTTTTTCCTCGATAGGCGATGACCACATCCGCCGTCTCGCTCCCTGTCCGCGCCGCGCCGTAGCGGAACACGACGGAAAGCAGCAAATACGACGTCCCCGCCGCGATCAGGAAGACGCCCCACGGCAGGTCTGCTGTCACCACGCCGCGCGCAAGGCGCGCCATCGACCCCAGACTCTGCCCTAAGAGCATCACCACGCCAGCGAGGCCGCACGAGGCAAGGAAAAACAGCAGCGTCAGCTTGACCGCCCGCCCACTGCCGCGATACGCCGCCGCGCCCATCAAAGCGAGCCCAAGCAGCAACAAAACGACGCTTTTCGGCAAAAAGAGCTGCACTGCCGCATAAATACCGCCGACCGCCGCGCCGAGCAAAAGTCTTCTCCGCGCGACTGTCCGCCCTGCGACTCTCGCCGCGCCGAACAACAACAGATAGTCGACGAGAACGTTAAACGCGAAGACGCTTTCTATGTAGATGACCATGGCACACCTCCCTCAATGGAAGTCCATTATAGCAATGGACAAAAAAAGAAAAGGGCGAAAGATGCCCTTTTCTTATCTTTTCCCTCGCGGGATAAAATGGCAGCGCAAAAGCGCTGCGGGGTTTTCCCCACACCGTGTGGGGGACGCGGTTAAGGGGGATATTCTCTTTCTCGAAAGAGAATATCCCCCTTACACCCCCAAGAGAAAGGACGAGGGGAGGCCCCCTCGACCCCCGACATTGCGGGTCTTATTCTTGAAAGACTGCACGCGCTGCGCAGTGTGGGTGCGGTGTACATGGCTTCGCCATGAATCCCTGCGAGTCGTGATCTGACAGCAACCGCGCCTTACTGTCGTGAGGCGCGAGTGACGTTTGTCTGGCGGCAGACTGCCTGCCGAATGCGGCATTGCTGGCGCTCGCCGCATTGTAGGGACTGGCGGTAGACTGGAATTAGGCTGTACTTCTATAAGATGGGCAGAGCGGCAGCGGGTAGTAGGAGCAGAGGCAAATCGTCTTGCAGTGCTAACGCGGCAACGCCGCGCTATGGGCAGTGCAATCGGCAAGCATTGCAGCTCTTCAAGCTGCTCGCTTGCAATGTGAAAACCTTTCTCTTGGGGGATTTAAAGGGGGATATTCTCTTTTGTGAAAGAGAATATCCCCCTTTGCCCGCTCCCCTGCGGGTACGCAGGGATTCTCGGTTTGTCTTGACAAACAATTTCAGTCATGGTATGCTGACCACAACAAAAGGCAGCGAGAAAGAAGCCTTTTCTTTTCACCCGCTCAAGAGAGGGGACGGCCGGTGCAAGTCCCTGCGGAACGGAAAAGGCGGCGCTTTTGAGCCGCGCGGCGGAAATGCCGTGCCGGTCCCTCCGTTACAAGGGAACGAAGTGCCCCGCATCCAGCGGGGAATTCAGGTGGAACCACGGACAATGATTTGTTCGCCCTGAGCCTACTTTAATAGGCTCAGGGCGTTTTTTATCTCCTGAGCCAAGTACCGAAAGGAGAAATTCACCATGAAAAACACCGAAAAGACAATGGACAAGATCGTCGCGCTGTGCAAAAACCGCGGCTTTGTCTTCCCCGGCAGCGAGATCTACGGCGGCCTTGCCAACACCTGGGACTACGGCCCCCTCGGTGCCGAGCTCAAGAAGAACATCAAGAACGCCTGGTGGAAGAAGTTCGTGCAGGAGAATCCCTACAACGTTGGCCTTGACGCCGCGATCCTGATGAACCCGCAGACCTGGGTAGCAAGCGGCCATCTCGGCGGCTTCTCCGATCCTCTGATGGACTGCCGCGAGTGCCACGAGCGCTTCCGCGCCGACAAGGTCATTGAGGACTGGTGTGCCGAGACCGGCTTCGAGCTTCCCAAGCCCATCGACGCCTTCTCCCAGCAGGAGATGAAGGACTTTGTCGAAGAGCACAGCATCCCCTGTCCCACCTGCGGCAAGCACAACTTCACCGATATCCGTCAGTTTAACCTCATGTTCAAGACGTTCCAGGGCGTGACCGAGGACGCAAAGAACACCGTCTACCTCCGCCCCGAGACCGCGCAGGGCATCTTCGTCAACTTCAATAACGTCCAGCGCACCACGCGCAAAAAGCTCCCGTTCGGCATCGGCCAGATCGGCAAGTCCTTCCGCAACGAGATCACGCCGGGCAACTTCATCTTCCGCGTGCGCGAGTTCGAGCAGATGGAGCTCGAGTTCTTCTGCAAGCCGGGCACCGACCTTGAGTGGTTCAACTACTGGCGCACGTTCTGCCACAACTGGCTGCTCTCCATCGGCCTGAAGGACGAGAACCTCCGCCTGCGCGACCACGATCCCGAGGAGCTGTGCTTCTACTCCAAGGCAACGACGGACTTCGAGTTCCTCTTCCCGTTCGGCTGGGGCGAGCTCTGGGGCGTTGCCGACCGCACGGACTACGACCTCACGCAGCATCAGAACACCAGCGGCGTGAAGATGGTCTATCGCGAGGGCGAGGGCAAGGACATGGTCGAATACGTCCCCTACGTCATCGAGCCGTCGCTCGGCGTGGAGCGCAGCGTGCTCGCGGTCCTGTGCGACGCCTACGATGAAGAGGTCGTCGGCCAGGACAAGAAGGGCAACGACGACGTGCGCGTCGTGCTGCACTTCCACCCCGCACTCGCCCCCTTCAAGGCCGCGATCCTGCCGCTTTCCAAGAAGGACGTGCTCGCCGGTCCCGCGATGGAGCTCTACAACGAGCTTTCCAAGGAATTCATGGTCGACTACGACGAGACCGGCTCGATCGGCAAGCGCTACCGCCGCGAGGACGAGATCGGCACGCCGTACTGCATCACGTTCGACTTCGACACCGTCGGCGACGAGGCCAACGGCATCGCGGCCGACCACTGCGTCACCATCCGCGAGCGCGACAGCATGGAGCAGGTCCGTATCCCCATCGATCAGGTCAAGGACTTCCTGCGCGAAAAGTGCGCGTTCTGAGAAAAGTTTTCCACAGAACAGCAAGAAGGACAGCTCTCTTTCGAGAGCTGTCCTTTGTTCTTTATTTTTCGATCTTCCGGCTCGCCAAAAATCCGGCTTCATCCTTTATGATCTCATATTCCTTAGCCATCGAATTTTCAGACCCGACCACGCAGTAGTCGCATCTGTCGGCGTTCCCGCAGGTGCCGCGGCGGATCAAGGTGCCGTGAAGTTGGCTCATTCCCCAGTAGCCGGAATTGCAGAAAAGCGGCAGCACCTGCATCAGATCGTGCTTTTTCGCAAATTCCGCATTTGGGCACTGCGTAAAATGGTATCGCGCGGCACGTTTTTCTTGTCGTACGGCTCGGATACATTGCAGAAGCACACCGGATGCTGCGCGTACAGCTTGCGGTCCCTTTTCCCCACTCCTTGGAAGACCTTGTCGATCAGCCACATGTCAAAGCTGCGGTTTAAGTCAAAAATCTTTCCCAGCTTTACAAATCCCGACATAAAAAGCCTCGTGACAAGCTCCTGCAATTCCTCTGCCGGCGGATGGTCCGGCAGCAGAGGGTACAGGGAGAAGATCACGATGCTGCCGTAGATTGCGAGGGTATGGCTGGTCTTTTTTCCACCGTAGTCAGGGAGCTCTTTGAGATATTCGACATACTGCCTGCCGGCAAGAACCCCACAAAGCGGGAAACTTGTCCGGTTGCGTTTTTCCTGTCGAAATGATATACTTTGTTATTATGCTTTCAGAAAGGGGACGTCCCCAACATGCGTTTTTTCTCTTCTCTGGTGCGGCCTGACGAGTCGATGGGCGTGGTGATGCGCTGGGTGCACCGCATCTGGGTCTTCTTCTGGCTCACGGTGCTGGGCGCTGGCATTGGCCTTCTCTCGCTCTACCTCACGGCACATTCCTACGCAAGCATCGACGCGACAGCGCTTTTGCAGTCGTACTTCAAAATTCCGCTGCTCGTAGCGATGAACCTGCTTGCGCCGATCTTACTCGTCTACCTCGGCTTTTTCCTCTTTGCTCGTCCGTGGGCGGCGTACCTGCTCTCGGCGCTGCCGTTTTTCACGCTCGCGCTCGCGAGCTACTACAAGGTGCAGCTGCGCGGCGACCCCGTGCTCGCCACCGACCTGCGGCTCATCCGCACGGCGGGCGGCATCATGGGCAACTACACGTTCGAAATTTCCGCGCCCGTGATCGTCGTTCTTGAGGGGTTTGTGCTGATGCTCGCGCTCTCGTGCCTGATGCTCCGAAAAGAGCGCATGAGCCCGCGCTCCCGCCTTGCGGGCATCATGCTCATGCTCTCTGTCACGCTCGCGTGCTATTTTGAGTTCTACACCAGTTCATCTATCTACAAAGAGACCGCCAACAACGACCTCATTTCCCCGTGGTCGGCGGTCGAGGTCTACATCTCTCGCGGCACGACGTATCCGTTCCTACACAGCGTGCAGGACATGTTCCCCGAGCCGCCGGAGGGCTACCGCGAGAGCGAGGCCAAGCAGAGCCTTGAGCAGTATGCGGACACCGACATTCCCGACGATCAGAAGATCACGGTCGTCGGCATCATGCTCGAGGCATTCTCCGACCTGTCCGACTTCCCCCAGTTAAATGAAATCTCCGCCGTGCGGAATCTCTACGAGCCGCTGCACGAGCTCGAGAGCCGCAGCGTCTCGGGCAACCTCCTCACAAATATCTTCGCCGGCGGCACGACCAACACCGAATGGGGCTTCCTCACGGGGTACAGCCAGCACGAGGAGTTCCGCGGCCCGATCAATTCCTACGTCCGCTACTTCAAGGATCAGGGCTACGACGCGCTCTACCGCCATCCCGGCTACTCGTGGTTCTACAACCGCAGCAACGTCAACGAATACCTTGGCTTTGACGAGTGCGTCTTTAACGAATCGGGCTTCGGCGACCTCATCTCCATCGAAGACGCGCTCTTCAAGTCCGACACCGTGCTCGTCGACTACCTCTTAAACGACATCGACTCGCGCACGGAGGACGATGACCCTCTCTTCCTCTTCTCCGTCTCGTACCAGAACCACGGGCCGTACAGCTCCGAGACCTACTGGGAGGAGTACGTCACGCCCGCCAAGACCGGCTGGTCGATGGAAAGCTGCTGCGTCATCAACAACTACCTGGCCGGCATCCGCAGCACGATCGAGCAGATGCGCCGCCTCACGCGCGAGCTGGAAGCGCGCGATGAGCCCATCGTGCTCGTGCTCTTCGGCGACCACAAGCCGTGGATGGGCAATGGCAGCAGCGTCTACGCCGAAATGGGCGTTGACCTCGACGTGTCCACGCAGGAGGGCTTCTACAACTACTTCTCCACCCCCTACCTCATCTATGCCAACAAGGCCGCCAGGGAATCCCTCGGTCAGGACTTCCGCGGCGACGGCGGCGACATTTCCCCGTGCTTCCTGATGGACAAGCTCTTCTTCGAGTGCGGCTGGACGGGCGACGGCTTCATGCAGCTCCAGCGCGAGACGCGCGCCGTCACGCCGCTGATGCACGAGGATGGCTACCGCATGGTCGACGGTTCCATCACGCTCGACGTGCCCCCAGACGTCGCCGAGATCTGCCGCAGGTACCTCTGCGCGCAGTATTACCGCGAGCAACACTTTGTTTCCGAATCATAAAAAGGAGAATCGCCATGAAATCTTTCAAAATTACCGCACTTTCCCTCGTCCTGGTTCTGCTTCTCGCCGCCTGCGGCGCGAAAAACGACACCCCCGATGAACCCGCCGTCGATCCGACGCCGGAACCTCCTATCGAGCAGCCGGTGGAAAAAACGCCCGACGAGCGCATCAACGACACCATTGCAGATATGAGCATCGAGGAAAAAGTCGGCCAACTCTTCTTCGTCCGCTGCCCCGAAACGGGCGCGGCGGAGGACGTCGAAACCTATCACCTCGGCGGGCTGCTGCTCTTCGGCAGGGACTATAAGGACGCAAACGGTGACTGGCTCACCGAGGACGACTTCACCGCGGCGCTCGCGTCCTATCAGGCCGCGGCGGCCATCCCGCTTTTCATCGGCAGCGATGAAGAGGGCGGCACGGTCACGCGCGCGAGCAAAAATCCGAATCTCTTCTCCGAACCTCTCCCCTCCCCGCAGGAGCTCTATGCCGCGGGCGGCCTCGACGGGCTGCTCGAACGAACGCTCAGCTACAACCAGAAGCTCAAAGCGTTCGGCGTCAACGTGAACTTCGCCCCCGTGTGCGATGTGTCGACGAATCCCGACAACTTCATCTACGCGCGCTCGTTCGGGCAGGACGCGCAGACGACCGCGGACTATATCTCAAGCGTCGTGCCCGTCTATGCGCAGTCCGGCGTCGCCTGCGTCTTAAAGCACTTCCCCGGCTACGGCAACAACGCCGACACGCACACGGGCATCGCGCTCGACGCGCGCCCGTACACCACGTTTGAAAAGTCCGACCTCGTCCCCTTTGAATCCGGCATCGCCGCGGGCGCGCCGTTCGTGCTCGTGAGCCACAACATCGTCGAGTGCATGGACGGCGCGTATCCCGCGTCCCTTTCGGCGAAGGTCCACACGCTGCTGCGCGACACGCTCGGCTTCACCGGCGTCATCGTGACGGACGATCTCGCGATGGATGCCGTCAAAGCCTACGCGCAGGACGGCAGCGCCGCCGTGCTGGCCATTCAGGCGGGCAACGACATGATCGTGACCACCGACTATCAGACGCAGATCCCGCAGGTGATCGCCGCCGTCCAGTCCGGCGAGATCGCCGAAAGCGATATTGACGCGCACGTTTTCCGCGTGCTGCACGAAAAACAGGCGCTCGGCCTGATCGACTAAAGGAGAACCCCATGGAAACAAGAAAACTCTACTATGAAGATCCCTTTCAGAAGGGCTTTGCCACCACCGTCGTCTCCTGCGACGCTGTCAAGGGCGGCTACGCCGTTGTCCTCGCGGAGACGGCCTTCTACCCCGAGGGCGGCGGCCAGCCGTATGACACCGGCGTTTTGGGCGAGGCGAACGTGCTCGAGGTCCACGAGAAAAACGGCGTTATCACGCACCTTTGTGACAAGCCCTTCGAGGTGGGAAAGAGCGTCTCCGGCAAGATCGACTGGGCGCGCCGCTTCGACCACATGCAGCAGCATTCGGGCGAGCACATCTGCTCGGGCCTCATCTGCGAGCGCTTCCACTGCGACAACGTCGGCTTCCACATGGGCGCGGACGTCGTCACGATCGACTTCAACGCCGACATTTCGTGGGATGAACTTATGGAGATCGAACAGCTCGCCAACCTGTACATCTATGAGGATCACCCCATCGACATCCAGTTCTATCGCGGCGCGGAGCTCGACAAGGTCGAGTACCGCAGCAAAAAGCCGCTCGAGGGCGACGTGCGCATCGTCTCCTTCCCCGGCGCGGACTGCTGCGCCTGCTGCGGAACGCACGTCGTGCGTTCCGGTCAGGTGGGACTCGTCAAGTTCCTCTCCGTGCAGAAGTTCCGCGACGGCGTTCGCATTGAGCTTCTTTCCGGCAAGCGCGCGCACCGCTACCTTTCGGAGTGCTGGGCGCAGGACGTGCGCATCGCACAGGCCCTCTCCGTCAAGCCGAACGCGAGCTTTGCGGGCGTCGAGCGCGTGCTCGCTGAGCTTTCCGCGCTCAAGCAGCGCTGCGCAAAGCTCGAAGAGTCCGTCTTCGCCCAGACCGCCGCGCAGTACGAAGGCAAGGGCGACGTGCTGCTCTTCGAGGACGAAATGTCCGGCGACAGCCTGCGCAAGCTCTGCGACGCGGTCACGAACCGCTGCGGCGGCCGCTGCGCGGTCTTTGCCGGCGCGGACAGCGCGTACAAGTACGCCATCGGGCACATCGGCGGAGACCTTCGTGAGCTCACGAAAAAGATGAATGCCGCGCTGAACGGCCGCGGCGGCGGCAAGCCGAATTTTGTGCAAGGCAGCGTGGCCGCTGCACGCGGGGCGATCGAAGCATTTTTCGCAGAATAATTTGCAGCGATTCCCGCACCAATGCGGGAGAAGTTTCCCCTGCACCGTGCAGGGGAGCGAGTCAAAGGGGCCATTCTCTTTCGCAAAAGAGAATGGCCCCTTTGGAACCCCAAGAGA
>OGYK01003112.1_pt1 | contig 9982 bp, 5 predicted proteins | sample 1576501 | NCBI WGS metagenome assembly OGYK01 (sample SAMEA3541530, study PRJEB24748) | human gut metagenome | biome: human gut; feature: human-associated habitat; material: faeces | place: China | collected 2012
CCGCGTCTCGCTCAACATCGTCCCGGGATGGAATCGCAACCTGGCCTTCCGTGTAGCCACGGGACTCTACTACCAGGCTCCTTTCTTCAAGGAGTTGCGCGACACGACAACGCTCAACGGTGTGACCTATGCCAAACTCAACCAGAAAATACGTTCTCAACGCTCCATCCACCTCGTGGGAGCGATGGACTATAGTTTCCGCATGCTCGACCGGCCGTTTAAGTTCTCGGCGGAGATCTACTATAAGATGCTCTCGCGCCTTACCCCTTATGTCGTGGACAATGTCAAGGTGACTTACTTCGGCGACCAGGAAGCCTCGGGCCATGCTGCGGGTATAGACCTGAAACTCTTCGGCGAGTTTGTGCCCGAGACCACTTCGTGGTTGACGTTCAGTGTGATGAGTACGCGGATGAAGATTGGCGGCAAGTCCATCCCCCTGCCCACGGACCAGCGTTATGCCGTCAACCTCTTCTTTACCGACTACTTCCCTGGTACGACCAAGTGGCGGATGAGCCTCCGCCTTGCTTTTGCCGATGGTCTGCCTTTCTCTGCCCCCCACAAAGAACTGGAGTCCAATACCTTCCGTGCGCCAGCCTATAAGCGTGCCGATATTGGTATGAGCTACCGCCTCTTTGACAACCACGAGGGCGACAAGAAGTCCATCCTCCGCAATGTGTGGCTGGGACTGGACTGCCTCAACCTCTTTGGCATCAACAATGTCAACAGCTACTATTGGATCACGGACGTCACGGGCCAGCAGTATGCTGTGCCCAACTACCTCACGGGGCGTCAAATCAATGGTCGCATTACCATCGAGTTCTAATCCTTCCCTATATTACAGATTGGTAGCGGCAGACTTCACAAGTCTGCCGCTTTTTCATCCTATCCATGAGGTGAAAGAGATTTGTGTGGGGACACGGTGAAAAAGTTGCAAAAAAAGACCTCAAATGTTTGCATTAGTCAGCAGAAAACATTAACTTTGCCATCGTTATCCTGAAAACAATCTTTTTACCTTAAAGAAGGACTAATACCTATTGAAGTGGAAGCGGTCGCCTGTGAAGGCCATCGCTTTTGTTTTTTCTTCTCCTTCTTCTTCTGTTTCCATCTTTTCCTTTTCGTCTTTTCCTCCCTTTCCTTTCCTCTCTTAGCTTCTTCCCTTTGTTTTCTTTCCATTGTTCTCTCTCCACGCCAGTCTTACGTAGCTCCTTCCTTTATTATAGGAATAGCAATGGAGTATTTTCGTTGTTGTCAGGGTCAACGGGCCATTCTTGCATACAGAGGGAGGAAAAAGCAAGAGGTCGGATCCGCACCCCGAAGGATGGTCTCCGACCTCTTGCGTAGTCCCATGGCGGGACCGTCTATGCTTTTACAGTCTTTGTCTGCTGCTTTTTGTAGCTTACTTCTTCAGCAAGTCCATATCCATGAAGATCTTCTTGAGGATCTCGATGGCCTGGTCCACCTGGTCCTTGGTGTGCGTGGCCATGAGGGCGAAGCGCACCAGCGTGTCCTGCGGGGCACAAGCAGGCGGAATAACCGGGTTGATGAATACGCCCGCATCATAGGCGAGCTTCGTGACGAGGAATGTCTTATCCACATCGTGGACGTAGAGCGGGATGATCGGGCTCTCAGTGTCACCGATCTCGAAGCCCTCCTCGCGGAAGCGCTTCAGTGCGTAGTTGGTCACGTCCCACAGGTGCTCGATGCGCTCCGGCTCCTTCTGCAGGATGTGGAGAGCCTCCAGTGCTGCTGCCGTGGCTGCAGGCGAGTTGGAAGCACTGAAGATATAGGTGCGTGAGGTGTGGCGAAGCCAGTTGATGGTATCGAAGTCGGAGGCAATGAAGCCGCCGATGGAAGCCAGACTCTTGGAGAAAGTACCCATGATCAGATCGACCTCATCAGTCAGTCCGAAATGGTCGCAAACGCCGCGTCCCTCTCTTCCGAAGACGCCGATGCCGTGAGCCTCATCTACCATGACGGAGCAATTATACTTGTGCTTCAGTTCAACGATCTGCGGCAGCTTGGCCAGGTCGCCCTCCATAGAGAATACACCATCAACGACGATCAACTTGATGGCCTCGTGCGGCAACTTAGCCAGCACGCGCTCCAGGTCTTCCATGTCGTTGTGCTTATAGTGGAGCTGCGTGGCAAAGCTCAGACGGCGTCCATCGACAATACTCGCGTGGTCGCGGTCATCACAGATGATATAGTCGCCACGGCCCACGACAACGGAGAGCACACCCTCGTTGACGGAGAAGCCCGTCGAGTAGCCCAGCACGTCTTCCTTGCCGATATATTTGGCTATCTCTTTTTCGAGCTTGATGTGCAAGTCGAGTGTGCCGTTGAGAAATCGGCTGCCTGCACAGCCCGTGCCATATTTGTCGAGCGCAGCGTGGGAAGCGGCGATGATGCGTGGATCGCTGGGAAGGCCTGTGTAGGCGTTGGAGCCAAACATAAGAATCTTATGTCCGTCGATATCGGTTACTTCGGTACCCTGCATACTTGTGATTTCGCGGAAATAAGGGTACACTCCAGCCTTCATAAACTTCTGAGGCGTTCGGTAGCTTTTGTACTTTTCTTGTAATTGTCCCATTACTTTTTGGCGTAGCCGAAGCTACTTCTTTATTATTAGGCTGCAAAGATACGAAAAAACTACCATAGCACGCCCTATTTCGCAAGAAATCTTTCCTTTATTTCAATTTTTAGCGCTTCGAACGAGCATAATTCATGTTATTTTCGTAATTTTGTGCCGTCAAGAAATGTAACAGTACGGTTCCTTTATGAAACATATCGTCTTCATCACAAACCCCATATCGGGCACGATCAGCAAAGCAGGCATACCTGAGCTTGTCGAAGTGCATCTCGACCACGCCCGATTCAGCTACGAGTTTGTCGCGACACAGTATGCTGGACACGCCACGCTGCTGGCCCAGGAGGCTGCAGCCCATGGTGCGGATATTGTCTGTGCCATCGGAGGCGATGGCACGGTCAACGAGGTAGGACGCGGCCTCCTTGGCACAGAGACTGCTATGGCCATCCTTCCCTGTGGTTCTGGCAATGGCCTGGCGCGCCATCTCATGTTGCCCATGGACTTGAAACGTTGCCTCGATATCATCAACCTCGACACCGTGGAGACGCTCGATTCCGGCGTCATCAACGGCCATCCCTTCTTTTGCACTTGCGGGATGGGCTTCGATGCCTTCATCTCGATGAAGTTTGCCGAGGCAGGCAAGCGTGGCCTCATGACCTATGTCGAGCAGATGCTGCGTGAGGGACTGTCCTACAAGCCCGAGACCTATGAGATTGAGGACGAGATGGGGTCGAAGACCTACAAGGCGTTTCTCATCAGTGCGGCCAATGCCTCGCAGTATGGCAACAACGCCTACATCGCTCCCCACGCTTCCATGAGCGACGGTCTGCTCGATGTCATCATCATGCAGCCCTTCAGTCTCATCGAAGCACCGCAGGTGACGCTCGAGATGCTCAACAAGACCATCGATAAGAACGTCAATATCCGCACCTTCAAGGCCCGCCACGTCCATATCCACCGCAGCAAGCCGGGCCTCATCCACTATGACGGCGACCCGCTCATGAGCGATGCCGACGTGGAAATTGAGGTCAAACCCAAGAGCATCTGCGTCGTAGTCAATCCCCATGCCGATGAGGCTGCGCGTCAACCCAATATGATGCAGACTGCTGCCTCAGAGCTCTTCTATAACATGGACCGCATCCGCACGCAGATCACTCGCCAGGGCCGCAACATCCAGGCTACCAATCTAAAACTGCTTCGGAAGTTGAACCTGAAGTAAATCTACGTCGTGTTCTCTTTCAAGCAGTTCTCCATACGTCAAGACCGTTGTGCCATGAAGGTAGGTACGGATGGTGTCCTTCTCGGAGCGTGGGCCGAGGGTGGTCTGCGCATCCTCGACATCGGGACAGGCACGGGTGTCATAGCCCTGATGATGGCGCAGCGCTTTCCCGACGCCCAGGTCTCGGCCATCGAACTCGATGCGTCGGCGGCCCAGCAGGCCAAGGAAAACGTAGCAGCAAGTCCTTTCTCCGATCGCATTGCGGTGGAGCATGTTGCCCTGCAGCAGTACGAGGCCCTGCCCTTCGATGCCATTGTTGTCAACCCGCCCTTCTTCACCCATGCCCTTGCTGCCAAGGGTTGCGCAAGAGCTATGGCACGGCAGACCGACAGTCTCTCCTTTCGCGACCTCTGTCGTGGAGGCCGCCGCTTGCTGGCCGAGGGTGGGGTGATGAGTCTCATCATTCCTGCCGACCGTTGTGGTGAAGTGGAGACGGAAGCAGCCCTCGCTGGACTCTTCCTTCAGCGCAAGGTAGCGATACGGACCACGGAGCGCAAGCAACCGAAGCGTTGCCTTTTGGCCCTGGGGCTCCGTTCTGCCCGTTCTTTCCCTCAGGAGATTCGTACCATGATGGAGAATGGCAATCCCACGTCTTGGTATCAGTCGCTGGTGTCCGATTTCTACCTTTAGTCGCAGCCTTTCCTTCTTTTGTGTTTCCGATACGCTCAGAGCCTCATGTCTTATCCATAGCCGTTTATCAAGTTTTTCTCATCCCCTGTGCAGTTTTTTCAAGTTTTATTCGTACCTTTGTTGGGTCTTTCTTCCTTTTCATAGACCATGAAGCGCAACACGATGGTCGCAGAGTGGATGCAGAGACGCCGCTCCGAGGCCCTATAGGGTACAGGAAAACTATACGATTTTTAAAACAAAGTGTTGCAAACTAACCATTTATGAAAAAAATGATTCCCGTCATGATGCTCTCAGGCATCATCGGACTGAGCGCTTGCGGCAACAAGACAGAGCAGCCGCAGCAGAATGCAGACACGCTTGAGGTGGCCGACACCATCAAGGAAGACACCGCTGCCGTCGATACGCCACAAACGGCTGAGGTGCAGGAGAACGCTCAAGAGGAGAAGACGGTAGAGAAGAATGTGAAGAGTACGCAGGCTGGTGGCACGACCATCGCTGTGGGTGAGCCCTTGGCCGAAACGCTCCGCAAAGCCAAGGGAGTGACCTTCGAGTATAATGCCGACTACGGTGTAGCCTGCAACATCGGATCTCCGAGTTTTCTTTATACCTCTACCGCGACCACCTCGTTGCGGAGCACGTACCACAAGAACCCGGAGACATTCTTATGTCCAATCTTCCGAAGCAGTTCTATGTAGCTCTTCACCTGCGTGGCATGCTCCGGGCGTGGCTTGGCAAACTTATAGTCAACCACGATCGTCTTCTCGTCGTCGCTCATGACGCGGTCCGGTCGTTGCTCTATGGTCGTCCCGTCGGCAGGGTTGTACTGTAGGATGGAGCACTCGTTATAGAGTTTCCATCCTGGGCGAAACCACTCGGCTACGGTGGGATTGGCGAGTGAGGCTTCCACCTGTTTCCGCAGTTGTGCGATGAGTCGATCGTCCGTGATGATACCGTCCGACACCAGTTGGCTGATGTGTGGTTCGATGTCCTCCTCTGTGCGGATGGAGGAGAAAAGCTGGTGGAGGATGGTGCCCATCTTGATATAGCTCGTGGGCGCGTCCGTCTCCTCGCCGCGCACAAACTCCTCACTCTTGTTGCTCTGTCGGAAGCCGATAGGCGTCTTGTGGGTCTCAATTCTGATCTCCTGCGTCTCCGAGGGCGACTCAAAGGGGTTGTCGCTTGCCGTCTTGTCTCCTTTGCCCACGGTGTCCTCACCCTCCAGCGTGCCATAGACCAGTTCCAGCGCCTCTTCGGTTTGATCCTTTCCCTGGAATGAGCAGTCGGCCCCCAAGTCGGCAGCCACCTGCTCGAGACACAGTTCCAAACCCTGACTGCGCTGCGATGTCAGTCCAGTAAACTTCTTTTTCTGATTCTCCGACATCCGCTTTCCCGTCACGAAGAGCCGTTTTCCTGCTCGCGTGAAGGCCACATAGAGGAGGTTCAGGTTGTCCACCGCGTTCTGGAAGTGCTCCTCGCGGTAGTCGTCCTCATAGACCGTGCCTACCAGGTTGTTTCTACTGAAATCAACCGGTGTGATGGGCAGTTCGTCAAACGGCTTCTCGCGTTTTCCCTTCTCACACCACAGTGTGTTTCCCTTCTCCAACTGCCAGTCGCAGAAGGGGATGATGACGTAGTCAAACTCCAGTCCCTTGCTCTTGTGGATGGTCATGATGCGCACGCCCTCCACCTCGTCGCTTTGGATCGTCTTCTGCGAGATGGTGTTGTCCCATTCGGTGAGGAAGTCGTCGATGTCAGCTGGTCGGTCGCGGAGATAATCGTTGAGTTTGTCGTAGAAGAGGCACACATACGCACTTTGGTTCTTGAGTTGGTCGAGTTGGAAGAGCGCATGGAGCGTATCCACCAGGTCGAGCAGCGGTAGGTTGCGTAGCTGGTCAGCCTCTCTGACATAGCGATTGGGCAGCGATACTTCGAGCCTCTTCCGTATCTCTTCGTCGCTGGGCCGTCCTGGTCTCTCTGTCTTTCCCACAACTTCATCCCGTGTGGTGACGAGCAGGTGGGGCAGGGGAGCACCCTCCTGTAGCACGTCGTTGCGATACGCCTTGACCAGTGCCGACCGCGTCAGATTGTCCTCGGGATGGGCGAGTAGCCGCAAGGCGAGCACCATCACGTTGACGGCGAGGGAGGCGTCAAGACGGAAAGCCTCATCAGAGACGATGCGCACCGACTGTCCAAACTCCTCGACGAAATAGTCGGCGATATACTGTACGGGCGACTTGCTGCGCACGAGGATGGCGATGTCCTTCTGTCGTGCCCCTCCCTCGATCAGCCGCCGCACGGTGTCCGCCAAGCGTGCGAGGATGTTCTCCCGGTAGTCCTTCGACGGGAGCAGCGCCACCTCCACATATCCCTTTCCCTTCCCCTTGGCATTCCCCTGCTTGACGTCGTCGTAGGCGCGTGCCAGCAGCGTTGCCTGCGGGGTCTTGTCGGCAGACAACTCGCCTACCGTCTCTTCCACCAGTCGGGTGAAGATAGCGTTGTTAAATTGGATGATGCGCTCCCACGACCGGTAGTTGGTCGCCAGTGTCTTTTCGCAGACGGCCTCCTTGCCAAAAGACTGCGAGAGGTTTGCCAGCAGTCGCCAGTCACCCTGTCGCCAGCGGTAGATGCTCTGCTTCACGTCACCGACGATGAGGTTGCGCGATCCCTCTTGTGCCATGCAGTTGTCGAGCAGCACCTTGAAGTTGCGCCATTGTATCTGACTGGTGTCCTGAAACTCGTCGATCATGATGTGGCGCAGTTGTACGCCGATCTTTTCGTAGAGGAAAGGCGTGTCCGACCCCTGTATCATACCGTGGAGCAGTCCCTGCGTATCACTGAGCATGAAGCGGTTGGCGTTTCGGTTGCTCTCCTCCACCGCCTTGGCGATGGCGTTGAGCAAGCGCAGTTCGCTCAGATGGGAGAGCGTCTGCACACAGGAGTTGTATTCACACCATAGTTCCTCGCGCCGCGTCTCCATCTCCTGGAGCAACCTCAGTCCACCGTTGTTGGCCATGTCCTTGATAGCCTCCTTGTCGGCAGCCCCACATTTGGAGGCCGTCCACAGTTTTGCGTCCTGTAGCGCCTTCTGGACTCCGGCGGGTGTGGGCTCGTTGTCGAGTGTTCCCTTGCTCCGCTTCACGATATAGTTGTAGAGTCCTCGCCGGTAGAGCGCCGCGTAGTCTATATGACATTGCCCCATCAGGGCCACCAACTCCCGTGCCGGATCCACCAGTTGCTTGCGTAGCGTGTTGCGCCGACTGCGCAGTAGCGCCGTGTACCGCGAAAAAAACTTGCCACCTTCTGCGGCCAGCAGGTCGTTGAGCTCGCGTTCATGATCCTTGTAGAAGTCCTTGAAGATGTTCTGTCCAAACTTCTTGATCGCCCCGATAACGTTCCATCCCTGCTCGTCCTCTATGTTCTGGTTGATGTAGTCGCGTACCCATCCCATCACCTCTGGGTTGGCGTCGAGCGTCTCGATCATCTCATCGACCGCCTTTCCTTCCACCTCGTTGTCGTTGAGATCCACGCGCAGGTTGGCCGTCAGGTCCAGTTCGTGGGCGAGGTTGCGTAGCACGCCTTGAAAGAAGGCGTCGATCGTCTGCACGCGAAAGAAGTTGTAGTGATGGGTGAGCAGCGAGAGTGCCTGTCGCGCGTTGGTTCGCACAGCCATCGCCCCCAGCCCCGTCTGCTCCATCACCTTCTCCATATAGGTGTCCGACCCAGGCAGACTGTTCGCTATGCCGTAGAGCTGCGAGAGGATACGGAGTTTCATCTCCTGTGTGGCCTTGTTGGTGAAGGTCACGGCAAGGATGTGTCGGTAGTTCTCGGGGTCGCTGACGAGGAGTGAGATATACTCCACGGCGAGTGTGAAAGTCTTTCCCGATCCTGCCGAAGCCTTATAGACGGTCAGCGGGCGGCGCTGTTTGGTGGTCGTTGTCATGATAGCCAGTGTTGATGATGCGTTTACTCTCCAGCGGGTCGTTCCGCTGGCGAAAGGTGAATGCAAAAGTAAGAAAAAGAGGCGACGTGTGCAAATTTAGCATGGAATAATGAGGGTAGGGCTAAAAACAAAAAAAGCATGGCACTCTTGCCATGCGGTGACTATAAAACTCTTTCAAACTACTACTTTTCAATGCGTGATTAAAGGTTCACACCTCATCGGTGATCCCCTCAATCGTGCATCGTTGTTACCCTAAACATCTTTTACCTTAGACCATAACCTATTTTGTTACCTGAACAACACTTTGTTCAATTACCCTAAAAATAACTAAAAACCTAAATCAATTACTATTAACCTAAACAATCTATTAACCTTTTGACGATGCAAAGGTAGCCACTTTCGTTTTGACCACCAAATGATAGCAAGTAAAAAATCGATTTTTCTCTCTATTCTTGATGTAAATCAACGCATGTGTACGAACACACATACTCTTGCAGGTCTTATGCGAATATCTTGTGGATGTTTTGCTGACTTTCGTATGGATGTCATACCGAAAGTTGAGAGCCTCTTAAGGCCATTAGAGGTGAAAGACTGCTGCAAAACGAAGTCCATTCAAAAGTTTCTTTGTACCTTTGTACCAAAATTGGCAACTATGGCAGAAAGAAATACAGTGGATATGACCCAAGGCCCTTTGCTGGGCAAGATTCTGCGTTTTGCACTTCCCTTTGCGGCAAGTGGCATCATGCAGCAACTCTTCGTCACCATCGACGTGGCCGTGGTGGGCCGCTTTGCCACCAGTGAGGCGTTGGCTGCCGTGGGCGCCAATACCTTCCTTATCAATCTCCTCATCAACCTTTTTGTGGGTGTCTCCATTGGTTCCAATGCCGTCATCTCCAACTTCATCGGGCGCAATGACCGCCATCGTGTTCGCGACGCGGTAGGCACGACGATGATGCTCCCGATCTTTGCCAGCGTCTTGCTGCTGGGTTTTGGCGAGATCTTTGCTCCCAGTCTGCTTCGCCTCATGGGCACGCCTGCCGCCATCCTCGACCAGGCCACCCTCTTCCTGCGAGTCTATTTCCTCGGCATTCCCTTCTTCATGGTCTTCACCTTCGGCCAGGCCGTGCTCCGAGGCAAAGGCGACACCCAGCGCCCGCTCAACATCCTGCTCCTTGCCGGCTGCGTCAATGTGGTGCTCAACCTGCTGTTGGTCATTGTCCTCCACATGGGAGTCGCAGGAGTAGCTACTGCTACGGGCTGCGCCAACGTCTTCTCCGCCTTGGCCATCTTACGCCTTCTCCGCCGTGAGAAAGGCCCCTTCCGCCTGACGCGCCTTCGTCTTCGCATCGACCGGGCAGCCCTGCGCCAGATTCTCTTTATTGGAGTGCCCGCAGGCGTACAAAGCATGGTCTTCTCGCTGAGCAACATCTTTGTCCAAAGCGCCATCAACGGCTATGGACCTTCGGCGATTGCAGGCGCTGCCATCTCCCTCAACTTCGACACCTACTGCTATTTCCTGCTCACCTCCTTCTGTGGTGCTGCCGTT
>OGYK01003115.1_pt1 | contig 9973 bp, 10 predicted proteins | sample 1576501 | NCBI WGS metagenome assembly OGYK01 (sample SAMEA3541530, study PRJEB24748) | human gut metagenome | biome: human gut; feature: human-associated habitat; material: faeces | place: China | collected 2012
CCATACCTGTCTTTTCTTTTCATCCATGATTTTTCTTTTCGTTTAAGGGTTCGACTAATGAGTACTTTTCTCTCTGTTTTCGGTGGCAATGCGAGGACAAGCGAAGAAGACAACCAATACAACTTTTACAAAGTTTACAACTATAACAACTCTTTCAGTGCGCACTATCATTCATTAACAGGATCGACCCAAGGGTCGATTTTTGTAAACAAAGATGGTAAATATCTAAATTGAGTACCAGGAAGATATCCATGGCAAAGACGGTTTTCAGAGCCGACTCGCCGTGGCGTGCACGACCGACAACACATTATCACATTATCACATTAAGGATTTCGCATCACCCTTCCCCACATCGGGCTTTCCCAGTCATCAACGGGTATTAATAATAGAACATCAAAAATAACATTTAAAATGATCAAGAACATGCCAATTATCTCAACGCCGCCGTCGGGGGCGTGAAAACCTCGGACCACACCCGCGGCTGCGCTGCCGACATCTTCGTCCCCGACACCAAGACGGGCCGCCAGTGGTTTGCCTGGATGATGGACAACCTCCCGTTTGACCAGCTCATTTGGGAGACCGCCTCCGGCGGCAAGGCCTGCTGGATACACGTCGGCTACCGGGGCGCGGGCCGCAACCGCCAGCAGGTGATCGGCCACCTCGCGAAGCGGTAGGTCGCCCGCCAAGACAAGTTCCCTACTCCGCCTCAACCTAATAGACGCACGACTGGCTCGGCACATTTCCACCGCCCAGTCGTGCGTATTCGCTATCTCAGGGCAATTTTACAAAAAACACCTTAGGTTATAGTGATTATCGCAAAATTTAATGTATATTTGCAGCAAAATCACTGAATTACCGTTTGGATATGCCAGAGGGACATAGCGTATCTTGGGGATCGAGGTGAATGTGGCGAATTGTAATATGTGGGACGGTGTTCCACATATTATGAAAAAGTGAGACGCTGTCTCACAAATTCAAAATAGACCGTAACGATGAAAGATTTGACAATATCTAAAATAGAAAGACAAAACGTACTGAACAACCGTTTTGCCATAGACAAAATCCAAGAGCGTCTTGGCTTTGAGACTATATACTACAATGAACAGTTTTGGCTTACCAAAAAGATGGTGGCAGATTTCTATGAGGTAGAAGATAGAACTATAGAAAGATGCATCGCTCAAAACGAAGAAGAGCTCCTACATAACGGATATGTTTTATGTAAAGGCAAGTCGCTGAAATAGATTAAGTTACAATTTACTCACGTCATAAATGTCGGGAGCAAAACAACCCAACTTGCCTTGTTTAGCATCCGTGCGTTCCTTAACATTGGAATGGTGCAGACTTAAACATATTTGTTCTATGCAAGCTGCATTATCCACCTTTCGTAATTTTGTACCAGCTTGGTACAAAAATTCAATTTGCGAAGAATAAAACAAATACCATTTGCGTATTTGATAGAGATTAGACCATGAAAATCCCTCTGCCTGTGGTAATTCCGCACGCAAATCTAGGCTCAACCCTTTCATAAAGTTTGCGCCCACTTATATTGTTTCTGCTTATCGCAAATGTCCCCTATCCCCCTAACCCTGCTCCGTTGTTACATTGTTACGTTTAGGATTTCACATCGCGCCTCCCCGCTTCCCCCAACCTACGGCCCTCCGAGGACCCTACGGTGACACGATAATCCTAAAAAAAGAGTGAGATTAAAAGAGAGGCTTGATGCAGAATGGCCCACCATTTGCCTTGGGACGATCACGAAAACAGCTTGAGGAAGCAAAAAAATAGCCATCGGCGCGGATAAAAATCCACAGAAATTGTGTATCTTTGCAGCTATATTACTATCACGTGAACATACAAAATGAATTTAAGAGATATAGTCACATTATTCAAGAATCACCAAATCCAATATGGGCTAAATGGTGATTCTAAATTTGAAGAATTATATAAATGGGAATTGGTATCCAAACAAAATGGACACCCAGACCCTAATGCTGTAGATTTTTCTAAAGAGATTAACTCACTTGTTCTTAGCAATCTCTGCTTCGGTACGCAGATTACAGCAATTAGAAATTTTGCAAAATATGAGCCAGAAGAGTACCGGAAACTCTTTAAAGCTCTATTTGATGAAAATATTCTTTTACAGGAAAGAATTGAAAAATTCACAGATAGTTGTAAGACTTTATGGGATGATAAGATTAAGGCAAGGGTCGGCAAAGAGACAAGTGCAATGTGTGATGAACGACTTATCAGCTGTTTCTTGACATTCTATAATCCTCAGAAATATACTTTTTACAAAGATGACGTCTATAAGAATTTATGTAAGCTTTTAGAGGTTAAACAACGAAAGGCAGGTCAGAAGCTTGTTCATTTTTACGAATTATTGGAACAATACGTTATCCCTGAAATAAAGGAAGAGGAAGAGCTGATTTTGTCAATCAATGACGAAATAAAGAATCATGGGTATACTCAAAGTATGCCGCTTACAGCCCAAACAGTATTGCGGTACTATAATAAAGCATTATTAAATAGCACTGATGCTGACAAGAAAGTCATAGAAAGGAAACTAGTTGAAACAAAAACAGACAAGGCTATGATGTACCAAAAATATATTGACTTGCTTAAAGAAAGCAAGAACCTAGTTCTTACAGGTGCTCCTGGTACTGGCAAGACCTATATGGCACAGGCCATAGCAAAAGAAATGGGATGTGGCGAGGACGAAATGTGCTTTGTGCAGTTTCATCCGTCTTACGACTATACTGATTTTGTAGAAGGTCTGAGACCTATCATGATGCCTGAAGGACAGATGGGATTTGAGCGTAAAGATGGACTATTCAAGGAGTTTTGCAAAAAAGCTATCAAGAATTTGGTTGATTCTGCAAAAAGTATTGAAAATCTCTCTAAAGAATTATCATGGGAAAACAAATTACAGCAATTTATAGATGACTCTATTGACAACGACACAAAATTTAAATTATCAAATGGAAGCGAGTTTACAATAGATGAAATTAAAGGGAGAAACATTATAGCTCATAATGATAGTAACCCCAAAACGCCATTTATTCCTATAAACGCTGATGAAATAATAGAGTTGTTGACCAATGATGTTCCACTACATATAGTGCGTGATATCCGCACCTATTTTAAGAGAAAATTTGGTACTCAACCAGATTCTTATGCATTCATTATTACGAAAGCTATTCGTGGAATGAAACACAAGGCGCAAGTTATATCAGCAAATAAAATTGAGCGTAAGCCATTTGTCTTTATCATTGACGAAATCAACCGTGGTGAGGCTTCAAAAATATTTGGAGAACTTTTTTATGCCATTGATCCTGGTTATAGAGGCAAGAAAGATATACGAGTGAAGACTCAATATCAGAACCTTGTCCCTGAAACAGATGTATTTGCAGAAGGATTTTATGTTCCTGAAAACGTATTCATTCTTGGTACAATGAACGATATAGACCGTAGTATCGAGAGCATGGACTTTGCTATGCGTCGCAGATTCACATGGAAGGAGATAAAGCCAGAAGATACACAACCTATGCTCGACACGCTCGAATGCGCAGCTAAGGCAAAGAACGTAATGGTAAGATTGAATAATGAGATATCCAAGATTGAAGGGCTTGGACCTGCCTACCAGATTGGACCAGCATACTTCTTAAAGTTGGGTGATAATAGAGGTAACTTTGAAAAGTTATGGGATATGAATATCGAGCCATTGCTTAGAGAATATATCCGTGGCTTCCGCAAATCTGACGAAATCATGGCAAAGTTGAGAAAAGCTTACTTCGATACGAAAGAAAGCAACTCAGATATTAATGACTACGAGTTGATCGATGAGAATTAACTTAACAGACAATAATATAGGACAAGTGAAAGCTGGAACATTTCTTCGAAAAGATGTCTCAGCTTTATTCCCTATTGCCGACAAGACAATAGCTCAATTATGTCATAAAAATGAGAATCTGCTTATATTTCCCTATAGCATAGAGGAATCTGATGACAAAGTCGGCGAAGCTTCTGTTATGGCCATTCTAAATACAAGTGACCCAGAAAAGGTACGTATCACCACAGGAAATGTAATGGGTTTTATCGGTGTAGGAGATCTCCAGATAAAAATTAAATCCCGATTTGACGAAGGGCGCGACGACTATCTCTTACATTACATGCTTCAAAAGGTCTTTTCGTTCAATCTCTTTGACCTTCATCACAACAACGAAAAAGAGGATGTGTTTGACTTTATCATGTTTATGTTCCCCCACTTGCTAAGAAACGCAATGCGCCAGGGCATATACAGAGAGTATCAGAACTTCAAACATAACGACACAAAATTAAAAGGTACTATTGACTGGGGACGCCATATTGCCCATAACATTCCGTTTGTAGGACATGTAGCATACTCCACTCGTGAATATACCTATGACAACGATATGACAGAGTTGATCCGTCATACGATAGAGTTTATGAAGTCAAAGAGATATGGTCAATCCGTATTGTGCTTAGACCAGGAAACTATAGACAATGTGAAATCTATAATTTCACTAACTCCTTCATATAACAAAAATGAGCGTGGTGCAATTATTGGTAAGAACCTTAGACACAAAAGTCATCCTTACTATACGGAGTACCAACCACTACAATGCCTATGCCTACAAATTCTAAGAATGGAAGAAGTAAAGTACGGAGAAACCGATGAGGAGATTTGCGGTATTCTGTTTGATGGAGCATGGCTATGGGAAGAGTATCTGAATACCATTCTACAAAAAGAAGGTTTCAAGCATCCAGAAAATAAGAAACATAAGGGTGGAATCTATTTGTTTGAAGATCATAGTGGGATCCGTTATCCAGATTTCTACAAAAATGATATTGTCCTCGATGCAAAATACAAGAAGCTTGAAAGTTGTGAAAAAATTTCAAAAGTAAACCGCGATGACCTTCATCAGTTAATCACATATATCACCAACTTGCAGGCCACGAAAGGAGTTTTTATAGCTCCTTTGTCCGAGGGACTGCTGAAAATTCCAAAATCACGATTGAAGGACTCATCTGCTTCACTATATATATTAGGTATTGAGATTTGTCATAAGTCCACATCTTATGCAGACTTCTGTGATAAGATGAAAGCAAAAGAAGCATTCTTTGTAGAGGCGTTAAGAAAAATATAATGGGTCAAACAACTTATTAAAGCAGAAAAACTGTTCTTACTGCTTTTCTATCATTCTTGTCCACCACCTGCCTTGAGAGCAACCATAGAGCCCCGTGGCGAAGAAGCGCCATCACGCGGCTTCTAGGTTCCGCTCCGAGATCATTGCAAAAGCCATTTGTATGATAACGCGAGCCAAGTGTTAACAGAATGTTAAAAACAGATACGGATTCCGTTAAAAGAAAGCTAACATATTGTTGTTTAATGAATAAGAATTATCTTTGTAGCGCAAAGGAGATTTAGTATGACACGGTTTGACAAACAGAAGCTTACAGAGGTTGTTCTTTACATCTTGAACAAGACGAAGGGATTGGACTATTACCACGTGTTCAAGATTATATATTTTGCCAATAGTGCACATTTGGCAAAATATGGATTTCCTATGGTTTCTGACGAGTTCTGTGCGTTGCCTGATGGACCGGTTCCTTCGGTGTTGTATAATTGCATAAAAGACGACGCTTATTGCGATCAGGACTTGAAAAAAATGCTTGAAAAGACGGTGTCCAAAGGTACGGATGACGCTTATTATATGTTGGAGGCAAAGCGCGAAGCCGACTCTGATTACCTTTCAAAAGCAGACATTGAAGCCTTAGATTGCTCTATTGCGGAAAACGGAACTCTTCCTTATGGGGAGTTGCGTGCAAAATCGCATGGTGAAGAATGGTGCCGTGCCTATAAGCAAGCAGGACGCAAAGTGATGGACATCGTCGGCATGGCCAAAGATGCGATGGCATCCGAAGACATGATAAACTATATAGAGGAAAACCTTGCGGTAGAAGCGGCATTGGCATGACAAACATAGGCGATTTACTTGGAAGTGCAGCAAATGAACTTTTACAGTCAAGCATTAATGTCGGTGATGTTTATTTGCTAAACCTTGACCCTACTAACGGCATAACGCCTAAGAATAATGACGCTACCCGCAATAAATTCTTCATCGTTCTTGGATTTGACGATGAAGGCAATGTGATAGGAGGACTGGTGATAAACTCAAAAATTAATTACAATTTACCACCCACAGTTACCGATTACCAATTACCTATAAGCGTTGAACAATGCCCTTTTCTGCAACATAATTCTTTTGTAAATTGCTCTAAAATTATTGTTGCCAAAAGGACAAAATTCAGCAAGGAAACTTACAGGGGTGAAATCTCAGATACAGAACTGCTAAGCCTTATCATAGAGACAGTTAAAGAGAGTCCGACAATCAACAGAAAGCAACTGAAAGATTTCGGAATAATCTAATTTTCCGTCCCGCCAGAGGTTTATATGAACACTTGACGGTAGACCCCGCTTATATCGTTTTGCCTCTCGCAAATATCCTCGCCCACCTAGCCTTGCTCCATTGTTACATTGTTACATTGTTACGTTTAGGATTTCACATCACGCCTCCCCGCTTCGCCCCACCCTACGGCCTCCGAGGGCCCTACGGTGACACGATAATCCTAAAAAAGAGTGAGATTAAAAGAGAGGCTTTGGCGCCGACTTATCCACCATTTACCTTGGGACGATCACGAAAACAGCTTGAGGGAGCAAAAAATAACCATCGGCGCGGATAAAAATCCAAAGAAATTGTGTATCTTTGCAGCTATATTACTATCACGTGAACATACGATATGAACAAACAACAACTTGCCAACAAGATATGCACCAACTTGCCTTCTTCTGAAATGCGAGACGAATGGTTGACCAACGTCACAAACGCATGGATAGACGACCTCAATGATGCCCGTCAAAGCGTACATTCTAAAAAGAAACATAGTTATTCGTGTCAGATGATCACGAGACCATGGCTGCTGAAAATGTATATTTCAAGTCAACTGGTCAACTGGCCTCAGATGATTTCGGACTTACGGATGAACAAATATTTAATCTTATAGGTAATCATAATATGGAACCACGGATACCAAAAGAAGATGCTCACGATCAGTTAGATTCTGGTCATAAAATAGTACTCATATTCCTATTATTCATACTCATGCTTTTCGTAAATCGTGCATGTGCTCAAACAGCACAATATGACACAGCTATTGTAAGGTATCAGAATATCGAACGAATTGGATCTCAAACAACAGACAAAAGTACAGTTCGTTACTACGCAGTTTACAATGATAAACAAGAGAATATCTCAGAACAACGATTCGAAAGTAGAGACAACAATCTACGACACCAAGTTCTATTTCTATCGTGATAAGGATATAAAACTTGATATAGCAATAGAAAAATGTTAAGATATGAGCAGTGAGAAATTTCATAATACCTCTATAACCATCAAAGGTTTGTTGGGGTTGATATAAGCAAAAGATATAGCTATTCCAGAAATACAAAGACCATTTGTCTGGAAAAATAGCCAAGTCAGGGACCTTATAGATTCACTCTACAAGGGCTATCCTACTGGATATATAATTCTGTGGAAGAATCCTAATGTAAAATTAAAGGATGGAACGATTTCTTCTGGTAAGAAGGTAATCATAGACGGCCAGCAACGTATAACTGCACTTATGACTGCGATAGCTGCACAAAAAGTGTTCAATAACGAATTCAAAGAAAGCCGTATCAAGATCGCGTTTAATCCTTTTGCGGCATTAGAATATGCCAAAGGAAACAGTGAAGCTGAAATGTTTGCTGTTCAAACACCAGCTCATATCAAGAGTAAAAATTGGATTCCTGATATATCAGAGATATTCAGTACAAAATTCTCTTCATGGACATTCATACCAAAGTACATAGAAGAAAATCCAGAAATGTCCGGTAATGACTTGCAGCAAGTTTTGGATCTGTTAAAAAGCGTAGAAACAACTCAAATCGGCGTTATAGAGCTTTCTGAAAAACTTGACATAGATGTAGTTACTGATATATTTATCCGCATTAACTCCAAGGGGACTCCTTTGAGTCAGGGAGATTTTGTTATGTCAAAAATGGCGGCAGATGAACAACATGGAGGTAATACTCTCCGTAAGATCGTTGATTATTTCAGTCATTTGGCTGTTGTTCCGACATATTATGAGTACATAAAAAACAACGATAAAGATTTCGCATCTACCCCATATCTGCAAAAGCTTTCATGGCTTGCAGACGACAAGGAAACGGTATATGATCCAGGATGTGACGATGTGATACGTGTAGCTTTTATGCATAAATTGAAACGAGCCAAACTTGCCAATTTGGTTCAACTTCTTACAGGTCGTGATTTTGAGACACGTGAATTTAAGGAAGAAATAATTGATGATACTTTCAATAAAATGTATGAGGGTGTATTGAATGTCATCAGTCAGCACAACTTTACGCAATTTATGATAGCCATTAAGTCTGCTGGATTCATATCCAACAAAATGGTTACTTCAAATATGGCACTGGATTTTGCCTATACTATTCATTTGTTGCTACAAGAATCAGACGTGCCTGTTGCGGAAAGAAAAAGAATAGTACAGAAATGGTATGTCTTGTCTGTTCTGACAGGCCGATACAGTAGTTCTCCAGAATCAGCTTTTGCACGTGATATTCGTCAAATAACTGAACAAGGAGTGCCAGCTATGTTAAAAGCTATGGAAGATGCTATATTGTCTGAAAATTTCTGGAATATTGCTGTTCCACAGAATCTTTCAGTGACATCTACAAATAATCCAACATATCTAGTATATTTGGCTTCACAAGTTTATTTCAACGACATATCTCTGCTTTCAACAAATATAACTGTTAGAGAGCTTATCAGTCTTGGAGGCGATGTGCATCATGTATTTCCAAAGCAATACTTGATAAACAATCACTATGCAAAGAATCTGTATAATCAAGATGCAAACTATGCTTATCTTGATAGACCTGTCAATGAGTCTATCGGCAAAAAGTCTCCAAAGGAATATTTTAGTCTTGCATTAGAACAATGTCAAACAAAAGTAGCAGTTTGTGGTTCAATTACGGATGAAGATTTACTTCAGAAGAATCTTACTATGAATTGCATCCCTTCTGAAGTATTCAAAATGGACCATAACGATTATGTCCATTTCTTGGAAGACCGCCGCTTATTGATGGCAAATAAAATTAGAAAGTATTACGATAGTTTGTAATTGAGAAACAATGAGAACGAGTGAATGTTGATTAGGCTTGTGTATCAAAAATGCATCAAGAACGGCTTAACTGGCAATGATATCCCTTCGCCCCTCTTGTATTGCCTTGCTTCCCGCAATACAAGAAATCTATGGATGATGACTTCGCATTCGAAGAAGAAAAGGGAGAGCAGAAAGGTGGACCAAAAACAAGAAAGGTGGACCAGAAAGGTGGACCAGAAACTCGAGAGGCCATTCTGCAACTTATATCCGAGAACGCAAGTATCACTTCGCGCGAAATGGCCAACAGATTGAATATCAACAGGAGTGCTATATCTAAGCATCTTAAGAGGATGCAAGACGACAACATGATTCGTCGCGAGGGGTCACAGAAGTCTGGTCGCTGGATTATCATACAATAAAAAAAAAGTGTATTCACCCCATTCGCTTTCATTGTTACATTGTTACATTGTTACATTGTTACGTTTAGGATTTCGCATCGCGCCTCCGTAAATACGCTATCTACACAAAAATCTCTTTTGCAAAACCTGTCGCAAAGTTACAAAAACACGAGATTGCGACAGATTTTCGTGGACACGGACCCGACTTTTTAGCAGAGATGGCCTCCGATTGCCCTGACTTTTAGCAAAAACCAGCCACTTATTGCCTTGACTTTTAGCAAAAAACAGTCTCCAATTGCCCTGACTTTTAGCAAAAAGTCGTA
>OGYK01003118.1_pt1 | contig 9966 bp, 6 predicted proteins | sample 1576501 | NCBI WGS metagenome assembly OGYK01 (sample SAMEA3541530, study PRJEB24748) | human gut metagenome | biome: human gut; feature: human-associated habitat; material: faeces | place: China | collected 2012
ATAGATCCTTGCGCGGAGGGAGGAACGCACGATGATCCGAATCGGCATTGTGGACGATGAAAAACAAGAAAGAGACCAACTGAAACAGGCGCTGGCGCGGTTTGGCGCGGAGAACGGCACAGAACTGAACGTACAGGAGTTCGACTGCGCGGCAGTCTATCTGGCGGCGCAAGACCGTGATTTTGACATTTTATATCTCGACATTGATATGCCGCAGATGTCCGGCATGGAACTGGCCGAAAAAATCCGGGAGACAGATCAAGACGTCATCCTCATTTTTTGCACGAATTTGCAGCAATTCGCGCTGAACGGGTACAGTGTCGGCGCGCTGGGCTTTATTGTGAAGCCGATACAGTGGTACTCCTTCCATATGTATCTGACGCGGGCGCTGAAGGCGCTGCAAAAGCGCGCCGGTCAAAAGGCAACGCCGCCGCACATTGTCGTCAAGGACGGCACCGTGACGCGGCTGCTGGATGCGGCGGAAATCGCCTATGTGGAGGTACGCCAGCACGACCTGCTGTACAACCTGTGCAGCGGGGACGGTAAGACCGAGATCATCAAAAACCGCGGTTCGATGCAGGAAATCGCGGCGCAGCTGACGCCCTACGGCTTTGTGCGATGCAGCGCCAGTTACCTTGTGAACCTGCGCTGTATCACGGCGGTAAGCCGTATGAATGTCTATATCGGCGGGGCGGCACTGCCCATCGGGCGCACCTACAAGGACGCCTTCACCGAGGCATTCTCCCGATATATGGCAAAAAAGGAGTGGGAAGACCCGTGCCGGTCATAAATTGGATACTGAGCCAGCAAATCCAGCTGGGTATGATTCTGTGCGCCTGCCTGTTTGTCCCGTGGGGGCAGCGCCGCAGCTGTTTCGTTCCGCGGCTGGCGGCGGGTGTATGCGTTTTTCTTGTGCTGACGGACACCCTGATATTCCTGTCGTTTTGGGCAAAATTGCTGCTGTATACGACGCTGCTGTTTGCTCTGATATGGTTCAGCTTTGACTGCAGCCCGCTGCACGCCCTGTTTTATACAACCTGTGCCTACGCGGTGCAGCACATTACCAGTAAGCTGGCCTATATGCCCATTATTTGGCTGTTTCAGCATGGGCGCACGGACAGGCTCGTCAACTTTGTCATTCTGCTTTTCAGCAACCTTGTGGTCTGTCTGGTCATCTACCTGCTGTTTACCCTGCGCATCCGGCGCGGGCGCCTGCTGTTTGACAATGTCAAGACTGTGCTTTACTCCGGCTTTTTCCTGATTGCCGCGGTCTACCTGAGTGTTGTGCTGGAGGATGTTCTGGACGGCAGCGCAGAGTCCTACCTGACCGCCTATCTGGCGCTGAATGCGTTCTGCATCCTGTTTGCCATCACGATTCTGGCGCTGGAATTTTCAAATTGCAGCATCAAGAGTCTGGAACAAGAGAATGAAACGCTGGCGCAGCTGCTGGAATGTGACAAGCAGCAGTATGAGCAGGCAAAAAAAGACATGGAAAAAATCAACATCCGCTACCATGACCTGAAACAGCAGTATTCCCGCGCCACAGATGAGGAACGCGCCCGTCTGGAAGAAGAGATGAACAACCTGAACCTGCGCTATCTCACCGGGAATAAGGCGCTGGACATCACACTGACCCAAAAGTCGGCACTCTGCGGGCAGGCAGGTATTCAGCTGGTCTGCTCGGCAGACGGCAGCTGTCTGGAGGATATGAAGCACTACCACATTTACTCCCTGCTGGGCAATGCGCTGGACAATGCCATTGAGTGTCTGACGCAGGTAAACGATGCGTCTAAGCGGGTCATCACACTGGACATCAGCCGCTGCCGTGACATGGCGGTCATCCGCGTGCAGAACTACACCCCCGCACCGCCGACGCTGCGGGACGGCGCTATCGTCACAACCAAACAGGATACCGAGGAGCATGGCTACGGCATAAAAAGCATCAAAAACATTGCCGAGCTGTACGGCGGCACGGCAGACTGCTTTGTGGAGGACTCGATTTTTTACTTGGTGGTCACCTTCCCCTGCGGGAAAAGCCAAAAACAAACTGCATAACCCAAAAGCGACTGCCGAAAGGCGGTCGCTTTTCTTCTTTGTCATTTGTGCCGTGTTTTTTGACATTTACGCCAACTGCATTGACCCGGTCAACGCTTCCCTTTATGATAGCTTTGTGAAAAAGATATGAACGGTTTCTGCAAAAGGGGAAGTGCACAGCCCTTGGCAGCAAGCGCATCGTATCATTCATCTGTGACAGTTTAGGAAGGAGAAAAACCTATGGCACAAAAGGAAACCTCAAGCAAGTCCCGCCGTTGGCTGGGCTTGTCCGGCGCGGCTGTGCTGGTGGCCAACCTTGTCCTGACCGGAACGACTATTGCGTTCCAGCAGGAAGGCGAAGTCAACCATGCACTCGGCATCGAAGGCTCTGACGCATCTTACGGCGGCACGGAGTTCTCCGCTGACGGCACCCTGTCTGACGCAAGCTACGCAAAGTACATCGAAGCCGCTTATCAGTTCTGTGAGCAGGAGGAGGAAGAGGGCAGCGTGCTGCTCTACAACCGCAACAACGCCCTGCCGCTTTCCGAGTCTGAGCGCAACGTTACGGTCTTTGGCCGCGGCAGCATCGACCCGGTGTTCCGCAGCACGGCAGGCGGTTCCTCCACGAACCCGGATTACCAGAAAACCCCCGTTGACGCCCTGCAGGATGCCGGCTTCAACGTGAACCAGACCGTGCTGGACGCCTACGCTTCCGCCGCCGCGCCGAAAGAAAGAAGCGTTTCCAGCGTGGGCGAATATGACCCGGCGCTGTTCACCGGCAGCGTCACCGACTCGTTTGCGTCCTATGGCGATGTTGCGTTTGTGACGCTGTCCCGCTTTGCCACCGAGGGCAACGACCTTGCGATGGTCAACGACGAGGGCAAGCGTATGCTGGAGCTGGACGACAACGAGAAGGCGATCTTCCAGAAAATCAAGGACTCCGGCAAATTCAAGAAAACCGTCGTCCTGCTGAACTCCGTCTTTGCGATGGAGATGGACTGGCTGGACGAGTACAATGTTGACGCTGTGCTGTGGGTCGGCAACCCCGGCTTCTACGGTATGCCCGGCGCCATCCGCGTTGTGACCGGTGAGGTCAATCCCTCCGGTCACACCACCGCCACCTTTGCCGCCAACTCCCTGTCCGCGCCCAGCGCCGAAAACTTCGGTCTGCACGCCTACAACTACGGCAGCAAAACGCCCCGCGCGGCAGGCGACAGCTTTGTCAGCTATAACGAAGGCATCTACGTCGGCTACCGCTACTACGAGACCCGCTACGAGGACACCATCCTCGGTCAGGGCAACGCCGATTCCACGGTTGGCACCAAAGCCTCGACCGACGGCTGGAACTACGCCGAGGAGGTCTGCTTCCCCTTCGGCTACGGTCTGTCCTACACGACCTATGAGTACAGCCTTGACAAACTGGACTACAACAGCGACACCGACACCTTTACGGCGACCGTCACGGTGAGCAATACCGGCGACAGGGACGGCAAGGCTACGGTGGAGTTGTACGCACAGACCCCCTACACCGACTACGACAAGCAGAACAACGTCGAAAAGTCCTCGATCCAGCTGCTGGGCTATGACAAAATCGACGTGGCCGCAGGTGCATCCGAGACTGTCACAGTCGATGTGCCCGGCTACTTCCTCGCGTCCTATGACGCCAACGGCGCGAAGGGCTACATCCTCGATGCGGGCGATTACTACTTCGCCGTCGGCAACGGCGCACACGAGGCACTGAACAATGTGCTGGCCGCCAAGTGCGGTGACGCCGTTGCGGGCAAGCTGATCGATCAGGACGGCAATGTCGTCACCGGCAACACCGCCGCCGTGGCCACCTGGACCGCTCCCAACACCGAGGTCGATACCCAAAAGTACCGCAACTCCCGTTACAACAGCGATGTGGAAGTCACGAATACCTTCGACGACGCTGATGTGAACTACTGGGCGAACGATGACGAAAAAATCACCTACCTGTCCCGCAGCGCGTGGGATACGACCTACCCCACCACGCTGGAGACTCTGACGGTCAACGATAAGCTGTACAACGGTCTGAATATGCAGACCTACGTCAAGGCAGCCGATGCCAAGAGCGTTTCCGACTTCAACCTCGGCGTGGAGCTGGATGAGAAGATCAACTTCAGCGATATGATCGGCGTTGCCTTCGACGACCCGAAGTGGAACGACTTCCTTTCTCAGTTGACGCTGAGCGATCTGCTCATCAACATGGGCGACTCCAAGGGCATCAAGGCTGTCAAGGCTGTCAACAAGCCCGGCTGCACCATCGTCGATGGTCCCGAGGGCATGAACGGTCAGTTTAAGTACGGCGACCGCCGCAACTGCACCGGCTGGGCTACGCTGCCTATCGTCGGCGCAACCTGGAACCACGATGTGCAGACCCGCTTTGGCGAGATGTACGGCGAGGATGCGCTGTATGCGTCCATCCCCATCGCCTACGCGCCCGGCGCGGACACCCTGCGCTCTCCCTACTCTGGTCGTACCTCTGAGTATTTCTCCGAGGACGGCGTTCTCAGCTACTATGCTGCCAAGGCCGTTTCCCACGGTATGCGCAACAAGGGTCTGATCGGTACGGTCAAGCACTTCTTCCTGAACGAGCAGGAAGCCGGTCGTCAGGGCATCTCCACCTTTGCGAACGAGCAGTCCATCCGCGAGATCTATATGCGCGCCTTTGAGGGTTCTCTGGCTGAGGGCGATTCTCTCGGCGTTATGACCGCTTACAACCGTATCGGCGTTATGTACGCTGCCGCCAACCAGGGCATCCAGCACATCCTGCGCGACGAGTGGAACTACGGCGGCTACATCATCGACGATGCTCTGACCGCGTCCGAGTATTCCTCCGCCCCCGAAATGCTGATGGCAGGCAACAACATCTTCTGCCTGGATACCGCCCGCCCGAACGAAATCGAGAAGCTGATCACCAGCACCGATGACGGCGACCTGCTGCAGAAGGTCATTGACTCCAACCATTATCTGTACTACATCATGCTGCAGTCCTCTATGGGCGGCTCCGGCGCGGAGGACGTTGTCGTTTCCGACGCAGCCCCGTGGTGGCAGACGACCCTGCGCGCTCTCGATGTTGTGTTCTGCGCACTGGCCGTTGCCGCTGTCGTGATGTATGTGCTGCATACCTACACGGACGTTTTCTCCGAGGAAAAGCGGAAGAATCGTGCCGCCAAAAAGAATTGATGGAGGTGGAACCTGATGAATAAAGGCTTGAAAAATAAAGGGCTGGGCAGCTGGTTCTGCCTTGCCGCAGCGCTGGTCGCGCTGATCACCGGCATTGTATTCCTGCTCACACAGGCCACGGCCGCCCCTCTGGGTCACTCCGGCACGATGGCCGGCGTGGTGCTGCTGGTCGGTGCTGCCGCTTCGCTCGTTTTCTTCTTTGTTTCCGTTCCGTTCAGCGCGCTGATTCAGGCGGTCATTTATAACATTGCCCTGTATCTTGTTGTTGTGCAGTTGTATTTCGTCTTTGCCGACGTCATCAACCATGTCACCTTTGCGGGCGGCAACGCCGGTCTGTGCGTGTTTTATATGGTCGGCACGTTCATTGCCTGCCTGCTCAGCGTGATCGCCTGCTTCTGCAAGCAGACGAAAACCGGTGAGGCAAAAGCCACCGGAAAACAGTTTGCTGCCGCCGGTGCGGTGGTTGTGGTCGCTGCGGTCTGCGTGGGCGGGTTCTCCCTGCAGAGCAGCAGCCTGCCCTCGAACGGCGATGCGGAGGTTGCCCCCGATGCGGCGCAGACTTCTGCCGATGGTCCCGTTATGAACTACAACGACAACGAGTTCACCTCCAAGACGCTGGATGACCTTGTTGCCATCCCGCAGGAAACCTGGGAAGCCAAGGAGCCGAACGGGGAAGTCGCCTACTTCTTCGAGGGCCAGTACACCGAGGGCTTCAGCACCATCGTGGATCCGGCGTGTCTTGATATGTACTGCTACACCGACGGTTCGATGTGGGGTTCCTTCAGCGGCCCCAGCACCTCCGTGGGCGGCGACTCTATCTCCCATGTTTACGGCTACTGGTACAACTACGATGAAAACGGCGAGAAGAACTTCGTCATTCATCTGCTGGGCAATCAGGACGCCGACGGCACCGTGCGCCCCACCGATGTGGATGGCGGCGCAGATGCGGATATCTTCGTCTTTGACACCGACCACGGCGTATACAGCATGGAAGCCAGCCTGAGCTATGGCGTTATGGGCGGTGCGTTCACCCGCAACATCAACATCTACGGTCAGCCCTATGCCCCTGCCAAGAGCCTGACGATCGATGCCTCCAACCTGCGCACCTTCTACACGGGCGACATCTTCAACCCCGGCGAGCTGGTTGTGACGGCTACCCGCGCCAACGGTGCGGAGGAGTCCATCTGGGGCGGTCGCTTGACCTTCACCGGTTACGACAGCGACACCGCAGGCACCAAGACCGTGACGGCCTCCTTCCTGGGTGCAACCGCTACGTTTGAAGTGCAGGTCGAGGATCTTGTCACCGAGCAGTACACGGGCAGCTATGAGCTGGTGCAGGGCGAAACGCCCACCGCAACGGATGCCGTGCTGCTGGTGGATTACTCCCACAAGGTCTGCACACTGACTGCCGCCGATGGCTCTGCGTCAATCACCGGCACGCTGGTGGATGTGCAGGACGATGCCCTTACCATGACCCTGAACGGCAGCGATGCCCTGACGGTGCCCATCACCGAGGGTGAGGACGGCAGCAAGCAGCTGACCATCCCCGCCCACGACGAAATCGTTTCCGGCTGGGGCTACAGCAACACCTACTCCATCAACGAGGCTGTGGTCACGCTGGCGGCAGAGTAAGCATTCTTTGCTCTAACAACGGTATTTGCTGAATAAAAGCCGCGTCTGATGTCTGCTTGCAGGCGTTGGATGCGGCTTTTCTTATGAGAAGGGAAAATATATGCAAAATACAGAACTTTTGCTGAAAGAATTGACCTTGGAAGAAAAATGCGCGCTGCTTTCCGGCGCGGAAACCTTCAAAACGCGGGGTATGCCCGAACACGGCATCCCGCAGATCTGGCTGTCGGACGGTCCCCACGGCTTACGCAAGCAGGCAGGGGAGAGCGACCACTTGGGGCTGAATCCCAGCGTGCCCGCTACCTGCTTCCCCACGGCGTCGGCTGTTGCGAACAGCTGGGATGCCGCGCTGGGCGAGGAAATCGGCGCAGCCTTGGGCGAGGAAGCCGCCGCGCAGGAAGTGTCGGTGGTGTTGGGCCCGGGGCTTAATATGAAGCGCAACCCGCTGTGTGGGCGCAGCTTTGAGTATTTCTCCGAGGACCCGTATCTCGCGGGCAAGCTTGCGGCGGGATATATTCGCGGCATCCAGTCCAAGGGCGTAGCCGCCTGCCCGAAGCACTTTGCCGTCAACAGCCAGGAAACGCGGCGTATGGCTTCGGATTCCATCGTGGACGAGCGCACCCTGCGGGAAATTTACCTGACCGGGTTTGAAATTGCCGTCAAAGAGGGGCATCCCCGCAGCATTATGTCGTCCTACAATCTTGTGAACGGTACCTATGCCAACGAGAATAAGCACCTGCTCATGGAGATCTTGCGCGGTGAGTGGGGCTTTGACGGCGCGGTCATCACCGACTGGGGCGGAAGCAATGACCACGCGCTGGGTGTGAAAAACGGCTCCACGCTGGAAATGCCTGCGCCCGGCGGGGACAGTGTGCGCGAACTGCTGGCGGCGGTGGAAAGCGGGGAAATCTCTGAATCCGACATCGACGCCCGCCTGTCAGAGCTGCTGCCGCTGGTGTTTGATACCAAGGCCGCGCTGGACGCTGCCCCGCGCGAGTTTGATGCGGCAGCCCATCATGCGCTTGCCCGCCGCGCCGCCGAGGAAAGCCTTGTGCTGCTGAAAAACGAGGGCGCTTTGCTGCCGTTGGCGGCGGGCAGCAAGGTGGCTGTCATCGGCGACTTTGCCAAAAATCCGCGCTACCAGGGCGCAGGCTCCAGCATGGTGAACTCGACACAGGTGGATGTGCTGCTGGATAAGCTGATCGACTCCGAGTTGAACGTCATCGGGTATCAGCAGGGCTTTGACCGCCACGGTAAGCCGGATGCTGCTTTGCAGAAATCCGCCTGCGAACTGGCGACACAGGCGGATACAGTTATTTTGTGCATGGGTCTGGATGAAATCGCCGAGAGTGAGGGGCTTGACCGCAGCAATCTGCGCCTTGCGCAAAATCAGGTGGATCTGCTGCAGGCTGTGGCGGCTGTCAACCCGAAAATTGCCGTGGTATTGTACAGCGGCAGCGTAGTCGAAACGCCGTGGCTGGACAACTGCCAAGCCCTGTTGTACGCCGCCTTAGGCGGTCAGGCGGGGGCGGGCGCCGTTGCGGATGCACTGACCGGCAAGGTCAATCCCTGCGGCAAGCTGGCAGAAACATGGCCGTTGACCTACGCCGACGTACCCAGCGCCGCCGACTTTGCCACCCGCCGCAAGACTGTGGAGTACCGCGAGGGGCTGTACATCGGCTACCGCTACTTTACCACGGCGGAAAAAGCTGTGCGCTTCCCGTTTGGCTATGGCATGAGCTACACGACGTTTGCGTACAGCGATTTGGTCGCCGATGAACAAGGGGTCAGCCTTACCGTAACGAACACCGGCAGTGTGGCAGGAACGGAAATTGTGCAGCTGTATATTGCTAAAAAGAACAGTGAGCTTTTCCGCCCTGCAAAGGAACTGAAAGGCTTTGCCCGCGTAACGCTTGCCCCCGGTGAGAAACAGCGCATCACCATTACGCTGGACGATAAGGCGTTCCGTTTCTGGAATGTCAAGGCTAACCGCTGGGAAATCGAGGGCGGCGAGTACGAGCTGCTTGTCGGCGCAAGCGTGGAGGACATCCGGCTGTGCGAGAAAATCTCCGTGCATGGAACGGCTACCGTGCATCCGTATGAGGATAGGGACTTGGATTGCTATTATAAGGGCAATGTGCTACACGTTTCCGATGCAGACTTTGAAAAGCTGTTGGGGCATCCCATCCCGAAAGGCAAAACCAAAATTGACCGCAATCTGACCTTGGGCGAACTGAACCACGCACGCAGCCCGCTGGGCTGGCTTGTCTGGCTTGTGCTGACGATCCTGCTGGATGTCAGCTATAAACGCGGCAAGCCGGATCTGAACATCTTGTTCCAGTACAATATGCCCCTTCGCGCCCTGGCAAAGATGACGAACGGTGCCATCAGCATGGGCATGGTGGACGGCATTGTCATGGAATTGCGGGGCTTCTGGATCCTGGGTCTTGTGCGGGTGATTTATGAAGCAATTAAGAATGTGGTGCTGAATGCGCAGATGGAAAAGCGTCTGCGCGGCGCTTGATGGAGGTTACATTATGCAGTTTTGGAATAATTTTGCGGCTAAACACCCTGCCGCAGCCAAGTGGGTGCGCGAGGGCGGTCTGTTCGTCATCGTGTCGAATCTGATTACCGTGTTCAAGTATCTGCTACTGCAATTTTTGCCCGCTGCGTTCAGCAGTCTGCCGGTGGTGGATTTCGGCTGGCCCGGCGTGGATGTGACCCTGTTTGGGGAAACCTTCAAGTGGAACATCCTCGGCTACGATGCCGCCCACGGCGGTCTGCCGTACTTTTGCGCTTACATGATTGCTATGGTGATTGGTGAATGCATCAACTTCCCGATCCAGCGCAATTTCGTGTTCCGCAGTAAGGGCAATTTAGGCAAGCAGATCGCATGGTACGTGCTGGCGTTCTGCGTCATCACCTGCATCGTCAACTCCATCAACTGCGTATGGGTCGCCGTAGCCGGATTGCTTGTGCCGGACTTCATCTATAACATCGGCACGACGGTTTTGAACGGCGGCGTGTCTATGGTCATTTTCTTCTTCGTCAACAAAATTATCTTCCCCGAAAGCGGGAAGTGATTCCGAAACCCCA
>OGYK01003121.1_pt1 | contig 9962 bp, 8 predicted proteins | sample 1576501 | NCBI WGS metagenome assembly OGYK01 (sample SAMEA3541530, study PRJEB24748) | human gut metagenome | biome: human gut; feature: human-associated habitat; material: faeces | place: China | collected 2012
ACGAAAAATTTGACGACGCATCTGTCGCACAATCTTTGTGCGGTATTGCCCAAAATTGCACAACCAATCAAAGACGGCTGCTCGTGACATGCGGGCGGTCGTCTTTTTTGATGCAAGCTGTGAAAACAATTGTAAAAAGGCTTGCGAATTTTTCAAAAATATGATATACTGTACGTAAACAATGCGGCGAACGCGTTTTTGCAAGGAGGCGATGCAAATGCAGAAAAAAACCAGGCGATTTGAGAGAACGGCGGCATCGGTGTGCAAGGAATATGCCATTCTGACGCTGGCAACACTGGTGATGTCCGCAGGAACCTATCTTTTCAAATTCCCAAACAACTTTTCCTTTGGCGGTGTTACCGGTCTGGCAGTGGTGCTGAGTGCTGTTTCACCGCTGTCTGCGGGAACGTACAATTTTATCATCAACATGGCACTGCTGGTGCTGGGATTTCTGTTTCTGGGGAAAGGCTTTGGCGTAAAGACGGTGTATATCAGCGTTCTGATGTCTGTGGCACTGTCTGCGGCAGAAAAGCTGTTTCCCATGTCCGGACCGCTGACTGACCAGCCGGTTCTGGAACTGATTTTTGCCATTGCCATTCCGGGCATCAGCTCCGCAATCATGTTTAACATGGGTGCCTCCAGCGGCGGCACGGACATTGTCGCCATGATCCTGAAAAAGTACACCTCCATGAATATCGGGACCGCTTTGCTGGCGGTGGACCTGCTGATTGCCGTTTCAGCCTGCTTTGTATTCGATATTACCACCGGTCTGTTTTCCCTGTGCGGCTTGTTTACGAAAACCATTGTCATTGATACCGCCATTGAAAATATCAACCTTTGCAAATATTTTACCATAGTCTGCAAAGACCCCACGCCGATCTGTGACTTTATCCACACAGAACTGGGGCGAAGTGCGACGCTGTTTACTGCGGAGGGAACATACAGCGGACAGGAGGAATATATTGTACTGACCGTCATGAAACGAAGCCAGGCTGTGCAGCTGCGAAACTATATCAAAAAGGTACAGCCCCAGGCGTTTATGATGATTACCAACAGCAGCGAAATTATCGGAAAAGGATTCCGCAACACCATATAAAACAAAACAACCCCGCACAAAATTCGCCTTTCGGCTTTTTTGTGCGGGGTTATTTTCAGTTATGAAAGGAAATATTCTTTCGCAATTAGTCGTTGAAGTAACGCTTCAGGAAGCCGGCAAATGCACAGCCGTGTCTTGCTTCGTCCTTTGCCATTTCGTGTACAGTGTCGTGGATCGCGTCCAGATTCAGCTGCTTTGCCTTTGCTGCCAGAGCCTTCTTGCCGGCACATGCACCGTTTTCCGCAGCGACACGCATTTCCAGATTCTTCTTGGTGGAATCGGTAACCACTTCGCCCAGCAGTTCTGCAAACTTTGCAGCGTGTTCTGCTTCTTCATAAGCAGCCTTTTCCCAGTACAGACCGATTTCCGGATAGCCCTCACGGAAAGCGACGCGAGCCATTGCCAGATACATGCCGACTTCGGAGCATTCGCCGTTGAAGTTTTCCCGCAGACCCTGCACGATTTCTTCGTCTACGCCCTGTGCCACGCCGACAACGTGCTGATCAGCCCATGCCAGATTTTCTTCCTTCTGCTCCACAAACTTGTCTGCCGGTGCACCACAGAGAGGACATGCTGCCGGAGCAGATTCGCCTTCGTATACATAACCGCAAACAGAACATACAAACTTTTTCATGAGTAACTACCTCCATAAAATATCATTTGCCAGGAGGTCTTTTTGTCCTCCTCAGCTTGTCTTTATTATAGCATAAGAATAATTCCTTGTCAAGATGCATTCTTAACTAGTTACAAAAAATTAACATATAGATTTTTAGGGCAATACCGCACAAAGATTGTGCGACAGATGCATCGTCAGGCGGGCTTTATGCAGCATTTCTTTATGTCACTTGACACACTTGTTATTTTGCATTATAATAAGTATCACGATTACGGAGAAATATGGGCAACTACGCACAGGCTCTCAGAAAGGGGAACGGTGATGAAAAAGAGAAGATTTGACTGGCTGCGAAAGACCAGTTCGGCAGATGTGATGAACCCGAAAAATTATGAATATCGGCTGAAACAGCTGGACGATGACAATCCGGCAGAACAGAAAGAAGCATATACGTGGTTTCAGAAGCACGCAGAAGAAGGCGATGCATCTGCACAGTATCAGACCGCAATGTGTTTTCTGCATGGAGTTGGTGTGGAAAAAGATGAGGAACAATTCCTGCATTGGCTCACAAAGTCTGCGGAACAGGAGTACGGCGAGGCACTGACGACAATGGGGATTCATTATTTCTATGATTTTGATGCCGTAGAAGAAACAGAACAGGGGATTCCGTGGATGGAACGTGCCATAGAACAGCACGATGATAATGCGGCTGCGATATTGGGTGTATATCTTGTGGAAACTCCGAAAGAAGACTGCCACGAGGAAGAACGCAGGCACCGCGGCTTTTTGTTGCTGCAATCTTCTGCTCTGGAAGGCAACCTTGAAGATCATCTGCGGATACAGGCGTTTTTTGAATTAGGGCATTGTTATTATTACGGCATTGGAACAGAAACAAATATTGAAGAAGCTTATACGTGGTATGCCCGTGCTGCGGAATCGGGGAGTGAAAGTGCTCAATATCTGGCGGCATCTTTGATACTGGACAAGCGGTGTTCTCAAACAGATACCGCAAAAGCCATTGCGTGGCTGCGGCAGGCAGCAGAACAGGGCTGTATGTATTCCACGATGCGGTTAGGGGAATGCTATCTGGAAGGCAACGCGGTGCCCAAAGATGCGGAAGAAGCTTTTCAGTGGTTTCAGAAGTCAGCGGAGCTTGGCAACCCCGCTGCGGTCAATATGGTGGGACGCTGCTATATGGACGGGAACGGCGTAGAGCAAGATCAGGAAAAGGCATTTCAGTATTTTCAGAAGGCATCAGAAGCTGGTGACGAATCTGCTATGTTTAATCTGGCAGACTGTTATTTCAACGGGCTGGGAACGGAGCAGTCCGAAGAACAGGCAGTGCCGTGGTATCAGAAAGCCGCCGAAGCGAACATTTCCATTGCCCAGTACATGCTGGGAACCTGTTATCATTTTGGAAAGGGTGTTTCGCCGAATGAAGAACTGGCACTGCACTGGCTTCGAAAAGCTGCTGAACAGGACTATGTCGGGGCACAGTACGCATTGGGCACGCTTCTGTTCCGGAATGAGGATAGCGGAGAAAACGATGCCGAAGCAGTCCGTTGGCTGGAACGTGCCGCAGAACTGGGCGATATTGGTTCTCAGGTGAAGCTGGGCGTTTGCTATCAGGATGGATACAACGTGCTGGAGCAGGGAAAGGTCTGCTTCAAGGAGGACATGGAAAAAGCAGTGGAACTGTTTCAGAATGCTGCGGAACAGGGCGATGCAGAAGGACAATTCCAGCTTGCCAACAGCTATCGTTTCGGTTTAGGCGTGAAAAAGAATGTGCCGAAAATGCTGTACTGGCTGCGGCTGTCTGCCATGCAGGGCTATGCAGAGGCACAGTATGCACTGGGGATCTGCTATCAGGACGGTATCGGTGTAAAAGCGGATATAGAGAAGGCAATGGACTGGTATGAGCGTTCCGCTGCCCAGAATTATCCCGATGCCATTTGTTCCGTGGGCATGTACTATCTGGACGAGGAGGACGATGTGGAAACTGCCAAGCGTCTGGTGTATAAAGCGGCCCAGATGGACTGTCCGGAAGCACAGTATTTAATGGGTATGTTTCTCTATGAGGGCGATGACAGCGAAGAAGATGAGGAAGCTGTCGCATGGTTTCGAATGGCAGCACGGTATCAGAATCACGGCGGTGCCATGGGCATGTTGGGCTATTGCTACATGAACGGCACCGGTGTAGAGCAAGACGACGAAATGGCAAGGGTCTGGCTCAAAAGAGCGGCAGAGTGTCGGGATTATGATGCCATTGAACTGCTGAAAAATTACTACATGATCGACGACTACGACGATTTCGAATACGAAGATTACGGTGACGAGCCAGAGTATGATGAGGAGGACGACGACTGGGAGGATTAAAACCGGAATCCCCGCATATCCTGTCCCTCCAGTGTCAGCAGGTCGATCTTCCGGCGGTCATTGCCGAAATAGCCGCCCAGCTTGCCGTTGGCACCGACCACCCGATGACAGGGAATGAAAATGGCAATGGGGTTTCGTTTCATGGCACCACCTACCGCCTGTGCGGACATCTTGGGAATGCCCATTTCCCGTGCAGCTTCCTGTGCCAGCATGCCGTATGTGGCAGTGCAGCCAAAGGGAATCTGCTGTGCCAGCCGCCAGATCCGCAGCTGAAACGGCGTTCCAGCCGGACGGAGCAGGGGCGTAGTTTCCGGAGCCTTGCCATTGAAGTAGGTGTCCAGACAGCGGCACACGCTTTCCAAAAACGGTGTAGGTGACTGCGGCAGTGTTGCCGGCACATCAAAAGCCGCTTCTGTCAGAGCATTGTCCTCGGCAGTAAGGCGGATATTTCCCAGAGGGGAACGATAGATCAACTGTGTTTGCATAAGATGTTCCTTTCTTTCCGCTCTTTGTTTCATCTGACGAAAAATTTGACGACGCATCTGTCGCACAATCTTTGTGCGGTATTGCCTTTACATGATATACAAATACAGCCCGAGAATAACAGTATTCTCGGGCTGTTGTTTTTTGGTGTTATGCACAGGCAGTTTCCAGTGCGATTCGCATCATATCGGTGAAAGAAGTTTGTCGTTCTTCAGCGGTGGTGGATTCGCCCCGCAGCGGACAGTCCGAAACAGTCACGATGCACAGGGCTTCCTTTCCGGCGGCAGCAGCATTCATGTACAGTGCAGCCGACTCCATTTCCGTGGCAAGCACGCCCATTTTCGCCCACTGCGGCAAAGGGCTTGGCTCGTTGTAAAACACATCGGTGGAGAGCAGGTTGCCCACATGCACCGGAATCCCCAGCCTGCCGGCAATCTGGTAGGCTTGTTCCAGCAGGGCGAAGGAGGCGATAGGGGCGTATGTGCCGGCGAGGTGATACTGTGCCGCATAGTTGGAGTCCGTGCAGGCAGCCTGTCCCAGCACCACGTCACGGAGGTGAATGTGGTCGGCAACGCCGCCGGCAGTGCCGATGCGGAGAATCCGGTCTACGTCATACTCGTGGAACAACTCATAGGAATAGATGCCGATTGAGGGCATGCCCATGCCGCTGCCCTGTACGGAAACCGGTACGCCGTGATAGGTGCCGGTGTAGCCGTACATGCCGCGGACGGTATTGTAGCATACCGCATTTTCCAGAAAATGTTCTGCGATGAATTTCGCCCGCAGCGGGTCGCCGGGCATGAGTACGGTTTTGGCAATGTCGCCTTTGGCGGCTGCGTTATGAGGGGTTGCCATAAAAATCAGTCCTTTCACATATGAAATGAGGTTATTTTCTGCGGCGAAGCTGTCCCAGTGTCTGGGTGACAGCGTTGAAGTTGTACAGTACCATAAAGACAAATCCTACCGCCAGAATTAGGATCCACATCGGCGGAGCTTCTACAACGACAATACCCAACAGGAACAGGGCGGCGGTGTTGGCGGCAAATTTGGCGTGGTTGACCGGAAACGGAACATACTTCCGTGCGTCCACGATCCGGATACAGTAGCAGACAAAGTAGCTGGCGAATGTGGCAATTGCCGCACCCATGATGCCCCAGATATGAATGAGGATAATGTTCAGCACGATGTTCACGATTGCAGCTACCAGACTGGTCCAGAACGAGTGTGTGGTGTGCTGTGTCGCAGAGTAAACGCTGCTCAGGAACTGGTTGAAGCACATCATCAGCACGCCTACGATCAGTACCGGCGTATAGAGGAATGCGGTGGCGTATTCCGGATAGGTGTTGGAATCAATCAGAATGTTGGACAGGATCCGGACAAATACGATCAGTCCGGCACTGGCGATAAACATAAACGACTGGTAGGCATCGAATACACGGTGATAGAACCGGCTTCTGTCCTTGGAGTCGTTTTCCTCAATGGCGGACATGTTCCACGCCTGAAAGAAAATCGTGGAAATGGTGGAGATCAGGTTCGGGATCTTGGTGGAAACACCGTAGATACCGGCGGCAGTTTCGCCCACCAGTCCTGCCGGACCGGACATGTATCGGATAAACAGCCGGTCGGAAAAGCCGGTCACCAGCCACAGCAGGGCGGACGGGATCAGCGGAATGGAAAACCGCAGCATCATGCGTAAGATCTTCTTGTCCATGTATCGCAGCCGGAAGTACCGGTGCAGTCCGGCGACTGCCCATAGGAACAGCCCCGACAGCAGGTCGGACAAGATCACGGAGATCAGGAAGCCTGTTACACCCAGATGGAATCCCGCAATAAAGGTCACATTGAACAGGAACAGGGTCAGCGTGGCGAGTATGCCGTCTATGGCAAACAATCGCACCAACCCTCGTGCCCGTACAAACTGGGAGGCGATCTGTCGGAATCCGGAAGTGATACAGTAGATCACCAGCAGCACCACGTAGCCCTCTGTATAGGGCAGCAGGGTGAGTGCCGGCGAAAGCAGCAGCAGAATGCCGATGCCGAACAGCTCTGTCACACAGGCGGAAGTAAAAACCTTGCGGTTGTCGAAATTTTTGTCAATGCCGTAGCGAATGACTGCATCGGCAATGGAAAAAGTAATGATCGGAATCAGAAAGTTTGCGGTCTGTTCCAGCAGTTCCTTCGTGCTGTTGTCGCCGGGGTTGATGTTTCCCGTATAAAGCCGTGTCAGCAGCAGGAGCAGAATCTTGGAACCGAATGAGCCGATCGCAAATATCAGCGTATTCGAAACGAGTTTTTTGTATTTGTTCATGAAAACCCACCTTTATCTGTGTTTCACTGCACCGGAAAATCTGACAACGTCTCTTATGCACAGGTTTCGCACAGTTGCCTGTCATGCCGTCGATTTTTTCGGTGCTTCTTCTTATTATAACATAAATCGATGCAAAATGGAATCTTTTTTTGCAAATCTCTGCCGGAAAACAGAATTTGTGCATCTTTTACAATTTGATGATTGCAAAATTGTACATATATACAAACCTCAAAAATTTTTTCTAGAAAGTGCAACATTTCGGGGTGCTCGATTGTGTATATAGTGAAGGGATTTTTTGCGGGGTGAAGAACCCCGCAGAAATGGACGGTCAGAAATCGTCCGAAAGGAACGGAAATGTGAAATCATAATACATGGACAGGCAGCAGAGCAGGAGCACTTCTCCGCCTGTGGACCTGATGCCGCGAAGGGACAGCAAGGGAAAGCTGGCGGGATCGGGCGTGTGTCTGCTGTCGGTCGATGTGCAGTGGAAACACTGATGAAAGAAACTTGCCGCGGAAAGGATGACAGGTGAATTTCATCAGTGCTTCCCACAAGAGGCGTTCACATCAAAATGCGAATGCGATCGAGAGAGCGTGGCTCTCGTTTCTCATTTCCTCTGTTTGGCAGTGTTCCCGCGGGAATGCTGTCAGATGCGTATCGGCAAAAACGAGGGATATTTGCTATATTCCCTCATTATTTGCTTTATATACATATTACGTCTAAAAATATGCGGTATGATGGAAATGGAATGCGTTGTGTGGCAGGCGTGTGCCTGTCGAATGCATGTGCAACAGCATGCCAGCGTATTATATGCCGAAATGTAGACGATAGGGGGTATTCCCGTGCCGCAGGACGAAGCCGCGTTTGCGAAGTTTTATGCACGGCATGTCGATACGGTATATCGTATGTGCTACATACGGATGAAAAATCAGATGGATGCGGAAGATGTGACGCAGGACGTTTTTTTGCGGGCGATGCAGCAACCGCAGCTTTGGTCAGATGATGACCATGCCAGAGCATGGCTGTTGGTGACTGCGTCGAATCTTTGTAAAAATGCGATGCATCACTGGTCACGGACCAAGCGGGAAGAAGTCGAAGACTGGGAGGCAACTCTTGGAACAACGGCATCGCCGGATGAGGTTTCTGCTGTGATGTCGGCAGTAATGGGATTACCGGATCAATACAAGACCGTAGTGTACTTATTTTATTATGAAGGGTATTCCGGAGCAGAAATTGCCGGAATGCTGGGAAAAAAAGAATCCACAGTTCGTTCGCTGCTGCACCGCGGCAAGAAGATACTGTTGAAAGCTTTAGGAGGTGAGCCGTATGCAGAAACAGGAAGATGAAAAGCTGGAACGCCGTCTGCATCAAGTGATGGAGCGGATCCAGCCTGATGAAGATGCGAAAGACCGCATGTATCTGGAGATCATGCGGCGTGCCTCTGTTGCTGAAACACCGCCGGCAAAACCGAAGCCGTGGTATCTCCGGTGGCAGACCAGTGCCGGAGCCTGTACCGCAGCACTGCTCTGTGTCGTTGTGGTGGCGGCGGCAGTGCACGGGAGAATGCCGCAGGGCGGCACCGGTCAACTGGATATTGTTTCTCCCACAGTGACGACACAGGCTTCTGAACTGCCGGCAGACACGGAGCAGCCGGACGAAACAGAAGCAAGACCGCAGACAGAAACTACTGCCGCAGAAACCGGCGTGACAGTGCACTCTTCGGGAAATGCCAGTGCTGCCGCGGAAAGCAGTACTGTTCCGGCGGAAGATGAAATCGTTTCTCCGGTTTCTCCGGAAATCACCGTGCCGCAGAAGCCGCAGCAGCAGGAAACCCAGCCGGTCGTGACGACTGCGGCTTTGCAGACCAAACCGGTGCAGACCACTGCCGCAGCAACGACTGTTCCGAAAGCGGAAACGGTCACCGAACCGCCGGCAACCACAGCATCATCTGTGGAAACTGTGCCGATCCGGCAGAACATCTATCTGTATTATAAGCTGACGTGGGAGGGAAATCCCTACGATACAGATTATATGGAAGTGTCCAGCAGTTCTTTGGATCAGTATTTGGGATACGGCGTGACACGGGGCAATGATGTGGAAGATACGTATACCGTGTTGATCTACTCTATTGTCGGCGTGGATCCTGTACAGCAGGTAGCAGTACAGTATGCAGGGGAAGAAAAGTATTATGTTTTCACGATCCAGTGAACATAAGAGCTTATTGAAAAAATGAAATCCGGAATCGGTGTCACTAATCTGCCGTGGCACCGATTTTTTTAGGGCAATACCGCACAAAGATTGTGCAGTGTTGTTTTATCGGAAATATTGTCTTGACAAATCTGTAAAAAAACAGTATACTAGAACAGGAACGCTGAATATGCGGTATTTTTTTCTGATAACGGGGGTATCAAATTGGCAACCAAACGAGTAAAACAACTGGAAAAATTCCTGATCGGACTGGGAATTGCTTTGCTGGCGATGATCATCATCTGCATTATCGTGGTCAGCCGTGCGGACAAGGTTTCTGCACCGGATGCGATTCCGATTCTGACGACAACGACGACAACGACCACGACGACAGTCACCACGACCACGACGATTACATATGATTACACCATGCACATCGATATGGAAAAGGTCAAGCAGCATCATGAGAAAAATCCGGACGTTGTGGGCTGGGTCTATGTCAATGATACACCCATTGATTACCCCATTGTACAGAAGGACGACAATGTATATTATATCGACCGTGACTGGGAGGGCAATCACAGCTCTGCCGGCAGTATCTTCGAGGACTTCCGCGGCAAGATCGGCGAAACGGAAAACACCCTGCTCTATGGGCATAACATGGGAAATGGCTCCATGTTCCACTCGGTCAAGAGTTTCAAGGAAGAAGAATGGGGCAGACAGCACATTTATTTCGAGGTGGCAACACTGGACAAGCGGTATCTGTACCGCATCGTGGCATCTTCCGTGCTGAACGGTGAGGACGGTGCAGCATTCGACTACTGGAACCGCATCACTCTGAATCTCCGGTGTTTCCTACATGGTGGAGCATTACGAACGTTTCGGCCGTATCCTGCTCG
>OGYK01003144.1_pt1 | contig 9910 bp, 8 predicted proteins | sample 1576501 | NCBI WGS metagenome assembly OGYK01 (sample SAMEA3541530, study PRJEB24748) | human gut metagenome | biome: human gut; feature: human-associated habitat; material: faeces | place: China | collected 2012
AGCTCTGCCATGGTTTCACCCGCGCTTTCTGCCGCATAGGCGGCTGATCTGTCGAATGGTGGTGGAAAACATTGTTGAAAAGTGCAAAACTTATTGTTCTATGGGGCATATGCCCGCTTCGCGGCGTTGGCCGTGGTATCTTATGCATCAAAAGAACGTTGTTCTTTTGATGCAGGAAGCATCTCCCCGAACAGGGCCCAGGTGTTGCTGTCGGTGATCTTCACGTCCCGGTACTGGCCCAGGGCGGACTTGTCCCCCACCAGGTGCACCAGCCGTCCCCCCGCCGTCCGGGCGGACAGGGGCCACCGGGTGTCGTCGGTTTCGCCGTCCACCAGCACCCGCAGGGTCCGGCCCACATACCCGGCGTGGAGCCGGGCAGAAATCTCGTTCTGGGTGCTGCACAGGGTGTCGAACCACTTCTGCTTCTCCGCCCGGGGCACCGGATCGTCCATTTTGGCCGCCGGCGTACCGGGCCGGGGGGAGAAGATGAAGGTGAACAGGGCGTCGAATTCCACCTGCCGCACCAGGTCCACCGTCTCCATGGCCTCGGCCTCCGTCTCGCCGGGGAAGCCGATGATCACGTCCGACGTCAGCACCAGGTCCGGCATGACCTTCCGGGCATAGCCGATCAGGTCCAGGTATTTCGCCCGGTCATAGGGGCGGTTCATGGCCCGCAGCACCCGGTCGCTGCCGGACTGCACCGGCAGGTGCAGCTGGTGGGCCACGTGGCGGCTCTGGGCCATGGTGTCAAACAGCTTATAGCTGGCATCCTTGGGCTGGGACGACATAAAGCGGATCAGGTAGTCGCCGTCGATCTTGTCCAGCTCCCGCAGAAGGTCCGCAAAGTCCCAGGGCTCCGGCAGGTCCTTTCCGTAGGAGTTCACGTTCTGGCCCAGCAGGGTGATCTCCTTGAAGCCCTCCGCCGCCAGCTGGCGGACCTCCTCCACGATCTTCTCCGGGGCGCGGCTGCGCTCCCGGCCCCGGACATAGGGGACGATGCAGTAGGAGCAGAAGTTGTTGCACCCATACATGATGGACACCCACGCCCGGACCCGGCCCTCCCGGACCACGGGCATCCCCTCGGCAATGGAGCCGTGCTCGTTCTCCACGGAGAACACCCGGCCCCGGCGGGTATACACCTGATACAGAAGTTCCGGGAACTTCCACAGGGCCTGGGGCCCGAACACCAGGTCCACATGGCGATAGCTGGTCCGGACCTTCTCCGCCACCTCCGGCCGCTGGGCCATGCAGCCGCACAGGCAGATGATCTGCTCCGGGTTCTGCTTCTTGGTGTGGGTCAGGGCGCCCAGGGTGCCGTATACCCGCTTTTCCGCATGGTCCCGGATGGCGCAGGTGTTCATCACCACAATGTCCGCCCGGGCGGCATCGTCGGTGAACTCGCACCCCATGTCCCGCAGCATCCCCAGGATATGCTGGCTGTCGGCCACGTTCTGCTGGCACCCGAAGGTGTCCACCAGAGCCAGAGGCGTCCGGCCCCGGGCCTGGTGCATGGCGTGGATTTTTTCGGTAAATTCCCGCTGGCGGGCCATCTGCCCGTCGTCGAGAAGCACTTGCTTTCTGTCCAATGGAAACCTCCCAGCCGCCCCGTGTCGTGAAAAAGGCGGCACTTCCCTAATTTAATAATTTATCATACCACATTTTCCGGCCTGATACAAGAAAGCCCGCCGGGAAAAATGGCGAAAAATTTGTGTCCCGGGCGCTTTATCTTGTCCATGGAATATGGTATACTGGATAAAATATCGAAAAAACGAGGACATCGCACCATGAGAGACAACGAAACCAGATGGCCCGCCCCCCAGGCGGAGGCCGACGGCCTCATCGAGGGCCGCAACGCTGTGATCGAGGCCCTGCGGGCCGGAACGGCCATTGACAAGATCTATCTGGCCAAGGGCGAGACGGACAAGACCCTGGGCCATATCGCCTCCCGGGCCCGGGAGGCCGGTGTGGTGGTGGTGGTGGCGGACCGGCGGAAGCTGGACGCCATGAGCCGCACCCACTCCCACCAGGGGGTCATCGCCCTGGCCGCCGTCCGGGAATACGTCAGCGTCCAGAGCATCCTGGATGCCGCCGCCGCCAAGGGGGAGCCGCCTCTGCTGGTGGTGTGCGACGAGATATCCGACCCCCACAACCTGGGGGCCATCCTCCGCACCGCCGAGTGCGCCGGGGCCCACGGGCTCATCATCCCCAAGCGCCGCTCCGCCGGGCTCACCGCCATCGTGGGGAAAACCTCCGCCGGGGCCGTCAGCTATCTGCCGGTGGCCCGGGTGGCCAACCTGACCTCCGTCCTGAAGGACCTGAAAAAACAGGGGGTCTGGATCTTCGGCACCGCCGCCGGAGCCTCCACCAACCTGTACAGCGCCGATCTCAAGGGCCCGGCGGCCATTGTCATCGGCTCCGAGGGAGATGGCATGAGCCGCCTGGTGGCGGAAAACTGCGATTTCCTGGTCAGCATCCCCATGAAGGGGCATATTTCCTCCCTGAACGCGTCGGCGGCCGCCGCCATCCTGCTGTATGAGGCCGTGCGCCAGCGCCGGGGATAACAACGAGGGATCACCATGCGTAACGAAGACATGCGGCCCACGCCGCCGGAGATGGACTTCACCATAGACGACATTCTGGACGAATTCGGCTCGGGTGGGTCCCGAAGGGAGCCGGAGCCGGCCCCCGAACCGGAGCCCATCCCCGAACCCGAACCGGTCTCCGAACCGGAGCCTGAGCCGGAGCCGGCCCCCGAACCGGAACAAGAGCCGGAACAAGAACCACAACCAGAACCTGAACCGGAACCGGAGCCTGTTCCGGAGCCGGAGTATCGCCCGGACGACGAACCGCCCCGGGAGAACCCCCTGGACCGGCTGCGCCGCCGCTTCCGGCAGCGGCAGGAGGACCCGGACGAGCCCCAGGCCGTTCCGGAGGAGGACGACGAGGACGGCGTCCTGCCGGAGCGGGTGCCTTTGAGGGAGCGCCTGTCCGCCGCCGCCCAGTGGGTCCGGGACCGCATCCCCGCCCGGGACCTGGAAAACCCGGACGACGCCCCGGAGGAGCCGCCGGAGCCGGAGCCCACCATGGACGACGCCGCCCGGGAGCAGAAGTGGCAGTGCGCCCGGCTGCACCGGCAGCGTCTGCTGCTGACGGCGCCCACCCTGCTGGCCATAGCCGTGGCCGTCATCGACGGGCTGGACCTGCTGTCCCAGGGGTGGTATGACCACGTCTGGCTGCGCTGCGGCATACCAGCGGGGCTGCTGGCCCTGTGCCTGCTGCTGAGCACCCGACTGTGGCACGAGGCAGGGGAGAGCCTGGGCCATGGGCGCGTCACCGCCCCGGCGGCGGCGCTGGTGTGCGGCCTGGCAGCCCTGGCGGACAGCGCCCAGTGCCTGTTTCTGGGGCAATGCCCGAATCTGCCCTTTGCCGCCCCGGCGGCGGCGTTGCTGTATCTGTGCGCCTGCGGCCAATATCGCGCCGCCCGGGCCCGGTATGACAGCTTCCGCCTGGCCCAGCTGGGTGGCACGCCGCCGTATGTGGCCTCCGTCACCGCCGCCGGAGCCTGCAAGCAGCAGGGGCGTCTGGAGGGCTTTTACCGCATGTGGCAGTCCCCGGACCCCGCCGCCCGGTGGCAGCCCATTCTGACGCCGCTGTACCTGGCCCTGGCCACGGTGCTGGCCCTGGTGGCAGCCCTCAGCGGGCACCAGATGAACCGCTTCCTCTGGCTGTGGTCGGCGCTGCTGTCGGCCACGGTACCCCTGTCCCTGCCCCTGTCCGGGACGCTGCCCCTGTCCCTGCTGTGCCGCCGCCTGCACAAAAGCGGCTGCGCCGTGGCGGGCTGGAGGGGGGCCCGGGCCATTACCGCCGCCCGCCGGGTGGTGGTCACGGACGAGGACCTGTTCCCGGCCGGGGTCCTGTCCCTGCACGGCAAGGAGAAGAACGAGCCCTCCGCCGCCCTGGGTACGGTGGAGCTTAACGGCCTGAAGGTATACGATCAGGAGATCGGCGAGGCCCTGGCCTATGCCGAGGCCCTGTGCCGGGCCGCCGGAAGCCAGCTGACGCCCCTGCTGCTGCAGCTGATGGACGGCCAGGTCAGCTTCCGATACGACGCCCACGACCTGCACTATTACGAGGACGGCGGCATCGACTGCACCATCCGGGGGGCCACGGTGGCCATGGGCAGCGCCTATTTCATGAAAAAGCGCCGCATCGCCCTGCCCCGGGACCTGAAAATGGAAACCGGTGTTTTCATGACGGTGGACGGCCGCCTGGCGGCCATCTTCGCGGTGAAGTACCTGCCCTCCCGGAACGTGGAGTGGGCCCTGCGGGCCCTGCGCCGGAACCGGGTGACCCCGGTGCTGGCCACCCGGGGCGTCAACATCACCCCCAATCTGCTGAAGCGGAAATTCCGCCTGAACGCCCGGCCCATTTACCCGGGGGTGGCCACCCGGCTGGCCCTGGCGGACCTGACCGCCCAGCCCGGGGAGACCCCCAACGCCTTGATCTATCGGGACGGCCTGCTGCCTATGGCGGAAACCGTCATCGGCAGCCAGCGGATGTGTCAGGCGGTGCGCTGGTCCACCGTCCTCAGCTGGATCGGCGGCCTGTGCGGCCTGGTGCTGTCGTACTATCTGACCACCGCCGGCGATTTCGCCGCCCTGTCGCCGCTGTACATGCTGGCCTTCCTGGTTCTGCTGCTGCTCCCCACCCTGCTGCTGTCGGGGCTGGTGAAGTATTACTAATACTTGTCCAAAATGCGCGAAACCTGCGGGCGGCAAACTCTGCGAGACCTTTTTAATAAGCAAAAAACTTCCCCTGCCTATGGCAGGGGAAGTTTTTGCGTTGTCTGGCAGGGGACCGGATCCCCTTGCTTTTGCGGGGTTACTGGAGCAGCAGCAGGCTGAACACCAGGGTGAACAGTGCCACCGTTTCGATAATACCGATGACAATGAAGTAGTTTGCCGTGCCCTTTCCGGTCTCGCCCAGTGCATCGGCGGAGGCGGCGGCAACCTTGCCCTGGAAGAAGGCGGACAGGCCGATGGCCAGGCCCGCGAAGATGCCGGTGAACATGGCCAGAGCCGCGTCACAGCCGCCCTCCACGGCGCTGCGGATGAAGTTCATCAGCAGGAAGCCATAGATGGTCTGGGTCAGAGGTGCGCCGGAGAAGGCCACCATGATGAAGGGAGCGGGCTTGCCGTTGGCGTAGCACTTTTTCCACGCGCCCACGGAGGCCTGAGCAGCAAAACCGGAACCGAACGCAGAGCCCATGGCGGACAGGCCCAGAGCGCACGCCATACCAATAAATTCGATATTCATAGTTGATCTCCTATCCGTTTATTTTTTGATTTTATCGTGCTTTTTAAAGGGATCGTAAGCAATACCGGCCCACTCCATACCCAGCTGACCGGAAAACTCCAGCAGGTTCAGGCGGACGCCGTGGACCACCACAGACAGCAGGCCCATGACGATGTTCAGCCCGTGACCGATCAGCAGGATCAGGACGGCGGCGATGACCAAGGGGCCCTTGAAGCCCAGGGCCATGTTGTTGAAGCTCTGAGCGATGGCCAGGGAGGCCATGCCCACGGCAAACAGGCGAATGTAGCTCATGATGTTGCCGAAGGCGCTGATGGTGTTCAGGAACACCGTGAACGCGTCGCCCAGGCCCGCCTTCAGACCCTGGCCGAAGCTCTTGTCCGGGGACATGCCGCCGAACAGCACCACCAGCAGGAAGCCCGCGATGACCACGCAGGCCACAGGCATCAGGTTCACCTGCTGGCCGATGACCAGGTACAGCACCACGAAATACAGGGCGTCGATGGCGGCCAGCCAGCCCAGGTCCGCCAGCCAGCTCAGGTCCTTCTCCCGGAGCTTGCGCCGGATGTTCATGACGCAGGCCAGCGACAGCTGCACCGTGCCCAGGATGAAGCAGAACTTCATGATGGCGTTCTGCTGGGTGGTGGATTCCACACCGAAGTGGGCGGGATAGTTGGCGAAGGTGGGGATCACCAGGCTCCGCAGCAAGGGCACGTCCATGGCCTGCTCCAGGCCGAACCAGGTGCCTGTCAGCGCGCCCCACACAATGGTGGCGATGGACAGCAGCCACAGCAGCTGCACCGCGGTGGACGCCTTCTTGCTTTTCAGGGTCATGACCAGGGCCGCCAGCAGGAACAGGCAGCCGTATCCCGCGTCGCCGATGATCATGGCAAAGAACAGGGTGAAAAAGCCCAGAAACCAGAAGGAAATGTCATACTCCCGGTAGCCGGGAACCACGCCCAGGATGTCGAACACCGGGATCATCAGCCGGGTGACCTTGTTGTACTTGACCTTGGTGGGGACCTTGTCGTCATCGGCGGCGGGGTCCTCCATGGCCCAGGCCCAGTGCGCCTGGGCGGCGGCCTTTTTGAAGCCCTCCACCTCCGCTGCCGGGATATAGCCCGTCAGCCACACCAGGCCATCCTGGCTCTGGGACGTGTTGCTGACGGCGGAATACTCTGCGGCGTTCTGGGTCTTGAGCATCTGGTCGTGGATGCTGGGCAGGTGCCGGGCGGCGTCGTGCAGCTCCGCCTCACAGACCCGGATGCCCCGGTCGCAGTCCTCCCACTCCTGGTTCAGCTCCTCCAGGCCCTTTTCGGGGATGGGGAACTCGGTGACGGGATACGGGGCGGGCAGGGGCCCGATGGAGGCCAGGGTGGGCATCTTTCCCACCGGGGCCAGCCGGATCACACGCACGTCCGGGTCCGCCGCCAGGGCGGCCGCAGTCTTTTTGTCCGTGCGGTAAATGTGGATATCCAGGCCCTGGTCCCCCAGCGACCGCAGCTCCGCCGGGGAGAAGGCTCCCCATTCGGACAGCCGCTCCGCAGCCGCATGGACGGCGGTCTTTTGCTCCTGCAGGGCCTTGTGCCGGTCTATGCAGGCGGCCAGGTCCTTGTAAAAGACCTCAAATTCCTTGTCGGACAGCAGCTTTTTTTCCGGCTCCTGTCCCGTGTATTCCTGGAGAAGCATCTCCATCCTGGACAGCTCCGCGAAGCGCTCCAGATGCCGCTGGTCGGCGCTGGCCTTTTCGGCGAAGTGGACGATGCCCAGGGTCCGCAGCCGGTCCAGCAGGGCGGTTTTTTCCGATGCGGCCGCCACAATGTGGACGACCTTCATTTTTTCGATCATCCGCTCACCTCCTGCAGCTTCTTCTTGGCGATCTTGCCCCGCACCACGGCGGAGGTCTGCTGGTCGCCCAGGTAGATGCCGATGACCCGGATGTTCTCCTTGGCCTCGGGGATCTTGACCTTTTCAAACAGGTTCACCCGCTGGGCCGTGGAGCGCAGCTCCTGCTCCAGAAGCTCCACCTGGCGGCGGAGGGTCTTTTCCAGAGCGTCCAGCCGGGCGATCTCCCGCAGGCGCACGGCGGCGGTGTCCACCCACAGGGGATAGTCCGCCACGTCGTATTGGATCTCCTCAAAGCTCAGCTCCTGGAACACCGGAACGGTGACACCGGCGATGTTCTCCTGGCCGCACACCACATGGTGGGGGCGGATCAGGGTCTCCAGGCGCTTGTCCGCCGGGAAGCTGTCGTTTTCCGCGAAAACGGCCACCCAGTCGTCCAGCCCGTCCACGGCGGCCCGGCGCTCCCGCTCCACCTGCTCCAGCTGGGCGTTGACCTGCATCACCACGGATTGCAGCTGCTGCTTTTTCAGCTGGAGGGTGGGCAGATACCGCTGGAACTGCTTCAGGCGGTCCTTCTGCACCTTCAATTCATTTTTGGTAAGTTTGACAGCCATAGGCGCACCCTCATTCCACGGCGGACCGCTTGGGCCATCTCTCCTGGATGAGGCTCGTTTTCAGGCCGGTTTCATTGGGCTCGAAGCACTCGGCCAGGATCTCCCAGCCCAGGTCCAGCGCCTCCTCCAGCGGAATATTCACGCTCAGGTCCATCAGCTTCGTTTCAAACAGGTGGCCGTATTTCAGCAGCTTTTCGTCCCACTCGGACATCATGAAGCCCATGGACTTCTTTTCCAGGCTCTCCTTATAGGCGCTGTACAGCCGGATCATGCCGTCCATCAGGGCCCGGTGGTCGCTTCTGGTCTTGTCGTTGACGTTCTGCTTCAGGCGGGACAGGGAGCCAAAGGGCTCAATGTGGCCGTTTTTCAGGTAATACTGGCCCTCGGTGATATAGCCGGTGTTGTCGGGCACCGGATGGGTCACGTCGTCGCCGGGCATGGTGGTGACGCCCAGAATGGTGATGGAGCCCGCGCCCTCGAAGTCCACAGCCTTTTCATAGCGGGCGGCCAGGCAGCTGTACAGATCGCCCGGATAGCCCCGGTTGGAGGGCACCTGTTCCATGGTGATGGCCATTTCCTTCTGGGCGTCGGCGTAGTTGGTCATATCCGTCAGCAGCACCAGGACCCGCTTTCCGGCCAGGGCGAACTGCTCCGCCACGGCCAGGGCCATATCGGGCACCAGGGTGCACTCCACGGTGGGGTCGGAGGCGGTGTGGATGAACATCACCGTGCGGCCCATGGCGCCGCTCTTTTCCAGGGTGTCCCGGAAGTACAGATAGTCGTCGTACTTCAGGCCCATGCCGCCCAGAACGATCACGTCCACCTGGGCCTGCATGGCGATGCGGGAGAGCAGCTGGTTATACGGCTCGCCGGACACGGAGAAGATGGGCAGCTTCTGGCTTTCCACCAGGGTGTTGAACACGTCGATCATGGGGATACCGGTGCGGATCAGCTTGTTGGGCACGATACGCCGGGACGGGTTCACGGAGGGGCCGCCGATGGGGATCATATTCTCCGTCAGGGCGGGACCGTTGTCCCGGGGTACGCCGGCGCCGTCGAAAATGCGGCCCAGCAGGTGGTCGGAGAAGGACACCATCATGGGACGGCCCAGGAACCGGACCGGGTCCGTGGTGCTGACGCCCTGGGTGCCGCTGAACACCTGCAGCGTTACCAGGTCCCTGTCCAGCTTGATGACGTTGGCGTAGCTGTCGCCCACCAGGGCCAGGTCGCCGTTGCGGACGCCATCGGCCCGGACCGTGACGACGTTGCCCACGATGGACTCAATTTTCGTGTAAACTTTCTGCATATTGACTCCCCTCTCAATCCGCGGCCTTGCTCAGGTAAAAGTCCTTCAGCCGCTTTTCCTGGGCCTCAAATTCCGGGGTGCGGAACACGGTGTTGTGCCAGTCCAGGAACTCCTGCCGGACCTGGTTGAAAAAGGCGCGGATCTCTTTTTTGTCGCTGAGTGCGAAATCCCGGGTCAGCACGTCATACAGCACGTTGAACTCGTGGATCTGACGGTCGGGATCGCAGGCCGCGTCGATGGGATCGAAGGAGTTCTGCTGCAGATACACCGCGTCCAGCAGCTCGCCCTTCTGGTATACGATATAGTCCTCGGCGGAGGTACCCTCCTCGCCGATGACCTTCATCATCTGGTTGATCTCGTTGCTGCGCTTGAGGATGCTGCGGGCCTGCTCCACCCGCTCCATATCCACCACGCCCCGGTACTTGGACCAGGAGTCGATGGGGTGGATGGCGGGGTATTTGCGGGCGTCGGACCGCTCGCGGGACAGACCGTGGAACGCGCCCACCACCTTCAGGGTGGCCTGGGTCACGGGCTCCTCGAAGTTGCCGCCGGCGGGGGACACGGTGCCGCCGATGGTGACGGAGGCGATCTTGCCGCTCTTCAGCCGGACCTTACCGGCCCGCTCATAGAAGGAGGCGATGACGGACTCCAGATAGGCGGGGAAGGCTTCCTCGCCGGGAATCTCCTCCAGACGGCCGCTCATCTCACGCATGGCCTGGGCCCAGCGGCTGGTGGAATCCGCCAGCAGCAGCACGTCCAGACCCATCTGGCGGTAATATCGCCCTTTAAAAAGCTTCTCATGTCATCCCTGTATCTGCCGTTCCACTCAGCC
>OGYK01003150.1_pt1 | contig 9899 bp, 8 predicted proteins | sample 1576501 | NCBI WGS metagenome assembly OGYK01 (sample SAMEA3541530, study PRJEB24748) | human gut metagenome | biome: human gut; feature: human-associated habitat; material: faeces | place: China | collected 2012
CCCTTTTTTTCCGCCCATTTGCAATAATCCTTCCGAAAGCGCGTTTCTCCCATTTTGAGGATGTGAGCGGTGTGATGATACCGCAGGACAAAGTCCGAAAGCTTGTGCCGTCCGGCATGGTCGCTCATGAGCTCCTGCATACCGGGCAAAACCTGGTCACAGAGGGCGTTAAAATCGACCTTCGCTTTGATCAGGAGGGAGGTCATCTGGTAGTATTGCCGCGCCAGGAGCTGCAGCTCCCGATATGTATTTTCTGGCAGTCTGGTCGGTTGAAGCTCCTGCCAATAGGCCAGGCCGTACAAAGCGATCTGCATGGCGTCGATTTGATCGGTCTTCACCCTGCGGATGCTTTGTGAGCAAAACCGCTTCATCCGCAGCGAGTTGACAACGGAGACGAATATTCCGTTCTCCAACAATGCGGCCACCACCGGGCAATGGTAGCTGCCGGTGCTTTCCAGAACGACACGAACCTCTTCGCCGCTGCCGCGCAGCAGCGAAACCAGCTCCGACATCCCTTCCCTCGTGTGCTGAACTTCAAATGGAATGTACACGATTTCTCCCCCTGGCTTCATTCCGCACACGGTACTTTTTCCTTTGGACACATCGATCCCGATACTGAGCATGGGCATTCCTTCTTTCCTGATAAAATATTGCAATGCTTCCGCACCGGCTTATTACGATTCAAATTGGTTCGTGACGCGCACGCGGCATAGCCGGAGCAACCTGCTCAATCGAATCTTTATAACAAGAGGACGGAGGACTGTTTACAGCCCGAGCGCTTGGCTCACCAAAGAAACCGTCCATCCATTGCCCTCCCATTATAACAAAAATAAGCATAGCCTCCGAGGCTTCCTATCCGCTTCGGGTGCTATGCTTATTTTGTACCAAACAATTACAATAGCAAGAAAATTCGAGAATTCCCGCTGTTTTTGTTTAGCTCGGCATATGCAACAGCAGCTATTCATACAATTGCGCAAAAAACTCTAACACAAACAAAGGCAATTTATGAAACCGTGTACGAAAATAAGCCACCATTGAGTGTTATTCGCCGTTACCACAGTATGCAAAGTAGTGGGTTCGCTATCTGCGAAGCCGCATACAATATTTTTAAGGATAGTGGGTATGGTAAACATATCTATGTCACCCTATATCAAAAGTTTCAAGAAGGCGAGTGTGAGAAGTGCAGAATGATTGCATATGCTAATCATCGACACGATGAACCTGCCACATACCTCGACCCTTATATACTAGAAGCCAAAGGCACAAATTCATACTATCACAATCAAATATTTTGTGATAGTCGCAATGATATTCGTGTATTGCTAGATGCAGAAGAAGTAAGGTCAAACTTTAAAGTCCATGAAAAAAACGCTATATGGGAAAAGCAAATTTGCCAATATGTTGGCATTCCAATTAAAATCATGGGTGGTGAAATCGCATTGCTCTTGCAACTTGATACAGATATTCCATATTTGTGGGGAAAGAGTGAGACCGAAGTGAAAGAACGCATTGGAAACTTGTTAGGTCCATATATTAAACTACTTGAATTGGCATACGAGCAAGACAGGTTGCTTACTGCTCTATATTCCGCAAACTGGAGGAAAAACGATGAGTAAGGAATGCATTATCACTTCTAAACCTAAAGAAGCACCCAAGAAGGCGAAAATTCCTCTACTTTCCGCTCAGGGGTATGCCCAGAAAGGCGCCGAGGTCAAACATCAAGTCTCCGAAATTTCCAAGATGCTATCAGATTATTCTAAATCTTCTGCTCGTCCCAAAGTCATCTACCCATTCAGTTCTTCTCGCTATAAAAAGCTAAAAATTCTTAAACGGTTTAGAACCATAAAATTCCATTGAATTTAATGATCTTTGAAGGCTCTTCCAGATGCAAGGATATTCTATAGTTATCCAAAAGCCTTCTATAAGCTGCAATGAAATATGTAACTCTGATTTATAAAAGCGAAAAGTTCCCGGCGCTGAATGGCGCTGGGAACTCTCTCTACTACCACTTGCTCATGATCTTGCCGTACATCTGGAGCTTTTCCTGATCGTAGCGCTGCACCATCAGCATGACGTGCTCGCCCACCATGAAGTCCGCATCCTCGTGCTGATAGGAGTAGTTGCACATGCAGGTCACACCGTCAGGGAGGTTGCAGAAGACACCTCCACCGTATTTGCTGGAGATCATCGCAAAGCGACAGTTTCCGCTGCTTGACTGGGGTCGATAGGTTGGCTTAGCGTTGGAGGCTGACTTGGGAGAGGTGAGTCACTTTAACTGGGAGATTCTACTGTGGATGACAAACTCGATTCTAGTGAGGGATTTTTCTGGCACCCGGTTAGCAGAGTTAAGAGAATATGGTAACAAAAATCAAACTGTAATATATCTGTATGAGTACCATGATGATTCTCCTTGTTTATGCCAGATGGTGCTTATTAGCAAGAAATATTCTTGAAATTGGCGATGTATGTTATCTCTTCTTTACTCCAACTTATAACTGCACCTACATGTCCACCACAGCCTCCACCATTCGTATCAATAAGGGCGTGTTGACAAAGTCTCGCACCAACCCTCTCGGTATGCTATAATAAGAAAAAAGTCTGAGGTGATGGGATGCAGCTGGCGATACACATGGTAACAATCGAGGACTTAATGCCGCAGGAGCACTTCCTTCGAAAGCTGGAGGCAGCGCTGGACCTGTCTTTCGTATACGAGGAAACGGCGCGGCTTCACAGCCGTAAACTCGGCCGTCCGCCCATCGACCCGGTGGTCATCGTAAAGTACCTGCTGGTGGGGTTCCTGTACGGCATTCCGTCAGAGCGGCAGATCGAACAGCGCGTCCAGACGGATATTGCCCTGCGGTGGTACCTGGGCCTCGACCTCTTCGACCGGGTGCCGGACCACAGCACCGTCTCGCAGCTGCGCCGCCGGAAGCCGTCTTTTCGCAAGGTGTTCCGGCGGTTGTTCGAGGAGGTTGTGCACCAGTGCGTTGAGAAGGGCCTTGTCAGTGGGCGTGTGGTCGGCACGGACTCGACCCACATCAAGGCCAACGCCTCCCGCGCCTCGGAGGAGCTTGTTGAGATCACCGAAGCGCCCAGCGTCTACTGGGAGCGGCTGGACGATTATGAGGAGGAAGGGTTGGAGGAGCTTGAGCGGCGAACCGGAAAGCGCCGCAAAAAGCGGACAAAGCAGATCAAGCGGGACAACCGCCGCTCCCACAAGCGCGTCAGCCGCACAGACCCGGAGTCGGGTCATCTGAAGCGCCCGGGGAAACCGGAGGGGCCTCATTACCTCGCCCATCAGGCGGTGGACAGCGACTACGGCATCATCGTAGGCCAGACCGTGACTGCCGGAGATGTGAACGATTCCGTGCCGTTTTTGGGCCTGATCGAGCATATTCACGAAAATGTTGTACCAATTCAGGCTGCCACGGCGGACGCCGCCTACGATTTTCCGCTGGCCCATCGGGCGCTGGGCGAACTGGGGATCGACTTTTTCGTACGGCCGCAAAAGACCGCCGCGCGGACAGCCACACAGTTTACGCGGGATGATTTTCGCTATGATGAGGGGTGCAATGTATACCGCTGTCCCGGAGGAAAGGAATTGCGTTTAAGGCGGCTGGCCCGCAGCGCCAGCGGCCTGTTTTGGGAGTATCAGGCGGATAAACGGGACTGCGCGCTCTGTCCGCTGCGGGACAAATGTCTGCGCGAGGACGACAAACGCGGGGCACGAAAGGTGTCTGTCAGTTACTTTGCGGCGGACCGCCAGCGCAACCTGGAGCGCCGTTCCAGCCCGGAATACCGGGAGGCGCTGAAGCTGCGGCAGGTCTGGTGCGAGGGTTCATTTTCCGCGCAGAAGCGCGAGCACAACTTAGCGCGCGTTTTGCGACGAGGCTTAGAGGCAGCGGAGGATCACTGCCTCTTGTCTGCGACCGCATTGAACCTGAAACGGATGATAAAACACGCCGGATGACGCCAGAGGGCGTCTTTTTTATTTACCCAAACGAGGATAAACTGGGATTTGTCAACAGCGCCAATAAGTGCCGGATCACCAACCTTCAGAGGGTAGAAGGAAATACCACATTGTCGTTTACGCCTCTAACCTGAGGCGCAACATTTGAGGTAAGTCTGCTCACTCTTCATCTTTATTCCTTGCTTTAAAATTTAAAAGGACTTCTTTCAGCTTTTGCGGCAATGGCAACCCTACCGCTACAGAATTTTCTAATATGCTTACAACCTCATTTGCGCAATAGAAGAAAATCGACATTGCTTGGATTGTCGATCCCTTACTGAGAAGATACCCATCAAGTACATGACACATTGATATAATGACAAAAATCATGACTTTTAATGATATTCCCTTAAATCCTATTTTGCTTGACAGCTGCTTTTGGTGTACTGCTACACAAATGCCTGTTATATAGTCCAAAACCACTAATAGAATCAGAATATATAGCTGATTTACATTTTCCCCCCCCATTAAAAATTCAAATAGATTTTTGCTTTCACCCATACAAGTCACTTCCCTTTCGAACTTCGGTTATAATGAAAGAGCTTCTATTCCGCCTAATTGTAAACATCTCAATTTTGTAATTCATCATATCCGGAATACTTGCGCAAAAGCATATCCCGCTAAATATGTACTTCCAAGTTAGGAACCGGCCAAAAGTCCGTTTTCTCAACTTCCTAATTTTTATTTCTACTTAATTATCTTTGTTCCACTGTCTCTGAAAACGGTTAATAGCCGAACGCTTAAAATATAAGTTTGCATTTCTTAGCAAAGAGCCTCTTTACTAAGTGTTCCCGCAAAACCAACCCGGTGTCAAACAGTTGAGTATCTGTTTGATACCGTTATACCCAAATGGTTGAGTTGCAAGGGGACAATTAAATAAAGGAGGCTTTTAATTATGGCCAACTATAAAATCGTTTCCCATGCCGGTGCAGGACTGCCGCTCAATGTTGCAACGACTACTACGATCAGCAGGCGAACGAATGTTAACATTTGGTCGGATACTGGAAGTAATGACCAGAAGTGGTCCATTACTAGCTTGGGGACTAATCAGCAGGTAAAATCTCTGAACAATCTCAGCTATATGCTCAATGCAAATACCTCGACCTGGAACTGTGATGTCTACACCTCCAATGCTGATACCTATATCAATTTCATTCTGGTATCCACAGGTGTTTACCGTCTGCAGCTAGCATCTGATACTACCAAGTATTTAACTGCTGAAGGTACTACCAGCGGTTCTAATGTGAAGTGGGCAGCCTTGAATAACACCACTGCTCAGCAGTGGAAAATCACTACAGTAAGCACTAACGATTCTGGAAGCAGTGTGGCCACTGATGCAGACCAACTTCGGAAGGAATTTCAGAAAGTGGGGGACTATGACGGCGCGTATGGGCTTCAGTGTGTTGACATCGTAAGATGGTATGTTGATACGTATACCACTCTGAATTCCACTTCTGGCCATGGCAAAGATTTGGTTGCCAACCTTGCAAATAAATATGGCCTTACCATTTCCAGTACTCCCAAGGCTCCTGGCATTTTCAGTGTAGCCGGTGGATACCATACTTGGGGCTGTTCCGGATCTACTTACGGGCATACCGGCGTTGTCGTTTCTGTAAATACCACCAAAAAGACTGCCACGGTTATCCATACAGGCAGTTCGTTAGCCGATGAAAACCCGAATTCATGGAAGTCCGATTACTCTTACCCTGCATCCGGTGTTACCTTCGTGTACTTGGGCAATTATATGAAGTAATAGTTAAGTCTTACCTTTCATAGCAAAGCCGCCATCTCAGTATCTGCATACTGAGATGGCGGCCAGTATTTATTATAGACATTTAATCTATATTGGCAAGCTTCCCGCCGCCACCTTATGTTGGAGGCGGGAAGTCTATTAGGATTGCGGCAAATCATTGTGTTCTCATAACGCAAATCAATCAAACATAACCGTTTCCGCTAAATCTTGGTTTGCATTGAATCGTTCCGGGTCTATAATAGAGGCTGGAGCATTCCGCTTCACGATTTCTTCACCTGTAAAATCCCATCCGCCGCCAGCTGTAGGCTCGTTCGTATTTACCATTACTTCCATATCATTATATGTAAATCTTAACCAGCCCTCTGCGGTTATCACGTCCTTTCCAAAGTACTCATAATCCTCAACACCAATCAAGGCAAAAAATTCTTCAAAGGGCATGTCCTCATCCATCTCCGGGAAAAGTATGCCTGCTGTGGCAAGAAAACCGGCGCATTTTAGCTCGTCTTCATATTCGTTCATAGCCTTTTCCGCATCGCCGCTCTGTGTTCCAAAAAAGTAGTAAAGATATTCCGACTCGGGATCTCCAAAGCATATAGCGGCACAATCAGGAAACCCATCCAGACTTACGACCGTTATGCCTTCCGGGTATTCCTCTCTCAATTCGCCAAGCGTCTTTCCCATTTCACTAAAAAATGCGGGTGTGATCGGGTTAGGATGGCCCGAGGCTTCCGTTGATGGGCTGTTTCCCTTACTGGCGCTGTCTGTTGCTTGGTCAATAGTGGTTATAGGTGTACAGGCAGAAAAAGTGAATGATGCAAGCAAAGCGGTTATCGCAATGGCTATATACGGTTTATAATCTCTCAAGAAAAACACCTCCATATATTCATACATTCAGCCATGAGCAAAACTCAAAAAGAGTAGTAATTGCAATGGTTTCCGGCCATGGCTGAAACCGAAAATCACTCATATGGTATAGAAAGCGGAGCCCCTTTTTGGTAAAATTGACTTGAGAGAAAACCAACCAGAAAGGGGCTGGCCGCTATCTACCGACAGGAAATCATTCAGGATGTGACGCTGTTCACATCCCAAAGCGCCGCCATGTTTTATGACAAGCTTTTCAGCAGCTTGGACTTCACGCTGCCCAGAGCGGCAACCGGGCGGCGGGGCTTCCCCAAAGAAGCCATGGTCTGTGCGTTTATCGTTATGAAATGCGAGGGTTTCACGCAGATCACAGATCTGATGGATTATCTGGACAACAACCGCATCATCGCCCATTACTGCGGCTTTAACATCATGGAGCCGCTGCCGTCCTGCTGGACGTATGACCGCTGCCTGCGGCAGTTGAAGAACGGTGCGTTGAAGTCGATCATGGCCAATCTGGTGCGGAAATTGTATGAGCTGGGCGTGGTGGATGCGTCTTTCGTTGGTCTGGATTCCACACCCGTCATGGCGAACACGAAGCAGAACAACCCGAAGTCCTTTGCGAAAAGCAAGTTTTCCAAGGAAAACCGCCCGAAAAGCGACCCGGACTGCGCCCTGGGCGTCCACTCGGCCTCCAACCAGCACAATGAGCGGCGGTATGAGTTCTACTGGGGATACAAAAGCCATGTGCTGGTGGACTGCATCTCCGGCCTGCCGCTCTACGAGCTGACCACCCAAGCCAACATCATGGATTCCACAGTTGCCGTTGACATCCTCGCCGCAGCCAACCAGATCCTCCCTTTGCAGGGGTGTTCCTTTCTCGCGGATAAGGGCTACGACGCGAAAAGCATCTACAACACCGTGAAATCGGTCTATGATGGGGAAGCTTTTATCCCCCTCAAAAAACGCAATTCCAAGAGCAAAGCTCTTCCGGCAGGTAACTTGATCTGTGATGCTGGACTGGCTATGCACAAAGATGGCAAAACCACCGACAATAATCGTACCCGGCAGAAATTCTGCTGCCCATTCCGTCAGTCCAAAACCGGCGTTTGCCCTTGTAACCACAAAAACTGGAATAACGGGAAGAAAAACAGGGGTTGCGTTAAATACAGGATCGTCCCCACGGATTACAGGCTTTCCATTGACCGCAGCTGCCTCTGTTTCAAGAGAACATACGCCTTGCGTACAGAGTGTGAGCGTTACAATTCCCGCTTTAAGGCGTCTGGACAGGAACGGCTGTGGGTGCGCAACGGCGCCAGCGCGGCAAACCTCAACACACTGGCCCACATCTCCGCTTTAGCGGTTGCGCTGGCCGCCGTTCTGCATGGTTCTCACTCCTACCGTTCTGCCAAACAGCTTCGGCGTTCCGCCTGATCTGTCTTTTCCATACCTTTTGCAGGCGCGTGGTTTACCGCGCTATGGCTTTTGCGCCCTTGAGACGCCCCCAGCTCTTTTGATTCCCATTTGCCTGTTTGCGAGCAGCTCCTTCTGCCTGTTTTGCTCATCACTTTCATACATTATCTTGGTATGTGATAAATAGACAGGCGAAGAGGCTTCCAGCGTTCCGATATATGTCATCAATTATTAGGCTATTGAGTAAAGAGCACCTTTTGCATAATTGACCTACAAGAAATATGGAAATACGGAAATGAAATGTACTGCATTTTGCCTTTGTATTCCTAAAATCTCTATGTGGATCGCTTCTTCGAAAGGACCATATTTCTATGAGGGGCGACGGAAAAAACGCACGCCTAATGACGCTGGATAATCTCACAGAAAATCCATCACACCGGATGTCCATAGCTTTCCTAAAACTGAAGGTTTATCCGTCTGTTTTGCGCGGGACAGATCATAAAATTCCATATAATTGTCATTAATTAGAGAAAAAATCTCTCCTAAGCTGCCTGTGGCGTTGGCCGCCGAAAAGCGCGTGACTTCGGAAACCAGTGTTGCCAGATAGTCATACAAGTGTTCCGTATAACGGATGGCGGAAATCTCCTGCAACACTCCAGAGTGTGCAATCTCATTGCGAACCCGATAGAGTCGATTCAAATGCCATCGCACTGTGGTATGATGTTTTTCAACTTTATCGATTAATGTCTGTGGATCGGTAAGAATCTGGAACATTTCCTGATATCGCTGATGAAGCAACGAATTACATCGGCATTTTTCCTCTAACTCTGGCTGTAGTGTCGTATCGCGAAAGACCGCAATCGTTTCCGTCACTAAGCGGTCCTTGTCCCCCATCTTCATGTCAATGGACTTTGTTGAAAACACAAACTCCACATCACATCGGCTACAATCCTCCACAAAATTTCGAACTAAACGGTAGAGGTATCGCAGGCACAGTGCATTCGGGACCAGTGTCAGTATGCTATCAATAATTGTCTCCTGTGCATCACTTCGGCATAGGGACTCGATTGCAATCCATATATTCATATATTTTTCTTCAAGCGCCATAGATGCCCGGCTCAGATTTGCATAGCTAAAGGAGGACAGTAACTTCTGCCGCAGCGGATGACCGCAATGGCCTTTTGGGGAAATGATACGCTCGGCTCGCTCATATACTTTTGAGGAACTGTCTAAATATTCATAAGTTCTGTACACATCGGTTGCTTTCAGACTCTTCGTATAGGGTGATTGAGTATTGTACACGATTAGGCTGATGTCACTAACCGACCAGGATTCAATTGCCGTGAAAAAGCTTAGCGTGTTCAGAACCTCGGATAACCCAATAATCGAGAAGTGAGCCGCACTAAAAACGTCGTACGCCTGTGTCTGTACAACCATATATTGTTGCGTATCCTTTAATTCTGCCTTCTCTATGCCAACACAGAACCCTTCTATTTCGATACCCGTCTTCACCTCAATTCCAAAGCTTGACAGATGCCGAATTACTGCCTCTCGATACTCTTCCTTTGACTTGCCGTCCTTCGGGACAACCTTTAGCCGAAATGGAGCAAAGACCGAGAAGTTTTGCTTTTGAGCCTTTATCAGCTTGAAAAGGAAGGAATCTATTCCCTTACTCCTTGCGGGTTCCTGCTTCAATGTGTCTGCCTTAGCGGACAAGGCCTTTACAAACCAGCCCATGTCTACGCATCGGCTGATGTACTGTGCTGTTAGCTGGTACTGCGTATCTGCTCCCGTCTCGATGGCTTCCACCAGTTTTTTTGTGAGCGCTTCATCGTATGCACTCTCTAATTTTGAATAGACATA
>OGYK01003151.1_pt1 | contig 9896 bp, 12 predicted proteins | sample 1576501 | NCBI WGS metagenome assembly OGYK01 (sample SAMEA3541530, study PRJEB24748) | human gut metagenome | biome: human gut; feature: human-associated habitat; material: faeces | place: China | collected 2012
GAAGCATTTGGAAAAAGATTTAATTAATGAAAGACTAACTATTAAAAGTCAAGCCGAAATGAGTGGAAAGGTGAGGAAAATGTAGGCGGTCAAAAAAGAGTATAACAAAGCTGACGCCCTGTTGGACGCCTGCTTGAGCCTATGAGAATAAAGGACTTATGCAGCGCTGCTGTAGGGTAGCCTGGACTTCTCTAAGGCATAAATCAACCGAACCAACTTCTTGGCCGCATGGGAGAGCGCAACATTGTAGTGCTTGCCCTCAGCCCGCTTCTTGGCAAGATAGGCAGAGAAGATTGGGTCCCAATGGCAGACGTATTTCGTGGCATTGTAAAGAGCGTAGCGCAGGTATCGGGAACCTCGTTTTTCCATGTGGGAATATGCGCCTGTGAGTGACATCTGCCCAGATTGGTAGGTAGATGGCGACATCCCGGCGTAGGCAAGGATTTTGTCCGGTGAATCGAACCGGGAGAAGTCCCCAATCTCAGCCAGAATCATTGCGCCCATCCGAACGCCGATGCCCGGAATGGTAGTAATGGGAGAAGCGATTTCCTCTATCATCGTCTGGATGGCAGCTTCAATGTCCTGAATTTCGGAATCCAGTTCGCGGTCGGTTATTGCACTGTTCAAACGGTCTATAATAATATAAATTTCTTCATTGTCACACTTTGCGCAATTGGTATCTACATATACTTGGCTTTTCATAGTTTTCGCCTGTTCAACAGAAACAAGGGTTTCAAGCTTTTCAATAAGCGATTCAGTTTTTTTAGGTGTAATAAAGCCTGCGCTTGAAACAGCATCAATTAAAAGCATTACTTCAGGTATTTCAAATGTACGAGTAGCCATAAAAAAGCCGCGCTTTGGGCTTGTTACAGTTACAATATCACATCCGATTTCATTTAGCGCTGCAATATCGGCATAAATTGATTTTCTCTCACATTTAATTCCCTTATCCGCAAGCATTGAAATTAAATCGGTAGTAGACAGTGGGTGTTCATCATCACTGAACTTATCAAGAAAATTGTAAATAAATAAAGTTTTAAGCTTTGAATTTTGCATAAGAATCCCCCATTTTTGATGACATTATACTACATTTTATCTATACTTTCAACAATACTCCTAAAAACAGGACAGCAATCCTCTGCTCCGCTTTTGCCGCCCTCACACATAATTGCAATAGAATATGCGGGTTTATCATACGGATAAAAGCCGACAAACCAAGTATTCAGCTGCTCTTTTCCGTCTTCGTAAATGCCTGTTTGTGCAGTTGCGGTTTTACCGGCGGTATTTGATTTATATTGAGCATTAAAGCCTGTACCATTATCAACAACATATTTCATATATTCTTTGAGAGTTTGAGCAGTCTTAGCCGTAAAAGCTCTTTTGTTATCTTTAGAATTTATATTCAAGGTAGGAAAATTATAGTATCCGCCATTTGCAACAGCAGATACAACACTTGCAAAATGAAGCGGATTATCCGTCAGCTTACCCTGTCCGAAGCCTAAAAGCGCAAGCTGACCTTTAGAATTAAGTTCTTCTTCATTCGGAAATGATAAATCTGTTACAGGAAAAGTATTATCAAAAAGATTGAAACTTTCACCAAAGCCGATTGCTTTTGCAGTATTTAAAATCTTATCTTTACCAAGCTTTAATGCAAGATTAACAAAATAGCAATTACAAGAATTTGCCAAAGCTTCTTTAATGTGCTGTTTTCCGTGCTTATGCTTATTTTGGCAATGAAAAGTTGTATCGCCAACTTTGATTTTGCTTTTACAATCGTATTGTGGATTTATATTATTTTCAAGAGCAGCAGCAGCGACAACTATTTTAAAAATAGAACCTATTGCATACGGCCTGAGCGAACGGTTTAAATAATCGCCGCCGAGGCTTACACTCGCTAATATTTGCGATGTATTTGTATCTAAAATCACTACTGAACCTTTACTTATTGTTTTTGATGAGGCCTCTGCAATTTTTTGTAACTTTTCATCAATTGATATTTTTACACCATCAATTGAATTATAATTTTTATTTATAATTGTTCCGTTATCGCCGTCAAGCACTCTGCCCAGTGCATCAACACTGTAATTTATTGATAATGAGCCTATTTTTTTATCAACATATTTTTCTAAACCCGAGAAATTTTTATCTATCAAATGCCTGCAAAGCATATTGTCGTTATTTTGATTTACAATTTCTTCAAGGCGAATATATTTTGTATACGCATAATTTTTAACAGGCATAACAACAGGATAACCTTTTTTCAGTTCATCAGTTATATATTTAATATCATCATTTGAATACAAATATTTTAGTTCCGCCATAGATTTTTCACTTGGTTTTATCACCGCATAAAGTGAATGGGTATTATTATTAAGCAAAGCTCCGTTTCGAGAATAAATATTAGTAAATAGAGTCGAAATATCAACAGTAATACTGTTATATGAACTATCAACTTTATATGAATTGCTGAAGTTAATATATCCGCACCTGCCAAGCGCAAATGTAAGCAAAATTGCAAATGCAACACCTAATGATATTATCCTTTTACTCATAAAAAAATACCCCTTGTGTAGTTTTCACAAGGGGTACAAATTTTATTCAGTTCTCTGTCTTCTAAATATAGCGTCTTGAGAAACAGGAATATCGCATTTAAACGAATATGTATCAGTAGCTTTATTAGCCACATCAACTTTTTCGTCATCATCAAGATTATACAGGTCTTCAACAGTTATTATATAAGGCTTTTTATTAGGTTCAACAACTTCAAGCATATCACCTTCAAAAAATCTGTTGCGCTGGCTGACTGTTAATCTGCCGTTTGAATAATCTTTAAACAATGCACATACATCCCAATTACGAATATAGCCGCCGGTATCTATAACCTGCCCATTTTCAATCGGGCCGAAATTAAAGCCTGTTGTATATTCACGATGGCTCATTTTTTCCATTTCATCAAGTATCCACTTTGACGGTTTAAAATCGTCGCTCGGGTTCTTCAAATATTCATCAATTGCATTACGGTATGCGTAAGTTACAATCGCGGTATAATATTCACTCTTTGCGCGTCCTTCAATTTTAAATGAATCAACACCGGCATTTACAAGCTCGGGAATATGCTCAATCATACAAAGGTCACGCGAATTAAATATATATGTTCCGTTCTTTTCCTCATTTATCGGGAAATATTGCCCCGGCCTTGTTTCTTCTACAAGGTGATATTTCCACCTGCAAGGCTGTGCGCAATCACCGCGGTTGGCGTCCCTGTGAGTCATATAATCGGATAAAATACATCTGCCTGAAAAACTCATACACATAGCACCGTGAACAAACACTTCGATTTCAAGGTCATCAGGCGTTTTATCTCTGATTGTTTTAATTTCATCAAGTGAAAGTTCACGCGCAGTAACTATACGGCTTGCACCCATTTCGTAAAGCGTATTGGCAGTTTGGTAATTCACAATACCCACTTGAGTTGACATATGAATATCAACATTAGGCGCGTATTTTTTAGCCATTGCCATAACACCTAAATCGGCAATAATAAATGCGTCAATACCGATTTGCTGTGCATATTTAAGGAAATCGGGCAACCTTTCAATTTCTTCATTGCGCGGTAAAGTATTGCAGGTAAGATACACTTTTTTGCCAAGCGAATGTGCAAGCGTTACAGCTTCTTTTAATTCATCGGCATTAAAATTTGAAGGATTGGTTCTCATCCCAAACATTTCGCCTGCAAGGTATACTGCGTCTGCACCGAATTTAAGTGCAAGTTTTAATCTTTCAAAATCACCGCAAGGTGAAAGTAATTCAATATTTCTCATTAGTTCACATTAAGATAAGGAGCGTAAGTTGCTGCCTTTTGTTTAAATTCAGAATAAGTTTTTGCTGTATACATATTTCCTTTAGTATCATGGAAGAAATAATAATAATTTACATCGGCAGGATACAAAGCCGCTTCAATAGCATCAATACCCGGATTGCAAATAGGGCTTGGCGGAAGACCTACAACAGTTGATGAGCCGGAGGTACTGTAATATGATTTATAATAATCCGCTGTGTGAGCAGAAGTTGAAGTAAGCGCAGGAGCTACTTTATTAGTAATATAATCACCTGTCGAATCAACACCCAAAAGCGGAAAATTAGCCTGGTCTTCTAAACGATTATGAATTACAGCAGAAATAGTTTTCATCTGCTCAGTGTTGCCGGCCTCGCACTGAATAATTGAAGCAATTATCATAATATCATTCATTGAATAGCCAAGTTCTTTAGCACGATCTCTGTACTTTTCTTTTATTTTTGTATCTCCGTTTGCAAGGAATTTCTTAATAACGGAATTAGCGGTTTCGCCGATATAGAACTCATAGGTATCAGGAAAAAGATAACCTTCAAGCCTGTACGGAACTTCTTCACTTGACTTAAGCCCGTTTACAAGTGAATATGAAAAATCAGCAGACTGAATTACAGAAAGAAGTGCAGATTTATCGCACACTTCGTTATCAGCCAATTTTTGAACTATTTCAGGAACAGTTGTACCTTCAGGGAACATCAAGCTGACTGTTTCAGCAGTTTCATTATTACCTTGAAAAGCAACAAGCATACCCTCTACGCCCATTTTACCATTAAGGTAGTAAATACCCGCATCATATTTGAAATCTTTGCTGTAATATCCGTTTTTAATATTTGGGCCTACATTTTTTTCTCTGTATTTAGCAAATAATTTGCAAAAATTCTTACATTTAATTAAGCCATTATCTGCAAGAATATCAATAGCATCATCTATATTATCAACCGATTTATCAAGGCTTACGGTTACGGTAGATGTTGTTTTAGTAATGCCAAAAACATCGTTCATACAAAAAACCGCATAAATAGATATGAGCATAGAAAGAGCAATAACTACAATAAAGAAAACATATGTTGAAGTAAGACTTTGACTTTTCTTTATAGGCACACGCTTTTTTACTGTACTGCCTGCCTTTACTGTTTTCTGATTTTTGCTTTGCTCATTGTTTTTTTCAGCTTTAACATTGGTAAAATAGACATCGTTATTTTCGCTTGCAGTATCAACAGGGTTTATGCCTGTTTCATTAAGCTTAAATTCATCATTATCCATTTTTTCCTCCTAACTTGGTAAAAAAGACACCATTTTGAGTAATTATATAATCGACGGGAACATCGTATTTATCAATAAATAATTTATCGCATACAAGTTCATCATATTGCACGCCAATGCATATTCCGTGATAAGCAGATAAAAATCGATCATAATATCCCTTGCCATAACCCAAGCGGTAACCGAATTTATCATACGCTATTGCAGGAACAATACAAATTGATTTGCTGAAATCATCAACTTCTTTGCATTTATTCACATCCGGCTCTCTGACGCCGAAAGAAGCAATTTCAATATCATTTAAAGAGTCTATGTAATAATATTGCATTTTACCATTATTGTCAATACAAACAGGAAGTGCAACTTTTTTATTATTATCAATTGCATACTTGATTGAAAAATCCAAATTAACTTCATCGCTCAATGCGGCGTAAAAAAGAACGGTATCACAATTTTTAAAGCAATCTGAATTGCAAAGAAAATCGTTAATCAATGTGTTTTTTTCATTCCTGTTTTCAACATTTTTACGAATTTCTTTATATTTTTTTCTAAGTTCGTTTTTTACCTGCATTGAATTGTTTTCCTTACATTCTCGGCAGTTTCCTCACCTTTTAAAGCTTTTACGATTTCAAGGCCGAAATCTATTGCAACGCCCGCACCTCTTGCAGTAATAATCAAACCATCGGTTACAACATATTTATCTGATAAAATTGCACCTGTCAAATCATTTTCAAAACCCGGGAAACAAATTGCTTCTTTCCCCTTTAAAAGACCTTTATGGCCGAGAATTGACGGTGCCGCACAGATTGCGCAAATATATTTTTTATTTTCAATGCAGTAGTCAATAGCACCTTGCACTGTTTTATCAGCTTCAAGGTTGAGAGTTCCCGGCATGCCGCCTGGTAAAACTACCGCATCAGCATCTTTTACATCAAATTCATCAATTTCAATATCAGCCGTAACATCAATATTATGTGAAGAAGTCACAATTTTACCTGTTACGCCGACTGTTTTAACATCAATTTTAGCACGCCTGAGCATATCCACAACGGCAAGTGCTTCGATAGTTTCAAAACCGTTCGCTAAAAATAAATAAACCATTACTCTTCCTCCGTTTTTCTGTAAACCGATAAAAAAGGTTTTACAAGATTACAACCGTCGAAAAGATATTCTACAATATCTTCACTTTCATCAAAACAAATATTCACAATATCTTCACGATAAGTAAACGCACATTTATTATAAAATCTCACTAGCGAATTATCGGCAGGTATCAGTGAAAGCAAATCATAATTTTCTTGGCAATATTCTAATAAGTTTGACATATACCCTTTACCGCGATGATTTTTATAAGTGCAAGCGGCATAAATATATTTGCACTTTTCACCTGAAAGCTTGCAATCGACAAGAAAGAGCATTGAGCATAATTCACCGTCATCAAAAAATCCGAGAGCCGTTTTTTTCTTGCAATTTTTCAAAAAGAAGAGTATGTCTTCCTTACTGTCACCAAAAGCTTCCTGCCAAAGCGGAATGATTTTATTGCTGTCATCAAAAAATTTAATCATATAATCAGCCCTTATATACCGCTATACATTTTTTCAAAAATATTTCAGGAAAATATGACTGCTTTGCTTTTCTTAAACCTTCAAGGCCTAAATCTTCTTCCCTGTTAACATACTTATAATTCATTAAGCAGTTTTTAGTGAATTCCTGATTTATTATAGGATATGCACCCTGAATTTCAGGCGGGGCTTTTTCAAAGTGTGTTACAAAGGTTTCATCACTTATCGGCTCACCGAAAGTATAGGCAACAGCCTCATTATCTATTCTGATAATACCGCCAACAAAGCCTAATTTGTCATAGTTTTCAAATGCTTTTAATACCGCTTCAAATTCAAACGATATATCACTGTCATCAATATGGGTTTCAATCCACTTGGCGTGAAGATTTATACAATCATTTATATTGTCATTATTTATGATTTCAAATGACCAATTAGGGTTGTTTTTCTTAAAGTTAGTTATGTGGTTACGCTTACCGTGATATTTTTTACCGCGAAGTTCTGCCATTTTAGGAACTTCGTATATATAATCACCGTATCCCTCATCGTAAACAAAATCAAAGCTATTTGGAAAAGCTTCGTTGAGCATATCAACATAGGCTTGAGTTACACCGTAAAAGCGAGGTTCAATATCATTTGCTTTTGCATACTCAATAACCGCGCCAACCGCTTCTTTAAAATTGCCGGTACCGATAGGCACACCAAAATTGGTTTCTTTTCCTCTTCCCCAACTGCATATAAAAAAGTCTTTAAACCTGGAAATTTTTGTTGAATACTCGGTACTCCAAACAAATATATTGCCGAATGTATAATCGCAATTCATTGTTTTTAAATGTTTAAAACATTCATCAACCCAAGCTTTATCATCAACTTCAGGTGTTTTAAACTCTAACATTTTATTTTTCCTTTAATTCCTTTTTTACAAAATCAAGAATGGTATTGTGTATTTCCTTAATCGGTAATGGATTTATACCGTCAGAGCAAGGCACAACTGCCCAGCCCTGCTTTTTAGCTGTATATAAAGCTGATTTTCTGCAATTATTAAGGAAATCGACATTTGCTTCGTGTACATCTTTTTTGCCCTCGTCACCATTATAACGAGAAGTCATCAGCTTTTGCGATACATCAACCGGCATATCAAGGAAAATGACTAAATCAGGCTTCGGAATTCCGATTTTGTTATATTCAAAATCGGCTGACCAATCAAGGTATTCGTCCCATTTATCTTCGTCAATTTTTTCCATTTGATATATGGAATTTGATGTTGCATATCTGTCCGCAAGAATTAAAGTACCGTTTTCATAATCCTTGCCCCAATCAAGCTTGTATGAAGCAAATCTATCAACAGCATAAAAAGCACCTGCCGCATATGCATTAACATCATTGGCATTTTTTCCGAATTCACCGCCAAGATACATTTTTACAAGTGTGCTTGACTTGCTGTCATAATCCGGAAGTTTAATTTTTTTGAAGTTTACAGAATTATCTTCAAAATATTTTTCAAGAAGGGCTGTTTGGGTTGATTTTCCGCAACCGTCAAGGCCCTCAATAATTATAAGTTTACCCATTACTTCTTTTTAACCTTTTTCTTGTTTCCTTTTTCGTCAACAATATATGTATTTTCAAGCTGGCCTACAAGGCTTGCTCTGACAGAAGCAATATACTCCTGCCTAAGCTTTGCCTGTTCTTCCTTTTCTTCTTCAGTAAGGCCAACAGCCTGCTGTTTATGCGCAAGCGCATTTATTCTGTCAATCTTTTCTTCTGTCATAACTAATCTAAAAAGTCCTTTAATTTTTTACTTCTGCTTGGGTGACGAAGCTTTCTGAGAGCTTTAGCTTCAATCTGTCTGATTCTTTCTCTTGTAACATTAAATACTTTGCCCACTTCTTCAAGAGTTTTCGGATTTCCGTCATCAAGTCCGAAACGAAGTGAAAGAACCTTTGCTTCCCTCGGAGTAAGAGTTTTGAGTACATCTGCAAGCTGCTCTTTAAGAAGGCTCATAGACGCTGCATCAGCAGGTGCAAGTGCATCATCATCAGGAATAAAATCACCAAGATGTGAATCTTCCTCTTCACCGATAGGAGTTTCAAGTGATACAGGCTCTTGTGCAACTCTCAAAATCTCTCTGACTTTATCAACAGGCATTTCAAGATATTCTGCAATTTCATCAGGTGTTGCCTCTCTTCCGTTTTGATGAAGAAGCTGGCTGTTTGCCTTTTTAACTTTATTGATTGTTTCTACCATATGAACAGGAATTCTTATAGTTCTTGCCTGGTCGGCAATTGCCCTTGTAATAGCTTGCCTAATCCACCAAGTAGCATAGGTAGAAAATTTGAAGCCTTTTGTATAATCAAACTTATCAACAGCTTTAATAAGGCCAAGATTACCTTCTTGAATAAGGTCAAGAAACTGCATTCCTCTGCCAACATATCTTTTTGCAATACTTACTACAAGACGAAGATTAGCTTCGGCAAGGCGCTTTTTAGCTTCCTGGTCATCTTCTGAAATTCTGATAGCAAGTTCAATTTCTTCTTCCGGAGTAAGAAGAGGAACTCGTCCGATTTCTTTAAGATATACTTTTACAGGGTCATCCATTGCCGCATTATCATTAACCGCAACGGTTTCAGCTGCATCGGTTTCCTTTGGCAAATCAACTTCAAGGCTGATTCCGTCAAGAGCTTCTGCTGAAAAGTCATCAATAATGCTGATATTTGCTGAATCAATAAGTTCATTGAGTTTTTCAAGTTCATCAACATCAAGGTCAAGTTCAACAATAATTGTATCAATATCCTGAGTTGAAAGATGACCTGATTGCTTACCTTTATCAATAAGCTTTTTAAATGCAACATTTTTCTTTTCCTCGCTCGATGGTTGAGCCGGTGTAAGATTGATTTCCTTCATAAATAAATATCCTCCGCTTTATGTATTCCTAATTATTATATCATTTGCCTATTTTACTAAACAAATTTCTAAACTCGTCATCACTCATATCTGACGGTGACGAGGAATTTTTATTTTCGTATTCCTGATTTATGATTTTGATACAATCCGAAAATTCCTTTTTGGAATCATTGCTTTCTGTATCATCATTTATAATTCGCGAAAGCTTGGCATATTCATCTTCAGTAAATACATCACCGAAAGTCGGCGCAGGATGGAACGGCCACAACACCACCGGCCTGAAATACCATGCCGACCTGAAATTCGGCATCTTCAATTTC
>OGYK01003163.1_pt1 | contig 9860 bp, 9 predicted proteins | sample 1576501 | NCBI WGS metagenome assembly OGYK01 (sample SAMEA3541530, study PRJEB24748) | human gut metagenome | biome: human gut; feature: human-associated habitat; material: faeces | place: China | collected 2012
CAAGATGCGTGCGGGAAGATACGAAACAGGCTCTGAAGGGAAATTTGCAAGCAGACGGCGTGCAAAGTCGCCAGACGCTCTTTGTGCGGTATTGCCCCTATTCGGCAGCTTTCCAATACTCCAGACCATTTTCAAAACTGTAGTGCAATTGGAATCCCATCAGTTCCCCATTCATTTCCTCATCGAGAAACAAAACAAGCTGACCCTTGAGCCAATGAGAATTCTGCCAATTTTCCACATAGGGAAGACACTGCTTTTCCAGTTCGTGAATCGTCCGGTCGATGCTCCACTTCTGGCTGAACACTGTCGGCAGCCGTAGCTTCTGCTCTGCAATTTCTCGACACTCTGCCTCGTCCGGAAACGCCTCTGTTTTCCTGCCGCCATGCTGATTGGGCAAGAAGCAAATGCTGCCGTCTTTCATACGCCGCATCAGCAGCACTTCTATGGAAGAGATCCCGTCCCGAACAGCTGCCTCCACTTCACACTCATTTTTATCTTCTATATCACGGGACAACAGCCGGTGTATATCTTTTCCCGTAGGTTTTCCTATCCGGAAACAGCGTGCACGCCGTTTTTGGATTTCCTGTTGATTATGATATGTCTGATACATCGCATCGTCCTCGGAAAACGTATAGACCACCTGCACAAGGGGCGATATATCGTCCGGAAGCACAATGCTTTCAGGCAGGTTTTCCTCTGTTCGATGCAGCAGGAAATCGCCGTATATCTTTTTAGACGCGGTATTTTCCCCATGCAGTTCGTCCATGATGACATAGCAGACCGGAGTTTTCACGACTTCCGGTCTGTGTTCCCGAAAGGCATGCCGGTGCAGTCTGCCGATTCTCTGCAAAAGCAAATCCATTGGGCAAATGTCCGTGATCAGCAAATCAAAGTCAATGTCCAGCGACTGCTCCAAGACCTGTGTCCCGACCACAACGGTTCCGCGACGAACCTCTGCACTGCTGTCTTTCCCCACAGTTTTCAAAAGAGCCTGCTCTTTTAATGTTCTGTCGGGGAATATAAACTGTGCATGATATAAAAGCACTTTTGCATTGGTCTGATTTCGTATTTCTTCCGCAAAAGTCTGTGCACGTTTCACTGTATTCACGATCACGCCAACGCAGCCGCCATGCTCTACAACATTCTGAACCACTGCCAGAACAGCATCTTCTGTACATAGGTGCATCTGAACATGCGTATGTGCTCCCTGATACGTCAATCTTTTTTGCCGGATCTCAGTTCCGTCCGTCCACGTCAGAAGCGGATACCCCATTTCGTTTTCAAAGGCCTTTTCGGATTCTCTGATTCCGAGGTATGCACGAACCAGCGACATTCTCCGGCTTGCCGGAAGCGTCGCGGACAGCAGGATCACAGGCGTTTTATAGTACCCCAGCCATTGGAGAGCCATTTCCAGATATTCGTTCATATACGCATCATATGCATGCACTTCATCGATCACGACTACTTTTTCAGACAAGCCCACGTGCAGAAGCATCACATGCTTTCGCTTCAATGCCATCATCAGCATCTGATCCACCGTTGCAACGACAAAGTCGGCAAGACAGGCTTTCTTGTTATCGCAGAACCAGCTGTGCACGATCAGTCCGCTGTCCGTTTCCTGTTCCGGTATCCCTCTCTGGATTTTCTGAAAGCAGGTATTCAAAGCGGAACTGCCATGTTTCAGCTGAATGGAATGGTAGAAATTCTGGGACTGCTTTTCGCCCCACTGCATCATGCGGGGAAAAATGCCGTTCGCAGTTGCCTGTGTCGGCAGCCCGAAAAACATACCGTTTTTCCGGCATTTCGCAGCGAGGATTTCTGTTCCGGCAAGGGCAGCCTCCGTCTTTCCGCACCCCATGGGAGCCTCAAGAATACAGATTCCCGGTGACTCTATGTTCTTTATCACGTTCAGAAACTCTGTCTGCACCAGACGCGGTGCAAACGAAAAGTTTTTGCGAAACGCCGCATCGGAATAGTCCAGTCGTGCAGACTTCCACATTTCGGGGAATTGGATCGTTTCCCATGCATCGGCGATTCTTTCCGGATCTTCAGGAATGTCCTCGTCCGTGGGAATCAGCGGGAAATAATCTGTGTTGCTCGCGATCCAGTCCGCCATGATCAGCAGACCGGACAACAGCATCTGTGCCGGTTTCGTCAGTACCGGAAGCTCCTGCACCGAATCGATCCGGGCAATTTGCAACGCCCTTTGTAAAATGTGATTCCAGGTTTCGGTAAGCAGAGATACATTTCCCTCTGCATAGCCATAGTAATTCTCGTAGAATTTGATATTTCTTCGCGGCTGCATCAGATTCTTCTGTATGTGCTCTGACGGCATGCCATGATGTGCTCCTACAACAGCGGCGACACTTTCAGGGCACCCCAGCGTGACCAGAATTTCTTCCCCTGCCTGTGCATGGGGGATCACGTTGATTTTATCCTTTTCATAGCTTTCAGGAAATTGCAGCTGAAAATGCTCCAGACGGCTCCGCATCTCCGGAAGATTTCTGCTGATCTTATATTGGAACACAAGCATTGCCTTTCCAATGTCGTGCACATATGCCAAAAAAACTGCTGTTTTTTCAAACGCCTCCGGAGAGAGGGCACAAGATTCCGGAAAAGACGGCGGAATCATATCCCGAATCATACATTGCATGATCCCAGTCGTATCTTCCAGATGCACCGCCAGCGGGAGCCACTCCGATGCAGTCTTTCCCGTTTTGGCAATTAAAATTCGTGACATATCCATTTGTCTGTCACCTCCCCGCAATCCTGCATTTTACTGTTGTTCTTTATTATACAACATTTCATTCGACTTGTCAACATCTAAAATTCTCACATTCGACAAGATTCGACAAAATCCAACACGCATTTCGAAGTTTTCCGGCACCATGCATTCCTTGGGAAAACGCTGTATAAAGCTTTGTGCGGTGTTACCTTTGTTTTATGCTTTGATTATACAACTCCAGTTTTTCAAAATGGATAGAACTGAAAAAAGTTTCAAAAAAAGTTAAAAAGATGCATGAAGTCTGCCTGTTGGCTTTGCAGGCGATCAGCCAAAAAACCGCCCAATGCATGTTCCCTTTCAGATTTTTCATTTGTGCAATCTCACAAAATTTAAAAAACTCCATTTTGCCCTTGACAAATGCCATGAGAAGTTGTATACTTACAAGAGGGTTAGAAGATTCTAACCTTTATCATTTCTCAAATGGTTAGCTTTTTCTAATTCCAGAGCCGGCTCTGAGAAACACGGGAACGGTTCTGATATAAGGAGGAGAGCATGCTATGATGCCGCTGATGTTTGCGAATCCCGGTGACGAAGTAATCATCAAAAAAGTAGGCGGAAGTGCTGAAACCAAAAAGCACTTGGAAGACCTCGGCTTTGTTGTCGGCGGAATGCTCACGGTAGTAAATTCCGGAAACGGAAATCTTATCGTGAATGTAAAAGGAACCCGTATTGCCATTACGAAAGAAATGGCGGGAAAAATTATGATATAAAGAGGAGGAACTGGAGTATGGCTACATTAAAAGATGCCAAGATCGGACAGACCGTCCGTGTCAAGAAGCTCACCGGCGAAGGTGCAGTAAAACGCAGAATCATGGATATGGGCATTACCAAGGGTGTCGAGGTCTATATCCGCAAGGTGGCACCTCTGGGTGATCCGATAGAGATTACTGTAAGAGGTTATGAACTCTCTCTGCGGAAAGCAGACGCTGAACTGATCGAAGTAGAATAAGCACCGCACAGATCGTTGTGCATGCTGTGGAAGAAAATCCGTGAATCTGTCCTGCGTCGGCGGATTCACATCTTCATTTTACGGCGGAATTATTTTTTTAGTCATAGGTTAGCAATCACTAATTAGTAAACGCTAACACGAAAGGATGGAGTGAAATGGGTATTAAAATCGCATTAGCCGGTAACCCGAACGCTGGTAAGACCACACTGTTCAATGCATTAACAGGTTCAAACCAGTTCGTCGGTAACTGGCCGGGTGTTACCGTGGAAAAGAAAGAGGGTAAGCTGAAAGGGCACAAAGATGTTGTCATCACAGACTTGCCGGGTATCTATTCTCTTTCCCCGTACACACTGGAAGAAGTCGTTGCCCGAAATTATCTGATTCAGGAGCGTCCGGATGCAATCCTGAACATCATCGACGGCACCAATCTGGAACGTAACCTGTATCTGACCACACAGCTGGTAGAGCTGGGCATTCCGGTAGTTGTCGCGATCAACATGATGGACATCGTTCGGAAGAACGGCGACCAGATCCGCATCGACCAGCTGGCAAAGGAACTGGGCTGCAAGGTCGTGGAAATTTCCGCACTGAAGGGCACCGGCATTGACGAAGCTGCAAAGGAAGCCATGCAGGCTGCGGAAAGCAAGATCCCCATGGTTCCCCAGCACAAGTTCTGCGGCTGCGTGGAGCATGCCATCGCACATATTGAAGAAGCTTGTCTGCATGACCGTCCGGAAGCACAGCAGAGATGGTATGCGATCAAGATCTTCGAACGGGACGACAAGGTTCTGGAACAGCTGAACATTCCGGAAGCTACCAAAAAGCACATTGAACAGGACATCGAAGCCGCAGAAAAGGAAATGGACGATGATGCAGAAAGCATCATCACCAACGAACGGTATCTGTACATTGCTTCGATCATCAAGGACTGCCTGAAGAAAAAGAGAACCGGCATGACCACTTCTGACAAGATCGATAAGATCGTCACCAACCGTTGGCTGGGTCTGCCGATCTTCGCAGTCATCATGTTCCTGGTGTACTATATTTCCATGGTTACCGTAGGTTCCGCTGCAACAGACTGGGCAAACGACGGACTGTTCGGCGACGGCTGGCACCTGCTGGGCATCGGCACCAGCTCCTACAACGATGCCGCTGATGAATACGGCGACACCAATGCGATCATTGACGGCTATGTGGCTTATCTGGGCGAACAGGGCGTTGATACAGAAGAACTGGAAAGCTACATTGACGCAGAAGCAGACACCTTTGACGGCGAAGCTGCAAAGGACATGATCCTGAACTATGAAAAGGATTACAACGCAGACTTCTCCTATGATGTAGAAGATGAAGAAACACTGGAAGTTACCACAGAAACTGCTTCCATGGACGACCTGACCACTGCGGCAGACGAATTCGCAAAGGGCGAACCAGATCCGGCAGATTATGGCGTATGGGTTCCGGGTATTCCGGTACTGATCGAAAAGGGACTGGACGCTGCCAACTGCGTGGACTGGCTGAAGGGTCTGATTCTGGACGGTATCGTTGCCGGTGTTGGTGCAGTTCTGGGCTTCGTACCGCAGATGCTGGTACTGTTCATTCTGCTGGCAATTCTGGAAGCCTGCGGTTACATGGCTCGTATCGCATTCGTTATGGACCGTATCTTCCGGAAGTTCGGTTTGTCCGGTAAGTCCTTTATCCCGATTCTGGTCGGCACAGGCTGCGGCATTCCGGGCATCATGGCTTCGAGAACCATTGAAAACGAACGTGACCGCCGTATGACTGTTATGACAACCACCTTTATCCCCTGCGGTGCAAAACAGCCGTTTATCGCAATGATCGCCGGTGCAATCTTCGGCGGTTCTGCATGGATCGCAACCGGTGCTTACTTCCTGGGTATGGCAGCGATCGTTGTTTCCGGTATCATTCTGAAAAAGACAAAGATGTTCGCCGGCGATCCGGCACCGTTCGTTATGGAACTGCCGGCATACCACATGCCGACTGTCGGCAACGTACTCCGCTCCATGTGGGAACGCGGCTGGTCTTTCATTAAGAAAGCTGGTACCATCATCACACTGTCCACCATCTTCGTCTGGTTCACTTCTTACTTCGGCTGGGTTGATGGTGCATTCCAGATGCTGAGTGAAGACCAGATGAGCCACAGCATTCTGGCTTACATCGGTAAGGGCATCTGCTGGATCTTCGCTCCGCTGGGCTGGGGTGACTGGCAGGCAACGGTTGCCGCTGTAACCGGTCTGGTCGCAAAGGAAAACATCGTTGCAACTATGGGTATCCTGTACGGCGGCGGCGACGGCGTGTACAGCAATCTGGCAGCTGCATTCACCGGCGTAGCAGGTATGTCCTTCCTGATCTTCAACCTGCTGTGTGCACCGTGCTTCGCTGCAATGGGTGCGATCAAGCGTGAGATGAACAACACCAAGTGGTTCTGGTTCGCAATTGGTTACGAATGCGGCTTTGCATATGTCATTGCCCTGATCGTCAACCAGCTGGGCAACCTGTTCACCGGTCAGCTGATGACTGCCGGCAACGGTGTTGTAAACATCATCAGCCTGATCGCCGCATTCGCACTGATCGTTGCAATGATCTACCTGCTGGTTCGTCCGTACAAGGAAAGCAACAAGCTGGGCGTAAAGGTAAAGGCATAAGGCGATACCGCACAAAGAGCGTCTGGCGACTTTGCACGCCATCTGCTTGCAAATTTCCCGTCATATTTCACAAAAATGCTCGTGAATACATCAAGTATTCACTCCGCTTTTTGTTTCATCTGACGAAAAATTTGACGACGCATCTGTCGCACAATCTTTGTGCGGTCTTGCCATAAACAAAATTGACCTGACGTTTCAAAAGGAGGCATTTCTATGGGAAGTGTCATTGTCGGAATCATTGTTGTAGCGATCATTGCTGCAATCGTCCTGTCCATGCGGAGTGACCGCAAAAAAGGAAAACATTCCTGCGGCGGTACCTGCGGCGGCTGTCCGAATGCGTGCAGCTGCCACGGCGACACACAAAAACACAAACAGAAATCCTCAAAATAACGAAACCTCTCCATAAAGAAAAGCAGGAGCAGCTGGAATACGGCTGCTCCTGCTTTTTGTCTTGCGATAAACTCTCAATAAAACATCATTGCCTTACGAAAAAACGCTGTTCCTGCACGTGGAACAGCGTTTTTTCTATATGTAGAATAGTAAGAAGATGTCGTTTTTAGTCGTTCTTTTTCTCGTCCTTCTGAATCGGCTTTCCCTGCTGTGCTGCCAGCAGATCGCGAATTTCTGTGAGAAGCTGCTCCTCCTTGCTGGGCTTCGGCGGTGCAGGCTTTTCTTCCTGCTTGCGGCGGAATATGTTCATTGTCTTTACGATCAGGAACACGCACAGTGCTGTCAGCAGGAATGTGATAATTGTGTTCAGGAAGCTGCCGATCGCGATAAAGGGGTGATTGCCCCACGGGATCGTGATTCCCAGCGAAGAAAAATTGATACCAACCAGCACGGTACCGATAACCGGCATCAGAATGTCATCGACCAGCGAATTGACAATTGCCGTAAACGCAGAACCCACGATCAGGCCGACTGCCATATCCAGCACATTTCCCTTGGAAATAAACTCCTTGAACTCACCGACAACGCCTTTCAGACCTTTTCCGGTTTTCTGCAATGCTTCTTCAGTCGTTTTCTTGTCCATTTGAACTCACCTTTTCTTTATTTTTAAGCACGCCACGCAAAGCTTGTGCGTAAAATGTCCTTTATTGTGCTGCATCTGCTTCAGCGTCCGGAGCCGTTTCTCCGGAAACATCGGCTGTGCTGTCTGCGGCACTGTCTGCTGCATGATTATCAGCAGCACCAGAGGCCTCTGAAGCTGCGGCCTCTCCGCTCTGTATCTCTCCGGTGTCCACCGTCACAATAAATCCGTCGCTGTTGTTGCCGGAAATGGTGTACTTTTTATCCGGCGGAACCATGACATAGGTGGAATCCGCAGCTGTATCGGCAGCCACATAATATACCTGATAGATCTCGCCGTCCCAGTTGGTAATGGACAGTGGCACGTCTGCACTGTAATTTTTCAGCAGTGTCAGATATTCTTCCAGACAAACATTGTTCTCCTGCATATAAGCGGCATGGGGCTGTCCCACATAGCGGTAGTGCCACGGCTCTGCCTGAATGCCGGTGGTGTCCTGCTTGTCCTCGGTGTAGCGGAGCACATAGCCATAGTGGGAACAGTTCTCATTGATCCACGCATATTCTCCCGTACCGTCATAATCAGACTGCACGCCGTCCTCATACAGGGAGAAGTCCAGCGAATAGCCGCTTTCGTGCTCGCTGTGTCCCGGCAGTGCCACACGGGTGGAAGTCTGTTCGCCGGTTGCCTGCAAGTCCTCATCATACAGTTCCTGCTGCTGGGCATTGGTACGATAGCCGCTGATGACGATCATATCCTGATGACCGGTAGCCACATAGAACGCGTCCAGCATTTGATTCAGGGCATCTACCGCCTGCTGCCGCAGACTGGTTTCTGTGCCGCTGACATGGTAGTTGTCCGTCTTGTGGTCGTAAATGCTGACGATCTCTGACGGGTTCTCCTCCACATAGGCAGTATTCGCATTGACCAGAATCAAATCTCCGGCGTGTACATCTTCATTGGAAACAGAAACATTCTCATAGACATTCTGCGGTTCTGTCGCAGCTTCGCTCATGTCGCTTGTCAATTCCATGCCCTCTGTTCCCTGCGAGATCGGCTGCAGCGAATGGTACATATGAAATCCCTGATAGCCGACAAATGCCACCAGTGCCACAGAGATCACGATTTCCGCCGCCATTTTTCCGCCGGTACCTCTGGGGCGGCGTGGATTCGGACGTTTTGTCATCTGCTTCTGCGGCGAAGCAGTCTGCTTTTTGGGTGCTTTTTTCTTGGCTGGTTTGCTTTGTTTTTGTTCTTCCCTGCTCATCGAAAAACCTCCAAATATCAAGACGGCATCACACAAATTCCATATCGTGCCGCCAAGTGAAATCTCAAACATCTTTTCAGAAAACACGGAAAAAACTTGTACGCAGTATCGCATGCAAAGTTGTTACTCCGTATCGCCTTTATATTATAGCATATTTTACGCAAAATGCAAATACTTTTTATGCAAATTTTTTTCGAACGGCAAAATTGACATGCTATGGAAACACTGGATAAAGCCCGCCTGACGGCTTTATCCAGTGTTTCCCTACATCTATAAAATCACCGCCGCACGTCGCCAATATCCGTGACAATGGCATATCCCGCCGAAGCCACCCGCCGTTCCAGACAGCTTCTGCACTGGGCGGATTCCTCCCCTGTGCAAATTTTGTCCTCATACAGCGTATACAGCTTTCGCACGGAAACCGGCGACAGATTCGGCATGACCACGTTGGCACCGGCACGCAGTCCCATTTCCCGCCCCTGCGGGTGGATCGTCCCCAACGCCGTAGTTGCCGGAATCAGGGCATAGGGAAACAACAGCCGCAGAATGCCGATCAGCCGCAGTGTCTGTGCAAGACTGCCGTTGGGCTGTTCCCGAAAAGGCGTGTCTTTATGAGTGAGATAAGGTCCGATGCCGATCATGTCCGGCTCCAGTTCCTGCAAAAAGCGTAGGTCGGCACAGAGATTTTCCGTTGTCTGATACGGTGAGCCCACCATAAATCCGGAGCCTACCTGATAGCCGATGTCTTTCAGGTCAAACAGACAGCGTTTCCGGTTTTCAGACGAAAGCGGCTGGGGGTGCAGACGGCGATAGTGTGCCGCGTCTGCGGTTTCATGCCGCAGCAGATACCGGTTTGCACCGGCACGGAAAAACGCCCGATAGCTGGACTTTTCCCACTCCCCGACAGAAAGCGTAATGGCACAGTCCGGATAAGCGCTTCGGATCTTCTTAACGATCTCCACGATCTTATCATCCGTAAAATAAGGATCTTCGCCTCCCTGGAGCACAAAGGTGCGAAAGCCCAGTTCATATCCGTTTTTACAGCACTCTAATATCTCTTCCTCTGTCAAACGATAGCGGCTGGCATTTTTATTATCCCGACGTATCCCACAATAATAGCAATTATTTTTACAGAAATTGGTAAATTCGATCAAACCACGCATATATAC
>OGYK01003171.1_pt1 | contig 9838 bp, 10 predicted proteins | sample 1576501 | NCBI WGS metagenome assembly OGYK01 (sample SAMEA3541530, study PRJEB24748) | human gut metagenome | biome: human gut; feature: human-associated habitat; material: faeces | place: China | collected 2012
TAACCGGCTGATCCGTAGTCAGCTACTCTATTCAGTTGAGCTACGCGGCCATGTCCTTTTTGTTTGACGGGTGCAAAGGTATGGAGTTTGTACGAAACTTCCAAATATTTCTGCGATTTTTTTCAATAAAAATTATTCCATAAACCGGCTTCCAAATATCTGCCAGCCCAATGTGAGGCCCAAATTCCAGTTCTTACTCGGTGAACTATAATGATTTAGATAGGCGCATATCGAGCCGAAAGGAAGTTTGACAACCAGGTCTAATTCTCCCATATATTCGAACTGTGAAAACACTTTTCCGTAGCTTGCCTTGTTACTTTCTTCGCGAATGGGGAAAATCGGTGCGAATCCATACATGCCCAATCTTACTTGTAGCACACTGTTGAACATGTAAATCGGACATACACCTGCTCCCACAAACTGGTTGGCCCGAAATGCTTCGTTGTAGGTGATTCTGCTGTGAGCCGTAGGCGCAAATTCTCCGGCCTGCATCATGGTAGCCCGATAATTGTGGCTGAAATTACGCGAGGAATAATAGGCCTTCAAGTAGGTACCCAATGAGAAATGCGGAGTCAGTGTATGATATTTCTCCAGTTCATAAGCAATTTGTAGCCATGACTGGATGTATTTGTAGTTTTCGGTGTAAGCCGGGTCTTCATTTCCGGGATAATATCGCTCCACACCTGTGTAGATGTGTGCGGCAAGTCGTTCGCGGCGTCCTGAGGTGGCAAATTGCCGGCTGTTGAGTGTATTTCCGTCTAATGCGACAGAACCTCCGAAAATGGAATATTTGCTGACATCACGTATATCTGAAGTAAAATCGATGACGTTGGTCTGGAAATACTGGTCCTCCAGTTGGCCTACTCCGATACCAAATTCGGCTTTCTGGCGGCTCAGGAAAGGCATGGAGACAAATAGCTTCACAAACTCTTCTTTTTGCTTGTTGAAAATGGGAGTATTTCCTTTGCTCAAGAGTTTTTCCTGCTTCAGGTAGTCGAACGTAGACAAGGAAGCCACCAGCCGGTATGAGGTCGGCAGACGGGTTGGCAAATCAATGCGGCCCGCAAGTTGCAGGTTATTGTAGATTTGTCCTAACTGTCCGTCCAGCGAGAACTCCTTGGAGAAGTTGTTCAGGTTGTGATAAGTGGCTCCTACATACACCTGATTTGCTCCGTTTGAGCCTACGTTACCTCCTACTCTCAGCGAGAGGTCATCCTTCATACGTACCTTCAAATCCAGGTTAAAATCGTTTTCGTAGGGATTGTAGACTGCATGAGGAATAATTTCGGAGATCATGTTGTCAGACGACATCAGGCGGAAATATCCCTTCCGAAGCTCTTCCAGGGAGAATGTCCCGTCTTCTTCGCTATGAAACTCCTTACGGATGTATTTTTTCTGCTGGTCGTTTGCTCCGTGTATGATGATATTGCGGAAACGGAATTCAGGCATTTTCTTTTTGAAAGCCATGCGTTCCTTTTCCAGCAGACGATAGTCCATACGACGGGGAATCCGGTTCTTGATGGAATCCATCAGTTCCATAGTGCGTTCATAGCCGATGTCGTGAAGCTCGTCAAAACGATTGAAGTCCATCAGGCTCACATCATCGTATTTAAAGGTCATGAGAATACCTGTAGAATCAGGCACGGAATAGTCCGTTTTCTGCATGATCATGCTTTCCAGCTGTCCGATAATGTCTCCTTCCTGCGGCTTCCCCGGATTAGAACTTACCACGCTGCCGATAATAATGTCCGGATGAAAGTTCTCCGTCATTACATTGACCGGGAAATTATTATATATCCCTCCGTCATACGCCAGCACGGAATCAATTTCAATGGGCTTGAACATTCCCGGAAAACTCATGGAGGCACGTACGGCGTCTCCCAAATCACCTTCCTTGAAAATAATCGGACGCTTGTTGTATACATCAGAAGCTACGCAGCGGAACGGTACGAACAGCTTGTCAAAATTTCCCCGGCAGAGCGCCGTAGCCTGCCCGAACAGCTCCACGAACGCTAAGTTCATCTGTAGCGGGTCGACCACGCTGGAAGGCAGAAACTGTGTCTTTACCTTATGTAACGGGTTTTTCAATGACACGCGGATATTGATAAATTCCGGTGTGGGTGGATTCCGTTTGAAATAATAGATGTATTTTTCCTGTATTCCTCCGGAGTACCATCGTTTGAAATCTTCCGATTTGATAAGCTTTTCCATATCGTCCGGCGAATAGCCCATGGCATAGAGCGATCCGACGATGGCTCCCATGGAAGTACCTGTGATATAGTCGATGGGAATGTTGTTTTCCTCCAGTGCACGGATGATACCGATGTGCGTAAGGCCCTTGGCTCCACCCCCACTGAGCACCAGTCCCACTTTCTGGGCCGACACGGTAGAGAAAAACAGACAAAAAAGGACTGCTAAAATGCGGTGTATATATCTCATATATAAATTGTCTAAGTTGTTGTACCCCAAATATAGTGATAAAAATAGACTGGGCACGCGAAATCTCATTTTTTTTCCAACTTCACGGATTATTTCAAAATCTTTTCAGAATCATGTCAGAACTTTGTCACAGCCAAAAGAAAAAAAGAACATTGATTTATGAAGAAAATTGTATTTTGGGCCATGATGACACTGGGTGTTGTCAGCCTGCAGAGCTGTGATAAAGACGATGACGACCGTTTGCAAGTATCGGCAAACCTCCAAGAAGCTTTTGATACCCGATATCCGAACGTATCAAGAGTGGACTGGGAACAGAAAGGTCAGTTTTATGAAGCTGAATTCGTGGATAACGGATATGAGAACAAGGCATGGTTTACTCCCGACGGCGCATGGGTAATGACAGAATATGACTTACGTTTCACACAATTACCGCAAGCTGTACAAGATGCTTTCAAGGCGGGTGCATACGCTTCGTGGAAAGTGGATGATGTGGATAAGATTGAGAAAACCGACGGCAGTGTGACTTACGTGATAGAAGTAGAATCGGGCGAAAAGGAATACGAGCTTACTTATCTGGAAGACGGTACACTGATTCGTGAGGATACTGAATGGGGTGAACATATTCCGATAGCTCCCGGACAGACTTCGGAAGTGAAAGATTTGGTAAAGGCCAAATACCCTCAGGCTGTGATTCTGGACATTGAGGAAGAAAAAGGAGGTATTGAAGTGGAAATCCGCGACGGTGGTCGCCAGAAAGAAGTGTACTATAAATTAGCTGATGGAACTCTTTCCTGGATACATACCACGTACGAAGTGGAACGGCGTGAGTTCACCACCCTCCCCGAGAGTGTACAGCAGGTTTTTACTGAATTGTCAGGAAGCGGAATGGTAATTGATGATGTGGATTTCTTTGAAACATCAACAGGGAATTACTACCGTGTAGAGGTGGAAGACCGGGGTGCCGACAAGTACGTTTATGTGGCAGAAAATGGGGAGATGCTTCAGATGAAACTTAAAAATTATGCTTAAAAACATAAAATATTAGATTTTACTGAACTTTTTAGGGAAATAAACCGTATATTTGCAACGGATTTCCCAGATTCACGTGGCCGGGCAGTCCTGCTGTTCCGGCCACAGAAGTAATGTTCCGGGCAGGAAATCACTGTAAGGACACAGTACCGGATAGTATTAACTAAAATCAAATTACATGCTCAAAAATGTAAAGTGGTTTTTTGTTGTATTAGTATTCAGTTCCTTCATTTCTCTGTCATTTGACAAGAGAAAGACTCCCACCGAGAAACTTCCGCTTGGGGCTCAGGCTCCAGAGGTAGTGCTCGGAAAAGAAAAGCAGCCGCTCAGCCTGCAAGCCGCTAAAGGCAATTACATTCTGCTGAGTTTTTGGGCCAGTTACGACGCCGCATCGCGTACACGCAATGCCAGACTGCACAATGTGGTTTCGGACGACGCCCGTGTTGAGATGATTTCCATTTCATTCGACCGCTACCAGTCGGTATTCAACGCTGCGGTTCGCCAGGACGGTATCAGCGATAACGTCTATCAGGAAATGGAAGGTGAAAATTCGGAGATATTCAAGTCGTACGACCTGAAGCACGGATTCATCAATTACCTGGTGAACGACCGTGGAGCCATTGTGGCAAAGAATGTAACTCCCTCCGAACTGGCATCGCTTCTGCATCAGGCAGAAAATTGATGCCCGCCCTTTGAAGAAGATGACTTTGGATACAACAAAAAGCAAAGAGATTTCAAATCAGACAGGTTCTGTACAGATTTGAAATCTCTTTTTTTTATGCGGTCACGGCAGGACTCTGCCGTGATTTTTTTAGCATTTTATTTTCAGCTCATCCAGTATGCGGCGCATCTGTTCGTAAGTAGTGATGCGGGTAGGAACCAGCGGCAAGCGCAGACGGTTCTCAATCATTCCCATCATGCTGAGCATGGCTTTCACTCCGGCAGGGTTACCGTCGACAAACAGCAGCTTGAACAGCTCCGTAAACTGGTGATGGATGGTCAGCGCATTGTTGTAGTCGCCGGCCAGTGCCAGACGTGTCATGCGGCTGAACTCACGCGGAAAGGCATTTCCGATAACGGAGATAACGCCCACGGCTCCCAAGGTAATCAGCGGGAAGGTAATACCGTCGTCGCCCGAGATTACGTCGAAATTCTCCGGTTTGTTCTTGATGATATCGTCCATCTGTGTAATGTTGCCCGATGCTTCCTTGATAGCCACGATGTTCTTGAAGTCGCGTGCCAGACGCAAGGTTGTTTCGGCCGTCATGTTCACACCGGTACGTCCCGGCACATTGTAAAGCACTACCGGAAGATCTGTAGCTTCGGCAATGGCCTTGTAGTGCTGGTAAATGCCTTCCTGTGAAGGTTTATTATAATAAGGAACGGCCACCAGTACGGCATCCACTCCTGTGAAGTCCTCATTTTTCAGCGTGTTGAGCACCGTCTGCGTGCAGTTGTTGCTGATGCCCAGCAAAATTGGCACACGACCGTTGACGCGTTCTATCACCACTTTCTTGATTTGTCTTTTTTCTTCCTCAGTCAGTGTCGGTGTTTCCGCAGTGGTACCCAGTACACAGAGAAAATCCACCCCATTTTGTACCTGATATTCAACGAGTCGTACCAGCGCGTTATAATCCACGCTACCGTCGCCCTTGAAGGGAGTAATCAGAGCTACCCCCATTCCTTTCAGTCTTCTTACTATCATAAATGAAATATAATCACTTTAACAAGTGTACAAAAGTACGAATATTTTCAATTTAACCTATAGATTTAATCGTTTTTTTGCCTTTTATAAATAATTTGTAAAGGACTGGCACTTTATTCGCCGATCATTCCGAGAAACTCTTCTTCATTTACGATGCGGATGCCCAGTTTTTCTGCTTTTTCCAGCTTGCTGGGGCCCATGTTCTCTCCGGCCAGGATGAAGCTTGTTTTCTTGGAGATGCTGCCCACGTTCTTTCCGCCATGCTTTTCGATAAGTGCCTTGTATTCGTCGCGCGAGTGGCGGGCAAATACGCCGCTGATGACGATGGACTGGCCTTGCAGCTTGTCGGTCTGTCCGGCTGTCTCTTCCTCGCTGATGGCCATCTGCACTCCGGCTTCACGCAGGCGTTCGATGAGCTGGAGATTCTTTTCGCTGTGGAAATAACGCAGGATGCTTTGTGCAATCTTTTCGCCGATTTCGTCTACGTGAATCAAATCGTCCAGCGTAGCTGATTTCAGGTCGTCGATGGAGCGGAACGCACGTGCCACTTTCTTGGCCACGGTTTCGCCCACAAAGCGGATGCCCAGTGCAAAGATGACACGCTCGTAGGGAACGGTCTTCGATTTCTCTACTCCCTGTATGATGTTCTCGGCCGATTTTTCTCCCATGCGGTTCAGGCGGCAGATGTCCGCAGCTTGCAGCGTGTAGAGGTCGGCCACATCGTGAATCAGTCCCTCCTGATAGAACTGGTCGACGGTTTCCGGTCCCAGTCCTTCGATGTTCATGGCACGACGGCTGATGAAATGCTCGATGCGGCCCTTTATCTGTGTAGGGCAACCGTCTTCGTTCGTACAGTAATGTGCGGCTTCGTCCTCGTAGCGTACCAGTCGGCTGCCGCATTCCGGACAGTGTGTGATGAAAGTTACCTTCTCGCTTCCTTCCGGACGTGCGTCCTTATCCACTCCCGTAATCTTCGGAATGATTTCGCCGCCCTTTTCCACGTACACCATATCGCCCAAATGCAGGTCGAGCGACTCGATGATGTCGGCATTGTGGAGAGAAGCACGTTTCACCACCGTACCCGAAAGCTGAACCGGTTCCAGATTGGCTACGGGGGTTACCGCTCCCGTACGTCCCACCTGATACGTTACCTTCAGCAGTTTGGTGCAAGCCTGTTCCGCCTGAAATTTATAAGCGATGGCCCAGCGCGGCGACTTGGCCGTGAAGCCCAGGTTGCGCTGCTGGCGCTGTGAGTTTACCTTCAGCACAATGCCGTCGGTAGCTACTGGCAGGTTTTTGCGCTCCAAGTCCCAGTAGTTGATAAAGTCGAATACTTCTTCCAGCGTACGGGCCTTGCGCATGTGCGACGACACCTTGAAGCCCCAGCGTGCCGCTTCCTGTAAGTTCTCATAATGCCCGTCGTGAGGCAGTTCCTCGCCCAACAGATAATATAGGTAGGCATCCAGCTTGCGCGAAGCCACTACTGCCGAGTTCTGCGACTTGAGCGTACCCGAAGCTGCATTGCGTGGGTTGGCAAAAAGCGGTTCCTCACGCTGCTCGCGTTCACGGTTCAGTTCCTCGAACACCGTCCACGGCATCAGAATTTCACCCCGGATTTCAAACCGGCGGGGATAGCCTTCGCCTGACAGACGCAGCGGAATGGAACGGATAGTCTTCACGTTGTCCGTCACGTCGTCGCCCCGTACACCGTCGCCACGCGTCACCGCCTGCACCAGTCGTCCGTCTTCGTAAGTAAGAGAGATGGACGTACCGTCAAACTTCAGCTCGCAGCAGATTTCGAAGTCCTCGTTCAGTGCTTTCCGCACACGTTCGTAGAACTCCCGCACCTCTGTCTCGGAATACGTGTTGCCCAGTGAGAGCATGGGATACTTGTGTTCCACCTGGCGGAACTCCTTGTTCAGATCGCTGCCCACGCGCACGCTCGGCGAGTTCTCGTCGTAGTGTTCGGGGTGTTTCGCCTCCAAATCCTGCAGCTCGCGCATGAGCCGGTCGAATTCCTGGTCGCTGATGGTTGGTGCATTGAGAATGTAGTAGTTATGATTATGCGTGTGTAACTCTTCACGCAGCTGGTCGATTCTTTCTATTTCTGTCATGACATTAAAGCGTAATGTTTCATGCAAAAGTAGCAAAAATATTCGTACTTTTGCAAAAAACAATCGCAGACAAATGAGAATAGACATTATAACCGTATTGCCGGAAATGATTGAAGGATTCTTCAATTACTCCATCATGAGCCGTGCTCAGAAGAAAGGTATTGCCGAGATTCACATCCATAACCTGCGCGATTACGCGTACGACCGTTACCGTAAGGTGGACGATTATCCGTTCGGGGGATGTGCCGGCATGGTGATGAAGATTGAGCCGATTGACCGGTGTATCTCTGCACTGAAGGCGGAACGTCATTACGACGAGGTGATTTTCACGACGCCCGACGGCGAGCAGTTCAACCAGAAGATGGCCAACACGCTGTCGCTGTCGCAGAACCTGATTATTCTGTGCGGACACTTCAAGGGCATCGACTACCGCATTCGCGAGCATTTCATCACGAAGGAAATCAGCATTGGCGACTATGTGCTGACGGGCGGCGAGCTGGCGGCAGCGGTGATTGCCGATTCGATTGTCCGCATCATTCCGGGAGTGATTTCCGATGAGCAGTCGGCTTTGTCCGATTCATTCCAGGACAACCTGCTGGCTCCTCCGGTGTACACGCGTCCGGCAGAATACAATGGCTGGAAGGTGCCCGACATCTTGCTGTCCGGCCATGAAGCGAAGATTCGTGAATGGGAGTTTCAGCAGTCGCTTGAACGGACCCAGCGTTTGCGTCCGGATTTGCTGGAAGGGAAATAAAATAAAGTATTTGATATTTCGGACGTAATGTACAGGAGAGTGCATTACGTCCGAAATGCTTATATGCATGCCGGAAAGTCTTATTCCATCTTTTTTTTGTTTTAGGTCTTTTGACGTGAATAGCACGAATTGTTGCCTTTTTCTTTCTTGTGTTTATTCTTCTATTGCAGGATAATTTATATCTAATTTATTCTTTATAAAGAGAATAGAATGGTTATCGAGGGGAATTATGAAGAATGTTTCATATATTTGTATATGAACATTGTTTTACTATATCTTTAGTGAGAAACCTGGAAAGTAATGTATTAACCTATCTAAATAAGTATGGAAAAGAAAGAATTGGAAAAGCTCCTCATATTGGCGAGTATGCCTGGCTTAATGTTATGTACCCATGTGTCACGGAAACAGAAGTTTGCGATTTGGAGAAGAGATTGGGAATCGCTATACCTAAAGTTTACAAGGATTTTCTGATGAATGTATCCAATGGCTTTGATATAATGAATTGCACATTGGCATTGCATGGTTGCAGGACATCCTATGACAGAAGCGATTTGGATTCATGGTATCTTTTGGGTACTTATGAATATGACGGCTCAAAACTCTATCTCAATACGTTGGATGATAAGATATATTATTGTGACCGCTATGATGCGACGCCGCTTAAATCATGGGATTCGCTATCGGCAATGCTGACTTCTGAGATAGAAAGAATATTTGGTTTGTTTGATGCGGATGGGCATTGTATCGATGAAGATGTTCCTACAACGCCGGTCGTAATATAGTACGGGCCTACTATTCTAGTGTTTATTTACAAATTACAGGATTTGATTAGTAAATGAATTGAACAGCTCTATCCATAAAAGTAGTAAACGGAAAGCGGCCTTCAATAATATATGAAGTTTTTAATTCATAATAAATATTTATGTCTACCCGAATTGAAAATAGCACTTTGAGATTAGTAGCTGTATTAATACTCTTTTGGGAGTTTCATGTAGCAATCATCCATATGATATGGTTTTTGGAAAAGCTTTATAGCATATGCAATATAATGGAGGAAGAGCGAAAATCATGAAAATATGGTAATAGCAAAATTCATAGTTAATTTCATAGTTGATGTAATAGCCAATGATTTTGGGGCATTATTAAGATTTTTATATTCCAGATATGTTCTGAGGAAGAATGTCAAGTATTCAAATTTCACGGCAGGAACTACACTTAGAACAAAAAGGGATAAAACATTGTATAATGAGAATTATGACAAGAATAATAGATGGTGTGCCGGTTTTCTCTTAATATTAGCTGTCATTTTAGGAATATGTTTTTCTTAATATATTATGATTATAATAGTTGGATGTCGTGATTTACTCAAAAAACAAGGAAATGAAACGTGTTACAAATAAGGAACTTATAAGTGTCATATTGGTAAATATTGGCCTATTAGCAGTTGCTGTCTTTATGTGGCTCATATACGACCATAGACAAACGATAATCAAAAGTGAGGAACCAATACAAAATTATTCGGTACTGGAAGTTAATTGCCGTCGTAGAACTTCATCATCCATACTCATAGAGTTCAATGGAAAGCAATATTATGTAGCAGTTGCCAGAGATAAATGTGTACAGTTCGATCCACAAAAAATAAAACTCTTTTATGACAAAGATAAAGATAAAGTTTATGAAGAAAGTGGGGCGGTGGTAAGACATTTAGTACCTAATTTCATTCTATATTTATGCTCATGTATATGGTTATTTGTCGTAATAAAAAAAAGACTTAGTAGTTGACTACATATTAGACTT